>Ga0102591_1002975_pt1 | contig 10494 bp, 9 predicted proteins | sample AraplaCol_mCL_r2_2_FD_76860 | JGI IMG/M metagenome (GOLD analysis project Ga0102591, IMG submission 76860) | Arabidopsis root microbial communities from North Carolina, USA - plate scrape MF_Col_mCL_r2 (SPADES assembly) (version 2) | ecosystem: Host-associated > Plants > Roots > Endosphere... | reverse complement strand
CAGCGGGTCGGTGGTGCGCGCATTGGCAAACATGCGGTCGGACTGGTAGCGCGGCAAGAAGGTGTCGAATGATTCCGGCGATTTCGGGCCGCACCCCTTGCGCATCGTTTGCACACCTTTTGTCAGCGACGGCAGCAGCCGCGTCGAGTACCACATTCCCCCGATCAGGGCGCCCGCCAACAACATATAAAACATACCGCGCTTGCTCAGCATTTTTTCACAGTGATGAATCTTCGAATTGCCACAGGTACCAGCAGCCGTCCTGCTGGCGGAAACGGTAGAAATAGACCAGCGAATCGGAGTCGGGCCGGAACACGTTCAACTCCATCCCGCCCGGCGTTGCCATCTGCCTGGTCGACAGGTGGTCGGATTTGATCATGTCGGCCAACAGGGTCGATGCGGCAAATTCCTCGCGCGTCACCACCGTGCTCTGTTCTTCCGCCGCCGCCAGCGATTGCAGCGGGAACACCGTGCGCTCGTTGGCGAACTTGCGATCGCTCATGTAGCGTGGCAGGAAGCTGTCGAAGCTCTCTGCCGCGCAGCCACGCTGCGCCGGCGGCGCCGTTGCGCATCCAGCCATGGCCGCCGCAGCGACCAGCATTGCCAGCGATTTTTTCATAGCGGCCCGAAGTCTTTCCGTTCCTGAGCAGCGGTCTGCCGAACGATGTGCGGATACGACATGCCTCTCCTTCCCTCTTGTTTGGCGATCTTGCAACATTGTAGCAGCGGCCTTGCTCGGCTATGCTTATCGCTCCTTCATTTACCCGGACCAAGACAAATGAAACATCGTATTACCCTCGGCGCGCTGGCGGCCGCCGTTTTGCTGGCTTATGCCCCTGTCCACGCCAATGCTGCCGCAGCCAAGCCGGCGGCAGTGGAAAAAGCACCGGCCAAGAGCAATGAGGCGGCAAAGAAGCAGTTCTGGGCATTGGCCGACGAGTACTACGATGCCATCGCCAGGTTCGATCCGGTAGGTGCGACGCAAAACGGCGACAATCGCTTCGACGACCAGCTTGGCACTGCGATCTGGCCGGCTTCGCGCAGCAAGCAGTTCGACCTGTACCGCACTTTCAGCAAGCGCCTGCAGGCGATCCCGCGCGCGCAGCTCAATCGCGGCGACCGTATCAGCTATGACGTGATGGCCTTCGAGCTGAAGACCTACCTGGCGTACGAGCCTTACCCTGAACACCTGCTGCCGATCAGCCATATGGACAGCATGCCGGTCACGCTGGCCAATTTCTCCAGCGGCGACGCATCGCAGCCACTGACCACGGTCAAGGAATACGAAGCTTACCTGAGCCGCCTGAACCAGCTTCCAGCCTGGATCGACCAGGCCATCGCCAATATGAAAGAAGGCATGGCCAAGGGCATCACCCAGCCGAAAGCCATCATGGTTGCCGCGCTGCCGCAGTTCCAGAAGCTGGTCAGCGAAACGCCCGAAAAGAATATCTACTTCACGCCGGTGACCAAATTCCCGGCCAGCTTCAGCGACGCCGACAAGCAGCGCCTGGCCGCCGCCTTCCGCACCACCGTGGCCGACAAGCTGAATCCGGCGCTGGCCAGGCTGTCCACCTTCGTGGAACAGGATTACATCCCGGCCTGCCGCACCAGCACCGGCTGGAATGCCCTGCCGAACGGCGACGCCTGGTACAAGGTGCGCATCGCCGATTCCACCACCACCAGCAAGACCGCCGAAGAAATCCACCAGACCGGCCTGCGCGAAGTAGCGCGCATCCAGGCCGAATACGCCAAGCTGGGTCCGAAACTGGGCTACAACGGCCCGGCCGCCGGCCTGCCGACCTGGGTGGCGCAGCAGCCGAAATTCTTCCCGTTCAAGACCGAAGATGAAGTGCAGGCCGTGTACCACAAGCTGAACGACCTGCTGGACACCAAGCTGCCGTCGATGTTCACCCTGATCCCGAAGGCCAAGCTGGACCTGCGCCTGGAGCCGGAACTGAGCCGCGACACCGCCTCGGACCACTACACCGCGCCTGCGCTGGACGGTTCGCGCCCTGGCGTATTCTGGTCCGTGGTGACCGACCCGACCAAGTACGGCAGCACCGGCATGAACACCCTGTTCCTGCATGAAGGCAAACCGGGCCACCACTTCCACATCGCCCTGATGCAGGAACTGGACATGCCGAAGTTCCGCAAATTCGGCGGCAATACCGCCTTCACCGAAGGCTGGGCCTTGTATGCCGAAACCCTGGGCAAGGAGATGGGACTGTTCGAAGACCCGGCCCAATATTTCGGCCACCTGAACGACGAGATGCTGCGCGCGGTGCGCCTGGTGGTCGACACCGGCATGCACGCCAAAGGCTGGACCCGCGAGCAGTCGATCAAGTACATGACCGAAACCCTGGGCGATGAAAGCGTCGCGCGCAACCAGACCGAGCGCTACATGGTGTGGCCGGCACAGGCCCTGGCCTACAAGACCGGCGCCCTGAAGATCCAGGAACTGCGCGCCAAGGCCGAAAAGGCGCTGGGCAGCAAATTCACGCTGGCCAAGTTCCACGCCATCGTGCTGGGCGACGGCACCGTGCCGCTGGCCCTGCTGGAATCCAAAGTCGACGCCTGGATCGCAGCCAGCAAATAAGCTATACGGTCGAGCCCGTGTCCCACCATGGGGTCAGGCCCCATGGGACACGGGCACAGCAGCTATTTCTTCAGGGCGTAGCGCTTGATGCGCTTGAGGACTAGCTCGGGCAGCGCGCTGATCTGTTTCGCGTGGTTGGCGAACACGATCTGCTGCCGGCCTACCGATACCGGATTGCCGTCGGCGTAGAAGCGGAACTCGAGCCAGAACGAGCATTTGCGCACGTCGTAGGTATTTACTTCGCAAGAAACTTCCTGGAATGGGAAAGTCTCTTGCAAGTAATCATTCTGGGCATGTTTCGTAATAAATACTCCCTCCTCCTGCAGCATGTCGCGGGAAATGCATTCATAAAACCACTTTTCCCGGCAAATGCCTTGCCATTCGAAATACCGTGCGAAATAGGTATTGCCGTAAGCATTGGAATCCTTGAGGAAAATCGAAATCTTGTGGTGGAAAGTCATTTCGGCTGCGGCAGGGGCGTCGGGGGCTGGGACGTGCATGTACATAGGACTATTTCTCCATAAAAGTAAAACGGCTTAATGCCAGCCCTTACTTTTTCCGATTGGCGCGCCGAACTATTGATATTCCTCAATACTTGTCCAATTTCTTGACAATAAGCTGTTAACAATCCGTTTTTCAGCTGAGGAAACTCAATGTATGCGCTAATACCGGCATTGGTCTCAGCCCTATTTATTTGCTATGGGCTGTATGTGTTGCGCTCGCGCGGCCCGAACCGGGTCGGCCTGACCTTCTTTTCCGTGTGCGCCACCACTTTCTTCTGGCAGGCGAGCTGGGCGCTGCTGTTCCTGACGCATAACGACACCACGGCGATGGCCCTGGCGCGCCTGGGCTACCTGCCCATCCTGTTCCTGCCCACCACGCTGTACCACTTCATCATCGAGCTGACCGGCAGCAAGGACGAGCGTCCCGGCCTTTACCTCAGCTACCTGGTTGCCTGCGGCCTGGGCCTGCTGCTGCCAACCACGGACTGGGTGCTGTCCGGCCTGCAGCATTACTTCTACGGCTCCTATCCGAAAGCCGGCTGGCTGCATCCCCTGCACCTGGTGCAAACCGTGCTGGTGATCGGCCGCGCCGTATGGCTGCTGTACCACCGCCAGCAGCGCGCGGTATCCACCGAACGCACACGCTTGCGCTATGTGCTGGTCAGCATCCTGATCTACTTTGGCGCGGCCAGCGATTACCTGTGCAACTATGGAATCGAGATCTATCCGCCGGGCGTGGTCTTCATCATGGCTTCGCTGGGCCTGATTGCGCAGGCCATGGTGCGGCACAACCTGCTGGCCGACCCGATGGCTGCCGCCGCCACGATTGCCCATGAAATGCGCACCCCGCTGGCCAGCATCCGCAGCCAGACCCGCATCCTGGCGCGCACCCTGCCCGAACTGATAGCCGGCTACCGGCCGGAGCACCAGGGTTCGCTGGGCACGCGCCAGCTGGAACACCTGGGCGAAATCGCCCGCAGCATCGATGCCGAAGTATCGCGCTCCAACTTCATCGTGGACATGCTGCTGGCATCGGCGCGCGACGGCGTCATGCAGCGCGAGAGCTTCGCCGTGCATTCCGTCAGCGTATGCGTGGACGAGGCAATGGCCTGCTATCCCTTCTCGGGCGCGGAGCGTTCGCAGGTGCGCGTCAGCATCCGCAATGAGTACAGCTTCCACGGTTCCGATGTGCTGCTGATGTTCGTGCTGTATAACTTGCTGAAGAATGCCCTGCAGGCGGTGAAGGTGAATGCCAGCGGTGCCGTGGACATCGAGTGTTATTCGCGTGGGACCTACAACTGGCTGGTGGTAACCGACAACGGCCACGGCATCGCGCCCGATGTGCTGCCGCACGTCTTCGAGCCGTTCTACACCACCCACCACAACGGCGGCGGTACCGGCATGGGCCTGGCGTTCTGCAAGCGCGTGGTGTCCGCTTTCGGCGGCGAGATCGGCTGCGAGTCGGAGGCGGGGCGCTACACCCGCGTGGCCATCAGCCTGCCGCTCACCACAGCCTCACCACGCAACGCGGCCCGTAAGCATATCGCGGAACATTACCCAGTCGCCCATTAGGCTGAACAGCGGGTATTGGAAGGTAGCCGGCCGGTTGTGTTCAAAAAAGAAGTGGCCGACCCAGGCAAAGCCGTAGCCAACCACCGGCAATAGCCACAGCAGCGCCAGCTCCCCGGTAACGATCGCCATCGCTACCAGCAGCAGGACAATGGTGGAGCCGGCGAAATGCAGGCGGCGGCAGGTGCTGTTGGAGTGCTCCTTCAAGTAGAAGGGGTAGAACTCCTTAAACGTCCGGTAGCGCGTCTCCATGGTCATCCTCCGGGTAGACTTCTTTGATGATGTTATCGAGGTCGGTATCGTCGCCCAGCACGAACACCTTGCGGTCTCCCAGCATCTTGAGGATGAAAGGCTGCTGCTCGCGCAGGCGGCGCTGGAAGTCGTCGACGGAATACAGGTTGGGATTGATCTTGCGGCGCAGCAGGCGCTCGGCCAGCGGCAGGCGGTTCAGCAGTTCGCCGTAAGTGGTGTTCTCGCCGATCAGCAGCAGCTCGACCGGCGCGGTGGAATCTTCCGCTTCCTTGACAGTAGTGCCGTAGACGAAGGCGACGCTGAGCTGCTTGCGCATCGGCGCCAGCGCGGAATTCAGTACGCTGACCAGGCCGAAGGTTTTCTTGACCAGGCTGGCCAGCTCCGGATAGACCAGGTTTTCCTTGTTGGGACGGAACTGGCGCACATTGCCAATGCGTTCGGAAACGATCAGCCCTGATTCGTGAAGGCGCTTCAGTTCGCGCTGTGCGGATGCGCTGCCCAGCCCTGTCAGGCGCATGATTTCATTGAGGTGGAATCCCTCATTCACGCGCACGAACAATAAGCCCAGTAGCTTTTGCTGGGCCGGGGTAAACAGGGCCGAAGCGATCATGAGCCAAATATTAGCATGATCGCCAACGGTTTAGGCTTTGGCGGCGCTCCTGGCCGGAGGGCGCATACGCGGCGCGGCATCCGACTGGCGGCGCACCAGGGTGGAATCCATGACCAGGTGTTCCGGCTGCTGCGGGTCGCCGTCGCGCTGGGCGCGGATCTGGTGCACCAGGAATTTGACGGCGGTTTCCGCCATGTCGGCAATCGGCTGGCGCACGGTGGTCAGCTCTGGCCAGATAGTGGTGGCGAGCGCGGTGTCGTCGAAGCCGGCCACCGTCAGGTCGCCCGGTACGTCCAGTCCCATGCGGTGGGCAATTGCCACCGTGGCGGCGGCCATGTCGTCATTGCTGGCGAAGACTGCCGTCGGGCGGTGCTCAAGTGCCAGCAACTGCTCGGCCGCGTCGAGGCCGGAACGGTAGGTGAACATGCCCTGCACCGTCAGTTCCTTCGGCATGGCCAGTCCCTTGTCGGACATGGCGGCCTTGAAGCCTGCCAGGCGGCGCGCGCTGGCGGTCTGGTTCGGGTGGCCAATGACAAAGCCGATGCGCTGGTGGCCCAGGGCAATCAGGTGGTTGGTCATGGTGTAGGCGGCCTGGTAGTCGTCGATGCTGACGGCGCTGACGCGCTTGTCCGGCTGGCCGCAGGCGACCGTCACCGACGGCACATGGGCCTTGGCCACCAGGTCGATCAGGCCCGGCGTGTCGCACAGCGGCGGCGGCAGGATGATGCCGTCGACGCCGTTATCCAGCAGGCGCTGGGTCTTGTCCTTCCATTGCTCCCCTTCGCACTTCTCGACCACCAGTTGCACGTTATTCAGGGAAGCCTGGTTCAGCAAGCCGACCAGGAACTCGGTCAGGTAGCCGGCCGATGGATTGGAATACAGGAAACCGATGCGTACCGGCCGCACCCCGGCCAGGCGGCGGGCCGCCTGGTTGGGTACGTAGTTCAGTGCAGCGACGGCTTCGTCCACCTTCTTGCGCGTGGTGCTGCGCACGTTCGGGTCGCCGTTCATCACGCGCGACACCGTCATCGGCGAGACGCCGGCCAGCTTGGCCACGTCGGACATGGTCGGCGCCCCGCTGCGCGGCGCCGTGGCTTCTGGCTTCGGCTTTACCTTCTTGCTCGACATCTGCTTAAAAGACCCTTTGTGGTTGGACAACAAAGGGACTCTACCACAGGCGATCAGAACTTTGCACGCAGGCCCAGGCTGAAAGTACGCCCTGGCTTGTACCTGGTAAAGGCTGCGCTCTCGTACTGGAAGTAGGTACGCTGCGCCGAATCACTGAGGTTGGTGATGTCAAAGGTCAGCGTCGGCCAGTTGTCGCGGTCGAAGACCTTGGCCAGGTCCACGCTCGAGGACATGTCCAGCTGCTTGTAGTCGTTCACGAACAGGGCGGCATTGGTGATGCCGTTCTGGTTGGCGCCCGATACCTGGCTGCCTTCCGTCCAGTTGTGCGAGAAGCGGATGCTGTAGCCGGACTGCTCGTAATAGGCGGTGAAGCTGTTGGTCAGGCGCGGCACGCCCAGCGCCACGAAGCCGTTGGTGCCTTCGCCGCTGGCTTTCTGCCTGGTGTAGGTCATGGTCTCGGAGAAGCCGAAGCCGCGCACCGGCAGCAGTTTGTCAAGCGGTTGCACCCAGCCCAGTTCCACGCCCTGGATCTTCAGTTCGCCGGAGGCGTTCTTCTGGCGGGTCAGCACCACGGTTGCAGCGTCAGGACCGCCGCGCGCGTTGATGGCGGCCTGCTGCACCGGGGTCAGCGCATCCCAGGTCACGCCGTAGGCCGCCAGGTCGCGGAACGGGGTGGTGACGTTTTCGCTGACGGTGAAGCCGTTGATCTTCTTCTGGAACAGGGTCAGGCTGACATAGCCTTCGCGGCCGGTATACCACTCGAGGCCGACGTCGATGTTATCCGACAGGTAGGGGCTGAGCGAGGCGTTGCCGACGCTGCCGATATCGGCCGACGGGTTGGAGAAGTTGATGCCAGGACGCAGCGCGTTCGGATCGGCACGGGTCATCGAGCGCGATGCGGAGGCGCGCAGCAGCAGGTCCTTGCGCAGGCTCAGGGCGGCGCTGGCCGACGGCAGCGTGTTGCTGTAGCTGGTGTCGAGGTAGTAGAAGCTGTCGATGTTCGGGTACTTGCTGCCGTTCAGCGTCAGCGCTGCGTTGCGCGGATCGGGAATCGAGTTGAAGGCGCCCACGGTCTGGTCGGTCTTCACGCGGCGCACGCCGGCGTTGTAGCGCAGCTGCATGCCTGCCAGGTCGGCTTCGCCATTGACCTCGGTGTAGAAGCCCTTAGTCTTTTCCTTGATGTAGCCGGCGGAAGCGCTGGTGTTGGAGGAACCGGTTTCCGGCGCGGTCGCCACGAACTGGTCGTAGTGCGAATCCTGGCGGAACTTGTTCCAGTCTAGCGTGACGAAGCCAGGGCCGGGCGACAGGTAGTTTTGCAGCGCGGTCGCCGGGATCAGGGAGCCGTTGTACACCAGGGTGTCGGTGCGGCCGGCAGTGTAGCCGGTGCCGAAGCCTGGATACAGCGCAGCCGCGCTGGCGCCCGGGGTGCTGGCGCCGTTGCACGACGGTGCGCCGTTCGGGCCAAGCAGGAAGACGCTCGGGTTGTTGCCGCAGACGGCTGCCTGCCAGGCGCCGGAGTTATCCTTGGCGGTAATGCGGCGCGAAATGTCGTCCAGTGCAAAGCCGGCCTTGACGTTGAAGGACTTTTCGCCCCAGGTCAGGTTGGCGCGCGCGCCCTTGGTTTCGGTGTTGCGCTTTTCCTGCTGCAGGTTGACGCGGCCGCCGCTCCACTGGAAGTTGGCCGGGTTGTTCAGGTCAATGTTCGAGCTGATGGTGGGAACGTCGCCCGAAGTATTGTCGAAGGTGACGGTATTGCCGTTGCCCAGCGCGGTGATCGGCATTACGGTCGGCGAATCGCGCAGGAAGGTGGAGCGGGTGATGTTGGCTTGCGCATCCATCTTCCACTTGTCGTTGATCTTCCACTCCATGCCCGGGTTGGCGCCCCACAGGGTCACGTCTTCGGTGTAAGGACGGAACTCGAGGAAGTGCTGGGCATTGGCAAAGGTGCCGCTGGTGACCACGCAGCCATTGGTGCAATCGTCGCGGTCGACCTTCATGTTCAGCGGGATCATGGCGCCGTTGCGGCCGACCCAGTTCATGTCGATACGCTGCAGGGTGTTCTTCTTCTTGCCGCCCAGGGTGTCGAGGTAGAACTGCAGGTTTTCGGTCGGACGGTATTCCAGGCTGCCGACGATGGAGACCTTGTCCTTCTTGCCGCTTTCGACCATCTGGCGTCCCAGGCGCGGGATGATGGCGTTGTCGATCTGGGTGATGTTCAGGCCCGGATTATTCGCCAGCAGGAAGGCCTGGTCGATGGTGGCGCCGGTGGTGAGTCCGTTGCCCGCGCCGGCCGGCACGGTCGATGGGATGGTCCAGTTGCCGCCGCCGGTGTTGTTGCGGGTCGGCGAGCTGCTTTGCGCGGCGCTCAGGTTGGCATTGGTCCAGCCGATGGTTTCAAAACCCTCGGTGCGGACCTTGTTGGTACCCCAGGCGATGCCGCCCAGGATACCGAAGGTATTGCCCCAGGTGTTGCTGGCCAGGACGGAACCGCGGTTGCCGACTTTCTTGGCGACCGAGTTTTCGGTAGCAGTCACGTTGGCTGCAATGTAGCGGCCCTTGTTGTCGAATGGTCGGGCGCTGCGCATGTCGACCACGCCGGCGGCGCCGCCTTCCAGCAGGCCGGCGGTCGGGCTCTTGTTGACGGTCAGCTTGCGGAACAGGTCCGTCGGCAGCATGTCGAGGTCAACCTCGCGGTTGGTGTTCTGGTTGTCGGTGCGGCCGGTCGATGCCACCGCCACCGGAGCGCCGTTCAGCAAGACCTTGGTGAAGCTGGTGCCGAGGCCGCGAATCTGGATATTCAGGCCTTCGCCGCTGATCTCGCGGCTGACCTGGATGCCTGGAATGCGGTTCAGGGATTCGGCGATATTCGTATCCGGGAACTTGCCCAGGTCTTCCGCAAACACGGAATCCTGGAAGCCGATCGCATCACGCTTGTCGCGCGCCGAAGTTTCCAGGCTGCCGCGGTAGCCGGTCACCTGCACCACGTTGCTGGCGGGGGTGACTGTATCCTGCGCATAGGCCTGGGCAATCATGCCGGCCATGACGGTGAGTCCCAGCAGGGTCTCTCTGCATCTTACTTGCATCTGTTTTCTCCAAATTATAGTTATTACTACCATTTGGTAACATAGATTGTTACCGCTACCAACACAAACAAAAAAAAGTATCGTTCTGTATCAGCCATGTCCCGGTGCGAACGGGAAGTGCAGCGCTTTGTAGTGCTCCAGGCTATGCGGCGGCGCCTGCACGCCAGCCGGCAGCGGCAGCTTCGATACAGACTGGAAGTAGGCGATGCTGGCGTCGCGCCACCACTGTGCTTCCTGCCGTTGCACGAACAGACGCTGCGCTACCTCCTGATGGCGGCGCGCATCAACCAGGGCCTTGAGGCGTTGCCAGCGCTGCTGCATGTCTGCCACAGCGGCGACGCCACTGTCGTAATGCGCCAACAGTTCGGCCCACAGCGTGCGGCCGGACGGCATGGCGTAATCCCACGGCAAGTGGTGGAACCACAGCAGGTATTCGGGTTGCGTGCTGCGCGCGTCCGCCCAGCGCTGAGCCAGCGCCGGCGCATACTGAGCCAATGCGTTGCTGCCGGCCGCCGTGCGGTCGAAGCCGATGCCCTTGCTGTCGGCACGATGGTAATAGGCCGGGTTCCATTCGGGGCGCGCCAGGTCCGACACCCAAGGCGCGGGGCCATAGTGGTGTCCGGTGCCCATCAGGTGTGTCAGGCCGAGGGGCGTCATGTAGTCCACCACGGCTTCACGCGACATCATCATCAGGTCGGCGATGTCCGGCGCGGCCTTCGCAGAGAAAGTACGGCCGGCCCATTCCAGCGCAAT
>Ga0102591_1004590_pt1 | contig 10500 bp, 8 predicted proteins | sample AraplaCol_mCL_r2_2_FD_76860 | JGI IMG/M metagenome (GOLD analysis project Ga0102591, IMG submission 76860) | Arabidopsis root microbial communities from North Carolina, USA - plate scrape MF_Col_mCL_r2 (SPADES assembly) (version 2) | ecosystem: Host-associated > Plants > Roots > Endosphere... | reverse complement strand
ATACTCAGCAGCCGCAAGGGTAAGTGCATAGTCTTCAAACCGACGGTCGGTTGGCCTCGGTTTGAAGTTTAAATTGAACGTTTGTCTAAACCAGTCTCGCCATCCCGTTGCGTCGGAATCATGAATCAGGGGGAACGTCAATAATTCTTCGGGACTTGGCACGTCACCAAGAATATCCGCCGTGACCCGGTGTGCGATTGGAAAATGGTATTCGGTTCCAAGTTGTTGAATATCGACATTGGGCCAACGTCCACGCCCATAGCGAATTGCCATATCCACCTCACCACGCTCTATATCGAGATTGCGGCTCTCGATAGCAAATTCGATGCGACAATCGGCAGCCTTTTCAAAGTGCCGAATGCGTTCGAACAACCAAAGTTTGGCGAAAGAGGGAAGGACACTCAGGCGAACAACGGATGAGCCTCGTTTGCTCCATCGGTCACTTGCCAAATCAATCTGGCGAAACGCCTCATCCACCTGCGCGATAAAACGTTGCCCATCTGGGGTCAAGCGAACTCCTCGGCCATGTCGCTCGAAAACAGGGATGCCGAGCCACGTTTCCAGAGCCGCTATTTTTCTACTAACAGCGCCATGAGTAATACCCATTCTCAGAGCGGCCTCGGAGAACGATGCATGTCTTGCGGCAATTGCAGCTGTTTCAAGTGTTGATAGCGGCGGGCGCGGAGCCATGTCGAATCCTTCGATCTGTTCGATATTTGCACAGGACGCTAACGTTTTGGAACATATGACGCAATGCCGATTCAGGGCCATATTGGCTTGCATTGCGTTCGATACGACATCCTTTAGCCGTTCCGAGGTCGCAACGCGAAACCTTGCTGCGGTGTGAATATAGCCGCATATTGATGTGGAGTTTGACAACTTGCTGATGCCAAAGAATGCTTTTAAACGAAACCTCCTTGCGGGAAATCGTCAGTTGGGAATTTGGTGCTCCTTACCAAGTTCATATGCTGCGGAAGCAGTTGCAGGCTGTGGATTCGATTGGATGTTGTTCGACACCGAACACTCGCCGGGCGATCCGTTGACAGTGCTTTCACAGCTCCAGGCGGTCGCGCCATATCCGACGTCCGCAATCGTGCGCCCCGCGAGCAACGATAGTGTACTGATCAAACGATACCTCGATATTGGGGCTCAGACGTTTCTCATACCGTTTGTTGAAAATGCGAATGACGCCAAAGCGGCAGTTTCAGCGACGCGATACCCGCCAAATGGCATGCGAGGTATCTCCAGCCTCACACGCGCTACGGGATTTGGTCGGATCGCGAATTATGTCGCCCACGCAGCCGAAGAAATTTGCGTGCTTGTACAGGTTGAGACAGCCCAAGCGCTGGAACAGATAAATTCCATTGCACAAGTCGAAGGTGTCGATGGCATTTTTATCGGATCTAATGATTTGGCAGGTAGTCTCGGCTTTGCTGGTGACTCTTTTCATCCTCACGTCATTTCGAAGATAGAAGGTGCGATTTCAGCAATCCGGGGTGCCCAAAAGCCTGCCGGCATTTTGACGACGAACTCCGCCTTTGCAAAGCAGTGCATTGATCTCGGCTGCCTGTTTCCAGCAGTTGCGATTGATATTGATATCCTTGTTCACGGCAGCGAAGTCGCACTTGGCTCACTGCGAAGCAATGCCTCCCTTGTCAAAGCGTCCCGTTGGCAATCCTAAAGGTTGTAACCTACTAATATTGGATAGTATCGCAACCAATGCATCTGTGGACGCACTGCTTCCCTTAGCGGCGGAATGGAAGGAAGATGCGGAGTTGGTCGAGCACTCGCACTAAGTGCGACGATCTTGCTGTGCAGCTTCGGAAGCTTGTGAAGCCGAACCCGATCCTTGCGAAGGCTTTCTCCACCGCTTCCATCTGGGTCAAGCCTTTGGCAGCATTGCCCGAGTTGAGCATTGGATCAGCGAACACGTCGATCTCGGCGCCTCGCCGGACAGCGGCTTCGAATCCGGCCAGGAGTCCAACACGTTCCATTGTCGACGTTATTACCCATGGGCTAACGATTGTGTAGCGGCGGCCAGCCCCGGAAAGCGCATCCAGAAGGAGAGCATCGTGCTCAGCTGCATCTCGCAGCATCTGAAGCTGGCCATTCCCTTGCTTCAGGTCCGTGCGCGGCTCAGCCGCAAACTCAAGCGCATTTCGCTTTGAGGCGAACAGGAAGTCGGCGAGGATAGCCCTTGGTGATCCGGTTTTCGCGGCGGCCATAACATCCATATCGCCAAACACAAGGCAACTGTCCTGCCCGTGAGACCATCACATTCAGCATACTGGGCGAGACGTCAATAAAGCCGCCATCTGCGTGTTTCGAATAGACCGGCGAGAAAATCACGACGGGTCGTTCGGCGCCTTGCAGTGCGTGCACGGTTCCAATGGTCATGGCTTCGCACCCTTCGACCGCAATCCTTCGGCCGACGCATGCGTCCCGAATTTCGCGAACCTGTCGGCCAAACGGGGTCACGATGGCGACAATCTTTTCCAACGACCGTCCATAGCGCGCTTCCAGTCCAGCCCGATTGGCATCAAGCCAGGCGGCAATCGTTTGCGCCTCGAGCGGATTGCAGCGACTGCTCCCCGAGGTAAGTGCGCGGCCGTCTATATGCAGATATCCGAGCGCCGGGAGACCAGCGTCTGCTGGCGCCCTTCCCCGCAATGGTCGTAGCTTCCCCTTGTAGCACAGAGCATTGCTGAAGCTGATGATCTCGTCGTAGCACCGCCGGTGTTCGAACAGATAGAGACCCTTCTCGAGATCAGGATAAGGCGACACTCGGCAGGCTTGCTGTGCAAGGCGCATGGCGCTGCCATTGGACGAGCAGATCCCGCGGTCGACAAGAGTGTCAATGCCGGCGTCGTTCGGGAGAAGGCCACTGTGTCGAAGATTGCTCACATCCACAGGCCGGGGAACCGATGAAATCGGTTCGATCTGTTGGGTGTCACCAATCACAAGGGCGCGCTTCGCCAAAGAGAAAGACGCCCCAGAAACTTCTGGCAAGACCTGACCGGCTTCGTCGACGATCAAAAGGTCGATGAAATTAAAGAGATACTCGGTCGCCCATTTGCCACCGTCGCGGCGAGTATAGGTCATCTTGCCTGGTAAGCTGGCAAATGCTGCCACGGCACAAGGGGTCGACATCATCCGGCGGTGCCAGCGGGGGATGATTGTCGCCTTTCCGTTCTTGCCTTTCGAGGCAACGATGCCTACGAGGTCCGCCTCCATTGCCAGAAGCCAGCGACCTTCCAGTAGTGCGTTGCCAGAAGGAAGAGGGGGAACCGAACATACAGGTCTGCCTGACGTTCCAGTTCTGCAACGTCATCAGCGCCGCCTAGGACCTCTCGCGCGCTGCCCCAGTTCCTTTCCGCCTCGTGGAACGTAAGACGCAAGGCTCTAGCCGTTGTGAGTGACTGCTCCGCGGATTGCAACGCCTTCTCCGCAGCCCGAAGCTCGCCTCGAATTCTGTCCTCGATCTCCGAAACCCGCCTGGCTGTCTCCAACCCCGGCAACAGATCGCCGATGGCAAGCCTAGCTCGCGCGGCGCGCTTCTCTTTGACAGAGGTCAGGAAGTCGACGACCGTGGTCAGCGAGGATTCCGACGCCAGATGTTGGTCCAGGGCAGCCCTCGCCGCACGGAGCTTTTCGACGGCAGCCGTTCGTTTCGCAGCCTCTTCGACACGCAGGCCTCAGTGGCGTCCGGATCGGCGCCCAGGCTTGTTTCGAGAGCAGAGCGCGCCGCGCGATATGCGCTGTTGGCGCGGTCGATCTACGCCAGCTTGTCTACCTCACCCGCCATCCGCTTCTGCAGCGCCGCCACCACGGATCCCACGCCGGGGTTGTCGAATTCGGGAAATGCGGCCGCCGCCGCCTGAAGATAGGCTTTCTTGGCGCGCTCGACATAGGCCACTGTCTCGCGCTCGACCTGAAACTCTTCGGTCTGGTAGCGACGGGCTGCTTCAAGACGTCGGGAGTTCGACGCGAGGAACATCCCGAAGCTTTCCACCTCAGGCAACCACCGCCCCGCAAACGGGCCTACTCCCCGGTCGAAGTCCTTTTCGAAGGCGTCAATAATGTTCGTCACCGCTTGATTGTTGGAGGATGCCGCCACGATCACGGGCGGATCCTCACCCTGAAGCGCGCCGCACGCACCCGGAGCCCCGCGACGCGGCCCTCCGATCACACCAACCCCGATTTTTTCATTTGCCTGGCGGCATTTCGGCTAGCGGCGCGCGCCGGTTAATCCTCAAAGGCTCGCTAAGCGACTTGAGAAGCGAACTGGATGGTTGCCCGCACTGCTGCCTTCCACCCTCGAACCAACTGGAAATTCTGGTCAGCGTCCACGGATGGATGAAAGCCTTGTCCGATTTCCCGTTCGGCGGCGAACTGCTCCGGGCCTGGCCAGCACCCGGCGCCATGACCAGCCAGCCATGCAGCTCCGAGTGCTGTCACTTCGCTTGAACTTGATCGCTGGACAGTAAGACCGACGATGTCTGAAAGGCGCTGCATTGCCCAGGCGTTCTTCGACACACCGCCATCGACGCGAAGCAGCGATATGGAGGCATCCGGCCAATCGCTCCGCATTGCCTGCATCAAATCATGCGTCTGGAGACAGATCGAATCCAGGGCTGCACGTGCAAGCTCCGCCGGACCTGAATTCCTGGTCATGCCGAAGAGCGAGGCCCGGGCGCTCGGATCCCACCAGGGGGCGCCGAGGCCAGTAAATGCGGGAACAAGATAGAGCTGCTGCTCAAGGTCTGCCTGCTGGGCAAGGTCGGCGGTCTGATCGGCGCTGCCGATAATGCCGAGACCATCCCGCAACCACTGAACCGCAGCCCCCGCAATGAAGATGGAGCCTTCCAGTGCATAGGTCATCTGCGGCCCGATCTTGTAGCCTACCGTCGTCAAAAGACGGTTCTTTGAGACAACTCGATCGCTGCCGGTATTGAGCAACGCAAAACATCCCGTGCCATAGGTCGCCTTCATCCTGCCCGGCTCGAAGCACGCCTGGCCGACGAGGGAAGCGTGCTGATCGCCTGCCATCCCCCGTATGGGGACCGTGGCTCCGAGGATGTCGCGTTGCGCCACCCCGAAATCATCTATGTTATCAAGGATTTCCGGAAGAATGGAGCGAGGAATATTGAAGCAACGCAGCAGCTCACCGTCCCACTGACCCGAGCCAATGTCGCACAGCATTGTCCGAGCGGCGTTGGTGATATCGGTTACATGTCGCTGACCGCCGGTCAGCCGGTAGACCAGCCAGCTGTCGACGGTCCCGAATGCCAGGTGACCTGCATCAGCTGCCTCTCGCGCGCCGCTGACGTGGTCGAGAATCCAGGCGACCTTGCTTGCCGAGAAATAGGCATCAATCAGCAAGCCTGTACGTGAGGCGATGAGGTCACTTGCTCCTTCAGCCCGAAGGCGGGCGCATGCATCGGCCGTACGACGATCCTGCCAAACAAGGGCGTTGTATATTGCCTTGCCGGTGCGACGATCCCACAGGATCGTTGTCTCCCGCTGATTGGTGATACCGATCGCGGCAATCTCCTGCGCTCCGACGGAGGCAGCTGCGATCGCATAGCGGGCCGTCTCGACAGTCGTACGCCAGAGGTCCTCAGGATCGTGCTCGACCCAACCCGAACGGGGAAAGTGTTGCGCAAATTCCTGTTGGCCGAACCCTTTTGCACTGTAGCTCTTGTCGAAGACGATGGATCGTGTCGACGTTGTGCCCTGGTCAATTGCAAGGATGTAATCGCTCATTGTGCCCTCAATCGTCAGGTTCAGCCGGCTGCTGCCTGGCTTGCAGACTGTTGGAGAAATGCCTCCAGTGCCTTGACGTCATCTGTGCCAAACCGGAGGCCGAGCTTGGTACGCCGCCAAAGAATGTCATCGGTGGAGATGGCCCATTCTCGCCTGACGAGGTGGTCAATTTCATTGACGCCGAGATCCCCGGCTATGATCCTGCCGAGTTCACCCCGGGCACCGAGGATGTCAAAGGCCGACGTTCCATAGAGGCGGGCAAGACGACGGAGCGTCGCCTTCTCCACGCCCGGAGCATGACGGACGAGCCTGGCAACGAGTGCATCGAACCCATCGACGGGAAAGTCGCCTCCGGGCAGAGGTGCGGTTGCCGTCCAGCTCGGCTTGCGGGCGCCGAGAAGCTGCTCGATCTCGGACAGCACGGACTCCGCCAGGCGACGGTACGTGGTGATCTTGCCGCCAAACACGTTGATCATCGCCCCACGTGCCTTATCTCCATCGACCTTCAGGACGTAGTCGCGTGTCGCTTCCTGAGCGCTTGACGCGCCCTGTTCGAAGAGCGGGCGTATTCCGGAATAGGACCAGACGACATCCGTGGGAACGATCTGCTGCTTGAAGTAGGCACCAGCCGACGCACAAAGGTACTCGGTTTCCTCGGCGCTGATCTTGACGGTTTCGGGGGCGCAAATATGGTCGCGATCCGTCGTGCCGATCAAGGTAAAGTCATCCTCGTAGGGAATGGCGAAGATGATCCGCTTGTCGTCGTTCTGGAATATATACGCCTTGTCATGTGCAAAGAGTTTGCGAACGACAATATGACTGCCTTGAACAAGGCGAACATTGCGCGCTCCTTTTCCTTGCGCGGCCATTGACAGGACGCGGTCGACCCAGGGACCAGCCGCGTTGACGACGAGGCGCGCCGTGACCGAGCGGCTCGACTTCGTGATGCGGTTGACCAGGGAAACGGCAAATCCTTGCGCCTTGCGCGTCACCTCTGTGACCTCGGTGCGCGTGAGTATCTCCGCACCTCGTTCGGCCGCATCCCTTGCATTGAGCACGACCATGCGCGCATCCTGCACCGATGCGTCCGAGTACTCGAAGCCTTTCCTGAACTGATCTTTAAGCGGTGCGCCAGCAGCGTCCTTCTGCAAGTCGAGGACCTTGGTGGGCGGCAGCTTCTTGCGCCCGCCAATGTGATCATAGATGAACAGTCCAAGGCGCAGCATCCAGGCAGGCCGAAGCGCCGAATGATGAGGAAGGACGAAGCGCAGTGGCCAGATGATGTGGGGCGCGAGGCTCCAGAGCACTTCCCGTTCCATGAGCGCTTCGCGAACCAGCCTGAACTCGTGATGTTCGAGATAGCGCAGTCCGCCATGGATAAGTTTGGTGGAGGCAGACGACGTGCCGCTGGCAAGGTCGTTCATCTCGGCCAGCAATACCTTGTACCCGCGGCCTGCCGCATCGCGTGCGACGCCGCAGCCATTGATGCCGCCGCCGATGATGATCACATCATAGTCGAACGGCATCTCAGATCCCCGCGACGCAGACATACTTCAGCTCGAGGAAACCCTCGATGCCATACTTCGACCCTTCCCGGCCCATGCCAGACTGCTTGATCCCGCCGAAGGGTGCCATTTCGTTGGCGATCATGCCGGTATTGACGCCCACCATGCCGGCCTCAAGGGCTTCGGAAACGCGCCACACGCGCGCCATGTCGCGGGCGTAGAAGTAGGATGCGAGCCCGAACTCGCTGGCGTTTGCCATCGCGATGACATCCTCCTCGTCCTTGAAGGAGATGATCGGGGCGAGTGGCGCAAACGTCTCTTCCTTGGCAACCTTCATGGCCTGCGTGACGCCTGTGATGACGGTCGGCTGGTAGAAGTTGCCCCCAAGATCGCTCTTGCTGCCACCGGCAAGAAGCTTGCCGCCATTGGCGAGCGCGTCTGCAACATGCTCCTCCATCTTGGCCACGGCGCGCTCGTCGATGAGAGGCCCCTGACTGACGCCCTCCTCGGTCCCGCGGCCAAGCCGCAGCTCGGACACCTTGGCGAGCAGCTTCTCCGTGAAGCTCTCCACGACGCCCTCCTGCACATAGATGCGGTTGGCGCAGACGCAGGTCTGTCCCGCGTTGCGGAACTTGGAAATCATGGCGCCAGCCACTGCGGCGTCGATGTCGGCATCGTCGAAGACGATGAATGGCGCGTTGCCGCCAAGCTCCAGCGACAGACGCTTGATGCCGTCGGCTGCCTCCTTCATCAACCACCGGCCAACCCCTGTCGATCCGGTGAAGGTGATCTTGGCAATCTTCGGATTATGGCAGAACTCGAGGCCGATCGGCTTGGCTTCCCCCGTGACGACGGAGAAGACACCTTTTGGCACGCCGGCGCGTTCTGCAAGCACGGCAAGCGCCAGCGCCGATAGCGGCGTCTGTGACGCGGGCTTCAGGATCATGCTGCAGCCAGCTGCAAGCGCAGGCCCGGCCTTGCGGGTGATCATGCCGTTTGGAAAGTTCCATGGCGTAATGGCGGCGCAGACCCCAACGGGTTGCTTCAGAACCATGATGCGCTGGCCGGGATTGGCACCCGGGATGATGTCGCCCTCGATGCGCTTTGCCTCTTCGGCAAACCATTCGAGATAGGCCGCGTTCGAGACGACCTCGCCCTTGGCTTCAGAAAGAGGCTTGCCCTGTTCCGTCGTCAGGATGAGAGCCAGGTCGTCGGCATTTGCGACGATCAGATCATACCAGCGCTTCAAGACCTGAGCGCGTTCCTTCGCGGTTTTCCGCGCCCACAATTTTTGCGCAGTATCGGCGACATCGATTGCCTTTTGGACAGTCTCGCGATCGAGGTCGGGGACCTTTGCGATCACCGTGCCATCGAACGGGTCGGTCACTGCGAATGTCTTGCCGGTTGGCGAGGAAATCCATTCACCGGCAACAAATGCCTTGTCGGTCAGAAGGGTCGAATCCTTGAGCGAGAGAGTGGATGCAGTCATGACAGACCTCCGATGATCTTGAAGAGAGCGGGTAAGGCGAGCGACAGGCCCGACAGGAAAAGCAGGCCGAAGGCCACCCTGCGAAGTGACAGGTTGGAAATCGGCGGCGGCCAACGCTTTGCAGCGAAGGTAAACAGGATGACCACGGGTATTGCGAGCAGCCCCCACCAGAAGCCGGCCTGCGGCATGTCTCCGGCCAAGGCGACGACGGCAAGTCGAATGACGGCATTGATGGCAAAGACGGCAACAAGGGTCTCGCGGATCGTCGGCTGTGGCAACGGCTGACGATAGAGGTGATAGACGAGCGGCGGTCCGGCTGTTGAAAACAGCCCTCCCATCAATCCCGCAATGGCGCCGAAGAATGCAAAGGATCCGGTGGATGAAAGTCGGGCAAGCGGCTGGGGTTTCATCGCCAATTGTATGCTCGAGACCACGATCACCAGACCGAGCACGATCTTCAGCCAATCGATCGAGTGAGCCGCCATCAGGCCGAGAAGCCAGTAGCCGACAAAAAGCAAGAGAATACTGGCGACAATGATCGGCACGAATTCACGCGCGGCAATGTCGCGCCAGCCTTTCACAAGAACCTGCGCGGCATTGACGAATGTGAGACAGCTGACGAGGACGGCGGCGTCGGGTACGGCGATAACGCCGGTGAGCCCGACACCACCCATCATGACGAGGCCGAATGCAAATCCGGTCAGCGTCTGCAGATAAGCAGCGACCGCTGAAAGAAGCAGCAGAATGGCCAACCCGTGAAGATCCATCCCTAGAGAGCCCGCAGCTCTGCGAAATGGTCGGCAAATGGCGAGTCCGAGCGATAAAAGACCGGTGGCTCACCAAGCGGCGAGGCAACCGTGATCTCGTTGCCACCACGATATTGCTCGCCACTCCAGGCGTGCGTCCAGTTCGAACCCTCAGGGAGGTACACGGTGCGCTCGTTTTGAGCGGCCTGCCAGACCGGTGCGACAAGCATGTCGGAGCCGTAGAGGTAGCTGTCCTGGATCCCGTAGGTCTTGCGGTCGTGTTCATAGTGCAGGAACAGCGGCCGCTGTACTGGCAGCCCCTTGTCCGAGGCTACCTGCGACAGCGATTTCAGGTAGGGCGCCATGTGGACATAGACGCCGGTCATGCGGGCGAAGTGCGCAAGGACGGCCGGATCCTGATCGATCTGGACGTTGTCGCGAGGACGATTGCCTTCATGGCTGCGCATGACGGGCGTGAAGGCTGCCATTTCAGCCCAGCGCATCAGCAGCTCGGGAGTGCGGACGTTACCAAAGAGGCTGGTATATCCACCGATGTCGGAGTGGTGATAGGCATTCCCCAGGAGACCGGCAGAAAGGGCCGCGCAGATGACGGTTACCAGGCCATCGTGTCGAGAAAAATCGACAGACTGGTCACCGCCCCACAAAAGCGGGCAGTGCTTCTGTACGCCGGTAAAGCCGGCACGCATGAAGAACAGCGCCTCGCCGGTTTTGCCACGGCTTGCAACCGCCTTGGCATTCACCTCGGCCCAGAGCGTCGGCCATTGATTGTGCATGATCTTCGCGTCGATGCCATTGGCCAGCTCGACGTCGATGGGCAGGTATTCGCCGAAGTCTGCCATCCATCCGGACAGACCGTAATCCAGCATCTTGCCGCCGATGACCACGTCGGCAAACCAGTCGGCCGCCTCCGGGTTGGTGAAGTCGACGACGCCGCAGTCAAATTCGCCAAGTCGACAAGCGCGGTGCGGCCAAA
>Ga0102591_1004589_pt1 | contig 10502 bp, 6 predicted proteins | sample AraplaCol_mCL_r2_2_FD_76860 | JGI IMG/M metagenome (GOLD analysis project Ga0102591, IMG submission 76860) | Arabidopsis root microbial communities from North Carolina, USA - plate scrape MF_Col_mCL_r2 (SPADES assembly) (version 2) | ecosystem: Host-associated > Plants > Roots > Endosphere... | reverse complement strand
GTCGACGAAAACACCGGCCAGGTGCCCAGCCAGCGGTTGATCGACGAGATGACCGTGCTGATCGGCGAAATGCGCGCCGCCGGCAAGCTGCTCGATACCGCCGGCCTGCAGCCGACCGCGAAAGGCCGCCGTGTGCGCCTGCACAACGGCAAGCTGTCGAAGATCGACGGCCCGTTCACCGAGGCCAAGGAAGTCATCGGCGGTTTCGCCATGCTGGAGGCGGCCGACCTGGACGAGGCCACCGAACTGACGCGCCGTTTCGTCGAGATCCACGGCGACGAATGGAACGTGGAATGCGAGGTCCGGCAGGTCGCCGAACCGGGCATCTGATCGGTCCGCGAAAGCGCTCCCCCGAACGATCCCCGCAACGTGCGGGCGTGCCCCTTTGTGCACGCCCGCACTGGGCTATCCTCGCCGCAGGGGCGGACTTCGGTCCGATGGACGTGGGCGGGGAGGGAACTCATGCGTCTTGCGACGTGGCCGGCATCCGTATGCCGCCGTGGGGAAGTGTGTGCGGCCGGTCTGGCGATGCTGCTGTGCCTGGCCGCGTTCCTGGTGCCGGTGGACGCCATGGCGATGCGGCGGATCGATCCCGGCGAGGATCCGAAACTCGCGCCGGACGAAGGCCTGGTCGTGCTGTCGGTCGATGCGAACGGGCCGGTCAGCAGCATCCACGTCAAGCGTGCCGACGGCGGTATCGCCGAAGTGCTCAACTACGTCGGCCCGGGACGCGATTCGCGCCTGTACGCGACGAAGGCCGGCGATTACCGCTGGGCGCAGGTCAACCTCACCGGCTGGTTGTACCGCTCGCGCTTCGAGCTGGACGATCCGGAGTTCAAGTTCACCGTCGCGCCGGGAAAGATCAGCTATCCCGGCGACTTCATCCTGCGCCTGGAGTCGCTGACCAGTGCGCGCATGCACATCGCCAACCGCTCGCTGCCGATCCTGGACTGGCTGGAGAAGGACCACGGCAAGGTGTATCCGCGGTTGTCGTTCGAGTACGCCGGGCTGTATCCGGATCCCTTCCCGGAGTTCTACCGCGGCGCGCGCGCCGGTCACGTCGAAAGCGCCGAGAAGCTCAACGAAGGCCGCGAACCGCCCAAGCCCGGTGCGCTGCCCCTCACCGCCGAAGTGATGTGGAAGCCCGACCGCGTGTCGGATGTCGCGCTCAACGGTCCCGGCGATCTGCTCGCCGAAGCCGTGCGCGACGACAAGGGCCGCTGGGCGCTGGACCTGGTCGACCTGAAGCTCGGGCGCTCGCAACGCGTACTCACCACGCTCGTTGAATTCAACAGCCTGGTCTGGAAGGACGCACGCACGCTCATCACATCGAACGGCAGCGAAGGCAGCAGCTACCACGTCTTCGACGTCGGTCCCTCCGACGGCAAGACGCGCCCGGTGAAACACCGCCCGATCAACGGCACCGGCCGCCTGGTCGACCTGTTGCCGAACGAGCCGGGCGTGATCCTGTTCGAAGGCTTCGACAGCCGTGGCGAGCTGGCGGTGCATCGGGTCGAACTGCAGGGCGATCGCGACATCAACGGCTTCAAGACCGCCAAGAGCCGCGAGCGGCTCAACCGCGGCGCCGACCACGACGTGCGCTGGTACGCCGATGGCCACGGCCGCCTGCGCGCGGCGGTGCTGTGGCGCGATGAAACCTACGTGCTCGTGCACGGCATCGACGGCGTCTTCCACGACGTCCTGCAGTACCGCGCCGAGCCCACGTTCACGCCGGCCAAGCTGTCCTACGACGGCGACACGATGTACGGCTACAGCGAGGAAGGTCGCAACCAGCTCGACCTGGTGGCGTTCGATCCGGCGACGAAGAAGATCACGCGCACGGTGTTCTCCAAGCCCGGCGTGGACATCGCCGGCACGATCTTCAACGACAAGCGCGAGCCCGTGGCCGTGCGTTATTACCTGTCGGGGCGACTGGTCACCGAGTATTTCGACGAAGCCGGACGAGCGCTCGATCGCACGTTGCAGGCGGCGTTTCCCGGACGCACGGTGTCGGTGATCGATCGCAGCACCGACAACGGGCAGCTGATCCTGTGGGTGGATGGCACCGATCGCTCGCCGCAGCTCTACCACCTCGACGTTGCCGCGAAGAAGGCCGAACTGCTGGACGAAGTCGCGCCATGGCTGGCCGACAAATCCTTCGCGCCGGTGCACGTGCTCAACGTGAAGACGGGCGACGGGCTGGCGGTGGATGCGTTCCTGACGCTGCCGGCGGGCAGCGGCAAGCGACCGCTGGTGGTGTTCCCGCACGGCGGGCCGATCGGCGTGAGCGACACGTTGCACTTCAACCGCGACGTGCAGTTCATGGCCTCGCAGGGCTATGCGGTGCTGCAGGTGAACTACCGCGGCTCGGACGGCCACGGCAAGAGCTTCCGCGAAGCCGGGCATCGCAATTACGGCCGCGCCATCGAGGACGACATCGATGCCGCGCTGCGTGCGGCGCTGGCGTCGTATCCGCTGGACGAATCGCGCATGTGCGTGGTGGGCGCCAGTTACGGCGGATATTCGGCGCTGGTGTCGGCGTTGCGTTGGCCGGGACGTTTCCGTTGCGCGGTGTCGTTGTCGGGCGTGAGCGATCGGGCGCTGTTTTTCACCGCGAGCGATGGCGCGCGCTCGGCCGAATCGCGTCCGCTGCTGGAACGGATCATGGGCGATCCGCGCAAGGACATGGCGGAGATGCAGGCGGTCTCGCCGCTGTACCACACGAAGGAACTGACGCTGCCGATCATGCTGGTGCACGGCCGCGAGGACATCCGCGTGGATTTCGAACACACGCGCCGCCTGGTGCGCATGCTCAACCTGGAGGGGCGTCCGCCGGTGGTGCTGGCCTTCCCGGGCATGGGCCATGGCTTCGACGATCCGATGGCGCAGGACATCGCGTGGACCGGTATCGCAGGCTTCCTGCAGCAGAATCTTGGCGCACCGCCCGCGCCCGCGCCGGCGGCAACGGCGACGACGACCGCCGCGCCGGATGCACCTGCGGCGCAGAAAGGCGGCTGACGCGGCCTTGAAACCATCCTCCCGGCGAAAGCCGGGACCCAGGCCGTCAAGCCATCACGCACATCCCGTCGTTCCAGCGAACGCTGGAACCGACGTTGATCTTCGGCCGTACCGCAACACTCAACGCGACGCGGCGTCGCCCCGTCGCTGCGCACGCCGCTCGATGAGGTCCAGCGCCGGGCCGGTCATCGCCGTGGTCACCAGCGCCATCACCACGAGCACGGCGAACAGACGGTCGCCGATCAGCCCCATCTCGTAACCCAGGTTCAGCACGATCAGCTCCATCAGGCCGCGCGTGTTCATCAGCGCGCCCAGTCGCAGCGCATCGGTGTTCGGCATGCCCGCGCTGCGTGCGGCGACCCAGGTGCCCACGCCCTTGCCGAGCGTCGCGACGACTATCACGACCAGGCCCAGCAGCAGGTCCGATGCCTGCCATCCGTCCACGCGCAGGCGCAGGCCGGTCATCGCGAAGAACACCGGCAGCAGCAGCGAGATCGCGAACGGCTCCACGCGTTCGACCAGCAGGTGGCGCAGCCGCGCGTTGCCGGACACCGCGATGCCGGCCAGGAACGCGCCGAACAGCGCATGGATGCCCAGGGCCTCGGTCACCAGCGCGCACAGCAGCGCGAGCAGCAACAACGCGATGAGCGCGCGGCCTTCGCGCTCGGTGGTGATTTCGCGGCGCGACACCCACGGGCGCAGCAGCGCCAGCACCGCGACCGCGAAGAGCAGCGTACCGAGCAGGCTCACCGCCGCCGTCATCCAGCCGGTGGCGGCCACGGTGGCGACGATCACCGCCAGCAGGCACCACGCGCTGGCATCGCCGAGCGCGGCGCAGGCGATCGCGATGCGGCCCATTTCGGTCTGCGTGATGCCGCGATCGGACAGGATGCGCAGCAGCACCGGGAAGGCGGTGATCGACAGCGATACGCCCATGAACAGCGCGAACCCGGCGAAGCCGACGCCCGGCGGCCCGTGTTCGGCGAACAGCGCCAGCGCCAGCAGCACGCCGCACAGGAAGGGCAGGGCGATGCCCGCGTGGCTGACCAGCAGCGCGAAACCGCGCCGGCCGTTGAGGCTGGACAGGTCCAGCTCCGCGCCGGCGACGAACAGGAACATCAGCACGCCCAGCTGGCTGACCATGCCCAGCGCGCCGAGGCTTTCCGGCGCGAACAGCCATCCCTGCACCTGCGGCGCGACCGCGCCGAACAGCAGCGGCCCGAGCAGCAGGCCGGCGGCCATCTCGCCGATCACCGCCGGCTGGCCGAAGCGCTTCAGCAGCCAGCCGGCGCCCTTGGCCGCGCAGAGCACGACCAGCAATTGCAGCAGGAAGCGCGCCAGCGGCGAGGACAGCGGGCCGTGGTGCGCGGGGTTCGGCGCGGCGGCATGCGGGGTGGCGGACGGCGCCGCGGAGAGCAGTTCCGAAGGCACCTCGGGAACCGGCAGCCCATGGCGCGACATCACCACCGCCGCCACCAGCGGGATCACGACCAGCAACAGATAACGCCATGGAAACCGGGGTTGCATGCGATGCGGGTGAGGCATGTCCACAAGACGTTCCGATGGCGGTTCGAGGGACTATAGCGGGACGGGTGGGCCGTTGCGGAGGCGGCCGTCGACGGGGCTCGCGTAGCCCGGGTAAGCGAAGCGCACCCGGGTCGGGCGTGACAGCCCCCGGGTGCGCTTCGCTTACCCGGGCTACAACAAGCCGCGTGCGAGTGTCTCGCCAGCGAGGCATGGCCGGACCCGCCTCGCCTTTACCGTTTTCCACTTTCGCACTCCGCACATTTCGACATCTCCTTAACGGCGCCGCCGCACCGCGCGCCTATGCTTCGGCCTCCTCCCAGAGGAACCATGCGCCATGGCCAGCGATTCGCTTCCGACAAGCCAGCTCCCGACGAGCTTCCAGGCCGCCATCTTCGACGAATACCTCGACAACGCGCGCACCCACGCCGGGCACTACCTGCGCCGGTTGCCCGATCGCCATGTCGGCGCGCGCGCCGGTCGCGAGGAGCTGCTGACCGCGCTGCGCATCGCGCTGCCGAAGCAGGGCGACGAAGGCGGCGCGGTGATCGACCTGCTCGCCGAACAGGCCGAAAGAGGGGCGGTGGCCTGCAATTCGCCGCGCTATTTCGGCTTCGTGGTGGGCGGCGCGTATCCGGTCGCGCTCGCCGCCGACTGGCTGGTCTCGACCTGGGACCAGAACGCCGGCATCTATGCGATCTCGCCCCTGGTATCGGTGCTGGAAGAAGTGGCCGGCCAATGGCTGCTGGACCTGTTCGACCTGCCGCGCGAAAGCGGCGTGGGTTTCGTCACCGGCTGCCAGATGGCGAACTTCACCTGCCTGGCCGCCGCGCGCCACCACATGCTGCGCCGTGTCGGTTGGGACGTCGAAGCCGATGGCCTGCAGGGCGCGCCGCGGCTGCACGTGGTCGCGTCGGCCGAATCGCACGTCACCATCGATGTCGCGCTGCGTTACCTCGGCCTTGGCACGCGTTCGGTGCATCGCGTGGAAACCGACGCGCAGGGACGCATGAACGTCGATCGCCTGCGCAAGGTGGTCGCGTCGATCGAAGGACCGATGATCGTCTGCGCGCAGGCGGGCAACGTGAACACCGGTGCGTTCGATCCGCTGCGCGAGGTTGCGCAGGTCGTGCAGGAACGCGGTGCGTGGCTGCATGTCGACAGCGCCTTCGGCCTGTGGGCGCGCGCCAGCGATTCGCTGCGAGAACTCGCCGACGGCATCGAACTGGCCGATTCCTGGGCCACCGACGCGCACAAATGGCTCAACGTGCCCTACGACTGCGGCGTGGCGATCGTGCGCCACGCGCAGGACCATCGCGAGGCGATGACCTCGGCGGCGGCCTACCTCATCCAGACGCGCGGCGAGGAACGCGACGCGGTGGACTGGGTGCCCGAGTTCTCGCGACGTGCGCGCGGCGTGCCGGTCTACGCGACCTTGCGCGCGCTCGGCCGCGACGGCGTGCAGGACCTGATGGACGGCAGCTGCGCCCGCGCGCGGCAGATGGCCGATGCGCTGCGCCAGGTCGAAGGCGTGACCGTGCTCAACGACGTCGTGCTCAACCAGGTGCTGGTGCGCTTTGGCGACGACGACGAGCTCACCCGCGCCGTGATCTCCGGCGTGCAACGCGAAGGCACCTGCTGGCTCGGCGGCACGACGTGGCAGGGCAAGGGCGCGATGCGAATCTCGGTGTCGAACTGGGCGACCAGCGAAGTCGATGCCGAGCGCAGCGTGGCGGCGATCCTTCGGGTGTTCCACGCGTTGCGCAGCGATGTGACGGTCTGAAGGCCCGCATCACCCCGCGCGCGACATCGCGACGTGGCAGTTCAGTTCGCGCACCAGTTCCGCCAGTCCGACGGGTTTGCGGCAGCGCGGGATGTCGCCGTAGATCGCCGGCAGGGCGCTGTCGTCGTAGCCGGTGAGGAAGAGCATCGGCACGTTGCGGTCGCGCAAGGCCTCGACGACGGCGAAGGAGGTCTCATCTCCCAGGTTCACGTCCAGCAGCGCACCGTCGAGCGTGGTCGCCTGTGCGATGCCGCGCAATGCCCCCTGCACGTCGGGGTAGGGGCCGACGATGGTGGCGCCTTCCAGCTCGAGCGCTTCCTGAAGGCCCGAGGCGAGAAGGTAATCGTCCTCCACCAGCAGCAGGCTCAGGCCACGCAGACCATCGTCGCGCATGCGTGCTCTCCTCGGACGTTTCGGCATTGTTCGCCGCGAAAAGTTAACGCGGCGAGATGGCCGCGCATTCACGCAGCGCCCACGGTACCTCAGTGGATTGTGGAGGCGAATCCGTCCGGAGCCCGCGCGTGACCGTACATCCAGTCGCGACGTCCGCCCCGCGCACGGAAAACTCCGGTTTCCTGGGCATCGCGCTGGCCGATCGCGCCGACCGCTGGCGCGCGGCGTGCGTGGCGGGCGCCCTGCTGCTTGCCTTCGCCGCCACCGCGCCCTTCGCCGGCCGGGAACTGCCGGCGGTGCCGACCTTCGTGCCGGCGTACGACGCGGCGGTGATGGTGCTGTCCTCGATCGCCGCGCTGATGCTGCACGCGCAGTACCGCGACCTGCACGATCGCGGCTTCCTCTGGCTCGCCTGCGGCTATCTCTACAGCTCGCTGTTCGCGCTGCTGCACGGCCTGAGCTTTCCCGATGCCTTCGTCAGCGGCAGCCTCTTCGGCGGTGAGCAGACCACCGCCTGGCTGTGGATCTTCTGGCACGGCGTGACGCCGCTGTTCGTCATTGCCTACACGCTGGGAAGCAGCTCGCACCGGTCGTCGAACGGATGGCCGCTGCATCGCATCGCGTACCCCGCGATCGTGGCCAGCGTCGTGCTGATCGCGCTGGTGCTGGTGCGCATCGATGCACAGTTGCCGCACCTGCTGGTGAGCACCCGCTACCGCACCTTGCTCACGCGCGTCATCGGCACCTCGTTGTGGACCGCGCACGTGGCGGCGATCGCGCTGCTGGTCTGGCGCACGCGCCTGCGGCGGTTGCTCGACCTGTGGCTGTGCGTGACGCTGCTGGCGGCGGTGATCGAACTGGCGCTCAGCGGCATGATGATCAGCGCCCGCTACCAGCTGGGTTTCTACATCGGCCGCGTGTACGGGCTGGTCGGCGCGCTGGTGATGCTGGGGCTGCTGCTGCGGCACGCGCTGCTGTTGCAGGCGCGGCTGGTGCGCGCGGCATCCGCGTTGCACGACAGCGAGCGCCGTTACCGCGACCTGTTCGACAGCATGGGCGAGGCGTTCTACATCGGCGAGGCGGTCACCGGCGAGGAGGGGCGCATCGTCGACCTGCAGTTCCTGCAGGAAAACCCGATGGCCCGGCGCTACATGGGGCGCGATATCGCCGGTCGTCGGCTGTCGCAGGTCATGCCGGATTTCGACCAGGAATGGCTCGCCCTGGTCGAGCAGGTGATCCGCACCGGCAAGGAACGTTCGCTCGAACGCCCGTCGCCGCGCGTGGGGCGCTATTTCCGCTATCGCGTGGTCCGCCTGAAGGGGCGGAAGAAGCAGGTCGGCATCCTGTTCCAGGACATCAAGCCGCGCCGCGATGCGGAACTGGCGCTGCGCGACAGCGAGGAGCGCTTCCGCCAGTTCGGCCAGGCCGCCTCCAGCGTGCTGTGGATCCGCAACGCCGACACGCTGGAGATGGAATACGTCAGCGCGGCGTTCGAAACCATCTGCGGGCGCCGCTGCGAGGACATGGTCGGCAGGGGGTTCGATGCCTGGCTGGACATGGTGCACCCCGACGATCGCGACCCCGTCCGCCGCGCGGTGCGCCGCGTCCAGGAGGGCGAGCGCGTGGAACAGGAGTACCGCATCGTGCACGGCGAGACCGGCGACGAACTGTGGCTGCTGGGCACCGAATTCCCGATGCGCGACGACGACTGCAGCATCAACCGTATCGGCGGCATCGCGCAGGACGCCACGCTGCTGAAGAAGGCGCAGTTCCGCCTGAGCGAGAGCGAGGAACGACTGCGCAGCGCGATCGAGGTCGGCCGCCTGGCGACGTGGGACTGGAACCTGGTGTCGGGCGAGGTCGCCTGGTCGGACGAGCACTACCGCATCGAGGGCTACCTGCCGGGCGAAGTCGTGCCCAGCTACGAGGCGTGGGCCGCGCGCGTTCACCCGGAAGACCGCGAAGCCGCCGAAGCCGCGGTCCGGCAGGCGATGCTGACCGGCGGCGAATACGCCCGCGAAGTGCGCTTCCTCCACCCCGACGGCAGCGTCCACTGGGCCAACGCCCGTGGCCGCTTCTTCTACGATGCCGCCGGCCGGGCGGTGCGCATGGTCGGCTCGATGATCGACACCACGCTGCGGCGCGAGTTCGAGGACGCCCAGCGCGTGCTGGTGGCCGAGCTGCAGCACCGCACGCGCAACCTGATCGCCGTGGTGCGCGCGATCTCCGACCGCACCCTGCGCGAAAGCCGCGACATGGCCCAGTTCGCCACCGTGTTCAGCGAACGCCTCGGAGCGCTGGCGCGCGTGCAGGGGCTGCTGTCGCGGCTGAAGGAAGGCCAGCGGGTGACCTTCGACGAACTGCTGCGCATGGAACTGGCCGCGCACCTGGATGCGCAGGACGGCACGCGCTTCGAACTCTCCGGGCCGGACGGCGTCACGCTGCGTTCCTCCAGCGTGCAGCCGCTGGCTTTGGCGATCCACGAACTGATCACCAACGCAGTCAAGTACGGCGCGCTGAAGGACCCGGCCGGCTGCCTGCGCATCGCCTGGCGCGTGGAACATGAGGACGGCCGGCCATGGCTCCACGTCGACTGGCGTGAAACCGGCGTGGTGCACCAGCTTGCCGGCGACGTGCCGCCGACCAGCGGCGCCGGACGCGAGCTGATCGAGCGCGCGCTGCCGTACCAGTTCGGCGCGCGCACCTCCTACGAGCTCACCGACACCGGCGTCCACTGCACGATCGCGATGCCGATTTCGCGCCGCGAAACCGTGTCACCCTTCGGTCATGACCTGCGGTTATGAAGGCATGGATTTCGATGCAACCCGAAGATGTCGTGACGAATGCTTGCTTCGCTCCGGCTTAACCTCCCAGCCCTGATGCTGATTGCCCGAACGACAGGTTCCTCCCCCATGACCACCCGCAAGCTGCCGACTCCTCCCCAGGGGCCGGGCGCGTCGCCCCGTCCCCGCACGCCGCGTCTGGTCCGCCTGCCGTACCGGGAGGACGCGCGTAAACCCACTCGCGCCGATCGCGCCGAACACCAGCTGCGCCTGCGAAGGCTGAGCGCGGGGCAGGCCTGAGGTCCGATCGCTGAACACGTACGGCCGAACAACGTGCTGCTGAACGACAGGTTCCGGCACGCCGCGTGCGGCGTGCTAGGATCGCGCCCAGAAGGGGAGTAGCTCCATCGTGCTGTCGCCGTCATTACGGGAAGTCCCGCAAGGGGACCTTCTCCGGTGCAGCAGCAGGCCACCGGGCCTGTGAGCAAGACCTTCGCCGCAAGTCACGGCGAAGGTGCGTCCGGATCAAGCCCCACTGATGGTCATCGAAACAACGATGGTCCCACGATGGTCCCTGGATCCGACGGATGCGTTTCGCGCCGGGGCTGCGGCTCCCGCCCACCGAACCGACCCATCCGATGGACATCTTCCTAAATCCCGAAATCTGGATCGCCCTTGCCACGTTGACGGCGCTCGAGCTCGTGCTCGGCATCGACAACATCATCTTCATCTCCATCCTCTCCGGGAAACTCCCGCCGCATCAGCGCGACAAGGCGCGAAAGCTCGGCATCGCGCTCGCCGCGATCACGCGCCTGGGCCTGCTGCTGACCATCGCGTGGATCGTCAGCCTGACCAAGCCGTTGTTCGAAGTGTTCGGCAACGAGTTCTCGTGGCGCGACCTGATCCTGATCGGCGGCGGCCTGTTCCTGATCGCCAAGGCCACGCATGAAATCCACCAGAAACTCGAGGGCGCCAGCGAGCAGGTGTCGACCGGCAAGGTG
>Ga0102591_1004587_pt1 | contig 10506 bp, 10 predicted proteins | sample AraplaCol_mCL_r2_2_FD_76860 | JGI IMG/M metagenome (GOLD analysis project Ga0102591, IMG submission 76860) | Arabidopsis root microbial communities from North Carolina, USA - plate scrape MF_Col_mCL_r2 (SPADES assembly) (version 2) | ecosystem: Host-associated > Plants > Roots > Endosphere... | reverse complement strand
CGCCGCGCCCCGTCCGGCCGACCGTTGCGGAGCGGAGAAGCGGCCGGACGCGGTCGCCAAGGTCGGGGGAGGTCGCCTGTGTCGTTCTTCAAGTCGGGCCTCGCCGCCCTGGCGATGCTGATGCTGTCGTCGGCGAGCCTGGCCCAGGCCCAGGCGCCGGGTCCCGACATCTTCGGCGTCTGGCGCAATCCCAAGGACAGCGTCCATGTCGAGATCAAGCCGTGCGGCGGCGAGGTCTGCGGCTATGTGATCTGGGCCAATGACGAGGCGCGGACCGATGCGCGCAAGGGCTCGGGCGGCGAACTGGTGGGCCGGCAACTGCTCAGCGACTTCTCGCGCGGCGACAAGGGCGAGTGGCGCGGCAAGGTCTTCGCGCCGGACGTCAACATGACCTTCTCGGGCCGGGTGCTGGTGCTCGACGCCGGCAAGCTGAAGGCCCGCGGCTGCGTGCTCGGCAACTTCCTCTGCAAGACCCAGGTCTGGACGCGGGTGGCCTAGGGCTGGGCGCGCACGCCGGCGAGGAAAGCCCAGCTGACCGACAGGCCGGGCTGCAGGGTGCCGGCGTCGACGAAGGCGTGGCCGAAGCGGTCGTCGGCCTTGCGGTAGGCCAGCTCGACCATCCCGCCGCGCGAGCACAGCACCGAGGCGCGGGCCCGGTAGCCGCAGCGGAGCACGACCTCGACGGTGTCGCCGTCCGCCACGGGGAAGGGGGTCTTCTGGGGTTTCTTGCGGGCAAGCATGGCGGGCACTCGTGGAAGGGGCCGGGGACGGATCCCCGGCGTCTGCATCCACGATGAACGGCGCGTGATTAATCGCACCTGAACAGCGGCTTAAGGCCGCAGCTTCATGCTCAAGCTTCGTCCACGACCGTGTTCGACAGCAGGCCGACGCCCGTGATCTCGACCTCGACGACGTCGCCGGCCTTCATCCAGAGCGGCGGTTCGCGCTTGGCGCCGACGCCGCCCGGCGTGCCGGTCAGGATCAGGTCGCCCGGCGACAGCGGGGTGAAGCCCGACAGATAGGCGATGATGGTCGGCAGCGGGAAGATCAGGTCGGCCAGGCTGGCGTGCTGCACCTGCTGGCCGTTCAGACGGGTGGTGACGGTGACGGCGTTCAGGTCGTCGATCTCGTCGGGCGTGACCAGCCAGGGGCCAAGGCCCCCGGTGCCGGGGAAGTTCTTCCCGGGCGTGAACTGCTGGGTGTGCCACTGCCAGTCGCGCACCGAGGCGTCGTTGGCGCAGGCGAAGCCGGCCACATGGCTCATGGCGTCGGCCTCGCTGATGTGGCGGCCGCCCTTGCCGATGACGATGGCCAGCTCGCCCTCGTAGTCGAGGCTGGTCGAGCTCTTGGGCCGCACGATCGGGCCGCCGTGCGGGGTCAGGGTGTCGGCGAAGCGGGTGAAGATCGACGGATGGCCGACCTTGGCCCGGCCGGTCTCCTGGCGATGGGTCTCGTAGTTGTGGCCCACGCAGAAGATCTTGCCCGGAGTGGTGACCACCGGCAGCAGCTGGATCTCCGAGACCGGCACGTCGAAGGCCGCCTCGGCGGCCAGGGCCGGGATGGCGTCCAGGCGCAGGGCGGCGACGAGGTCGTGCTCGTCCGGACCGGCGATGGCTCCGAAGTCGGCGACGCGGTCGCCCTGGATCGCGCCGTAGGAGGCGACGCCGTCACGCAGGAAGCTGATCAGTTTCATAAGCTTGGTCTCGATTCTTGAGGTGCGTTGCGGACTAGGCGACCGGCAGCGGGGCGTGGCCGAAGGTGCGCTCGGCGGTGTTGAGGCCGGCGAAGTCCTTGCCCGACAGGCCCCACTGGTCGATGCGACCCTCGGGCCAGGTCCAGTCCTCGGGGGCGCCGACCTTGTAGTCGTCGGGGATGATCTCGACGGCGGTCGAGAACTCCACGACCGCGCCGAACGGGGCGATGAAATAGGCGAAGACGTTGTCGCCCGGGCCGTGGCGGCCCGGGCCCCAGGCCGGGACCGCGCCAGTGTCGCGCAGGCGGCCGACGCCGCGCATCACGGCGTCCAGGTCGGCCATCTCGAAGGCGATGTGGTTGAGCGAGGTGAAGCCGGCGCGGGCGAAGGCGGTGGAGTGGTGCGAGGCGTTGCAGCGCACGAACACCATGCCCTTGGTGCGGTCGGAGACCTTGAAGCCCAGGGCCGCCTCGGCGAAGTCGGCCGTGGCCTCGGCGTTGGCGGCGTTCATGAACACGTGGGTCAGCTTGACCGGCAGGTCGCGGCCCTCGATCGGTTCGGCCAGGGCCGCGCCGTGCAGGAAGCGGAACACCTCGCCCTCGGGCAGCTGGACCAGGATCCCCTGGCCGCCGCCGAGATCCTCGGACACGGTCTCGACCACTGGGGCGCCGGCCGCGCGGGCCTTGGCGGCGATGGCTTCGACCTCGGCCTTCTCGCCGACGAAGGTGGTGCAGCGCACCGACGGGCCGGCCGTCTCGGTCATGGCCACGAGATAGGGAAACGGCCCCGAGCCGCGCAGATAGCGGGTCTCGCCGGCGGCCCCGGCGTCGGCCAGGCCCCAGGTCCCGGTCAGGAAATCGACGGCCGCGGCCGTATCCGGCAGGTTCAGTTCGATGCTGCGAAGGCGCATGGGGGACACTCTAGGCTTGCGGCGCGGGCGCGCCGCCGGGATCGGGGGTGAGGGCGGCGGCGATCACGCCGGCGATGGCGCAGGCCTCGTCGGCGTCGCCGGTGTCGCCGCTGATGCCCACCGCGCCGATGATCCGGCCGTCGGCGTCACGGATCAGCACGCCGCCGGGCGAGGGGGCCATGGCCCCACCGCTGATGGCGAACAGGGCCGAGTAGAACACCGGGGCCGCGTTGGCGCGCTTGGCCAGCTCGCGGCTGCCATAGCCCATGCCCAGCGCGCCCGTGGCCTTGGCGACGGCGATCTGCGGCCGCATCAGGCTGGCGTCGTCCTCGCGCTTGAGGGCCACCAGATGCGCGCCGGCGTCGAGCACGGCCACGGCCAGCGGCTGATAGCCGTCGCGGCGGGCTTGGGCGAGGGCCGCGTCGACGATGATGGAGGCGGCCTCCAGGGTCAGGCGGGACATGCGGTCTCCTTGGGCGCTTCGACCTTGAGGGAGAGGTCGGCGCAAAGCTGGTCGATCAGGGCGGGCAGGGCGTCTGCGGTTTCGGCGACGCCGTAGACGTAGCGGTCAGGCCGCAGCAGCACGGCGGCCGCGCCCTTGGCGTCGAGCCAGGCGGTCAGGGCGCCGTCGGCGTCGTCGAGGCCCTGGCCGATCACGTGGAGCGAACCGCCGATGCGGGCGAAGGCGGGCGACGCCGCGACGGGTTCGCGCGCGATGACCGCGAAGCCCTCGCCCAACACCTCGTCGAGCAGGACGCCGCCGACGCGGGGATGGATGAAGCGCTCGCCGGAGCCGGGACGGGCGACCCCGGCCTGGTAGGCGGGGATCAGGTCGGCGGCCGTGGTTCCGGGCTTGGCGGCGGCCATGACCTCGCGCATGTGGGCGTCGCGCTCGGCGGCCTTGGCCGGGTCGAGCTGGCAGATGTAGCGGCCCGCGTTCACGGCCGCGCCAATCACGCCGCGCACGTGCGGGTCACGCTCGGGCTGGTAGGTGTCGAGCAGGGCGTCCTCGGCCAGGCCGGCGATCACCAGCGGCAGCTTCCAGGCCAGGTTCGAGACGTCGCGCAGGCCGTGACACATGCCCTGGCCGAAGAACGGCGGGGTCTGGTGGGCGGCGTCGCCGGCCAGGAACACCCGGCCCACGCGCCAGCGCTCGGCCACGAGGCCATGGAAGCGATAGGTGGCGGCGCGCACCAGGCGGTAGGTCGAGCCTTCCACCCACGGGGCGATCAGGGCCTCGACCTGCTGGGTCGCCATCATCGCCTGGTCGTCCTCGCCGGGCAGCAGCATGAACTCCCAGCGGCGGTGATTTCCGCGGCCCGGCACGATGGTGGCCGGACGGCGCGGGTCGCACAGCATCACCGACAGCTGCTGCAGATCAGCGCCCGCCGGCAGGCCGGGGATGTCGGGGAAGACGATCGGGCCATCGACCTCGGCGTCGACGACGAGCCAGGGCTCCTCGAAGTCGAGGTCGTCGAGCCTGACGCCCAGGCTCTTGCGCACGGCGCTGCGGGCGCCGTCGCAGGCGATCACCCAGCGGGCCCGCAGGGTCTCGCCGCCGGCCAGCACGAGGTCGGCGCCGTCGTCGTCCTGGGTCAGGCTTTCCAGCCTGGCGCCCAGGCGCAGGGTGACGGCCGGGAAGCGGGCCAGGGCGTCGCGAAGCTGCGCCTCCAGCTCGGGCTGGTAGAAGAAGTAGTCGTTGGCCCAGCCGAAGCGCTTGGCCTGGCCGGCGGTGCCCATGTAGCGGATCACCCCGCCGTCGGCGCCGATGTGCAGGTGGCCCTGCGTCTCGCGCATCAAGGGATGCAGGCGCTCGACGAGACCCGCGCCCTGGAAGATGCGCATCATCTCGTGGTCGAGGTGGACGGCGCGGGGCAGGGGATGCGGATCGCGCTCCTGCTCGAGCACCAGAACGCTGAGGCCCGCCTGGCCCAGGAGATTGGCGGCCAGGGCCCCGACGGGGCCGCAGCCGACGATGGCGACGTCGTAAATCATCACAGGTGCTTGTCGAGGAAACGGACGATGGCGGGGGCGACCCGGCCGGCGGCGGTGTGGGGCGTGTCGACCTCTTCCTCGCTGAACCAGAAGTGGCCGGCGTCGGGCACGGGCAGGGTGCGCACGAAGAAGCGGGCCTGGCGCAGGGCGCGGGCGAAGGCTTCCGACTGGGCGGGATCGATGTCGTGGTCGCGCTCGCCCCAGATCACCAGCGCCTTCAGGGCGTTGCGGTCGTAGCGCACGTGGCGCAGCGGCGAGGCGGCGACATAGAGCTGCGGATCCTCGTAGGGGTCCGCGCCCAGCATGCGGAAGGTCGGATCGGTTCCCGGGGCGGCGTTCTTGGCCAGATCCGCCTGCCAGTGGGCGAAGAGGTCGTAGACGCCGTAGACGGCGACCAGGGTCTTGAACTGGACGGTCTCGCCATAGAGCCAGGGCTGGCCCTGGGCCAAGGCCGCCAGCGCCGTCAGGTGCGCGCCGGCGGAAGCGCCGAGCAGGCCGATACGGTCGCCATCGACGCCGAGGTCAGCGGCCTCGCGTTTCAGAAAGCGCGCGGCCTCGACGACGTCCTGGACGTTGCCGGGGAACGACTTGCCGTTTGTCGAGCGGCGGTAGTCGATGGCGAAGACGGCGTATCCCTGGGCGGCGAGATACTTGCCCCAACGCGTCAGCTGGGCCTTGTCGTTGCGCAGCCAGGCGCCGCCGGGGGCCGCGACCAGCACCGGATGCGGGCCGGGCGCGTCGGGCAGGTAGAGGTCGCCCTTCAGCTCGGCCGAACCGGCGACGCCGAAGACGATGTCGGAACGGACGCTCATCAGGCGGCGGCCCGCGAAAGCGGCTGGGCCGGCGCCTTGTGCATCTTGCCGTCCTTCATGATCATCAGCAGACGATCGCGGCGCTGCAGGATCGAGACGTCCTGGGTCGGATCGCCGTCGACCAGCAGCAGGTCGGCCAGGTAGCCCGGCTCGACCAGGCCCAGCTCATCGGCGCGGCCCATCAGCTCGCCGCCCAGCTTGGTGGCGGCCACCAGGGCCTCGGTGGGCGTGTAGCCGAACAGGTCGACGAAGTGCTGCAGGTCGCGGGCGTTGGCGCCGTTGGGATTGAACGGGAAGCCGTAGTCGCCGCCGGGCAGCACGCGCACGCCCCGGCGCTTCAGCTCGGGGATCAGCACCTTGCACTTTTCGACGACCGGAACAGCGGCTTCCTTCATCGAGGTCATGTCGATGTGGGGCGGCGGCTTGGCCTCCAGGGTGGCGACGATGACGCCGATGGCCGGAGCGACGAAGATCTCGTCCTTGTGCGCCTCCAGGAGGTCGAGCGCCTCCTCGTCGGCGTAGGTGCAGTGGTAGAGCACGCGCACGCCGGCCCGCAGGGCCATCTTGATCGCCTCGCCGGCCTGGGTGTGGGCCGACAGCCAGATGTCGCTCTCGCGGGCCTGCTCGCCGGCGGCCTGGACCTCTTCCTCGGTGTAGAGGATGTGCTGCGAGGAGCCGGGCAGCAGGGCGTCTTCGCCCGAGATGACCAGCTTGACCTGGTCGATGCCGATGGCCTTGCAGTGCTTGACGAAGGCCTTCATCGCCTCGGGACCGCGGCCGTGGTCGATCTCGCCGGTGTTCTCGCCCTCGGGGCTGCGCTCGATGGTCGAGGCGCGCAGGCGCGGACCCGGGGTCCAGCCGCCGTCGATCTCGTTGCGGACCACCACCTCGATGCGTTCGCCCAGGGCGCCGGCCGAATAGGCGCTGGTGAAGCCGCTTTCCAGCAGGACGCGGGCGTTGCGCACCGTGGCCAGCAACTGTTCTTCCGGCGGCAGGATGAATTCGGGAATGAAGCGCTCGATCGACGAGGGCCAGGACAGGTGGGCGTGGGCCTCGATCAGGCCCGGCATCAGGGTCGCGCCGCCGCCGTCGATGACCGTTGCGTCGGCCGCTTCGATCCGGCCTTCGGAGGCCGTCTGCGCCACGCGGGCGATGCGGTTGTCCTCGATCAGGACCTCGCCGGCGAAGGGCGCGCGTCCCGTGCCGTCGAAGACCTGGATATTGGTGATGAGCGTACGCGCCACGTGGATTCCACCCTGACAGTCTTGTTGCGGGCGGCGGTCGATGATGCGCCGCGCCCCTTGCCGCCATTTACGGGGAGGGGACCGGCCGAAAAAAATTCAATCGGGGAATGTCTCGCATCACCGCCGATGATGGGGCCGCCGACGCGGGGAAGCCTTCATGCGGCTTATGGTCGCCATTCAGCGATTGAATTGGCGGACCTGCGCCATCGGCGTGAAGCTCCCGTCATACGCCGCCGACAGAGCGGCTCGGGAGGAAACCGGACATGACCATCGACATGGTCTCGCGTCGCCCGCGGCGCGCTCACGGGCTGGTCAGCAGCCTGTTCTGCTTCACCACCATCTTCGCCGGCCTGACGGCCGCGGCCGTGCTGCTCAAGATGCTGATCAGCCTGGCGGCCTAGCCTCCTGACCTAAAGGCTCTGGGCGTGCTCGATCAGGAAGTCGCGTAGCCACAGCGTGCCCGCGTCGGTTTCCTTGTTCTTGTGCCACTGCAGGAACTCGGTGAACGTCGCGATCTCCACCGGCGGCGCCAGCACCTTCAGCGGCAGGCGCTTGGCCAGGATGGCCGCGTTGCGGGCGTGGACGGTGGCGATCATGTTGGTGCCCACCACGATCTCGGCCACGCAGTTGAAGGTGGGCGCGTGGACGACGATGTTGCGCTCCACGCCTTGGGCGTCCAGCGACTCCTGCTCGATGTGCGGCGGGTTGTGCGGGCCCAGCGTCACCGACACGTGCTCCAGTTCGAGGTACTTCTCGAGGCTGAGGCTGGCGCCGACCAGCGGGTTGTCGCGCCAGGCGATGCAGGCGAAGCGGTCGCTGAACAGCGGGCTCTTCGGATGACCCGGATCGCACTTGCGCTCGGGCGAGATCATGAAGTCGATCTTGCCCTCGCCCAGCAGGGCCGCGCTCTGGTCGGAGGTCAGCAGCACCACGATCTTCAGCCGCGGCGCGACGGTGACGAGCTTGCGGATGGCCCCGGTCATCAGGACGTTGAAGACGTAGTCCGAGCAGACGAACGTGAAGGTGCGGTCGGCGGCGGCGGGATCGAATTCCGAGCGGTTGACGACGATGCGGCGCAGGCCGTCCAGGGCCTCGCGCACCGGTGCGGCCAGGCTTTCGGCGAACGGCGTCGGGACCATCTTGCGGCCGACCTGGACCAGAAGGTCGTCCTCGAAATGCTGGCGCAGGCGCGAGAGGGCGTTGCTGATCGCCGGCTGGGTGAGACGCAGGGCCTGGGCCGTCTGGCTGACGCTGCGCTCCTGAAGCAGGGAATCCAGCACGACCAGCAAGTTCAGGTCGAGGTTGTGAAAGCGCACGGCGAGATCCTCCTGAGACGTCGGGCCTTCTGCGGGCCCTGACATTTCAAGCGGCTTAGACCGAGCGGCGCCATTGGGGCAAGCATCTTATCGGTTTCATTATATGAAACGCAGTCCCGCATAATCTTGAGTGATAGTTGCTGTTCAACGATTGAATTGGTCGGTGCGAGACCCCCTCGCTACCGTTCAGCTCAACACCAACGTCGGCGCCAAGCCGGGGTCCAGGGAAACGGAAACGAAGCCGGACGACGAAGATCGCCGGCTCGCAGGGAAGGGGAACCCCCATGAACGCATTCAAGCTCAGCCTGCTGGCCGCCACCAGCCTCACCGTCGCCATCGGTGGCGCGGCCCACGCGCAGGACGCCTCGCCCGCCAGTGGCGCGACCACCGAGTCGCCGATCGCCATCGAAGAAGTGGTTGTCACCGCCACCCGCCGCTCCGAACGCCTGCAGGACGTGCCGCTGGCCGTCTCGGCCGTCAGCGGCGACCAGCTGGCCGCCACCGGCGCCAAGGCCGTGACCGACCTGCAGTATTCGGTCGCCGGCGTGCAGTTCGGCACCACCCCCAACGACTCCGGCTTCCGTCTGCGCGGCGTCGGTTCGGCCGGCGGCTTCACCTCCAGCTCGGAATCGCCGGTCGGCCTGGTGGTCGACGGCGTCGTGGTTCCGTTCGGCTCGCCGGTCGACAGCCTGGGCGACCTGGAGCGCGTCGAGGTGCTGAAGGGCCCGCAGGGCACCCAGTTCGGCAAGAACGCCTCCAGCGGCGTCATCTCGATCACCACCCGCAAGCCCAGCCTGACCACGGCGACGGGCGACTTCTTCGCCTCCTACGGCTCGCTGAACGAGCGCGACGTTCATGGCGGCGTCACCGCCCCGCTGTCGGACACCCTGGCCGTCGGCATCTTCCTCTACGACAAGGCCTATGACGGCTACGTCCACAACGTCGTGCGCAACGAGGACTGGGGCGGCATCCACAACAACGGCGCCCGCGGCAAGGTCTACTGGAAGCCGACCGACACCTTCAGCGCCTATCTGATCGGCGACTATTCGCGTCAGCGCCAGAAGGGCCCCGGCCAGCTGTGGACCCTGAACAAGGCCCCGACCAGCGACGCCAACTTCCTGGCGCCCTTCACCAGCTTGTCAGCCCTGGGCGTCACCCCGGGCGCTTCGAACGATAAGTCGATCGAGGACGGCGGCGGCAGCTACAGCACCACCAACTACGGCGGTTCGCTGGAGCTGAACTGGGATCTGGGCGAGTACACCCTGACCTCGCTGAGCGCCTATCGCGGCTTCGAGGAGGACCCCTACGTCTATTCGATCGACGGCTCGCCCCAGAGCAAGTTCACCGCCCAGGCGCGGGGTCAGATCAAGACCCAGGCCTCGCAGGAATTCCGCCTGACCTCGCCCAGCGGCGGTCGCCTGAGCTACGTCGCCGGCCTGTTCGTCTCGCGCCTGAAGACCGAGAACACCGGCGAGAGCGCCCAACTGCGCCCGGCCACGCCCTACAGCACCGCTCCGGTGGTCTCGATCACGGCCGGCCTGAACCACGGCAAGACCACGACCGACAGCGCCGCGGTGTTCATCGACGGCCGCTACAAGCTCAGCGACACCCTCAGCCTGCTGGGCGGCGCGCGCATGACCAAGGACAAGGTCGAGGCCTCCAACTGGTCTGAACTGGATCCGTCGCTGCCGGCGTTCCTGACGGCGGGCGGGACCACCGTGCCCTATACGCCGCGCGCCCTGCAGACCGGCGAGACCTCGAAGTCCAGCCCCTCGGGCCGCATCGGCCTCGACTGGAAGCCTTCGGACAACGTGCTGATTTTCGGCACCGTGGCCCGCGGCTATCTCGGCCCGACGGTCACCTTCTCGGCGCTCAGCGGCACCAAGACCAATGTCGCCCCGCAGACCGTCGACGACGTCACCATCGGCGCCAAGACGACCCTGCTGGACCGTCGCCTGACGCTGAACGGTAACATCTTCTACGACAAGTACACCGACCTGCAGACGGCGGTGCTGCGCAACAACGAGTTCGTCACCGAGAACGCCGGCGGCCTGGAGGCCAAGGGCTTCGAGATCGAGGCCAACCTGCGGGTCAACAGCTCGCTGAAGCTGAACGCCTCGACCACCTATTCCGACGCCAAGTACACCGACTACATCACCAGCTGCCCGAACAACCTGATCCTGGCCGGCTATGTCGGCTGCACCCTGAACAACGGCACCTACGTCTACCAGGCCAAGGGCCAGACCCTGGCCGGCGCGCCGAAGGTCACCGTCGTGCTGGGCGCCAACTACGAGCACGCGATCACCGACGCCCTGACGTTCGACGCCGCGGCCAACTACTCCTACCGCACCAAGACCCAGAACAGCGTCGGCGATCCCAACACCATCCAGAAGGGCTACGGCGTGCTCAACGTCTCGGCCGGGATCGGTCCGGAAGACCGTCAGTGGCGCGTCGGGGTGTTCGCCCGCAACCTGCTCAAGCAGGACTTCAACGCGGCGATCATCACCCTGCCGTTCCAGAGCGGCTATGACGGCTA
>Ga0102591_1004586_pt1 | contig 10510 bp, 12 predicted proteins | sample AraplaCol_mCL_r2_2_FD_76860 | JGI IMG/M metagenome (GOLD analysis project Ga0102591, IMG submission 76860) | Arabidopsis root microbial communities from North Carolina, USA - plate scrape MF_Col_mCL_r2 (SPADES assembly) (version 2) | ecosystem: Host-associated > Plants > Roots > Endosphere... | reverse complement strand
CTAAATGCCCTGTCTCCTGCTATGTGCATCAGCTTCACGCATGGCTTCGTCGTCCAAGGCGAAAGAAAAACCGCGGCTAAAGAGCTTGCAAATGAACATAAGAGAGTCCCAACGGGATAGGATCCCTTGCATTGTCGGGTGGTCAATTTTGGCCGCTGCCGGTTCGAAAATCCGGTAGGCCCTGGGGCGTGCCGGGGAGCTGCCATAATCCTTAGGGCCATCGCCGAGTCGCCCGCCGGTGTACGCTCCCACGGGAAACGCGATTATCATACGCCTACGGCGGGACAGTGGCCAGCAAGTACATCCGCATTCTGCCGACCTTATCCCTACCTTCGCGTGGCCACTTCGCAATTTTACTGATGGCGCGCGCTCGAGTATCCTAAAAGGCGATCTGAAATGCTGGTGGATATAATTGTAACCACGGCATTGGAAAACGGACAGGCCATCGCAACCCGTGACACGAGCCCTTTTAAGGCAGCTGGGTTGAAGGTGATCAATCCGTGGTCTGCATAGATATCATGTAAATCCCGGTGTCAGCGGTTCGGCTCCTCCATCAACGCGAGGGAACTCGCGCGATAGCTTCCAATACTTCGACAGCATCGAATTTGAGAAGTTCAGATAGCTCCAAGAATTCAACAAGGTCTACTCTGCGCTGGCCACTCTCCAATCGTGCGACAAACGACTGATATTCACCGAGCTTAGTGGCGAGGTCTACTTGTGTCAGGCCAGCTGCCTCGCGTTTTGCGATCAGCAACTCGATCAAGGCCTTATGTCTTTTACTGCCTAGGGTCTTTGCCACGGGACGCCCACCTATGAAGAGATGGGGTCTTCCGTTATATCTGATTTTCAGTTATCTTAAATTCAGATATTTCGTGCGAGGCTGTGAAACCTATGGAATTGCGCCAACTCTCCTATTTCAAAGCAGTGGCCGAGGAACTTCATTTCGGCCGGGCGGCAGCCAGGATGTGCATTGCCCAGCCGGCACTCAGCAATCATGTGATGTCGCTGGAAAGGGAGCTTGGCTGTCCGCTGTTCATCCGCTCGACGAGAAGGGTGGAACTGACCAGGGCAGGGGAAACCTTTTACGATCGCTGTGTGCGGATCTTGAGCGACATCGACCTGACCACCGAACTGACCCGGGCAGCCGGCGGCAGTCGCATCCGCCAGATCAGGATCGGCAGCATCTACCCGGCCACCATGGGCATGCTGCCAACCTTCCTTGCCAAGATCGCCCGCAAGTATCCCGATGTCCGCATCCACATCGCGTCCGGCAATACCGGCGAGATCATCCGCGGCCTGGAGACCGGCCAGCTCAATCTAGGCTTCATCCGCCCGGTGGAAAACATCGGCTCGTTGCGCTTCGTCTCGCTTGCGCATGAGCGCTACTACCTGGCGGTTGGCCATGCCAATCCGCTGGCATCCAGGGAGGAGATCAGCATCGATGATCTGCGCACTCAGAAGATCATCGCCTTCAACCGGCAGAACCTGTCCTTTTCGGAACGATACTTCAATGAGAAGTTCGCCGAATACGACCTCACCGCCAACATTGCCTTCAGCTGCGATGACACCTATGCGCTGGTGTCGCTGGTCTCTGCCGGGCTAGGCATCGGCTTTGCGCCGGAATGGACGCTTGATCTTCCCAATCGCGGCTTTGAGCTGAAGAAGGTAAGCGGGATCGACTTTAGGATCGGGCTTGGCATTGCCTGGAACAGAGAAGACCCGACCGCTGGCCGCGACGACATCGTCGACATTGCACGGTCGCTGGCAAGGCGAGGGCAGGCCGCCGATCGGTTGCAAGGACAATGACTGATTGCGAGTTCGGCTAGAAACAGAATATGCGGTCGTGGGGCAGTCGGTCCGCGTTTCAACCCCTGCCGTGACGCTGAGTTTTAAGCTCCGCTGTCGCGACCCGGCAGGGAGTCCCGCCGGGCCCATCGTTGTGAACGCTTCCACTCACTTCGGCGTAACGTCGAAGCCGAACCACTTTTCTGAAAGCGTCTTGATCGTGCCGTCGGCCTTGGCGGCCTCGATGGCGTCGTTGAACATAGCCTTCAGCTCGGTGTCGGACTTGCGCAGGCCAACAGAGCTGCCGCGACCGAGGAAGCCGCCTTGGAAGCGCGGTCCGGCAGTCGTCATGTCCTCGTTGCCCGGCTTTGCCGAGGCCGTCGTCAAATAGGCCATGGACGCCATCACCAGATCGACGCGGCCGGCCTTGAGGTCGAGATCATGTTCTTCCGTCGTCTTGTATTCGCGAACCTCGACGACGCCCTTCAAATACTTGTCGACGAAGGTCGCCGCGGTCGAAGCGGTCTGAACGCCGATGATCTTGCCCTGCAGGGCAGGCTTGATCTTTTCGATTTCGGCGGCAGCCCCGGCCTCGTCGCTGGCAAGCGAGAAGACCTCGCCCTTTTCTGGCAGGTTTGCGAGCTCGCCTTCCTTGGCGGTCGCGAACGCCTGGCCGGTGGAACCGTACGAATTGCTGAAGGCGATGACTTCCTCGCGCTTGGCGGTTGCCGACATGCCGGAAATAATGGCGTCGAACTTGCCGGCATTGAGCGCCGGGATCATGCCGTCGAAGTTCTGCACGACGATCTTGCACTCGACCTTCATATGGTCGCAGAGGTACTTTGTCAGCTCGATTTCGTAGCCGTCGAGCGAACCGTCGGGCTTCGTGAAATTATAGGGCTTGAAGGCGCCTTCGGTGGCGATCGTCACGGTCGTCCACTTCTTCTCTTCGACGTGTGCAACACCGGCGGTGGCAACAAGTGCCGTTGCGGCTGCTGTCAAAAGTGCCCTCGAAAGAATTGTCATGTTTTGCTCCCCTTTTGTTGGTTTGGGTTGAGAGATTTACTTGCTGATGAACTGACGGAAACGGTCCGAGCGCGAACTGGCGAACACCTCCTGCGGCTTGCCGTCTTCCTCGACGCGGCCCTGATGCAGGAAGACGACACGGCTTGAGACGTCGCGGGCAAAGCCCATCTCGTGGGTGACGACCAGCATCGTGCGGCCTTCCTCGGCGAGCGCACGCATGACGCGCAGAACCTCGCCGACGAGCTCGGGATCGAGCGCGGAAGTCGGCTCGTCGAAGAGCATGACTTTCGGCCGCATGGCGAGCGCCCGTGCGATTGCGGCCCGCTGCTGCTGGCCGCCAGAAAGGTGGGCCGGATAAAAATTGCGCTTCTCAGCAATGCCGACCTTGGCAAGCAGCGCTTCGGCTTCCTCGACGCATTCCGCCCGAGACCGACCGAGCACATGAACCGGCGCCTCGATGACATTCTCGAGTACGGTCTTATGGGTCCAGAGATTGAAGCTTTGGAACACCATGCCGAGGTGAGAGCGGATGCGATCGACCTGGCTGCGGTCGGCCGGACGGCTGCCGTTCCTGGCATCGGGCACCATTCGGATCGTCTCGCCGGCAACGGTCACTTCGCCGGAGTTTGGCGTCTCAAGCAGGTTGATGCACCGCAGGAAGGTAGACTTTCCGGAGCCGGACGAGCCGAGGATAGAGACCACATCACCTTCGTGTGCATCGAGCGAAATGCCTTTCAGCACCTCGACGGGACCGAAGCTCTTGTGCAAGTTCTTGACGCTGAGCGCGATTGGGGAAGGGGAGGCGTTCGCCACTGTCATCGGGCGTCTCCTTCAAGTGCGGGAGCAGCCGGGACTGCCGGGTGGTGGGGAACGGGCTGGCGCAGGTGCGGGCTCAGCCAGTATTCGACGAGATGGACAAGGCGCGTCAGCAGGAAGTTGATCGCAAGATAGATCGCGCCGGCGACGATGAAGACCTCGATCGCCCGATAGGACTCCGAGATGATGCGCGCCGCAACACCGGTCACTTCCATCAGTGTGATGATCGAGGCAAGCGAGGTTGCCTTGACCATTGCGATCATCTCGTTGCTGTAGCCCGGCAAGGCCTGGCGGATCGCCAGCGGCAGCACGATGCGACGGAACTGCATGAGCCGCGGCATGCCGCAGGCTCGCGCTGCCTCAATCTGGCCGAACGGAACCGAGAGCAGACCACCACGGATAATTTCGCTTGCATAGGCCGCAGTGTTCATCGTCAGCGCCAATACCGCACACCAGTAGGCGTCGCGTAGAAACGGCCAGAAAATGCTGTGGCGCACGGCCGGAAACTGGCCGAGGCCGTAGTAGATCAGGAAGATCTGTACGAGCAGCGGCGTGCCACGGAAGACGAAGACATAACTGCGCGCGAACCATTCAAGCGGCGCAATGCCGGAGAGACGGCAAAGCGCGATCGCAAGCGCCAGCATCGCCCCAAGCACGATCGAGGTTGCGGCAAGCTCGAGCGTCAGCGGCATTGCCGAGACCAGGCTGACGAATGTCTCGAAGAGAAACGACCAGTCCATTAGCCCCTCCTCACGCCGCGCGAGAAGTGCCTTTCGGCACCGCGTAGGAAGAGACCTGAGCCTGTCGAGATGATCAGGTAGATCGCGCCCGCGATGACGTAGAAATCGAAGGGCAGGCCAGTCGATCCGGCGGCCACCTGCGTCTGGCGCAGGAGCTCGGCGACGCCTGTGATCGATACCAGGGCTGACTCCTTCAGCACAACCTGCCACACATTACCAAGCCCCGGAAGCGCATGGCGAAGGGTGAGCGGTGCGATGATCCGCCGGAAGCGCAGGGTCCTGCCCATGCCGCAGGCAATCGCCGCCTCGATCTCGCCGTGATGCACGGCCCTGAAGGCACCGCGGAAAACTTCGGTGAACTGCGCGCCCGAAGTGACGCCGACCGCAAGCGAACCAGCGAGGAAACCGGGGAAGCCGAGGAAGCCCTCCGCTCCGAACAGTCGGCCGATGGCGGTGACGGCCGCGCTGCCACCGAAATAGAAGAGATAGATGACGAGAAGATCCGGAATGCCACGCAGGACGGTCGTGTAGGTATCGGCGGCGATGCGAATGCCCCGTCCGCCTGATATTTTCGCCCAGGCGCCAAACGAACCGATGACTGCGCCGATCGAGTAGCCGGCAAGGGCAATCAGAACAGTCATCCACGCGCCGGCAAGCAGCGCCTTGCCCCAACCGTCACCGCCGAAGCTTACGAGCTCGAGGATCCCGGGCTGGTTCATGATGCCTGCCTTTCGGGAAGCGGTGGCTCGACGTCCTCGGGGATCGGATTGACAAACGGCGACCCATCGAGGCGAGCCTGAAGGTCCGCCTTGGCCGCCTTAATCAGCGCCGGATTTGAAATCAGCGCGATGGCGGTGCTCGCCATGACCTTCGCGGCATGCTCCGTTCCCTTGTGAGCAGCTGGAAGCTTGCCTTGCGCGACGAGCTGCCAGGAGTGGCCGGGCGTGCCGATCGCATAGGTGGCGCCGCGCATCTGCACCGTCGGTACGACCCAGCTGACGCTGCCGACATCGGTGGAACCGACGATCGTGCTGTCGCCGGCATAGAGAGGGAAGATCTCCTCGCAGAGCGGCTGGTCCTTTTTCGGCTTCAGGCCGAAACGGGCATAGGAGGAGGCGATGTCCTCGGCACTCATCGTCGCCTGGAACTTGCGCGCGGTGTCGCGATCGGCATCGTCGAAGACCGGCGGTCCGAGACGCTGGAGATTTGCAAACATCAATTCCTCGAGCGGCACATTGCCGACGAGGTTGGCGTCACCGCTGATCACTTCGCTACGCACCGAGGTCTCGGTCATCAAGGCTGCACCCTCGGCCACCTTCTTGACGCGGGCGACAAGCGACAGGAGCTCGGGCAGGTTGCGGGCACGAATAAGGTAACGCACCGTCGCCTTGGCCTGTACCACGTTCGGTGCCGAGCCGCCTGTGTCCGTCACGGCATAGTGGATGCGTGCCGTCGACGGCATGTGCTCGCGCATATAGTTGACGCCGACATTCATCAGTTCCACGGCATCAAGGGCACTGCGGCCGAGATGCGGCGTGGCCGAAGCGTGCGAGGCGCGGCCGCTAAAGTGGAAATTGATCTCGTTGCAGGCGAGCGATACCGGATTGTTCACTCCAGCAAAGGCAGCCGGGTGCCAGCAAATGGCGATGTCGACATCATCGAAGACGCCGGCGCGGACCATGAAGCCCTTGGAGGAGCCGCCCTCTTCGGCAGGGCAGCCATAGTAGCGGATACGGCCCTTGACGCCATTTGTTTCGAGGAAGTCCTTGACGGCGGCAGCCGCAAGCATGGAACCGGCGCCGAGCATATTGTGGCCGCAGCCATGGCCATTGCCGTTCGCGAGCGCCTCGCGTTTTTCAGCCAATCCAGCGACCTGGCTGAGGCCGGGAAGCGCGTCGAACTCGCCGAGGATGGCAATCACCGGCCCATCTTCGCCAGCTTCGCCCATGACGGCTGTCGGCAGGCCGGCGATGCCGCGCTCGACGCGAAAACCTTCGGTTTCGAGCTGCCGCGCATGCTCTTCGGCAGAGCGATATTCCTCATAGTTCGTTTCCGGCATATCCCAGACGCGGTCGCTGAGCGCAAAAAAGGCTTCACGCTTTGCTTCGACGATGTCCCACACGGCTTCGGTGTTTTTCATGGCTTTCAAACCGGCTTCATTTCGCATAGTATCCAAAATTGGCGCCAATTTATGGTACAAATTTTATTTGTGCAATCCGTGTGCATGAATAAATTTTGGACAACCTCAAGCGGTTCTTACGCCTACAGAATCCGCGATTGGCGTGCTATCGGTGATGAAAAACGGGGAGATCGCATGGCAGATGTCGTGATGGAAGAAAAGGCGGAAGCGCCCGGCACGCGCGACGTGACAGACTTCATCCTGCAGGACATCCTGGCTGGCATTCTGCCTGCTGGGACGTGGTTGAAGCAGATTGACCTCGAACGTCGATACAATTGTACCCGCCCCGAAGTGCGCCGTGCGCTCGATCGCCTGGCGCAGAAACGGCTAGTCGAGCACGTGCAGAACCGCGGCTATCACGTCTATGAGCCGGACGGCCGCCGGGCGCGGGAGGTCAGCGAAATTCGCGTCATTCTCGAAACGGCCATGGCTGGAACAATCATCCAGAACGGCTCGACAGAGGATGTCAGCACTCTCAGGAAGCTTGCCGAGCACTTCGATCAAATGGCGCTGAACGGCACGATGCTGGAGCTCTATGAGGCCAATCTTGCCTTTCACCGCCAGCTGCTGGTGCTCGGCGGCAATCTGGAACTCGTCGATCTCATCACCGAGATCCGCCAGAGAACCTCGTCCGCGCCGGTCTCCCAATGGCGCACACGTGCCCGCGTCGAACAGTCCGGCCGGGAGCATCACTTGATGATTGATGCGATCGCTGCCGGTGAGACCGAACGGCTGAAGGACCTTATGCGGCAGCACATTCGTCAGAACTGACAGGCCCATGCGCTGATCCTGCTATTGGCAACCGATTTTCACCCAAGCTGGCGGAAAGCCAAGATATTGCAGATCTGGGCCCATGAGCCGGCCGGAGTATATTATTGAGCTAGTTGCGTCGAGTTTTTCCAGAAAGCAATGAAGGGTCGCGCATTCCTTTCAACTGCTACCAAAAAGAACGCCGACGATGGCCGGCGGCGTCCTCATATCCAGAGCGCGGCAAGAGTGCCACTCGGCCCGGCGCGCATTGCCGACCCGGCGCCTACAGATGCGCAGGGTCTCACAGCATCTTCGGTCCGATTGCCTTTGCTTCACAATCCAGAAGCAAGGATCAACTGCGAGGTTGCATCGACGCCAAGGCGAGGGTCGATGCAGCCAGGACTGCGGTAAGGGTCAGGGGCCCAACAGCGCCATAGTGGTCAACGATATAGCCACCGAAAACCGCGCCGATACTGATGGCGACCTGAAAAGAGACGACCATCAGGCTGCCTGCCGCCTCCAGAGCGTCGGGTGCGCCGCGGGAAAGATTGGTGGGCAGCACCACCGGCGCCATGCCGAAGGCGAAGCCCCAAAGCGTGACGAGAGCGAACGCAATGGCGCTATGAGCGCCCCAGAGCACCAAAGCAAATGCAGCAAACGCCATTAACGCTGCCGTGACAACGAGTGCCAGGCGGATACTGGCGTCGGCCATTCTGCCACCAGCGATGTTGCCGATCACTGAGGCAATGCCAAACCCAAGCAGCGCCAGGGCGATCGATCTGGTTTCAAGAAGCGTCACTCGTTCGAGGAAGGGACGCACATAAACCGAGCCAGCAAAATGGCCCGTCATGAGCAAAAGGATTGCCAGCATCCCCAGTTGAATGCCACGCCGCCGTGTCAGCCGAAAAACATCTGCGAGACTGTTGCTTGTACTTGCAGGCAGTGTTGGCAAGCTGAGTACCTGCAGCAGCATTGCAAGCGCGGCAAGCCCCGCTGTCATGGCCATGGCGCTGCGCCATCCCAGCCAGTCGCTGATCAAAGCACCCATCGATGGTGCAGCTATTGTGGCGAGCGACACGCCCAAGGTGACGATAGCCATGCCCCGGCCCGTTGCATTGGCGCCGACCAGCCTCGACACGACGGCAACTGAAAGCGCCCAGAAACCGCTAAGCGCGATGCCCAATCCAGCCCGGCCCAACAACAACAGCGAAAAATCGGTCGCTAGTGCTGCAAGAATATTGGATCCGATTGCCAATGCACTGAGACCAACCAGCACCGTCTTGCGGTTCAATCTGCCGATGAGAACATTGCTCAGTAGGGCAGTCACAGCACCGACGGAAGCGGTAGCGGTGACAACCTGGCCGGCTGTTCCTTCGGTAATCCCGAGGTCGTGCGCCAGTGGCGTCAGCAGGCCCGCCGGCAGGAACTCGGCCGATACCAGTGCAAAGCTGGTGGCCGCCATCGAAAGAACGGCAAGCCAGGTCGCAGCATTCCACGTGGATGGCTCAGGGATCTCCAGGCCAATTGCTGCTCCGTCAAGTTGTGATGTTGTGTCCGTCATCCGTGTCTCTCCTTAGGTTGGAGATGTCATAGACGAACTGTTCTGGATGATATGTATCTTAGGATCCGAAATCCATGTCTATTCGTCCGGAATTTGTGCGACGCACAACACCCGGTGAGACCCTCGTGATACGCTTGAAGGCGCGAGCGAAGGATGCCTCAGACTCATAGCCTAACCGGGAAGCAACCTCGGCAACCGACATGCCGCTTTGCCCCAACAACTCACGAGCAAGCTGCATGCGCAGACGGGCGAGATAGTGTGCTGCGCCTTCTCCCAAAATAGCACTGAAGCGCTCCGCAAAGATGGAACGCGACTGGCCTGCCACGCCGGCGAGACTTTCCAGGGTCCAGTTGTGGCCGGGGTCTCGATGCATGGCTGCCAAGGCACGACCGATGTGAGGATCGCGGATGGCGGCGAGCCAACCCGTGGTCGAGGCCCCGCTGCAATTGACCCAACAGCGGATAAGCCGCGCTGCGAGCAAGTCCGCCATTCGCGATAAGACGGTAGCACTCCCCATTTGTGGCTGTGTCGCCTCCGCCGACATTGCTGCCAGCAGGGGGCCAACGACAGGGTCATTGCCGGCAACATCGCAGCCCTTGATGATTGGTGGCATCAGAGCGATCAAGGGATTAAGCGCATGCGCGCCCAACGCCATGGAGCCGCAGAAGAGAGTGCTTGTCGCACCCGTTCCTTCCCGTACCACTTCGCAGACGTTGCTCCCCCACCTCGTTATCTGACAGCTTTTAAGCGAGTCGCCCTGAACATCTGGTGCGCTGGCCAATCGATGCTCGATGCCTTGCGGCAGCAGCACCAGATCGCCATCGTTCAACTCCTGCCATCCTTGGGGTTCCGTGTGGATCCAGCACGGACCCTGGCTTACAAAGTGAAAACGAAGAAGCTGTTGTTGCGGAAAGGCGATGCTCCATGGATGTCTGAGTTCGCAGCGCCCATAGTTGACTCCACTCAAGCGAAAGTCTTGCAGGACTTCACTTAGCGCATCCATTGGGATATTTGACGACGACAATGGTCGAGACGAACGGTCAAGCATGTACCAAATTTAGGTCTCGAGCGTCCGACATTCAAGCAGGATGGTCAAGCGACGCCATTGGCTTTCCTGCAGACATCACCCTGCCGCGTCCTTATCCTCGTGCATCCGTGTACCCTCACCAATTGCGATGTGGAAAAGCGCGGTTCCATAGTCGTCGCCAATCGATCTGGAGACGGCGAGAGATTTTTCCATCAGCGTTCCTCGAGCCTCGGGGTCTCCTGCCGTGGCCTTAGCAATACCAGCTATAATCCCCGTGCGCGCTGTTCTTATTGAAACCCCGATCCGGAATAAATTCGATAACTCTCATCGCCGTACTGGAGTGAGCTTGCCGGATCACCGGATCAACGCGGCCGAGTTCAAAGTCTGGGCGAAGGCGTACTGTTCAAGGGGACGTGCACGAGCCAGTGAGAGCTTCCGCAACTTGCCCTCGGGAATTCTAGCACCATGTGAGCGCCTCAAAGAGCTAACGCGAGCCTTCCGCAGTGATTGGCGCTATACTTACGCAGATGCATAACTTGGGGGAGCCGATGTCGACGTCTGTCAAGTATCCACCAGGACTGATTGCGCTTTTTCTCGTCGAGATGTGGGAACGCTTCAGCTATTAC
>Ga0102591_1004582_pt1 | contig 10517 bp, 8 predicted proteins | sample AraplaCol_mCL_r2_2_FD_76860 | JGI IMG/M metagenome (GOLD analysis project Ga0102591, IMG submission 76860) | Arabidopsis root microbial communities from North Carolina, USA - plate scrape MF_Col_mCL_r2 (SPADES assembly) (version 2) | ecosystem: Host-associated > Plants > Roots > Endosphere... | reverse complement strand
GCCGTCTGGCGAAGGTTCGCCCATTTGCCGCCCTTCATCTCGAAGGTCCTCAGATCGGCCACCGCCAGTTCCCCGAGCTTGAAGGCGCGAAGGCCGGCATCGGCGCAATGGGACAGCAACGCGGGCGATATCTGGTAGAACACGGCCCGGCAGCCAGCGGCACGCGCCGCTTCGACGAAACGCCAGACGAGTTCCTGCACGGCGCGATGGTCGCCGACCGGATCGAACAGCGCGATCCAGGAGCGGCCCTGCCGGCCATACATGATGAAGGCTTCGCCGTTTTCCGAAAACATGATGCTCTTGTCGCCCATGCGCACCAGATTGGCATCGGCGTTGCCCTGCTTCATGACGATCTCGACGGCACGCACCAGCGCCTCGTCCGTCGCCTGCTCCGGCCGGAAGCTCGCCGGCCGGAGCAGGCTGAAGACGGCGATCGCCGACGAGATGATGGTGATGCCGAGTACGGCGCGCAGCCCGCGCGGCGCTTCGGCCGTAAATTCGAACTGCCACCAGAGCTGGTTGCTGTATTCGACGTCGCGATAGACGAAGAGCAGGATGACGACGGCGCCGACGACGATCACGGCGATCGCCATCAACCAGGACGCAGTCAGCGCCTGGTTGAGCAGCGAGGCCTGGCGGGTAAAGAGCCGGCGGCTGACGAAGAGCCCGAAGATGAGGAAGGCGAGAAAAGCGGCTTCGACGAGCGCGATCGCCTTCAGCAGCGACAAAGTCAACGCAGCAAGCGCCGAGAACACGGCCACCCACCAGGCGCCGTCGAGCCGCTGGCCGAGGCCGCGCGCGGCGACGACGAGCGCCAGCCCCAGCAGGCTGGAGAGGAAATGTGCCCCTTCGACCATCGGCAGCGGCAGATAGTTGGAGAGGAATTCGAGGTTCTGGTCCGGCGTCGGCGTGACGCTCGAAAACACCAGCATGACGCCGAGCAGCAGCGCGAGAGCCGACAGCAGCTGCGGCATCAGTCGCCCGCCGATACGTCGCATGCTGGAGGCGGCCGGATGGTCGACGAAACGACGCAGCTCCGCCGCCGAGACCGCGAGCACGGCGATCAACAGCGGCAGCACATGGTAGACCAGCCTGTAGAGCACCAGCGATCCGAGCACGGCATCGATGTTCACCGCGCTGCCGAGCGAGGCGATGATCACGGTCTCGAACACGCCGAGCCCGGCCGGAACATGGCTGAGCACGCCGAGACCGACGGCGATCGCATAGACGGCGAGGAAGACCGGCCAGCCGATTGCCGTCTGGGGCAGCAGCACGTAGAGCACCGACGCCGAGGCGGCGATATCGAAGGCGGTGACGAGGAACTGGCGCGACCAGGTACGAGAATCCGGCAAGCGGATTGCGACGGGGCCGAGATCGAGCACACGCCCGTCACGGCCGATAATCATCACCGCGCCCAGAATGGCGACGATCGAACCGGCGATCAGCCGCAGAAGGAAGGGGCTCACGCCGACGAGCGGGCCGATTTCGTCGGCGATGACGATGAGGGCGATCGCCGCGACGCCCGCAAGACCCAGTCCGAAGGACAGCGTGACGAAGGCGATGATTCGGCCGATATCCTCCGGCGAGAGGCCGAGGCGCGTATAGGCGCGGTAGCGGATCGCGCCGCCCGAAAGCGCGCCGAAACCGGCAGTATTGCCGACGGCATAGGCGCTGAACGCCGTCAGCGCCACATGCGGAAAGGGCAGCTTCTTGCCGATGTACTCGATGGCGTTGAGATCGTAGAAGATCAGCGAGAGGAAACTGAGCGCCGTGAAGAACAGCGCAAGCAGGATCGCGCTCGGCCTGGTCGCCGCCAGCGCACCGACGACGTCGTCATAACGCACCTCGTTGGTAAGCTGCATGATCGCGTAACCGACGAGGCAGAAGACCACCAGTGACGCGGCTGCCATCAGCGGCGTTCTGTAACGCCTGAAAAGCCCGCGAAAAGAAAACCCGTCCGTTTCTTCCATCTCTTCCAAATTGCCGTGCCCCGACATCTCGTACCCTGCTGCAACTTCCAGCTTGGCGGGAATCATTTCGAAAGACGTAACATGAGAGGCATATAAGCTCTATGAAGCCATGCCGCTGCTACCCCAGCCCCGCCGCCTGCGCCTCCATCATCCTCAATTGGGGCGAATTTGCGCAGCCGGGCGTCACGGTGCATTGCATTTTCGTAAGCTTCGGAAGAGCCTTGCGCTCGACGGAGAGTCGAGACGCGGGAGAATGGTTCGATATGCAGGATGGTCCGGCCTTCGTGATGCTTGCCGTCGGACGTCTGCTGCTGGGTGGCCTCTATGTCGCTGGCGGCATTCATCATTTTTTCGTTATCGTGCCGCTGACCGAGGCGATCGAAACCCGCGGCGTCCCTTTTGCAAAATGGGTGCTGGTCTTGGGCAGCATATTCCAGATCGTCGCCGGCATCCTGCTGATGCTCGGCCTTTTTGTCGCGGCAGCGGCATTCGGTCTCATCATCTTCACGCTGGCCGCCACCGTCATGCTGCTGAATTTCTGGGACATGCAGGGAACGGCACGCGACAGCGCGATCAATACCTGGAAAACCAACATGGCGATCATCGGCGGCCTGCTGATCGCAGCCGCCGGCGCGATGTGAGGCGGTTCACGCCGCCGGCTCGCCGCCCGCCCGCGCATGGGCGGCGTAGCGCGCGACGGCAGCATCCACCTCCGCGTCGCGATCGCCTGCCACCTGCACCGTCGGCACGGCGAATTCGATACCGTTTTCCTGGAAGGCATTGCGGATCATCGCCAGCGCATTGCGGCGGATGACGAATTGCTCGCCAGGCTTCGTCATCATCGACAGCCGGATTTCGATCGCGAATTCGCCGAACTGCTCGACACCCTTCATCTTCAGCGTCTCGATGATATGAGGACCGAATTCCGGATTTTCGAGCAGCGTCTGCCCGATCTGCTTGATCACCTTCTTCGCCTTGACGAGATCGGTGTCGTATTTGACGTTGAGGCTGATCTTGTCGATCGTCCAGTCGCGATTGAGGTTCTTGACTGCGCCGAGTTCACCGAAGGGTACAGTCGTCAGCGGCCCGCGATGATGCCTGAGCTTCACCGAGCGCAGGCTGAAGGCCTCGACCACGCCCTTGTGGCTGCCGCTTTCGATATATTCCCCGATGCGGAAGGCATCGTCCCAGAGATAGAACATGCCGCTGATGACGTCTTTGACGATCGTCTGCGCGCCAAAACCGACTGCGACGCCGACGACACCGGCGCCGGCGATCAGCGGCCCGATCTCGATACCGAGGCCGGAGAGCACCATCAGAACGGCAATGACGGCGATCACGACGGCGAGAATATTGCGGAAGATCGGCAGCAGCGTCTGTATCCGCGCGCGTTTGGCCTTTTCCTCATCCGTTGCTCCGCCATCCACGGATGAATCGAGCAGCTTGCCGTCGATATAGGCCTTGATGACATGCCAGAGCAGATCGGCGGCAAGCAGGATGACGATGCCGCCGATCACGCCGCGCGCGATCTTGTCGATCATCGTTTCGCCCGCGGCCATGGTATCGGCGCCGACGCCGAGCATATGCCCAAGCCAGATGGCGGCAACGGCAATGATCAGCGCCCGCACGCCACGGTCGAGCAGCACGGCTGCAATGCGGCGCGTGGCAAGGAAGCTCGCTTCAGTCTGCTGCAGCGATTTTACCGCAATCGTCGAGACGGCAAGCACGCGCGGCAGCAGCAGTACGTAAATGCCGAGCCAGAGCAGCCAGTTGAAGCCTGCGACCCAGAGGCTCCAGAGCAACAGGAAATAGACGGTGAGCGCCCAGGAGGTCCCGTGACCACGCTTCTCGTCCCTGTGCGGCCGCGACCAGACCGCCTCGATGGCGATCAGCAGCAGGCCGATGCCCAGGATGTAGCCGACGAGGAGCCGCACACTCGGGGAATAACCGAGCGGCTCCATCGACTGGATCACCGCCCAGCCGAAAATGAAATAGATGACGAAAGTCGCACAGCGCCGATACCAGAAGAATGCAACCGCGCGCGCCGGCATGATCGGATCAGTGATACCCTGCCGTTCTTCCTCCACCCGCGCAAGCCCGATGAGATCGACCAGTACGCCGCCGAGACAAATCGTGAAGCGCTGGACCACAAGCGCGACAACGCAAACGATCGCGATGCTCTGGCTGACCGGCGGCCAGCTGACGCTGAGAAGAGCAAGCGCCGTCGCCACTGCGAAGATCAGCGCCGGTATGACGCGCGGGGCGAGATGCATGCCCGCCATCTGCGCCGCCTGGCGGCGGCGGCGGAAGGCATAGCGGGCAATGCGCTCGACGATGGTGCCGAGCAGGAAAATCGCCAGAAACTGCGCCACCATGCGCGACCATCCGGTGGCGGCGATTTCGCCGAAGAACAGCGAGGAAGCATGGCCGACCTGCGAGGGCAGCGTCATCGCCGCATCGGAGACCATCGAGACGTGCCGGCGGGCATGCTGCAGCAGACCTGACAGCACCGACATCTGGTCGCTGGCCGCCGAATCGCTCGCGGGCGCCGTCGCCATTTGCGTCGACATCCATTGTTTGACCTGAGGAGTCTGCATGAGCTCCATCATCTGACGCACTTCGGCCGGCGGGGCGGCCGCGGCCGGCACTTGCGCCGGCGGCGTCTGGGAAAAGACAGGCGAAACCGCCGAAAAAAGCGCAAGCAATGCCAGTATGCCTGATATGACGGCCTTCAAGCCCCCTGCCATGCCACGCTCCATGACCGCCTCCAATGAAATGTCGGTCGCTTGTGCAAAGCAGCGCCGACATTTTGCAATGGATACTCGCGACCGTTGCCGCCAGCAAGCAGTAGCGAAACCATACCGATGGCTAGTAAAGGCAAACGTCGCCGCCTCCTCGAAACGAAGCACTGCGCTCGCTACTTCAGGATGACGGCTTTGTCGGAACGGTGAGTGAAGTCGCTTGCCTTCAGGATTTCGCGGCCGGTTTTTCCACGTGGCCGCCGAAGCCCGCACGCATCGCCGACAGCACCTTGTTGGCGAATTCGTCATTGTCGCGCGAGGAGAAGCGACCGTAGAGCGCAGCGCTCAGCACCGGCGTCGGCACGCTTTCGTCGATTGCCGCCATGATCGTCCAGCGGCCTTCGCCGCTGTCCGAAACGCGGCCGGCATATTTCGATAGTGCGGGGTCAGCATGCAGCGCATCGGCCGTGAGATCGAGCAGCCAGGAGGTGATGACGCTGCCGCGGCGCCAGACTTCGGCGACATCCTGAAGGTTGAAGTCGTATTGGAAATGTTCCGGATGGGCGAGCGGCGCGGTTTCCGCATCGGTCTCATGCGAGGCTGCGCCGATATTGGCGTGTTTCAGGATGTTGATGCCTTCGGCATAGGCGGCCATCAGGCCATATTCGATGCCGTTATGCACCATCTTGACGAAATGACCGGCGCCATGCGGACCGCAATGCAGGTAACCCTGCTCCGCGGTGCTGGCCGCAGCCGCTTCAACGCTCCGGTTCGGCGAGGCTTCCGTCTTGCCGACGCCGGGTGCCAGCGTCGCGAAGATCGGGGAAAGGTGTTCGACGATACCCTTCTCGCCGCCGATCATCAGGCAATAACCGCGCTCGAGGCCGAAGACGCCGCCGCTTGTGCCGACATCGACATAGTGGATGCCCTTGGTGATGAGGTCGGCGCCGCGGCGGATGTCGTCATGGTAATAAGAGTTTCCGCCGTCAATGACGATATCGCCATTCTCAAGCAGCGGCACCAGGCTCGCCAGCACCTTGTCGACGATCGCCGCCGGCAGCATCAGCCAGATGGCGCGTGGATGGGTGAGCTTCGAGACGAATTCCTGGAGCGAAGCACTGCCGGTCGCACCGAGGCCTGCGAGCTCGGCGACGCTTTCCGGCCTGGCGTCGTAGACGACGCATTCGTGACCGCCTCGCATCAAGCGCTGGACCATATAATTGCCCATGCGGCCCAAACCAACCATGCCAAGCTGCATAATGAATCTCCTGGAAACCGAAATGAAGTATCGAATCCGGAAATTAGCACCCGCAGTGAGACAGGCAAGCGAAGTCTCGGTGATATTGGCGAATGCGACGATTGCGCCACTGACCTCCTTGAGACTGACATCCTGTCAAATGTCCGGCGCGCTGGCCGGCTCACCCTTCATTTCGCTGAGGAACATGCCCTCGCGCAGATTGATGCCATATTCGACAAAAGCCTTCATGCAGCAAAGCATCTGTGTCCAGCCTTCGCAGTTGAGATAGCTGCCGCGCCGGCCAGCATTGTCTTCGCGCCAGCCGGTCTCGGCAATGGTCACCAAGGTGCCGCCGTCTTCCAACGGCTTGAAGTTCATCTCGACCAACGTCTTGTACCTTGCTTCGTCCTCGCCGGTGCCGCCATCCCAGCGCAGCACGATGCGACTTTCCGGCACCAGTTCGACCACCTCGACCGGCGCATCCTTCCACCAGGTCACCGTCGTGCCCTTCACCAGCGGCGCGCTCGCCCCGCCAATCGTGGTGAAATAGCTGCTGAGCTTCTTCGGATTGACGACGGCATCGAACACCTCTGCGACGGGGCGGCCGATGCGGCCGGAAACGCGGATTCCGAGAGACATGACACTTCTCCTCTTCTCCATTGTGGCTGTTTCCGTTGTACTTGGCTTCATTATGTTATAAAAACATAACATGTCAAGCGAATCAACCGACGATCCCGTCTTCAAGGCGCTGGCGCATCATCGCCGCCGCGAAATCCTCGATCTGCTCAAGGATGCCCCCCGAACCACAGGGACCCTCTGCGAGATGTTTCCGCAGATGGACCGCTGCACGGTGATGCAGCATCTGAAGGTGCTGGAGGAGGCCGACCTGGTCATCGCCAGGAAGGAGGGCCGCGAGCGCTGGAACCACCTGAACAGCCTGCCGATCAAGCATATCTGTGACCGCTGGATCAGCGCCTATGCCGGCCATGCGCTCTCTATCCTCGACCGGCTGAAAGGCGACCTGGAAGGTCAGCCCGAATAATGACCCGGCGTCAAACCGCCTTGCCGCCCGGTCCGCCGAAGCCTTATGCTGGCAAAAACGGCACGGGATCAGACGGATGACGATATCGGGAGCCGGCATACGCCGCATGCGGCTGCTGCGCAGCATGAAGCAAGGACATCTCGCCGAGCTCCTCGGCGTCAACCAGGCGACGATCTCACGCTGGGAGCGCGATCAGCTCGCCCTATCACCCGAACAGGCCGTCAAGCTGGAACGGATTTTCGCCTCGCCGCGACATGCAGCAGTCGATGCGGCGCTGAAGCGGCTGGTCGAGGATTCCGTCCGGCCGGTGCATCTGATCTGCGACCGCACCCACCGGCTGCTCTCCGCCTCCCGCCCGCGGCAGGCGGAGTGGCGGGCGCCGCTCGGCGCCTTTCTCGGCCGTTCTCTGTTCTCCTACGCCTCCGCCGAGATCGCCGCCGGCCGCGTGACCTGGGAAAGGATCATGCTTTCCGATGGCAGCGCCGGCCGTCTCGTCACGACCATCGGCTGAGCCTGCAGCTTTCCTGCATTCCCATGCATAATTTATGCGTTGTCTGGAAACCTTAGTCTTTATAGCGTCCGCCGCCGAACGGTCAGGAGACGATGTGATGACGATACTGGTGACGGGAAGTGCCGGCCATCTCGGCGAGGCGCTGATGCGAACCCTGCGGGCGGAAAGCCGCTGGGTGCGCGGCATCGATATCAAGCCCTCGGCTTTCACCGACATGGTCGGCTCGATCAGTGATCGCGCCTTCGTCCGGCAGGCGATGTCAGGCATCAGCCACGTCATCCATGCCGCGACGCTGCACAAGCCGCATGTAGCGACCCACGGCAATTACGATTTCCTCGACACCAATATCGCCGGCACTCTGCACCTGCTCGAAGAGGCGACCGCCGCAGGCGTCGCAAGCTTCGTCTTCACCAGCACCACCAGCACCTTCGGCGCGGCATTGACGCCGGTTGCCGGAGAACCGGCGGCATGGGTGACTGAGGACGTGCTTCCCGTCGCAAAAAACATCTACGGCGTAACGAAACTCGCCGCCGAAGGCCTGTGCGAACTCTTTGCCCGCAAATCCGGCCTGCCGGTGGTCATTCTCAGGACGTCGCGTTTCTTTCCCGAAAACGACGACGACCCCGCCATTCGCAACAGATATTCGGCGGAGAATGCCCAGGCCAACGAGCTTCTTCACCGCCGCGTCGACATCAGCGATGTGGTCGGCGCCCATCTGCTGGCGCTGGAAAAGGCCCCGCCAATCGCCTTTGGCCGCTACATCGTCTCCGCCACGACGCCGTTTTCGGCGAGCGATCTTGCCGCGATCAGGCATAACGCGCCCCATGTCGTCGAACGGCTGTTCCCGGATGCAGGCGCCCTCTACGCGTCACGCGGCTGGAAAATGTTTCCGGCGCTCGACCGTGTCTATGTCAACGAACGCGCAAGGCGGGAACTCGGCTGGCAGCCGCAATATGATTTCCGTTTCGTGCTCGATTGCCTGCGCGACGACAGGGAATGGCGAAGCCCCTTGGCACTGGATATCGGCTCCAAAGGCTACCACGACGAAATCTTTGCCGAAGGGCCTTATCCGGTCGGATAGAGCAGCGAGCTGGAATGCGGATAGCCGAAAGCTGAGATCGTCTTCAGCACGACGCTTTCACTGAGAAGTAAGTGTCATCCAGATATCATGATCCCGTCATAGACCGTCTGCCGGGGATATGGGGCGACGAAATCCAGGGCCTGTTGTGCCATCGGGAAATCGAATCCAGGCCGGGGTGTCATTTGAAGCGGTGTCCAGCCTGCAGGCGGAAACCGTTTCGAGAGCGCTTTTGACCGAGAGGGTATTTCCATGAAGAGTATAAGACCGTACGCATCGCGGCTGTTCGCCGCGGTTCTCGCCGCATCCGCCGCCATTCCGGCCGTCGCAAGTGCCGAGAATTCCGCCACCGTCGGTGGCCTCACCTTCGTCAACAAGGGCCTGGTCGGCATCGGGCGTATCCCGGCCAACGAGCGCGACAAATTCGGCGAGACCTTCGGTTCCGGCTCGGGCATGGCGGTCGATCAGGCCGCCTGGAGCCGCGACGGCGCCAGCTATAAGGGCACGCTCTACCTGCTGCCCGACCGCGGTTACAACGCCGTTGGCACCGTCGACTATCGGCCCCGCCTGAACACCATCTCGATCGGCCTGACACCGACCGCTCCGGGTGCGGCACCCGAGGCCGGCAAGGAACAGTCTGGCGTCGACGCAAAGCTCGTCGATTCCACGCTCTTCATCGACGACAAGGGTGGCGACATGACGGGTCTCGACCCGGAATCCGGCGTCCGCCCCGCTGCCGGCGATTTTCCGCCGCTGCCGCAGGCGACGAACGGCAAGATCGCGCTCGACAATGAAGCCATCATCCGCATGGCCGACGGTACCATGTTCGTCAGCGATGAATATGGCCCTTATATCTATCACTTCTCGGCCGACGGCCACCTGCTGTCTGCCACCCAGCCGCCGAAAGCTCTTTTGCCGATGCGCAAGGGCGCGCTGAGCTTCGCCTCCAACAATCCCGGCCCCGGCGCATCCACGCCGGACCCGAAGGATCCAGAGACCGGCCGCCAGAACAACCAGGGTCTCGAAGGCATGGCGATGACGCCGGACGGTAAGTTCATCATATCAGTGCTGCAGTCGGCTGCCCGCCAGGACGGCGGCGATTCCGGCTCGACCCGCCAAAATACCCGCGCCATGATCTATGACGCCGCCGATCCCGATCATCTGAAACTGGTGCACGAATATGTCGTACCGCTGCCGGTCTTCAAGGACGCCAAGGACAAGACGACGATCGCCGCGGAGAGCGAAATCGTCGCTCTTTCCGACAAGACCTTTCTGATGCTCGCCCGCGACAGCGGCAACGGCCAGGGCCTGAAGGGTGACACCTCGCTCTACCGCAAGGTCGGTATTGTCGACGTTTCCGCTGCGACCGACATCGCCGGCAGCGATTTCGACGCCGGCAAGCCGATCGCGCCGAAGGGCGTCGTCGATCCCTCGCTGACGCCGGCGACGCTGACACCCTTCATCGACCTCAACGACAAGGCCGAGCTTGCCCGCTTCGGCCTGCACAACGGCGCGCCGAACGACAAGAACAATCTGTCGGAAAAATGGGAAGCCATGGGGCTTGCGAGCGTTCTCGACCCGAACCTGCCGGGCGACTACTTCCTGTTCGTCGCCAATGACAATGACTTCTTGACGCAGGATGGTTTCCAGGTGGGTGCAGCCTACAAGGCGGACGGCGGTGCCGACGTCGACACCATGTTCCAGGTCTTTCAGGTCACCCTTCCAGGTCTGAAGAAGTAGTCGCGCACTGACAAGGGCGGACGCGGAAGCCGCGCGTTCGCCCGCCATATCCGGGATCCCGGCCGACGATAAAAGGGAAGGGTGCGATCCACGACCACCGATGGATGTTTACGATCCTGGGTGCCTACAAACGTAGGTGGGCGCCGTGTGTCCAGGCCCACGGGCCTGGCCAGGGACAGCTCCCTTTGGATCGAGTAT
>Ga0102591_1004580_pt1 | contig 10522 bp, 10 predicted proteins | sample AraplaCol_mCL_r2_2_FD_76860 | JGI IMG/M metagenome (GOLD analysis project Ga0102591, IMG submission 76860) | Arabidopsis root microbial communities from North Carolina, USA - plate scrape MF_Col_mCL_r2 (SPADES assembly) (version 2) | ecosystem: Host-associated > Plants > Roots > Endosphere... | reverse complement strand
CGGGAATGCCGCCGTAATATTTCTCAGCGAGGGCGCGCACCTTGGCCACATCGACATCGCCGACCACCACCACGGCAGCGTTGGCGGGCACGTACCAGCGGCGGAAAAAGGCGCGCGCATCGTCGGGCGTCATCGCGTCCAGGTCGCTCATCCAGCCGACCACGGGGCGGTGGTAGGGCGACGCAGTGAAGACGGCCGCGTTCTGCTGTTCGCCGAGCAATGCGCGCGGCTGGTCTTCCGTGCGCAGGCGGCGTTCTTCCTTGACCACCTCGATCTCGCGCTTGAACTCGTCGTCGGACCATTGGTTGTTTGCGAAGCGGTCCGATTCGAGCTTCATGACCTGTTCGAGGCTGGAGACGGGGATCTGCTGGTAGTAGCCGGTGTAGTCACGCGTGGTGAACGCGTTTTCCTGCCCGCCCAAGGCTGCCACGCGGCGTGAGAACTCGCCGGGCTTGATGTCCTTGGTGCCCTTGAACATCATGTGCTCGAGCACGTGGGCCACGCCCGAGGTGCCGTCGACCTCGTCGACCGAGCCCACGCGAACCCAGACCATCTGCACCGCGGTAGGCGCGCGCCGGTCTGGCAGCACCAGCAGCGTCATGCCGTTGGCCAGGGTGAACTGCTGGGGAGCGGGTGCCGCGGCCGCGGCGGAGGTTGGAGCGGCGGGAGCCGGTGTGGGCTGGGCCTGCGCAGGCATGGCCCACGGCGCCGAAAGCGCCATTGCCAGCACCGCACCGGACGCAGCACGGCGTGGCGAGGGGTGTTTCATAGAATGGGTCGGATTGTAAAAAGCTCCTGATGTTCAGTTTCTTCAAGAAAAAACCGCCTGCCGAATCACCGGCCGCGCCGGCACCCTCCCCGGCCGCCGAACCGGCTCCAGCTCCCGAGCCCGCGCCCGCGCGCTCGGTGTTCTCGCCGTCGAGCTGGTTCGGGTCCAAACCCGCTGCGGAGGAAGCGCCGCCACCGCCCGCAGCGCCGGTGCCACCGCCGGCGGCTGCATCGCCTCCTCCTCCTCCTCCGCCGCCCTCGCCGGTGGCAGCGCCGCCACCCGCCTCACCGGCTGTGAGCGTCGCACCCGTGGCAGCACCAGCACCAGCACCAGCGCCTGCACCCGTCGCCATCGAACCGGCGCCCCCACCCGCCCCCGTTAACGAGACGGCCATGGCGGCCGAGCGCAAGGGGTGGTTCGACAAGCTCAAGACGGGGCTGCGCAAGACCGGCACCGGCATCCAGGCGGTGTTCGTCAACGCCCAGATCGATGATGCGCTGTACGAGGAGCTCGAATCGGCCCTGCTGATGGCCGACGCCGGCGTCAAGGCAACCGAATACCTGCTCGACGACCTGCGCAGCCGGGTCAAGCGCCAGATGGCGACCGACGCGTCGCAGGTGAAGCGGCTGCTGGCCGACGCGATCACCGACCTGCTCAAGCCGCTCGAGAAGCCGCTCGTAATCGGCCAGTTCACGCCGACGGTGATCATGGTGGCCGGCGTCAATGGCGCGGGCAAGACTACCTCCATCGGCAAGCTCACCAAGCACCTGGCCAACGAGGGCGCCTCGGTGCTGCTGGCGGCGGCCGACACCTTCCGGGCGGCGGCACGCGAGCAGCTGCTGGTCTGGGCCGACCGCAATACGGTCGAGATCGTGAGCCAGGAAGGCGGCGATCCCTCCGCGGTGAGTTTCGATGCCGTCACGGCCGGCAAGGCGCGCGGCAAGGACGTGGTGCTGGTCGACACCGCCGGACGGCTGCCCACCCAGCTGCACCTGATGGACGAGCTAAAGAAGATCAAGCGCGTCGTCACCAAGGCCGACGCCACGGCGCCGCACGAAGTGCTGCTGGTGATCGACGGCAACACCGGTCAGAATGCCCTGGCGCAGGTCCGGGCCTTCGACGAGACGCTGGGCTTGACTGGCCTGGTCGTGACCAAGCTCGACGGCACGGCCAAGGGCGGCGTGCTGTGCGCCATTGCGCGCGAGCGGCCGATTCCGGTCTACTTCATCGGTGTCGGCGAGAAGCTCGAAGACCTGGAGACCTTCAACGCGCGCGAGTTCGCACAGGCGCTGCTGGGCTGAGGCGGCCAGCCTCCCGGCCGCCCTTTGCTACCGCTTTCATAGCACTTGCCACCGGCGCGGGGCCGGGGCACCATGCGGCTACCCGCCGCAACGGACGGCGCCAGGAGACAAACACATGCTGCACACCGCCCAAGCCCCGCTGGCCGCCGGCGACCGCAAGGTCGACCGGTTGCTGGCCCACTATGGCGAAAGCCATCGCCACCCGACCAACGAGCTGATCCACTTCGTCGCGATCCCGGCCATCATGCTTAGCATCGTCGGCCTACTGTTCGCGCTGCACCCCTGGGTCGCCTATACCTTCGTGGGGGCGAGCCTGGTGTACTACGCCACCCTTCGCTCGCCCGTGTTCCTGGCCACCATGCTGGCTGGCACCGCGCTGCTGCTGGGGGCGGTTCACGCGCTAGGAACCCTTGTACTGCCGGTTTCCGCCGCCATCTTTGTCATTGCCTGGGTCTTCCAGTTCGTCGGACACAAGATCGAGGGCCGGAAACCTTCCTTCTTCGAAGATATCCAATACCTCTGGGTGGGGCCTCTGTTTGTACTCTCGAGGCTGTTTCTTCGCCTGGGTATCCGCTGGTAGGGCTCCAAGTCGGACGATGCCGCAGCCCGAATCGCCGCGCGGCCGACGGCTGTCGGTTTTCATTCAATAAGGAACCGCTGTCTTTTTGAAATCAAAGACATACGCCGCAACCGATCATTCAGAGCGGAACTCGTGTTTCATTTAAGATGGAATTCTTTGCGATTTGCATCATTAAGTTTGGAATTTTTGGGCCAGCGTATCAACTCTGCTTTGCCCGGTAGACCGACTGCGGTCTCCGTGCACCATACAAAAAGTCTCCAGGAGATTCATCTTCACAGTCGACAAACCCCTCTCGCGCGTCGCCGACCTCAATAGCTCTTCTTCTGGTCAAGCCACAATCGAGCATCTTCCGAGTAAGTCATCGCTGCTGGACCTTCTGTGTGAGCTTCCCGACACGGAAGGCATTGAATTCGACCCGTCGCCCATACAGATCCAACTTCGGCCATTCAATCTGGACTAATGCGGTCAGATCGAGCGATGACATGGTGCGTGGCTAGGGCAAGAGGCTGCCGTGCGCACCATGGACGCATTGTGCCGCTCCATTGCAACGCTGAAGTTCAGCCGCGAGGCGTGGGCCCGATGATGAACCGCTTCGATGCAGATCGATACAGAGTTCGATGGGCCAGCTTACACGCTAGCTGCCTCCGCCACATCGCCACCTACCCATGGTGCCAGGGGCTGACGGCGCTGCACGCTACAAACACTCAACCCGCCAATCCGCAACTGGCGTACAAGTTAGTATGAGCACAAGGTCGCGGCAGCTACAGGCAATGAGCGCATAAGAACGCCACCTTACTTGCGAGCTGCGGCAACCATTGCCGCATGTGATATGTGGCTCATTGACGCAGTAATAAGACAAAACTATATGCCCTGCTACAACTTCGACGCGATCTCGCCAGCCGATTTTGAGGAGCTCACGCGCAATTTGCTGCAGGCTGAATGGGGCGTCCGAATCGAGAGTTTTCGGACTGGTAGAGACCGGGGTATCGACCTCAGATATGCTCCGATCATTGGCAACGCCACGATCATCCAATGTAAGCACTACGCTCAATCTGGATTTCGCAAACTCTTGTCAGACCTTCGCAAAAACGAGTTGCCCAAAGTAAGGGTGCTCGGTCCCTCGCGGTACGTGATCGCAACGACACTCCGCCTCACTCCTTCCAATAAGGCGGCCATTGCAACTGCGATGGCGCCGTTTCTTGCTGACGAATCCCAAGACATACTTGCTGGCGACGACATCGAAGCAATGCTGTCTAGGCACCCAAATGTCGAGCGAGCCAGTTTTAAACTTTGGCTCACAAGCACCTCAGTGCTAGAAAACGTTCTGCACAACGCGGAGCGCTGTCGAACGGATTTCGAGGTCGATAGAGTTAAGCGAAAGCTGCCGCTATTTGTTCAGAATGATACGTTTGCTCAAGCCCGGGAAATGCTCGAGCGCAATAGTACGCTAGTGATTTCGGGTCCGCCTGGAATAGGCAAGACGACCTTGGCGGAGATGCTGTTATTTATGTATCTTGAGAACGGCTACGAGCCCGTTGTTGTTGAGTCTTCAATCAAGGAGGGTCGAAAATTTCATCGACAGAACGAGAAACAAGTTTTTTACTTCGATGATTTCTTAGGTCAAACTTTTCTTGGAGACTCAAGAGACTATCTAGGGAGCAATCAAGATCGGGCGCTGGTCGATTTCATGGAGATGGTACACCGCTCTGAACACGCTAGATTTATTCTGACCACCAGAGAACACATCTTCCAAAATGCAATACATCTCTCTGAGCGCCTGGGCCACAGCCATGTATTGCGCGAAAGAATAGTGTTAACGATGCAACAATATGCATTTGGTCATCGTGCGAGGATGCTGTATAACCACGTGTATTTCAGCGAACTCTCAAACACGCACAAAATTCAAATCACGTCGGACGACTTTTTCTTGAAGATCATTGGCCATCGGCATTTCAATCCACGACTTGTCGAATGGCTAACGAGTATCAGTAGAGTGAGAAGCGTAGCACCTGAAAATTATCGAGCGTTCATACAGGCACTATTGGACGATCCGGCGCAACTCTGGGGACACGCATTCCGCAATCAAATATCAGAAGAAGCACGTTCCGCACTCTTTTGTTTGTATTCGGTAGGCGAGCAGACGGTAGAGATCGACCTTGAGCCAGCCTTCGAGGCACTCCACCGTGTGCGAGCGCAACGCTACAACTTCAGGACAACCTCAAACGATTTTAGGAATTCTCTGAGAGAGCTTGATGGGGCCTTTCTTAGTTTTTCGCGCGGGTATATTGGCTTTCTGAATCCTGGGGTCAAGGACTTTATCGCAGGCGTAATTGTCGAACAGCGACTTGCCGCGGAAGATATCTTTCAATCGGCCGTTCGCATAAAGCAGATAAAAGAATTATGGAGCCTCTCGAAGATTCATTCCAAATCAATCATCGCCACCCTTTTTCAATCAACAAATCCATTGCTTCACGAACGAATCGAGCAGTTGGCAGATGGGCCGAACTATCGATCTTATTCTGGTGATGCAGGGCGAATTTACTACCAGACAGTGGATCTATCTTATGGAAATCGGATCCTTTTCATCGCGGACATGATCGATCACAAAGAATCCGAATCTTTGGCGCACGCATTTGGACCAATATTAAAAAAAATCCTGAACACTCTAAGTAATGAGTATGCAAGCACTTGGACCTTAAAAAATCTACTGGAAGAAATTAATCAGAAGAGCTGGTATTTGGAGCACGGCGGGGAGGCTATGCGCCGTGACATTACAGATAGACTTATATCTGCCGCTGACTTGGCAGATTCGGAGGAGTGGGACGATTTATTGGATGCCCCGGCAACGCTTGAGCATCTGACAGAGACTGACAAGAAGGTCTTACGTTTGGCTTTTGAGCGATACAAGAGTGAAGGTGTGCACCGGGATATTCGAAGCGCATCAGAAATTGACGATAAGAAATCACTAGCCAGCAATCTTGAAGCGCTCGAAACTAAGTCTGGTCACAGCTTTCGGATAATCATCAATAGACTAGAAGAGGAAATCTCCGAATCTGAGGAGGAGGAAGAGTCTTCGGATTCAGATACGCGTCTTAGGGAAACGCCAGCTTCCGTTGCAGAGGGTGCAACGGAAGAGCAGGTGCGCGAGATGTTCAGATCGCTTGCGCTTTGATAGGCGAATACTTAAGCGCAAAGTAAGATCTCCGGGTGCCTATGAAATTTAGGCCAGCGACGTGCGAACTAGCTTGGCGTAGGACCCCGCGAATCAGGAAGTTGAATTTGCTGCTCCGATGGTCCGCATGGTGGTGGTGATGGAGCATTGGTCACCATTTCCAGACGCGATTAAAAAAGGGAGCCGGGCCGCCATCTTTTTTCCTGCTAGCTAGTGCGACGTTGCGGCAGGCACCCGTGCCCACATCAAACACGAACGCGGCTGCCTTGTCCACAATACGATATATGGCATCAACACGCGCAAATTTCTCTCCAACAACAAGAGAACTCCTCTCGAAGCGAGCGGGATTTCGCTGCTCATTCCCTCGTTGCGGTGCCCCCACGACCGGTCCGAGTGCGGAATCGGATAGTGCTGTGAGCAACTCTGGGATGGCTTGCCACATCTGGGCGGCGAGCGCTGGTGGCAGTGCACGCCGAGTCTCGACCACGATGACGACGCAGGAACTAGAGGACGCGTCGAACGGTATATGGATGTGCTACACGCATGGAAAACTGATCGATACGGACGAAGATACCTACTCGGTAGACGTGCTCTTAACCTGGAAGAAGATCGCAGAGTTGCGGGCAAGGCTTAGCCAAGAGTTGGGGCGTGATATCGACTTGACTCCTCGGGATTTGAGTGCGGTGCCACTTCCGTCAGACAGTCTGCGACTGAACTCATTGGGCGCGGAGAACAACATCATTGGTGACGCGTTGTCACGAAGCTGTGTTGAACAAATTTGGGGGGTGCATGTGGCCCGCGCGGCACGAGATGTACTCATCGAACTGACCAGGAACGCGTTCGATTACGGATCGGCCAAAATCGTGCGGCTTGAGATTCGAGCAAACCACATAGAGATCGTTGATGATGGTCGAGCTTTCGACAGCAGCAAACTTTGTGCAACCGATGGTGGAGGGTCGCTGTCGGTGCTAGCGCTTAGCGAGGACCACGCAGCGGCCATTGTGTTCAGGTCAAGCTTTGAGGATGGCCTCAACCACAACAAACTGACCCTCGTCAGGAAGCCAGCAGACGTCCTCGCTGCTACGCCTTGTTCCTTGACGATAGGGTACACCGATCTATCAACGCTGCGCGAGCAGATCATCGCGTTGACAACATGCGACACGGTATATGTTCTCTTGCCCAAATACGCCGCTTTGAGCGATGCCTTCCGTCTTCCCAAGGCCATCGCAGATGCGGCGCCGAGTGACAAGAAGCTTGTATTTGTAGGTCAGGGGCTTTCGGAAAGAGTAGTTCATGCACTAAGAGGCGCTAGCGCGAACATCGAGGTATTGAACTTCGAGAGTTGAGCAGAGGGAGACACTGACCTGCCCGGTTTCTCCGAGACATTGATCCTAGGAAAATGGCTCGCGGATTCAGTTCGAAATCAAGCTCGACCACGGCTAGCAAGGTCGGGGCGACCCACGGCACCCCCTGAGTTGACTTGCTCGTCCCGAACTCTTGCTCGTGCCGCCAGAGCTCAACGGGGATCTCGATCTTTCGCGTCGTCGCTCGTTTTCCGCCTGTCGACGGGCTCCAACCTCCCGTCGGGAAACTGCCTGTACACCACTCCGTCAATGACAACGGCCTTCGGGAGCCCGAGCCGCTCGTTCTCTACGGCGATCTCTGCAAGCCGCTCCTGCAGACGCCGTTTGAACTCAGGCATTTGTGTCAATTCAAGCACTGACTGGGCCACGATGTTTTGCCTTTCTTTCCTGCGACTGCGCTAGCTTGAGCGGCCGTGCGAGGGCTCCTCGTCAATACCGGATTTGCCGAGGTATTTTGAACCAAAGAGGAAGATATGCGTCCCTCCTGATTGAGATCTTGGCCTCCTCTCCGAAGCGGCTCGGGCGGCCAATGTTTGCCTCGCCGCATCCGCGGTCAGCTGGTCTGCCCGCATCGGTAGTGCCCCCATCCTAGCGAGCCTTTTCAAGTTCGACAGAGGCGTCGCCACCTGATCGTCTATGCACACCACGCCATCGCGTAAGGCAGCCAACGCCGCCCGCCCGTTTTTCAGCAGCGTGCGATCCCAGTCGGACAGGCGCAAGCTATCAAGCGCGACGGCTTGCGCGGCCGTTAATGCCCCTGCGCATGATTGACATTGACTCAGATACCCGACACCTGAATTCTTGGCCCCTGCAAAGATCATGTCGAATGGCAGCACGACCGGGTGTCGGCAATGCGGACAAGCGTCTTCCAACAAACAGTGATGAAGCGGACAGAAGCGCCAGGGAACGAAGCGGCAATGGATCTCGAAGTAATTTTCTCGTTGGGCCAACAGACAATGTGGACAGTACCGAGCGCGCGGCCGCCCCTCTCGGGTTGCAAGCAACAAGTTGGCTCCAGTATTTCCAAGTCCCTTGAGACGACCGAAGATCTTGGTGGCAAGCGCAAACTGCTCGGACAAGCCAAAGTGCGCCATCACTTTTCGCCCAGCCTCCGACGCGATAGCCAGGTCGAAATCGCGTATCCGGGAGAGGTTCAAGTGGGCCAACAGCGCAGCAACGGTCTCCCCCTGCGACAGGGCAGCACGCGTCAGCCAGGAGGCAGGGGACTCAAGTGGCAGCGGCATGGACAGCCCGATCAGGCCATGCGGTTCTTTGTCAGCTTTCGGCATGGTCAAAGAGTTCCAGTTGTCCTTTGGACGGCCGTCCTCCACGCTTCTGACCAGGTCGCCGACGTTCCAACGGCTCACTGCCGAGCAGTTTCAGCAGCTGGAGAGCGGTTTTTTGATCGGCTGCTTCGACGCCTTGCTTCGCCAGTCTCTGCAATCCGGGTTCATAGACCAGGAGGCGCAGTGCCTGGGTCTTCTCCGCGGCGTGATCCAACATCGCGTCCGCTCGAGCCAAGCCTCGCTCGACGACCGCCGCCATCTCACCTGGACTTGGTATTTCCACCGCCCGCGCCGAGGACATCCGCTCTTCGGCCCTGCCCAACGCGCCGAGGGCATGAATGAGACGGGACGCACCGTCCGGGCTTACGTGAGCAAGCCAACTTGGCAGTGCGCAGGCGCGCATGCCCGCGAGGACCGCTGCGCTATTCCGCTCCAAGCGACCCTCCATGGCTACGCACCACGCCAGAATCCGGGCGGAGGGCTTGGTCGACGTCGCGGAACGCCGAAGGTATCGGCCACAACTGCAGATTTCCACGGCGGGACGCAACCATGACAACGCCGTGCCGCAGTGCGGACATCGGTCCATCAGCATCGTCTGGTGGGTAGGGCAGGCAGGGGCGGCCGTGACTTCCCACTCCGCCTTGCAGTACGCGCATTCCAGCAGGCACTCCGGGCACACCTGCGCATGCTTGACTCGCAACGAAGCGATGGATCCCCATTCCCAGCCGAGATAGGAGTACCGCCGTCGTTGATCCACATGTCGCCGGGTTTTCAGGCGCGTGATCAACCACTCCGGGGGCACACCGGTTAAGAAGGCGAAGGCCTCCATGTCACGGGCCGTCATCCAGCGGATCGATCGCGCGCCTGCGAGGTTGGCAAGCTCCGGGAGCGCCACCCCGTTGGCATGCGAACACCTCAGCAGAAAGCCGAGACCGGATTCGTCCTCCTGGGGAGACACAGCCACCGGCAAGGGCTGGAGCTCATTCAGCATAGGGATTGCCCAGGCTCGCGTGCTTGCCGTAGACACGATCAAACGCCGTCCGCAAGTGCTCGATCCCGATCCGAGTGACACCGTCATCAGCGGCAATCAGCACGGCCTCGGTGACGAGCCGCTTGAACGCCCGCAGATTGCCACCAGTGGCTTTTTGCACTCGCGCCGCTTCGGCCTTCTCGGCGAGGAGGTCGAGGTTGAATCCTTTGCTCTGCCTTGCGAATGCCCTGACGAAGCCATGCCACATGGACCCGGCCTCGAACGATTGAAGGAGATGGCGTGCGCTGATCCGACTTGCGAGATGGAGATCCACACCGGTCAGATCGGCAAGATCCTCTCCACCGAACAAGGCAAGTCCCAGGGGCACTTCGTCCATCAGTTCCCTGAGGCAGTCGGTGACGTGATTGCCGTCTTCTGTACGGATGCGCATTCGGGTCTGAAGCAACAGGTGATGAGCCTCATCGACAAACAGGAGGCGCGTCCCTTTTTGCTTGAGAGCGTCGATCAGCACATTGCGTTTGACCCCCAGCGTATGTGCGTTGACGTTGGGAAAGGGATACCGAATCTGACGCAACAGGCTTCCGACGAGCTGCCCAACCGTGGGCCGCTTGGAAAGTCGAACCGCCAATGCGCCATGTCCGACTTCGAACAGGTTGGAACTCGGCAATGAGCTGCGGAAATACCGGATCAAGGCCGTCTTTCCCGAGCCTGTGGGACCGCTCACGACGACACCCTGCTGCGTAGAGAATTCTCGACTGAGCTGGAACACGCGGTCGCAGCTCGACAAGATTTCCTTGAAGCCGGGGTGACTGACCATGATGCGATCAACCGGTATCGCGGCAGCCAGGGCGTGGGGGGTGTAGGTGAAAAGCCGCCTCGTGATGGTCTGCCGCTCCTCCTCGTCGGGCCAATCCACATCGCCTTCGTTGTCGTCGCGCGCGCTCACCGGAACCCCATGTCAAAAGCGTCGAATTCCGGTACTTCGCCATCCACCCCTTCGGGTATGGGCACGATGTTCTCCGCGACAGGGGCCTCTTGAGGTCTGTCCGGACTAGATTT
>Ga0102591_1004573_pt1 | contig 10544 bp, 7 predicted proteins | sample AraplaCol_mCL_r2_2_FD_76860 | JGI IMG/M metagenome (GOLD analysis project Ga0102591, IMG submission 76860) | Arabidopsis root microbial communities from North Carolina, USA - plate scrape MF_Col_mCL_r2 (SPADES assembly) (version 2) | ecosystem: Host-associated > Plants > Roots > Endosphere... | reverse complement strand
CGGGCCGGCCCCCTGCGGGCCTGATCCGCTCGCCGCGCTCGGTTCCGCAAGTCGCGCCGAGGGCGGCGGCCGACGGCTCTGCCAATCCGCGAGGCAAACTGCCTGTGTAGGAGCCGCTACAGCGGCGAGCTCGTGTGGGAAGCCCGACTCCCGTCGGAGCGGTTATCGTGAGGGCGCGCCGATTCTGAGCGCGTCGGCCTCGCCGTTCACCACCTGCTCGAGCTGATCGCCGGTCGCGCCCAGTTCTTCGATCAGGCGGGCGAGCTCGTGCTCGTCGAGGTAGTCGTAGGGGCGGTTCTCGCACAGATGCAGGAAGGGCGAGCCGTCGAGGTCGGCTTCGGCGAGGTAGCCGGTGCGCTGTTCCCAGTTGAACCGGAGGCAGCGGCGGGCATCGACGCCTGCCAGCGGGCCGATCGGCGTCGACAGGCGCAGGAAGCGGCGGCCTTCGCCGTCTTCCAGCTCCGCGAGGTAGATCCCCTGATGCCGGCCGTCCGGCAGCTCCAGGTCGAAGCTGATGAGATAGGGTTCGTTCTGTCGCAGCCGGTGGATGGCGCCGACATGGGAGCGAATCGCCTCGAAGTGTCGCATGGCCGTCCATAGGTCCGTCGTGGGGAAGCCCGATGGTACGCTCAACGGTTCCGGCGGACATGCACGAAACCACCATGAGCGACGATTCCGACGACGTTGACGATGACCGCGCCCTGCGGGCGCGACGGATCATCGAGGCCGTGGCCGCCATACCGCGCGGACGCGTGGCGAGCTACGGCGCGATTGCGGCGCGGGCGGGCTATCCCGGCCGCGCGCGCCTCATCGGACGCGTGCTGGGCGACGCTCCGAATCGCCTCGATCTGCCGTGGCACCGGGTGCTCCGGGCGGACGGGAGGATCGGTATTCCCGCCGGAAGCGCCGGGTTCCGCGAACAGTGCAGACGCCTCAGGGCCGAGGGCGTGGTGGTGAAGGATGGCAAGGTGCCGATGAGCGCCTTCGGCCTGGACCACGACCTCGATCGGGCGATCTGGGGATTCGCGGACTAGCGATACGTGACTTCGATCAGCCGCCACGAGCGCTCGGGCTCGCGGGTCACCGCGTAGGCGAAGAGCGGGGCGCGCAGGTGCCGGCGGGCGGCGTCGGCGTCGAATCGCTCCAGCCGGGCGTCGATCGGGTGACCCGGCGGGCACGCCAGCCGTTGGTCCCGTACCGCACAGCCCTCTTCGACGATCGCGCCGCGAAACGCGACGACACCGGCGGGCGCGGCAGGCGCGAGCATGAAAAGGATGGCCGCGAGGGCCGTCGTCGATAGCGCTCTGTTCATGGGATCCCCCCCTCTAGAAGGATGTGGAACGCATTGTCGGTGGGCGAGGTGCCCGGCTTCATTAGCTGCCGATGCGGTCCAGAAGAAAACAACCTTCGTCGCAAATCGGTGTAGGCCTTCACCTCGTTCAGCGACCGTCTCACTGCCGGGGCCGGGTACCGGTTTGTTAGCATGGGCGGATGCAGTCTCAGGCTCTCGACCTTCTTCACTCCGTATTTGGCTATCCGGGCTTCCGTGGCCAGCAGCAGGCCATCGTCGAGGAAGTCGCCGGTGGCGGCGACGCCCTCGTGCTGATGCCCACCGGCGGCGGTAAATCCCTCTGCTTCCAGATTCCGGCGCTGATGCGCCACGGCACGGGCATCGTGATTTCGCCGTTGATCGCCCTGATGCAGGACCAAGTCGATGCCCTGACCGAGGCCGGCGTACGGGCCCGTTATCTCAACTCGAGCCTGGATGCCGCGACCCAGCGCGAGGTCGAAGATCTCCTCCTCGCCGGCGACCTCGACATGCTCTACGTCGCGCCCGAGCGTCTGCTGACCGGCCGATTCCTCGCATTGCTCGACCGGATCCCCATCGCGCTCTTCGCCATCGACGAGGCGCATTGCGTCTCGCAGTGGGGTCACGACTTCCGGCCCGAATACCGCGGCCTCGCGCTGTTGCACGAACGGTTTCCCGAAGTACCGCGCATCGCGCTCACGGCCACCGCCGACGACCGCACGCGCGAGGAGATCGTCGAGCGGCTGGGCCTGCACGAGGCCCGGCGTTTCGTCTCGAGCTTCGACCGCCCCAACATCCGCTATCGCGTCGCACCCCGGCAGAACGCGCGCCGCCAGCTCGTCGACTTCCTCGACGCGCATCGGGGCGAGGCCGGCATCGTGTATTGCCTCAGCCGCCGCAAGGTGGACGAGACGGCCGCCTGGCTCGCGGAGGCCGGCGTCGAAGCCCTGCCGTACCACGCGGGCCTCGATGCCGAGACGCGCACGCGCCACCAGCAGCGATTCCTGCGCGAGGACGGCGTGGTGATGGTGGCGACGGTCGCGTTCGGCATGGGCATCGACAAGCCCGACGTGCGGTTCGTCGCGCACCTCGACCTGCCGCGCAGCATGGAAGGCTACTACCAGGAAACCGGGCGTGCGGGCCGCGATGGCCTGCCGGCCGAGGCATGGATGGTCTACGGGCTCGGCGACGTCGTCACCATGAGCCAGATGATCTCCCAGTCCGAAGCCGGCGACGATCGCAAGCGGATCGAGCGGCTCAAGCTCGACTCCCTTCTCGGCTATGCCGAGGCGACACGCTGCCGGCGCCAGCTGCTGCTCGAGGCGTTCGCGGAGACCTACCCCGAGCCCTGCGGCAACTGCGACAACTGCCTCGTGCCGCCGAAGACGTGGGACGCCACCGTCGCCGCGCAGAAAGCGATGTCGTGCATCTACCGCAGCGGCCAGCGCTATGGCGCGGGTCACCTGATCGACATCCTGCGTGGCGAGGCGAGCGAACGCGTGCGCGAACTCGGCCACGACAAGCTCAGCGTGTTCGCGAAGGGCGCCGATGCCGACGCCACGCAGTGGCGGTCGGTCTTCCGCCAGCTGCTCGCCGCCGGCCTCATCGAAGCCGATCCCGAGGGCTACGGCACGCTGCGCCTGTCGGCCACCAGCGGACCGGTGCTCAAGGGCGAGCGCAAGGTATGGCTACGCGAGGATGCGCGTCCCGCGAAGGGGCGGCGCACGTCGTCGCGCGGCACGCCCGCGGCGGCCGGCGCATCGCTGGGCATCGAGGAGATCGAGCAGCCGCTGTGGAACGAACTGCGCCGCGTGCGCGCGGAGCTGGCCCGCCAGCACGGCGTGCCGGCTTACGTCATCTTCCACGACGCGACCTTGCTGGCGATGCTGCGTGCGCTGCCCGGAGACGAAGAGGAGCTCGCGTCGATCAGCGGCGTGGGCGAGAACAAGCTCAAGCGCTACGGCAAGGATTTCCTCGCGGTGCTGACCGCCGCCGGCTGACGCGACTGGCGGCGGCCCTCGTTATGAGGTAATTCTGAAAACGCACGATTTCATGGGATTTTCGTGCGGGTGCCGCTTGCATGCCCCCCGGTTCGTCCCCAATGCTTTTGGGACGACCCATTCGATACGTTCGCGATTCACGACGTGACGAGACAAGGGTGCATGCCGTGGTTGTGACCGCGGCCAACGACGACTCGGGGAGCCGCCCATGCACGAAGCCACGCCACTCATCGCCACCATCGTCGGTGGTCTCGTTCTCGCTTTCTTCTTCGGTGCCATCGCGCATCGATTGCGGCTGCCGGTGCTGGCGGGCTATCTCGTCGCGGGCGTGGTCGCCGGTCCGTTCACGCCGGGCTACGTCGCCGACGCGGGTATCGCGCAAGAGCTCGCCGATCTTGGCGTGATCCTGCTGATGTTCGGCGTGGGCCTGCACTTCTCGCTGAAGGACCTGCTCGCGGTCAAGGCGATCTCCATTCCCGGCGCCGCCGTGCAGATGGCCGTGGCGACCGGTCTCGGCATGTTGCTCGCGTGGGGCCTCGGCTGGCCCGTGGCGGAAGGATTCGTCTTCGGTCTCGCGCTGTCGGTCGCCAGCACCGTCGTGTTGTTGCGTGCGATGGAGGAGCGTCGCCTGCTCGACAGCGATCGCGGTCGCATCGCGGTGGGCTGGCTCATCGTGGAGGATCTCGCGATGGTCCTCGCGCTGGTCCTGTTGCCCGCGATCGGCGGCTTCCTCGGCGCGGAGCAGGGTGGCACCACACCGAGCGTCGGTGCGCTGGTCGAGACCGTGGCGTGGACGATCGGCAAGGTCGTCGTCTTCGTCGCCCTCATGCTCATCGTCGGCAAGCGCCTTATCCCCTGGATGCTGCAGGCGGTGGCGGCAAGCGGTTCGCGCGAGCTGTTCCGCCTCGCGGTGCTGGCCATCGCGCTGGGCGTCGCCTTCGGCGCGGCGCACCTCTTCGACGTCTCGTTCGAGCTCGGCGCGTTCTTCGCCGGCATGATGATGGGAGAGTCGAAACTGTCGCAGCGCGCGGCCGAAGAAACGCTGCCGTTGCGCGATGCCTTCGCCGTGCTGTTCTTCGTGTCGATCGGCATGCTCTTCAATCCGCACATCCTCGTGGAGCGACCGTGGGTGGTGCTCGCCGCCTGCCTGATCATCGTCTTCGGCAAATCCGTGGCAGCGTTCGCCATCGTGCGCCTGTTCGGACGCCCGACGAAAACCGCCCTCACCATCGCGACCAGCCTCGCGCAGATCGGCGAGTTCTCCTTCATCCTCGCGGGCCTCGGCGTGTCGCTCGGCCTGCTCAGCGCGCAGGGGCGCGACATCCTCCTCGCCGCGGCCATCGTGTCCATCCTCGTCAATCCGCTCCTCTTCGCCGCCCTCGATCGCTGGATCGCGAAGCACGACGCCGATGCGCCCGACGATCATCCCGACGCCATCGCGGGGCACACCGTGCTGGTCGGCCACGGCCGCGTCGGTCGCCGCGTGCTCGCCGAACTGCAAGCCACGGGTGCGCGCACCCTGGTGATCGAGTCAGACGAAGACGCGGTGCGCGACCTGCGGGAACGCGGCGACGTGGAACTCGTGATCGGCAACGCGGCGTCGGCGCCCGTGCTCGCGGAGGCGAACATCGCCGGTGCGCGCGCCCTGATCGTCGCCGTTCCGGATCCGTTCGAAGGCGGGCAGGTGGTGCGTGCCGCGCGCGCGTTGCGTCCGGACCTGCCCATCGTCGCGCGAGCGCATTCGCCGGACTGCGTCGATCACCTGTCGGGCCTTGGCGCGAGCGAAGTGATCTATGGCGAGAAGGAACTGGCGCGCAGCATGTTCGAAGCGGCGCAGCCGAAGCGGGAGTCGCACGGGCATTGAGGACGGGCGGCAGTTGCGAGGATCATCGTCGTGGGAGCGGCGATGGCCGCTACCGCAATGCTTTCAGGCGTTTTCTCGCGGGATTCTCCGCACGGCCCTGCAAGGCGCGGCAAGATCCGCCACCGATCGATACGCCGGCCTAACACCGTCGTCGCTACCGTTTAAGGGATGGCTCACAACCTGGCGAGGACAGCATGGCATCCCGGATCGAAGACTACGCGATGCTCGGCAACTGCCGTAGCGCGGCACTGGTGGCCCGGAACGGGTCGATCGACTGGGCATGCCTTCCGCGATTCGATTCGGCGTCGAGCTTCGCGGCACTGATCGGCGACGAGGACAACGGTCGTTGGCGCGTCGCGCCCGCGGATCCCGATGCGACGTGCACCCGTCGTTACATCGACGGCAGCCTCGTGCTGGAGACCGAGTGGCAAACCGCCACCGGTCGCGCGCGCGTGACCGACTTCATGCCGATGGCCGGCGACGAGGTCGGCATCGCGCGCATCGTCGAGGGCATCGAGGGGCGCGTGGATTTCGAAACCGTGCTGACCATCCGCTTCGATTACGGCAACGCGGTGCCCTGGGTGAGTCGCGTCGACGACGAAACCACCACGGCGGTCGCCGGACCGGATCTGCTGGCGATCCGCAGCCCGGTGTCGTTCGAAGGCGAGGGCATGCACAGCACGTCGCGCTTCGCGGTGGGGCAGGGCGAGTCCGTGCCCTTCATGCTGACATGGGGTCCGTCGCACCTGCCGCCGCCGGCGCCACGCGACGCGTCCGCCGCGCTCGACGAGACGCTCGCCTTCTGGAAGGACTGGTCGGCCCGCTGCAACGATTCCGGCGAATGGAGCGACATCGTGCGCCGTTCGCTCGTGGTGCTGAAGGGCCTCAGTTACCTGCCGACCGGGGGCATCGTCGCCGCGCCGACGACGTCGCTGCCGGAGCAGCTCGGCGGCCAGCGCAACTGGGACTACCGGTTCTGCTGGGCGCGCGATGCCACGTTCGTCCTCTCCGCGCTCGTCAACGCCGGTTACCACGACGAGGCCAGCGCATGGCGCGACTGGGTGCGTCGCGCGGTGGCCGGCTCGCCGGGTCAGCTGCAGGTGCTCTACGGCCTGGCCGGCGAACGTCGCCTCGAGGAATTCGAGGTGCCGTGGCTGGCGGGGTACGAGGGGTCGAAGCCGGTACGCATCGGCAACGCCGCCTCGGTGCAGTTCCAGCTCGACATCTTCGGCGAACTGGTCGGGGCGTTCGCCCACGCCATCCGCCACGGCGTCACGCTGCAACCGGAAGCCGACGAGGTGCAGGCCGTGTTCCTCGAGCACCTGGAGCAGATATGGCGCTCGCCGGACGAAGGCATCTGGGAGATCCGCGGCGAGCCGCGTCATTTCGTGCACTCGAAGGTGATGGCCTGGCTCGCGTTCCAGCGCGCCGCGGAGCAGGACAGGCAAGGCCGCGATCCCGCTTTCACCCGCCGCTGGCAGGCGGTGGCCGACGAGATCCGTGCCGACATCCTCGCCAAGGGTGTCGACCCCGAACGCGGGTGTTTCACCCAGTCGTACGGTTCGAAGGAACTCGATGCCAGCCTGCTGCTCGTCACGCTCACCGATTTCCTGCCACCCGACGATCCACGCATCGCCGCGACGGTCCGGGCGATCGAAGAGGAACTGCTGGTGGAGGGCTTCGTCCGTCGCTACGACACGCGCAGCGGTGTGGACGGACTGCCGCCGGGCGAGGGCGAGTTCCTGCCGTGCAGCTTCTGGCTGGTGGAGAACTACGTGCTCCTCGGTCGCCTGGACGAAGCGCGCGCGCTGTTCGTGCGCCTCGCCGGGCTGACGAACGACCTCGGCCTGCTCGCGGAGGAGTACGATCCCCGTTCGAAGCGGCTGCTGGGCAATTTCCCACAAGCCTTTTCGCACGTGGCGTTGATTAATGCCGCTTTCTCCCTCGCGCACGGTTACAGCGCGACGGCGGACGTCCACGCCACCCCCGAATCCCTCGATCCCCAAGGAGTACGTGCATGAGCCAAGCCCAACCGAAGCGCGCCACGTCCCGCGCTCATCCGGCCGACCCGTGTACCGTCGTCATTTTCGGCGCCGCCGGCGACCTCACGAGCCGCCTCGTCGTGCCTGCTCTCTACAACATGCGCCGCACCGGTCTGTTGTCCGACAACTTCAACGTGATCGGCTTCAACCACGGCAAGATGACCGACAACGCGTGGCGGGGCAGCCTCCGCACGTCGCTGGAGCGCTTCGTCTCGAACTCGGGCGGCAAGCTCGACGAGGAAGCCTGGGGCTGGCTGAGCGGCCAGATGAGCTACCACGCCGGCGACTTCGACGACCTCTCGGCGTTCCAGAGCCTTGGCGTGAAGCTGCGCGACGCCGAGCGCCGGCGCGGTACGAAGGGCAACGTGCTGTTCTACCTCGCCACGCCGGAGCGCTTCTTCGGCGACGTCATCGAGAAGCTGCGCGACGCGGGCCTGGTCGACGACGGCGGCCACGACGGTCCGTTCTGGCGCCGCGTGATCATCGAAAAGCCGTTCGGTCACGACCTCGCTTCGGCCCATTCGCTCAACGAGCGCATCCTGAAGGTGCTGCGCGAGGACCAGATCTATCGCATCGACCATTTCCTCGGCAAGGAAACGGTGCAGAACATCATGGCGTTCCGCTTCGCCAACGGCCTGTTCGAGCCGATCTGGAACCGCGACCGCATCGACCACGTGCAGATCACCGTCGCCGAAACCGTCGGCGTCGAGCGCCGTGGTTCGTTCTACGAGCAGACCGGCGCACTGCGCGACATGGTGCCCAACCACCTGTTCCAGCTGCTCGCGATGGTCGCGATGGAGCCGCCGACCTCCTTCGACGCCGAAGCCGTGCGCACGCGCAAGGCCGAGACGATCGAGGCCATCCGGCCGATCCAGCCCGAAGACGCCGTGCGCGGTCAGTACGGGCCCGGCGCCGTGAACGGCCAGCTGGCGATTTCCTACCGCGACGAGCCGAACGTCGCGCCGGATTCGGTCACGGAGACGTTCGTGGCGATGAAGCTGTCGATCGACACCTGGCGCTGGTCGGGCGTGCCGTTCTACCTGCGCACCGGCAAGCACATGGGCCGGCGTACCACCGAGATCGCGATCCGCTTCAAGTCCGCGCCGTTCGCGCCGTTCCGCGGCACCGGGATGGACGCCTTCGGTCCGGACTGGCTCGTGCTGCAGATCCAGCCCGACGAGGGCATCTCGCTGCAGTTTGACGTCAAGCGGCCCGGCCCGCGCGTCGAGCTCGCGCCCGTCCGCATGGATTTCAAGTACGCCGACTGGTTCCGCGCCGAGCCGAACGTGGGCTACGAAACGCTGCTCTACGACTGCATGACCGGCGACGCGACGCTCTTCCAGCGCGCCGACATGGTCGAAGCCTGCTGGCGCGCGGTCCAGCCGATCCTCGACGACTGGGCGCAGCGGTCCCCGGCCGACTTCCCGAACTATGCGTCCGGCAGCGCGGGTCCGGCGTCGGCGGACACGTTGCTGGCGCTCGGGGGTCGTTCGTGGCGCCCGCTGAACACGTCGACGGAGCCGACATCGCGTCGTGCGGCGAAGCCGAAGGTCGACACGGCGCCTGCGGAGAACGCGCCGGTGCGTCGGGCCGCGAAGAAGGGCGCGGCGGTCAGGAAGGCCCTGCGCAGCACATCGGTCAAGAAGGCCGTGCCGGCGAAGAAGGCGACCGCGAAGAAAGTGGCGTCCAAGAAGGCGGCACCGAAGAAGGCGGCGGCGAAGAAGCTGGTCGCCAGCAAGACGGCCACGGCACGGCGGCGCGGGAAGTAAAGGCTTCCGGTCCTCCCCTTGCAGGAGTCGCCATGGCGGCTCCTGCAAGGGGAGGCGGCCCGCGGCAGATACAAAAAACTCGCCGCTTCCGGCGCGTGAATCTTCGCTGCATCGCAGCAATCCCGGCGACGCCGACGCGCGACCCTGCGATAGTCCCTGAAAAGTGCTTCCCGTCCGGTGCTTTAGGACGATCCATCGTGCCTCTAGTGAGGGCATGGATCGATCCAAACCGCTAGGCGGCTATGGCGCACCGCAGTATTTTCGATATTTCCTAAATCACTTAATATTCAATGCTTTGCATGGTTGGCGTCAGCTTTAGATCGAGTTAAATTATCAGTTGACAACGTTGTCAGCGGGCTCTGAGAATCCTTCGGTCACACCGCTGAAACACCCATGCGCGACGCGTTCCACGCCCCGGCCCTCTCGGACCGGCGGCTCGCGGCAGGGGCGACGGCGGTGACGCATCCAACGGGACGAACGGCACTGACGCGGACGGGATATCCGCGCGGGGGGCGTACGTCCCGGCGATCAGATCCCCACAGGGACGGGTACGGCCGCGAAAGCGGGCGTGTTTCGTCCTGTATTCCTTCCCCAGGAGACTTACGTGAATCACCGCATCAGCGCGCTTTCCATGGCCATCATGGCCGGCCTGTTCGCCACGGGCAGCGCCGTCGCCCAGGACGCGGGCACCACGCCCCCGGCCACCCAGACGCCCGCCGCCGCCCAGACCGACGCCGCCAATCTCGAAGGCGTGACCGTCACCGGCATCCGCGCGAGCCTGCAGAAGTCGCTCGACCTCAAGCGCAACTCCGATTCGATCGTCGACGCGATCTCCGCGGAAGACGTGGGCAAGTTCCCGGACACGAACGTCGCCGAGTCGCTCTCCCACCTGCCGGGCCTCAGCGTCGACCGCAACTTCGGCGAAGGCGACAAGGTCAGCATCCTGGGCACCGATCCGGCGCTGAACCGCCTGCTGCTCAACGGCCAGACCGTCGCGTCGACCAACTGGACGTCGGATCCGAACAACCCGGACAGCCGTTCGTTCAACTACAGCCTGCTCGCGTCGGAAATCATCGGTAACGCCCAGGTCTACAAGACCCCGCAGGCGAACATCGACGAAGGCAGCATCGGCGGTACCGTCATCGTCAACACGCGCCGTCCGCTCGACCTGCCGGCGAACACGCTGACGGGCAGCGTCAGCTACGGGTACAACGATCGCGCCGACAAGGGCAAGCCGAACGCGTCGCTGCTGTACAGCTGGAAGAACAAGGAAAGCACCTTCGGCGTCATCGGTTCGCTGATGCACTCCGATCGCATCATCGATCGCCAGGGCACCGAGATCTTCGGCTACCAGCGCGTCAACGATCCGACCGACACGAACCCGGACCACCAGTTCAACCCGGCCGTCGTGCCGCCGAACGCGCAGGGCGTGTACCCGACCGCGATCAACACGGCGTGGTTCCAGCAGCGCCGCACGCGCGACGGCGTGTCGACCGGCCTGCAGTGGAAGCCCAACGACGCGTTCGATTTTATTTTTAACGACATGGAGACCACCGAGGA
>Ga0102591_1004572_pt1 | contig 10544 bp, 9 predicted proteins | sample AraplaCol_mCL_r2_2_FD_76860 | JGI IMG/M metagenome (GOLD analysis project Ga0102591, IMG submission 76860) | Arabidopsis root microbial communities from North Carolina, USA - plate scrape MF_Col_mCL_r2 (SPADES assembly) (version 2) | ecosystem: Host-associated > Plants > Roots > Endosphere... | reverse complement strand
CTACCACCTGCACCGCTCGGGGCCGCTGCACCAGGCCCTGCGCGCCTCGATCTCGCTGCCGGGCGTGCTGCCGCCGGTGGCCGACGGCGACGCGGTGCTGGTCGACGGGGCGGTGATGAAGAACTTCCCGGCCGACGTCATGCGCGCCTTCCAGCTGGGACCCATCATCGGCGTCGACGTCACCCGCGGCCGCAGCATCACCGCCGCCGACATCGCCCGACCGCCGTCGCTGTGGAAATGGCTGTTCTCGGGCGAATGGCGCAAGGGCCCGCCGATCGTCGCCCTGCTGATGCGCGCGGCCACCGTCTCCACCGGCCGCGACCTCGCCGCCAGCCGCGAGGCCAGCGACGTCCTGATCACCCCCAAGCTCGACAAGATCGACATCCGCGACTGGAAAGCCTTCGAACCGGCCGTGGCGGCCGGCTTCGAGGCGGCGGCCATGGCGCTCGACAGCCTGGAGGTCCCGGTGGCGGAGCTTCGGCGCAGGAAGAGCCTGGCGGAGATGGAGTAGTTTTTTGATCCCTCTCTCTTTGAGAGAGGGAGGGGCCCGCCGCGAAGCGGTGGGAGGGTGAGAGGTTTCACCGTCAGCCGGCAAACCTCGATCCCTTCAACTACGAGCGAGATCCCGCGACAACTGCCGAATACCCGACTGGCCGCGCTCAGTTCGGAGAGAGCGTAACCTCTCACCCTCCCACGCCTTACGGCGCGGGCCCCTCCCTCTCTCTCAGAGAGAGGGGTCAACAATCCGTCCCTACCGCCGCGCCACCACGAACAGCCGCGTGAACGGCAGCAGCGTGATCCCATCCGCCCGCCTGGGATAATCCACCGCCAGCCGCGCCCGCCACGCGCTGAGGAACGCTGCCGTCTCGGCGCCGTCCAGCCGCTCCAGATACGGCCGCAGGCTCGTGCCCGAGGTCCAGTCGATGATCGGGTCCTCGCCCTCCAGGGCGTGGACATAGGTGGTCGCCCAGACGTCGAGGTCGGACGCCAGGGGCGAGAGCCAGTCGTGATAGGCGCGGGGGTCGTGACCGGCCCGCACGCCGTCCAGGTCGGCCAGCTTGCCGGCCCAAGGCCCGTCGGCGGCGACCTCGCGCAGGCTGCGCCGCCAGCCGGCGTCCTCGACCTGGGGGATCTGGCAGGCCAGCACCCCGCCGGGCGCCAGGCTTTCCAGCAGGCGCGGGAACAGCGTCTCGTGGCCGTCCAGCCACTGCAGGGCGGCGTTGGTGAAGATCAGGTGGGGCGGGATCTCGGGGCGCCACGCATCGATGTCGCCCAGCACCCAGTCGACGTCCGCCCCCTGCCCCCGGGCGCGGGCCAGCATCTCGGGGCTCGAATCCAGGCCGTGGACCACCGCCTCGGGATGCCGCGCGGCCAGCAGGGCGGCGTGCTCGCCAGGGCCGCAGCCCAGGTCCCAGATCTCGAGCGGGGCCAGGTCGCGGGGGATCTTCAGCATCAGGTCGAGGGCGGGGCGGTCGCGATAGGCGCGATAGCGGGAATAGACGTCTGGATCCCAGGCGGGCATGGCGCGACTCGCTGCGACAATTCGCGCGCGACCATGACGGCCCGCGACTGTTTTGTCGCATATGAAACTATCTCCGGCGTTCCTATCTTTACCAACAACAGGTGCCGGTCGACGGCGCCGTTTTGGACAAGGAACCACCGCCGTGACCCGCATCGCCGCTTCCGCCGCCTCCGCCCAAGCCCCGCGCGCTCGCGCTGTGGCCCTGGCCGCGCGCGTGAACGGCCCCCGGGTGGCGGCGCTGGCGCTCAATCTGGGTCTCTGGTCCCTGATCCTCCTGGCCTGGCGCGCCCTCTAGCCAGCCCCAGGAGGTGCGGCCCCGGATCGTGCATTGTCCCCCCTTTGCGCGGTCCGGGGTTGCTCCCCCCTTGTCGACGAAAAAGCCTAGTCGGTGACGACCCTGCGCTCGACGACCCGGCCGTCCGGGCCGAGCCTCAGCACCAGCCATTCGGAATCGATGCCGAACAGCCCCCGCTCGTCGCCCAGCCAGTAGACCAGGTCCCAGTCGGCGAAGTAGTCGGTCCTGGTCGGCGCTCCGAGCAGGTCCACGACCTCTCCCCGCGTCCGCCCCTCCAGCCTGTGGGTCAGCAGCAGCGCGCTGACCATGGTGACGCGCTGGTCCATCCGCGCCGGATCCTTCCAGCGCGCCTGGCTGAACAGCTGCACCGGCAGATAGCCCGTCATCCAGGCGCCGGCGGCCGTGACCGCCAGGACCAGGCCGAGGAAGACCCCCAGGCAGCCGCGCAGGACGGGTTTTCGCGGGGCGGATCGGTTTTCGCTCATGCCCCCGCATAGCACGCGCCTGCGACACCGCGCCTCTTGCCAACGGCCCGCGCGCACCCAAACTTAGTCTTGCGTCAGGGTGTGACGCGCAGCCGAAAGGAGGTGACCCAGTGTCTCATTTGTCGAAAGCGAATGCGCTGGAAAGCTCCGTGAAGATCGAAGGTCTGAACTGACCCCAGCGCTTTAGCGGACAAATGCCGTCTTTCGGTCGTGCATCTGCGCCGACCGACGAGCGGATCGGAAGCCTCGGACCCAAGTCCGGGGCTTCTTTCGTTTCAGGCTTCAGGCTTTGAAGGAAAACTGACAGCCCTGGACGGGCGTCACGGCCCGCGTCGCGGGCGAAAGTCGAGACTCGCCAGGCGCTTTGACGCCCAGGCGAGCCCCCCCCCATTGGATGGATCGTCCGCCTCCCTGCGGGACGCGGACGAGGAAGTCGGGCGTGCTCGCAACCCCTTGCGAAACCCGCCCATGCGACAGCGTCGGTTACGGCACAAAAACACAAAGCCGAGAACGCCGTCATTTATCGCTGGTAACAAAAGACCGCTCAAAGACACCGGTGTCGTCGCGGGTGGCGTCGGGCCGTGAACTGACCCTGGAAGACGCCGTCGAAACGGACCGGTGGAAAACTTGTCCCTCCCTGCTGCCTACCCCGTACAGCCGGCGGCGAGGGCGGGGCGAGCGAAGGGACCAAGGGGGCGGATTGCCATCTTCTGTCGTCTCCTCTCGATCCGATCTTGTCGTCGGCCGGGCGCGCGGACGCGCCGAATGTCGACACGATGAGCAGGATTAGCGCCAAAATCAAGCACTAATCCCGATTGTTGCGAGAGCATTCCACCATGTGGGAACACAGTGCTTTAATTGTCACATAATTACGGGCAGCCCCCGACTCGGCGGTAAATTATCTCCGCGACGTTGACTCTTTGCGTCAGCTTGGAAATGGATGGATCGCGCCCGTAGCAGAGACCAAAGGTCCGCGGCGAGCGACAGACCGCCTCATAGAAGCGACGCCGCGTGTACGCTCACGCCAGGCTCGCGCCGGATCGAGAAAGACAAGCGACACGGAGCCGCCATCGGCGCCCGTCGTCGCCAGGCAGGCCCCACCCCGTGCTCGCCGCCAGGACGTCCGCCCGCGCATGCCGCCGGGCGCCGCCTCTCGTTCCCCTCCCATCGCCGCGGCCAAGGCCCGGACGCCTCCGATTCGACTGCCGGTCATCGTCGGACGCGCCCATCGCCCTGGCCTCCATCTCAGCAAATCGGCCGGCCGCGCCGTATGGCGCCGCACGGCCCGAAAGACAGGGCGGAAACGCCCTCGCACTTGGAGGAATACTATGAAGGTCGACAGCAAGATCCGGCGCGAAGCCGGGCTGATGCGCACCACGGGGATGACCGCCATCCTGCTGATGATCGGCGGCGGCGCCGCCTTCGCGCAAACGACGCCTGCGCCCGTACCGGCCCAGGCCGCAGCCGACTCCAACGTCGAGAACGCCGTCGAGGAGATCGTCGTCGTCGGCACCCGCGCCAGCCTGCAGTCGGCCATGAGCCGCAAGAAGCGCGCCGGCACCGTCTCCGACTCGATCGTCGCCGAAGACATCGGCGCCTTCCCCGACAAGAACGTCGGCGAGGCCCTCGGCCGCGTCACCGGCGTGCAGCTGGCCCGCGACTTCGGTGAAGGCAACGCTGTCTCGATCCGCGGCGTCGAGCCCGACCTCAACCGCGTCGAGATCAACGGCGTCAGCGCCCTGTCGACCGCCAGCAACCTGTCGGTCTACGGCGGCGGCGGCCGCTCGAACGACTTCCGCGAACTGCCGTCGGAAATGGTCAAGTCGATCGACGTCTTCAAAGGCTTCACCGCCGACATGACCGAAGGCGGCGTCGGCGGCACGGTCTCGGTGACCACGCGCAAGCCGCTGGACTTCAAGAAGCCGACCCTGTCGTTCACCGCCTCGGCGCAGAACCTCGACACCCTGCCCGGCTGGAAGCCGCGCACCAGCGTGTTCGGCGCCACCCAGCTGTTCGACGGGCGCCTGGGCCTGATGGGCAACGTCAACTACGACCGCGTGCTGACCCGCGGCGACTTCGTCGACAACAACGCCTGGGCCCTGCTCGGCGACTTCGACAACTCGGCTGAAAAGACCCTCGACTACTACAGCCAGACCTATGGCCGCGCCGTCAGCGACTACATCGCCGGCATCCAGACCGAGGCTGGCTGCGCCACCGCCGTCACGCCCGACGCCTCGCTGCTGACCACCGCCCAGACCCGCACCGCCTGCGAAAGCCAGTGGTACGACTACAGCCCGCGCGTGCCGCGCTACCGCGTCTGGACCCGTGACGACACCCGCACCTCGGCCGAGTTCACGGCCCAGTACAAGTTCACCGACAACCTGACCGCCTTCGTCACCTACCAGAAGAACAAGCGCGAACAGGTCCTCAACGACATCAACTACGGCACGGGCCTGACCAACCTCGACCCGCTGAACCGCTCGGCCAACGCTTGCGCCCGCGTCACCGCGGCCACGGCCCAGAACGTCCCGGGCGTGAAGGTCGACGCCAACCACAACGTCACCGAATACATCGTCGGCGACTGCCTCACGACGGCCAACCGCGGCGGCAACAACGCCTTCAGCATCTCGTCGCGCGACTTCAAGCAGACCAACGATTCCGACTACATCACCTTCGGCGCCAACTTCCAGAACGACCGCTGGAAGATCGATTTCGTCGGCGCCCGCGGCAAGACCAAGACCCTCAACCTGACCAACAACGCCTCGGTGTCGTTCAACACCCCGGGCCTGAAGGTCACCGTCGATCCGAACAACGACTCGGTTCCGGTCTTCACCTTCGCCCAGGGCTTCAGCCCGGCCGACGCCGCCGCCGTCAACCAGTGGCAGATCCAGTACCGTCCGTCGGACTCCAAGAACTCCGAGGACCAGTACAAGATCGACTTCGAATACCGCGCCGACCTGCCCTTCCTGAAGAGCGTCAAGTTCGGCGGCCGCTATTCGAACGCCGAGACGGGCGGCTACGGCTACGGCGGCTTCATCGTCAGCGGCGGCGCCAACCTGGCCAGCGCCCTCGACGACACGGTGATCTACGCCAACTCGGTCAACTCGACCGCCACCGTGGTCAACGGCCAGGCCGTCGACCAGACCGCCGCGATCCTGGGCAACGCCTACCAGACCACCTACTGGAACTCGACCGAGACCTGGTCGCGCGCCTTCTCGAACGCCCTGTTCGCCCAGGCCATGGTCGATCTGCCCGACAACTTCTACTACGGGGGCTCGGGCCTGCCGAACAGCTGGAAGTATCCGTCGTTCAAGGCGATCTCCCAGTACCTGGATACGTCGCACTTCAACCTGGACAACCTGTACACGACCACCGGCAACGACGGTAAGACGTACAACCAGATCCCGTACGCCGTCACCGAGAAGAGCGACGCCCAGTACATCCGCCTGGACTACGGCTTCCCGCTGCTGGGCCGCGACATCATCGGCAACTTCGGCGTCCGCCGCGTCCACACCCAGACGACGGCCGCCGGCCAGTACACTCGTCGCGAGACCCGCCTGGTCAACGGCGTGGCCTCGACCGCCGTGGTGGCCAACACCCTGACGTCGATGACCAAGGACTACACGGTCTATCTGCCCAGCTTCAACATCCAGGGCTGGCTGATCGACAACCGTCTGAGCGCGCGCTTCGGCTTCGCCCAGCTGATGGCCCGCCCGCTGGTCAACTACCTGATGCCCAGCATGACCTGCACCATCAACTACACCAACGACGGCACCTCCGACGACGGTCCCGACAGCTGCGACGCCGGCAACCCGGCGCTGAAGCCCTATCGCGCCAACCAGTACGACCTGTCGTTCGAATGGTACCCCGACAGCGACACCCAGCTGTCGGCCGGCTTCTTCTACAAGGACATCCGTTCGTTCTACCTGTCCTCGCGCTCGAACCTGGGCCAGCAGGACGTGTTCGGCGACGGCACCCTGTACTTCTACAACACCTACGTGAACGGCGACGGCGCCAAGATCTCGGGCGTCGAACTGACGGCCAAGACCGCCTTCACTTGGCTGCCGGGCCTGCTGTCGGGCCTCGGCGCCGACGTCAACTACACCTACCAGAAGGCCTCTGACGTGGGCGTCTACAGCGGCGTCGACGGCTCGGCCCTGCCCTATCCGGGCCTGTCGAAGAGCAGCTACAACGCCACCCTGTGGTACGAGAAGGGCCCGATCAGCGCCCGCCTCGCCTACAACTACCGCTCGGGCTACCTGCTCACCGCCTCCGACACCCTCGGCCAGCCGGTGTTCAAGGACGCCACGGGCTATCTCGACGGCAAGCTCACCTGGCGTCCGGGCCCGCAGGGCCTGTCGCTGTTCGTCGAAGGCAAGAACCTGACCAAGGAAGACGAATCCAGCTGGGCCGGCGACACCCGCCTGATCAACAGCAACTACTCGGGCCGCCGCTTCTTCGTCGGCGCCTCGTACAAGTACTGAGAAGCGTGGCAGCCGAAAGTGTAAGCGGTTTCGGCGCCCGCCACGCGCCAACATTAAAATAGGCGAACTCACGCTCGGCGTGACGGGCCGCTCCGGGAAACCGGGGCGGCCTTTTCTTTGGTCCGGATGCGAACGGCGACCGGGCGCGGCCCGGCGAACAGGCGGAAGGCCAGGAGCAAGGCGAACGCCGTCGCCACGCAGGCGGCGGCGGTGATGAACAGGAAGGTCATGAAGGGCCTTTCTTGATGCGGCCGGGCGCCCGCGCCGTCTTGGCGGGACGCCCGGCCTGACGACCCGAAGGCCTAGCGGTCGTCGCGAACGTCGCCGCTGATGCTGTCGCTCAGCCGATCCAGCCGCGCGGTGATGATCGCCCGGCCCTTGGGACCCAACGCGCCCTGGCGGGTGCGCAGCGACTGTTCCTGTCGCTCGATCGCGGCCAGGGTCCGCGTCGCCTGGCGCGCCTCGCCTCGGCTCAGACGGCCGCTATAGGCGCCGCGGTTGATGCGTTCGGCCAGTTGGGCCTGGCGGTCGTCGATGCTCAGCGGGCGCCCATCCATGGAATACCGGCCGCTGGGATATTGGCCGGCGGGATAGTCGACGCGCCGGGCGCGCCCGTCCGTCGAGATCCAGGCGCCGCGAGCGTCGTAATAACCGACCGCCTCGCCGCGCACCCAGCGCCCCCTGTCGTAGTAGCCGGGTTGGGGATCGGCGATCCAGGCGCCGCTGGCGTCACGCCGTCCGCTCGCCTGGCCGGCCATCCAGCGCCCATCGGCGTCGTAGCGGCCCGTCGCGGGGCCCGAAATCCAACGCCCGGAGCGGTCGTAATAGCCCGAAGCCGTCGCATCGACCCACTGGCCGCCCCGGCCGTAATAGCCTTGGGCCGAGGCGGGCGCCCACAGGCCGTCGGCGTAGTAGCCGGCGGTCTCGGAGTCGGCGCTCACCTGCACCCATCGCCCGTTCTCGGCGTAGTAGCCGCGCGGGGCGCCCGCGACCCATTCACCGCTGCGGTCGAAATAGCCCGCGGCCTGGCCGCGAGCGACGGCGTTGGCGTGCCACGCGCCTTGATTGTCGTAATAGCCGTAGGCCCGGGCGCAGTCCGCTCCGCCCTTGGCCATCTGGTTGCCGATCAGCGCGCCGGCGACGCCGCCGATCACCGCGCCCTTGCCGCGATCGTCGCGGCCCGCCACGGCCGCGCCCGCCACCGCGCCGAGACCGGCGCCGGCGACCGTTCCGGCCACGCGGCTGCTCTGCCGCTGCTCGCAGGTCTGTTGGGCGAGCGCGACGGTGGGGATCAAGGCCGCGGCGCAGGCGCCGGCGACCAGAGTTTGAATACGCATTGTGTGGGGTTCCTTGGGATGAGACAGGCTCTTCCCGACAGCCCCATATGGTTATGAGCCACATAATATTCAATGCTGCACAGAAATTATTCTTCAAATATTATATAGCTTCACCTTGGATACAAGATATTTGAAAATATTCACCCCATAATGCGAACGAGAATTTTCTGGCGCGCCGATATTGTCTTTATCTATTTTATGGAAAACGGCTGAACCATCGCCGTGTTCGCACGCTCTTCAATAGGCGCCTTATAGGCGCCCAACCCGATGCGAGCCTCACGCGAAAGGATGCGCCATGCCGGCCTTCGAAGAGTCGCTTGAAGTCGTCCTCGGCTATCTCGACCATCCTCCGATCGAGGGAACGCTGGAGGACGCCGCCTTCCTGGCCGCGCTGGACCATGTCCTGACAGCGTCCATTCCAGAGGACGACGAGGATGCCGAAGACATCCTTCCCCTGGACGACGGTCTGCGCTCGCGGCTCGAAGCGGCGGCCCGTCACCGCCACGCGTCCCATCCGTTCGGCGAACATCCCGGCGGCATCGGCCCGACGCTGGGCATGGACCTGCGCCTCAAGCGTCCGCATTAGCGGCCAACAACCGCCAAGCCGCGACCACATACGCTCGGGAATAAACGCCCGATTGGCAGAACGCCGGTTTCCGAATAGCCTCGCTTGCAGGTTCGGAAGGGGGCTTTCGATGCCGTATCGGCGCGCGCACTTCTACGTCCTGGCGATCTTCCCGCTGGCGGTGCTGGCCTTCTGGCCGGCCTACCTGTCGCAGGTCTCCACGGCCTCGATCGATCTCCACGCCCATGGGATCACCGCCACCTTGTGGCTCGCCCTGCTGGTCGCCCAGAGCGCCCTGATCCATGGCGGCAATCGCGCCACGCACCGCACGCTCGGCTTCTGCAGCCTGGCCCTCTTCCCGCTGTTCCTGGCCGGCGGCTCGGGGATCTTCCTGGGCATGGCCCGCCGCCTGGTCGCCAACGTCTCGCCGTTCTACGACCTCTACGCCGCGCGCCTGGCCTGGCTCGACATCGTCGCCGTCGCCGGCTTCGCCTGGTTCTACCACCAGGCCCTCGCCCGCCGGCGCACGATCGGCCCGCACGCCGGCTACATGCTGGCCACCAGCATCTTCCTGCTGCCGCCGATCCTGGGCCGCCTGGCGCCGATCCTGCCGCACCTAGCCATCGCCGGCCCGCAGGACTTCTGGAAGCTGGGCGTCGGCTTCCAGCTGGCCAACGCGGTCACCGCCGCCATCGCCCTGGTCGTCGCCCTCCGTGCCGGACGCGACGGCCGCCCCTTCGTGCTCGCCGCCCTGCTGACCGCGCTCGGCGCCGTGCTCTTCCAGTTCGCCGGCCCGGTGCCGGCCTGGCGCGCCCTCTTCGTCCGCGCCGCCGACCTGCCGCCCCTGCCCTTCGCCCTCGCCGCCGCCATCGCCGGCTGCGTCGTCGCCTACGCCGGCTGGCGGGCGGGCGACGTCCCCGCGCCCCGCCCGGCGACCGCCTGATCCCCTCCCCGCAAAAGCGGGGACCTTACGGACTAAAGGGGACGGAGAGCCCTATCCCCGCCCCTCCCGCCCACAACCCCTTGAAATGGCTACGCCCGACGCCCCTCCATCCGACGCCGCTCAGGCCGGCGCATAATCACCAGGTCTCGAGGCGATGGGGAGGGCGCGCGGCCAGCGACCTTCGCGGCTTCGGGATGCGATCGAGCGGGACTGGGGCGGATTGGGAAGATCCGTCGTGTCCGGGACCTGGCGCTGGCCAGGCCCGCCCGCCGTTGGCTTGGGCGAGGATTACAGAGTCCCCCTCTCCTCGTCGCCGCCCGACAGGGAAACCTCGAAGGCGGTCCTGGTAAGGCGTTAAGAGCGCCGCCGCCCGGGAAGCTGGCAGCCAAACGACCGCGCGGAGCGCACGGGCTTCGTCGAAACGGTACACACAACAGCACCTCCGGGCGTCGCCCGGGCGCTCCGCCCCCTCCCCGCCCCGCGCGCCGTTCCGGTCCGCGGCCGTCGATGCATGTCAGGAGCAGTCCCTTCAGGAGCAAACCCATGGCCAGAGCCAAGGCGAGAGCCAAGCCCCGCCGCAAGCGCGACGACTACGTGCACATCCCGTTCAGTCAGTTGGCGCAGCAAGACAAGGATCGCGTGAGGAGCGTCACCTGCGCCATCAGAACCGAACTCGAGGTCTGGCGCATCGAGCACGGCATACCCAAAGGCTGCGACACGCCCTTCAATCAGCTGCCGCCGTTCGGTCCAAGCTTGCAGGATAAGATCGACTCGATCCTGCCGTGGTTCATCGAGCAGATGATCTGGGCCAACGGCGGCGATCCCCGCCGCGAAGGCCCCCTCGTCGAATACTGGCCGCGCCAGAAATCGCCCCCTCGCCCCAAATGGTGAAGGCGATAGACTGGGCGCGTCA
>Ga0102591_1004571_pt1 | contig 10545 bp, 13 predicted proteins | sample AraplaCol_mCL_r2_2_FD_76860 | JGI IMG/M metagenome (GOLD analysis project Ga0102591, IMG submission 76860) | Arabidopsis root microbial communities from North Carolina, USA - plate scrape MF_Col_mCL_r2 (SPADES assembly) (version 2) | ecosystem: Host-associated > Plants > Roots > Endosphere... | reverse complement strand
GCACCACTCGACAGTGATCACCATTCGAGGTGATAGCTACAGGCTTCGCGAAAAGCGCCGTTCCGGCCTTCTGCAGAAGGCCGGAACGGCGCTCGAGACAAACGAAACAGCAAATTAATGAAGGGGGGGGCAGTTCTTCGTTTCGCCTACGGGGTCAAATCTTCACTTCGCTTGACACGGAGTTCTATCTGTTTGTTTTCACGGAGCGGTCACAGTGGTCATTCCCGGTTGTTTGCGAAAATTTTAAAAGTGCTTGGCCCGTCTTAATCGACTTCGATTATGACTGGACGCATCAATACAGACCGGAATAACGTAAATTTTGAAGAAATTTACGGAATTCCGATTGAGTTCTTTTCCATGGTCTGTTACGAAATTCCGTGTGGTTTCCTCAAAAGAACGGAACACCGTAATGCGTTATCGGATATTTGAGCGATTGGCTGATCAGATTGCCACCGCGCGCCAAGCGAGGGGCCTGCGTCGGACCGAACTAGCCGCACGTATCGGGCGCAGCCCCGCGCGTCTAACGGAGTTCGAACGGGACTTGACGAGCGGACGTTTGGGCAAAGACCGTTTAACTCTACTTGTCCAGATTTGCGACGCGCTCGATTTGGTGCCTGTAATCGTCCCGCGTCAGCATCTGCATGAGGTTGAAACGCTGCTGGGAACCAATTCAACCTTGCCACCTGTTTCTACACCTCCGAAATCGGTATTCAGCGAGGTGTTCGTGTCACTCAGTGACGAGGATGATGACTGATGGCCAAGACCCCGGCAATTCTCGGCGTCCATCTGCTTCATCAAGGGAAAGCTGTCCGAGTTGGCACGCTCACCCGCAGTGCAGCTGGTGAAACGGCATTTATTGTCGAGGAAGCCTATCTCCGCGATACGGGCCGTCCGATCCTTAGCCTCTCTTGGTTAGAGCCAGCCAGCGAGCAAGGCACAATGGAACGGCTTGCCTATCGCGGCGACAAAATTGGCATATTGGGCACTTTGCCACCCTGGTTCGCCGGCCTATTGCCTGAAGGCGCCTTGCACGATCTTGTATTACACGAAATGGGCGCTGGCGATCATGACCAGTTCGATCTCCTGACGCGGCTCGGTGCGGATTTACCTGGCGCGGTGTTAATCACGCCCGAAACTGAGACACCAACATCGGCTGGCCCGCTAAGGCTTGAACAAGTCGCTGGTTTTGACACCCCCCGTCCTCAGGGCACTGTGAAATTTTCCCTTGCCGGGGTTCAACTGAAATTTGCCGGCCGGATGGACGGAGATCGCTTGACCGTGCCGGCACGGGCGGGCGACGCACGGTGTATTCTGAAGGTCCCGACAGAACGTTTTTCCAGTTTACCGGAACTCGAGTTTGCCGGAATGACTCTTGCCCGCTCAATCGGCGTAACGACTGCCGATTTCCGGCTGCTGTCCGTCGAACACGTAAGGGATATTCGACCTGAATTCCTAAAGGCTGGCCCCCAAGCGCTTGTTGTCGATCGTTTCGACCGCGGCGCTGACGGTCTGCGTACCCACATGGAAGACATGGCCCAGATCCTTGGCGCGCTTGGCGAGCGCAAATATACGATGGGCACTGGAGAGACGGTGCTTAACATGATCCGACGGTTCAGCACCGATTGGAGGGCCGATGTCCTAGAAGGGTTTCGTCGCATTGTTGCCGACATATTGATCGGCAACGGCGATAACCATCTCAAGAATTGGTCCTTTCTGTTTCCAAGCCCAGGCGAGATCCGCCTGTCGCCAGCCTACGACATCGTCCCGACCGTGCTCTACATCCCCGACGACCAGATGGCGCTGCAGTTCGTCAACACCAGCAACTTTAACACCGTGACGGTTCGCCGCTTCCGTCGCGCGGCAAAGTTCTTAGGCCTTGAAGAAGATTGGATCGAAGCTGAGATTAGCAGGCAAGTCAAACACGCTGTCGAAGTTTGGCAGACCCTTGTCCCGTCCTTGCTCGACGAGAAGCGCGCAGTTCACTTCCTAGACAGGTTGAGAACGCTTACTCTTGTGCAGGAGGTGATCGGCTGAAACTGTTCAGGTCATGAGGTATTGAGGAGAAGACCGGCCGTGAAACGAGACGATCATGCTAGCCCATGTCGTGGCGGGACGCTGTAAGGCGCTGGGCGAGCCTCCATTTTTTCGCCTGCCCTTATTGGCTTTGCGGGACACCCCTGAGGAAGAAACTTAGCACAAAGGTCTCTCCGCCCAACCACGCTCCGGTCAAGTGCAATGACGCCGTCTGCGAGGTCGCGGCCAGCTTCGACTACTGACAATCCGGCCCTAACTGCAGGTTGGTTCATCGAAACGTTTCCGGCATCTAGCAGGTCGCGGATCGACTGTGCCACATCTTGTTTTGAAAGTTGGCACTGCGCCAAAGCACCCACACAAACTCACATACGATTGGCAACGAGATTGCTATGAGCGAAGCGCGTTCAAGCAGAGCCGCAGCCACTTGCCCCTGTAGCGGGTCATCCTGCAAGACCGCGCGAGCCAAAACGTTAGCGTCCGCAATGCGATTCCACGACGTTATCGAGGTCGTAAGCGTTATAAGTCCCCCCCGCCCCAAGACCTCCAGAACCCTGTTCTGCCGGTCTTTCATGGGCGTAGAACAGTTGTCCGTTGCCGCCGCCGCAAACCTTGAATCGGCGCATTACACCGCCTCGCGCGCAAAGAAGACAACAATCGGTAGCGTAGTCGAACCGTTTGGCCAGCTTGATGCGGGCTCCCAGGCCCCGAAGGAGCTCGGGACTTTGAATTCGCGGCTCTGGTCGTCACCCGTATCATGGAGGCTGCAGCGACGGAATTGCGCAAGATATCAGTAAGGGTCCTGCCGTCCGACATCTTGCCGTCCCATAATTCGATTTGGCATCGCATGTGTTGCACGGGGACGAGATGTCTGTCTCTTCGGCTATAGATCAAGCAAAAGTCGGCCAGCGTCTGGAAGCGACATGGCCGTCACATCGTTGGGTAGGGGGAAGGTTTCCTGGCCGGGATAAACGACGATGCGCTTCTGCGGCTGGATCTCTTCGCAGGCAAAATAGAACCCCTTTTCGAGTTTTGGCGAAAGATTTCTCTTGATCTCCACTGCCCAAGGCTTCTCACCTGCAGGGGTCAGCAGGAGATCGATTTCGGCGCCGGCCGACGTGCGATAGAAGTTCGCAGCTGTGCCATCAGGTGCTGCCGCGATCAGCGTCTCGATCACGAAGCCTTCCCAGCTAGAACCGACAATCGGATGGCCGAGCAATTGCTCAGTGCTGCCAAGTCCCAGAAGCGCGTGAGCAAGGCCACTATCCCTGACATAGATTTTCGGTGATTTGACCAGTCGCTTGCCGACATTGGCATGCCATGGTTCGAGGCGGCGTACGAGAAGCAGGTCGACGAGAAGATCGAGGTAGGACGCAACGGTTTTTCCATCGACGCCCAGGGAGCGAGCAAGCTCGGCCGCGTTGAGGAGCCCTGACTGGCGATGTGACAGCATTGTCCAGAACCGTCTTAGCGTTTCGGCAGGGATGCGCGGCCCGAGAAGCGGAATATCGCGTTCGAGATAGGTGCGAATGAAATCCCGTCTCCAGCGCAGGCTCCCACGGTCGCTTGCCGCCAGAAAGCTGTCCGGAAAACCACCCCTCAGCCACAGCGTATCAAGTGCGTCGTCCGCGACTTCTAGCCCATCGACAGGTTGCATCTCAAGATAGGCAATACGGCCTGCGAGCGACTCGCCGGATTGCCTGAGAAGATCGATGGAGGCCGATCCGAGAAGCAAAAACTGGCCAGCGCGCCGACCGGCTCGTCGGGTGCGATCGATCAGGCCACGAAGGATCTGAAACACGCCTGGGAGGCGATGAACTTCATCGAGAATGACCAGCTTGTCGTCATGGCCAGACAGATAAAGCTCTGGTTCCGAAAGCTTGGCCCTGTCAGCCTCCGATTCCAGATCGAGATATATAGACGGCCTGGTTTTGCCGACATCGATTGCCAAGGTTGTCTTGCCGACCTGACGAGGTCCGAGCAAAGCCACGGCGGGACTTTCCTCAAGAAGAGCTAAAAGCTTGGATTCAATTCTACGCTCAATCATCATCCTTGCATTTATGGATATAAACTCCACAAATGCAAGGACCAATGCGTGGGTCCAGCTGGAGCTGTCTTGAGACAGGAGCCAGCTTTATCGGCCATCCTCTGCAACGGCGTATGGCGCTTCGTCAGGTCCAGCGGCGAAAGCGCCAACTCGCGCGACGTGAAGTTCTCGCTGGAGCGGACCGCAGCAGAAGGCAATTCCTCTGGCAGATGTCGGCATGCTCCGCAATGGCAGCGACTGCGTTCATCTGCCGTCCCCGATCCGGTTGCCTTAAAGCCGCATAACAGCGAGGCAGATCCGTCCGATACTGTCCTATCATGCACTGAATGGAACGCCATGGCTGCTGCCAAACTCCATCAAGAGCGCTCGCAAGCCAGGCTGCGACGCTTCACGTGCAGCGATTGGGAGCGGGAACCAACTCTGCTTGCGAGTGCCTCTTTCCGGATATTCGAGCGCGATCTCCACCACTTCGATGAGGTGGACGGTGACATGGTAGCGATGCGGTGCGCTGTCCTTCACGTAGGCGAAGAAGCCGAAAATCGCCTGATCGATCCGACCGATAACGCCCGCTTCCTCAAAGGATTCGCGTTTAGCCGCGACGCCACTGGTTTCGCCTTCGTCTATATGCCCTTTGGGAATGCCCCATCTTCCGTTGCGACGACTGCCGATAAGCAGGATTTCAACCACCCCACCGTCACCCTGTCGGTAGCAGATGGCGCCAGCCTGCGTGATCTCGCGGGACGCTCCGGTCCCTGAAAAGTTTTCGTTCGCTTGCATGGCGTTCCCGAAATTCTTCCTATCTTCATTCGAACAATGACCGCGAAGTCGCGGCGGTCAGACCGCTTTCCTTGTAATCGCAACCGGAGCATATCTTGTCGTCGGAAACCGAAATCAAGCTTGATCTTTCACAGGATGCCTGCGTCGCCCTCTTCGGATCCGATCTTCTTGGCGAGCCTGACAAAACTCTTCAGCAGCGTTCCACATATTTCGACACGCCCGAGCGCACAATGTGGAAGCAAGGTTATAGTCTTCGCATCCGGAAAGTCGGCGGTGCGCGAACTCAAACGGTGAAGGCTACGGGGCCAAGCCGAGCGTTGTTTGCCAGGTCCGAGTGGGAAATACCAGTGGAAGGAGACGAGCCTATTCTCGATCATACGAGCCCGCTGATCGGCGAGTTTGGCAAGGAACTAAGGCTCGAACCTGTCTTCGACGTCGTCGTCGAAAGGCGCCTCTGGAACGTTGACGAGAACGGATCCCGTATCGAGGTCGTCGTTGACCAGGGCGAGGTGATCTCCGGTGAGCGCCGCTCTCCGATCCGCGAGCTCGAAATTGAGTTGAAAGACGGAAGTCCTGGCGACCTCTTCGCGTTTGCAAGGAAGGTCGATGCGATCGCTGCCTTTAGGTTCGGCGTCATCTCCAAGTCCGAGCGGGGGTTCCTGCTAATCGATGCGCAGAAGACGGTCTTCAAGTCGGAACCAATCTACCTCGACCGCGGAGGGAGTCCCGCCTTTGCCTTCCAGTCGGTCGCACTGTCATGTCTGAGACATTTCCGGTTGAATGAAGACGTTTTTATGCGCGGGGGAAATCCTGAAGCCCTCCACCAGGCGCGGGTGGCCCTTCGGCGTCTGCGCTCGGCGTTTTCACTGTTCAAGCCGATCCTCGAAAACCAGGAGCCCCAATGGCTAAAGGATGAGCTGCGTTGGCTCGCTGGCGTGCTTGGGGAAGCCCGCAATGTCGATGTGCTTCTCGCCAAGGCCGTCGATCCGGATTTCATCTGGAGGGTGAAGACCGCAAGGAAAGCAACGTATCGCGACGCTCTCGACGCGTTGGAATCCTCCAGGACACGTGCGCTCATGCTTGACGTGGTCGAATGGCTCCAATGCGGCGATTACCTCTCGGGCGGCCTCGGGACAGGCGAAGCATCGGATGCGTCGCAGGCTTTTGCGGCCGGGGTGCTTGAAAAGCAGCGCAAGCGTTTGAAAAAGGATGGGCGCGCGCTAAAGAAGCTGGACGACCAAGATCGGCACGAAGTCCGGAAAGATGCGAAGAAGTTTAGATATGCAGCGGAGTTCTTCGCCTCGCTTTTCGATGACAAGCGCAGCGCGCGGCGGCATAGCAAGTTCCTCAAGGCAATGGAAGCCCTGCAGGACCAGCTCGGCGCTCTCAATGATCTAGTCACTGAGCCGGATGTCCTGAACCGACACGGTCTATCGAATCACCCTGCCGCCGACACTGTCATGTATCACGGTGCCAGGGGCAAACTGATCGATGCCGCACAGGACGCGCTCGATGAGGTGCTGGACACGAAGCGCTTTTGGAGGCTTTAGCCGTCGCCGTCATGTATTGTTTGGACGTAGCCTTAACCTCTTTCGACCTTGGCGTCTGATCAGTCCGGGCTGACGGTTGAGGGCGGTCGGATATTCGAGTCCTTGGAGGCGTCGTCATTGAAAGCGCGTTCGGCTTCCTCGTTCGCCCTGGTAATCTCTGCAGCCTCTTCTTCGCTGACTTGTTGCCCCTCGCCCGCACGCTTCCAATGATCGTCGTGCTTTCCCTCTGGGCGACCTTCATCCTCCCAAATCTTATAAGCCCGGTCGCGCCTGTCGTTTTCCGTATCCATTCGATGAACTCCTGTTGCGGCTGCCACCATAAGATCTGGAAGGGCCGATCGTTCCATTGGAAGGTTCTCAGCCGGTGCGGCGAGCCCTGCCCTGTCGAAGCAACAGGTGATGAAGGTACCGTCAATTAGTGACACGCCTATGAAGCTCGGCGAACGTTCCTGCACGACTGCTGGCATGGCATCCCCCGCCCTTGTACCGCCGCCGACTGTCAAGAAAGTTTCATAAACAATAACTCGATCAGCAGCCGGGTGTCAGGTAGAAGTCCGGCAGCAGAAGGCAACCTGATGAAGGAGAAAGCCATGGCGGAGACAGCTAGCATCGCGAAGACCGTGGCATCGCTCGCCCGGCCAGGCATGAAGCCAAAAGAGCTGATTTCTGCGGTGCGAACAGAACATCCCGAAGCCACAAAAAAGGATATCGCACGCGCTGCGTTCTATGCGGTCATCCTCGCTTCCGAAGAAAAGTCGAACCGAGTGGAAGAATTACACGATATCGCAATCGAGACGCGTAACAGCAGTGACGACAGCGCGTTGAATGACCACTGAATGGGTTCCTGGGAACTATCACACCCATTCTCGGTTGGATCACGAGATTGGCGGTGATTGGATGGTTGCCATAGATAGTCCGACCGCGCCTGCTGCTGAATATCAGCAGATCGGCGCAATATGCATGCGACTACAGGACCACGGCCCCGAAGTGCTGCTGATTACCACACGCGAAACCGGCCGTTGGATGATCCCGAAGGGATGGCCGATCGCCGGCCTCCTCCCGCATGAGGTCGCCGAGCGGGAGGCGTGGGAGGAAGCCGGCGTTATCGGAAAGGTCAAGCGCAGGATCTTTGGCGAGTTCAGGTACGCGAAGATCCTCTCGGACGGTAGCAAGGTCGAGCCGCTGGTGCCGGTTTATGTTATCAAGGTCCGTCGTCGTAAGAAGCGTTTTCCCGAACGGGCGGAACGAGACGTCATATGGATGAATCCCACGGACGCTGCTCTAAAGGTGCAAGTACCCGAACTGCGAGCTCTGTTGCAAGATTTCGCTCGCAGTTTGACACTGGGCTCTGACAAAATCTGGTGATGCCTTAGCTAAGCTTCTCGCTAAGCGGCGAACAGAAGACAGCTTGAAAGAGCGTTGCTGACCTTCTTTGTTTGTGATGGACAAGCCTTGCGAGGACACCGCTTAAACGCGCGACAGAATTTCCGGGTAGACCGGGCAGGTGGACATTCCAACGGCCGTCGGAAGACTTTGCGTTGCGCCTTTCCAACGGAACGCCGGATCTACCCGCGCCAACCGGACGGGCAGCGCGTGCCGGAGCCGCTCGTCGTGTCGGTCGACCTCTCCGACATCAAACCGAGCTGACATGGATTGCTGCTCGGCCTGAACCGGGCGGCGCGCAGACGCTCGGTTTCGCCTCGCGGAGCTTCGCTCTTCCGCTAGAGCGTCGCGAGCTATCTTGTTGGTTCCTTCGCGGACCTTGCGGTCGCCTTGATGCGGTCAGCAAGTTTAAGCCGTCATCGTCTGACCGAACGACAGCGGACGAGTTGCTTGACTGCAGCCCGACGAGCGCCCTTCCTGTAATGACCAGGACTGGGAGGTGCATTGTCGTCGGAGGCCCCGATCAGTCGCGGGAAGTCAATAGTTCGCGAAGACGGTTCTTGTCGGTGACGCCGGCCTGAAACCATCCAAGAAGATCCTTCGCGGCGGCATGCGCCTCGGGACAACCGGAATCGATGGATTTGGCCTCGCAGAATTCTTTCACCAGGCCCTGTACCATCAAGACTTCGTCCGGTCCCAACGGCTGCTTCCCGCCACTGTCAAACGCCTGGAACATCGCACCCTCCTTTGCACGAGCGTCTATGCACGTGAGGGAGCCTACGCCGATCCCACGACATTGCAACGACGTCGCGTGGAACCCACCCGACGTCTGAGCATTTCGGAGGCATGAGACCGTTGTTCCTCGCATTGTCTGAAGCAGTTGTCCGGGTTGCCGGTCACCGTTTCACGGTCGCAGGGGCGTTCGCACTCGTAACGCTGTGGTGCGCGGCTGGCGCGATGTTCGGCCTGCCAACGGAATGGTTCCTGCTTTCAAACATGATCGGCACGAGCGCGGCGCTGTTCGTTCTTTTGATCATGCAGCATTCACAGAACCGCGACATGGCGGCCTTGCAAGTCAAGGTCGATGAACTCATCCGCTCGAGCGAAGCTGGCAATCACATGATCGGGATCGAGCGGCTTGAGGCCGAGGAGCTTTCCCGGCTTGCACGGGAGCGTCAGGCAGGTGTCTGACCTCGCGCGACGCTCCTGCAGCACGAGCACGCTGGCGCCCTCACCCTGCACGTCCCAAAGCGTACTGGAACAAACCTCGGATGACGGGGCTTCCTTTCGTCGAAGGAAAACCTCTCATGTCCCATAACATTGCTATCCCATCCGCCTACCTCCTGCTCATCCTGTTGCCTGCTCTATCTTCGACGAAACCGGCCAGCCGTTGATCATGACAAACAAACTGCCTTGGCGAGTGAGTACGCCGACCCTTCAAGCGAGTGTCCATCGATAAGCTTTCTGATCGAAGTCCTACTTCCCGCTACGCACACCCGGAACAACCGCCCGATTTCGTCCGTGAAGAGCTCACCGACAAGTTCGGAGGGCTAGCGATCCAAATCATCGACGAGAGCCTGAAGCAACATTGAGTCGAGGCCTTCTGAAGCAGACCCGATGGCGATTCATGGACCAACTGGTCCTACGGTAACGAGGCAAACGGCAAGTGCGTGCTCGCTGGCATTCTCGGCCGCTTACGATGACTGCCTATCGTTCTTGTCGGGCTAGTGCTTAAGAAGCATAAAAAGCGCAGCGCACCGAGATCGTGGCGCTGCCCGCTCCAATAACTCATAGTGAGGCGCTGCCTTGGCAAGATTGCCTCTCTCCGGACCTGCACGCTTTTAGCCGGATATCCGATTAACCATTTCCAATATTCTTCTAGTGCCAGTAGTGTCCGAGGTGGGGGAGATAATCTATGCGAAAATCTGACAGTGATGCATTGAATGTGATCGTGCCTTTTGATTTGCAAAAGGCGGATCTACTTTTGCGTACGCTCAGCCACCCGATCCGATACTATATGACGGAACTGATGCTTGAGAGGGAGCGGACCGCCGTCGACTTCCAAGAGATCATCGGCATCACCGAAGGTGCTGCTTTGCGACATCTACGAGTGCTGAAACAGGCCGGCGTCGCCAAAGCGCGGCGGAGAGCCCAGACTTTCTATTATTTTTCGCGATCGGTTGAGGCGGCCACGCTCCTTGCTTGTGTCACGGAAATTACCATGCAGTTCTCGTCGGCGACTAAGTCTCGTTAAGTTACTCGTCACCGACCTCGATGCCGCGGCACCAAAGGGACGCGACAATGGTCGACAAGCAAATTTGCATCACTTAACCTGCCGGCGGGGATTCGCTGTATCAAGCGTTGCCAAAAGAGCGAAAAGCTCCTCGGCGATATTGCGATAAATCAGGACAATGACCCTCCACGGTGGTCCTGACGACGCTGAAAAGGTCGCGGATAGTCATCGCTGCAACTCGGTTCGCCGAGATTGCCGCTGCAGATGCCAGATTTTCCATACCGTAGGGTTCACCACGATAATTTCCTCAATTTGAATGACGAGCGCGCCGCAGATCGTCGGCGAAAACAACTTTATTTTCCCAGAGTGGAAAGCTGGCAGATCGTGCCCCACCGATTGGTGTAACTCGGCGGTAGCGCAGCCTCTCGCGAGCGCGCCCTCAATTGCGCTGTAGCGAGTAAGGGGCTGTGCGGGCGGCCATCAGTGTTTTCCGCTAGGGTCGGGTTGTTCAAGACACAACCTGA
>Ga0102591_1004569_pt1 | contig 10552 bp, 8 predicted proteins | sample AraplaCol_mCL_r2_2_FD_76860 | JGI IMG/M metagenome (GOLD analysis project Ga0102591, IMG submission 76860) | Arabidopsis root microbial communities from North Carolina, USA - plate scrape MF_Col_mCL_r2 (SPADES assembly) (version 2) | ecosystem: Host-associated > Plants > Roots > Endosphere... | reverse complement strand
ATCCAGGCGCTGTCGGGCCAGCTCGCCGCCGTCGTCCGCAACACCAACTGGGCCGGCTCTCGCGGTGAAGAACGCGCGCAACGCGCGGAAACCGCGTTGCCGAAGACACTGCAGAGCGCCTCGGCGCTGTCCACCCTGCGAGCGAACCTGACGCCGGGATCCGTGGCCTTCCGGCACGCCGTTCGCTGCGCCGTGGTGCTGACGGTCGCATTCGTGATCTCGCGGCATTACGCCCTCCCCCATGGCTACTGGCTGCCGATGACCGCCGCGATCGTGCTACGTCCGGACTTCGCCGCCACCTTCAGCTTCGGCCTGTTGCGCGTGGTCGGCACCGTGCTCGGCCTGATGCTCACGACGTTCGTGCTGCGCTTCACCCCCGACGTCGTCTGGGCGCACCTGCTGGTGATGGGCATTCTCTGCCTCGTCTTCCGCTATCTCGCCGGCGCGCATTACGGCATCGCGGTCGCCGCGCTGACCGGTACCGTCGTCGTGCTGCTGTCGTTCGAAGGCGTCGACCCTTTCTCCGCGATGTCGGACCGCGTGCTCAACACGGCGCTGGGCAGCGCGCTCGCGTTGCTCGCCTACCTGCTATGGCCGTCGTGGGAGCGCCACCAGACGCGTCTCGCGCTGTCGCACATGCTCTGCGCCTACGCCGACTACCTCGACGCCCTGGCCGTTCCGGAAGACGAAGCCCGCCGCTACGAAGTGCGCACCGCCACCCGCACGGCGCGAACGAACGCCCAGGCCTCGGTCGACCGCATGCGCGCCGAACCGGGCACGCCCGCCGTGCTGCTCGAGCTCGCCGAGACGCTCTACGCCAACGGCAACCGTCTCGCGCGAACGTCGATGGCCCTCGAGTCCCTGATCGACGACCCGACGGCGGGCGCGGCGTGGCCTCACATCGGTGCCTTCATCCGCGAGGCCTCGACGGCGCTGCGCAGACAGGGGGAGGCGCTGACGCGCATCGAAGGCATCGAGGCGCCACCCGCCCTGCGAGAGCACCAGCGCACGCTCGCGGACGCCGTCGGACGGACGGGCGATCGCGAGCTCGCCGACGCCGTGGCGCGCCTGACCGATCGCCTCACCGACAACGTCGACACCATCGCGCACGTGGTCAACCGCCGCTCGACCACGCCGGCCTGAGTCTCCGCCCGGGGCATGCTGCACCGCGAGAGGCCCCGGCACGGCACGAGGGCTACACTCGGCCGCATGCTGAAGATCGATACCCACGCGCACATCCTGCCCCGTGACTGGCCCGATCTCGCGGCCCGCTACGGCGACGACCGCTTTCCCGTGATGACCCACACCAGCGGCCACCACCGGATCTACAAGGACGGCAGGTTCTTTCGCGAGGTCTGGGAGTCGGCCTTCGATCCGGCCTGCCGCATCGCCGACTACGCGCGCTTCGGTGTCGGCGTGCAGGTGGTTTCCACGGTCCCGGTGATGTTCTCCTACTGGGCGAAGGGCCATCAGGCGCTCGAACTGCACACGCATCTCAACGACAGCATGGCCCGGGTGTGCGAAGCGCACCCGAGACACTACGCGGGCATCGGGACGGTACCCCTGCAGTCGCCGGACCTCGCCATCCGCGAAATGGAACGCTGCATCGACGAGCTCGGCCTGCAGGGCGTGCAGGTCGGTTCACACTGCAACGACTGGAACCTCGACGCACCGGAACTGTTCCCGTTCTTCGAGGCGGCCGCGGACCTCGGTGCCGCCGTGCTCGTGCACCCGTGGGACATGATGGGCGCGGACACCATGCCCAAGTACTGGCTGCCGTGGCTGGTGGGCATGCCGGCGGAGCAGTCGCGCGCGGCGTGCGCGCTCATCTTCGGCGGCGTGCTCGAACGCCTGCCCGCGCTCAAGGTCATGCTGGCCCATGGCGGCGGCAGCTTCCCCTACTCCATCGGCCGCATCGAACACGGTTTCCGCATGCGGCCCGACCTCGTCGCCACCGACAACGCGCGCAACCCGCGCGAGTACATGTCGCGCCTTTACTTCGATTCGTGCGTCCACGACGACGCCGCGCTCCGTTACCTGCTCGCCACCGCGGGCACCGATCGGGTGATGCTCGGCACGGACTATCCGTTCCCGCTCGGCGAGCAGGAACCCGGCAGCGGCATCGAGGCCCTCGGGCTCGGCGATGCCGAACGCGCTAGGCTGTTCCACGGTACGGCCCTCGAGTGGCTCGGCGTGCCCATCTCGCGCTTCCAGACCGTCGCCGCGGTGGCGTGACGGGGCGCACACGGGGACGCGTCATCGGAACGCGTCCGCTGTGCAAGAATGCCGCTGTTACGCGGCGCCGCCGCGATCCATCGGGGACTCCACACCGTGAACCGCACCCTGCGACTCCTGCTGACCACCCTCGCCTTCGCCAGTCCGGCGATCGGCGCGACCGACGTCTCCATGGCCGATGGCGAGCTTCGTTTTCCCGTGCCGGACCAGTGGGTACCGATCATGCAGTCGCAGGGCGAGGCCGAGACCCAGGTCTTCCAGGTGCCGGGCTCCAGCGAGGCCGACGCGACGCTGTCGCGCGTATCGGTCACGGTGCAGAAGGTGCCTAACCTCAACGGTTTCCAGCAGTTCGCCGGCACCCTGCGCAGCCGCGCGACGGGCCTCAAGGAGTACGCTGCGGGCAAGGCGTCGTCGCCGACCGAGAACGTCTACACGGCGCGCGAGGGTCAGGTAAAACAGAGTTATTTCGAGCGCTACTTCTACAGCAAGGGCTACGCGATCCAGCTGCGCTGTATCCGGCCGTCCGACGACGCGAAGTTCGGCGCCACCTTCGACAAGGGGTGTGCCGACGTGGCCGCCCACATGCCCCATTGATCCAAAGGCGCCATCCATGATCGATTTCGAAGCGACGCGCGCATGGGCCGAAGCCCAGGACGCGGCCGATCCCCTGCGCGATTTCCGCGACGAATTCCACATCCCGACGCACGACGGACGCGACGCGCTCTATTTTTGCGGCAACTCCCTCGGCCTTCAGCCGAAGGGCGTCCGCGCGGCGATCGAGGACGAACTCGCGGACTGGTCGTCGCTCGCGGTCGAAGCGCATTTCCGCGGACGTTCGCCCTGGATGCACTACCACGAGTACGTGCGCGACACGATGGCCGAGGTGGTGGGAGCCCGGCCCGGTGAAGTCGTGGCGATGAACAGCCTCGGCGTGAACCTGCACCTGATGCTGGTGAGCTTCTACCGGCCGACGGCCGAGCGTCCCGCGATCCTCATGGAAGCCGGTGCGTTTCCGACGGATCGCTACGCGTTGGCATCGCAGGTGCGCTTCCACGGCTTCGATCCGGACACCGACCTCATCGAGATCGAGCCCGATGGCCCCGGCGGCACGTTGTCGATGGCCGCCATCGCCGAAGCGATCGCCACGCACGGCCCGCGCGTGGCGCTGGTGCTGCTGCCTGGCGTGCAGTACCGCACGGGCCAGGTCTTCGATCTGGAGACCATCGTGCGCCTCGGCCATGCGCAAGGCTGCGTCGTGGGCTTCGATCTCGCCCACGCGGTCGGCAACCTGCCGCTCGCGTTGCACGACAGCGGTGCGGACTTCGCCGTGTGGTGTACCTACAAATACCTCAACGCGGGCCCGGGTGCCGTCGCCGGCGCGTTCGTGCACGAACGCCATGCGCACGCCGACGTGCCACGCTTCGCCGGCTGGTGGGGCCACGACAAGGCGACCCGCTTCCAGATGGGTCCGCAGTTCGTGCCGACGCCGGGCGCCGACGGATGGCAGCTGTCGAATCCCCCCATCCTCGCGCTCGCGCCCCTGCGCGCCTCGCTCGACGTGTTCGCACGCGCGGGCATGCCGCGCCTCGCCGCGAAAAGCCGACGGCTGACCGCTTATCTCGACGAGATGATCCGCTCGCGCCTCGCCGACACGCTCGACATCGTGACACCGGACGATCCCGCACAACGAGGCGCGCAGCTCTCGGTTCGCGTCCGCGCCGGGCGCGAGGCCGGCCGCGCGCTCTTCGCGCACCTCGAACGCCACGGCGTCATCGGCGACTGGCGCGAACCCGACGTGATCCGCCTTTCGCCGACGCCGCTCTACAACCGTTACACCGACTGTCTCGACGCCGTCGAGGCGATCGAAGCCTGGGACGGCGCGGCGGCATGAGCGCACAGGAACTGTTCCCCGTACCGTACTCGGACCGCGGCGACGGCTTCGCCGTGCAGGCCGTGACGCATTGGCTGCGCACGGCGCCCGGCCGCGTGATGCTCGGCCTGAAAGCCGGCGGCCTGCCCGTCGCCCTGCCCGATCGTCCCGCCGCCGTGTCGCATCGTGGCGACGAGACGAAAGCGGACGGACACGTCACCGCGATCGACGACGTCAGCAGCGCCTGGCTGCGCGAGAACGAAGACGTCACCGATCACTACGTCGCGGCTTTGCGCGAGGTGCTGAAGCATCCGCGCCTGCGCCTCGACGGTCATGCGACGCAGGCGATCTTCACCGGTTCCGTCGAACTCTTCGCCGGTCCACGCATGGATCGCGTCGAGCTTTATCTCGACGACGACGGTTCGTACGAACACGCCATCGACCTCCTCCGCAACGCCCCATCCGAAGTACGTACCGCCTTCGCAATGCCACCGGAGCCGGGCACGGGCCGGTTCGACGACCCCGCATTCCTTGCCGGCGAGCAGGCATGGATCGACGGACGCCGCGTTCTGATCGAATACCTGCCCGACGAAGGCGGCCGAGCCGAGACCGCCGCCCTGGATCGCGCCGCGCTGGCCGATGCGCTGGAACGGGCCTGGGCGTCGATGATGGCGGTGTCGGAGCGCATCCGCGCGGGGCTGGGCCAGCTCGGCTGACGGTTGCCCGGTGTGGGAGCGCGCTCGCGCGCGATGGGTGCTTGCCGCGAGCACCCATCGCGCGCGAGCGCGCTCCCACACGAGCCTTACTGACTTGCCGCGAGCGCGCTCCCACGCGGGCCTTGTTGAGGCGAGTACCCTTGGCGGTCCGACAGGTTAGTTCAGCGCGGCGAGGCGGGCACGGAGCGTGTCCAGCATGAGATCGTGGCCGGCACCGGGCGAGGTGCGGGCGGCGAGGCTCGACTCGGGCGTGCGACCATCGCCGGCCGAAGCGGCGGTCTCCGCGGCGGCGCGGTAAGCGTCGCGGAACGGGACACCGGCCACGGCCTGCTCGATGGCGACATCGGTGGCGTACATCGCCGGCTCGATCGCGGCGCGCATCCTGTCGGCCTTCCACGTCATTCGCGCGAGCATGTCCGGCAGCAGCTCGAGCGCGGCGAGGCCCATGGAGAATCCATGGAACAGCGAGCCCTTGGAGAACTGCAGGTCTCGCTGGTAGCCGGACGGCAACGAAAGCAGCTGTTCGATCTCCGTGCGCGCGGCCGCGACGCTGGCATAGCTCGCGCGCAGAAGCTCCACGACGTCGGGGTTGCGCTTGTTCGGCATGATCGACGAGCCCGTCGTGTATTCCGCCGGCAGCGACACGAAATCGAATTCCGCCGTGGTGAACAGCGAGAGATCCCATGCGAGACGGCGGGTATCGAGCAGCGCCGTACCGACGGCGTCGAGCGCCGCCATCTCGAACTTGCCGCGCGACAGCTGCGCGTAGATCGGCGACACCTGCATGCGGCCGAAGCCGAGCGCCTGCGTGGTGTGCGCTCGATCCAGCGCCACGTTCACACCGTAACCCGCGGCGGTGCCCAGCGGATTCGCGTCGATCAGCTCGAGCGCCTGGCGCGCGCGGAGCGTGTTGTCGATGAACGCTTCCGCGAAGGCGGCGAACCACATGCCCGTGGACGACACCACGGCGCGCTGGATGTGCGTGTAGCCCGGCATCGGCAGCGCGTCGCCCGCGGCGCGTTCGAGACACACCTCGGCCACACGGCGGGTCAACGCTTCGAGCGTCGACAGCTTTTCCTTGAGCCACAGGCGCGTCGCGACCAGGATCTGATCGTTGCGGCTGCGGCCGGTATGCACGCGGCGACCGGCATCGCCCAGGCGCTCCGTCAGGCGCGCCTCGATGGCGGAGTGGCCGTCTTCGAAGCGCTCGTCCAGCAAGAAGCTGCCGGCCTCGAAATCGCCGGCGAGCGCATCGAGCTCGTGCTTGAGCGCGTCGCGCTCGTCGGCGGAAACGACGCCGATGTTCGCGAGCCCTTCGACGTGCGCCTTGCTCGCCGCGATGTCATGGAGGAAGAACTCGCGGTCGAGCACCACGTCGTTACCGGCAAGGAAGCGCATGATGCGCGCATCGACCTGCGTGTCGGACTTCTGCCAGAGCGGCTGCGTCATATCGGGATCCTGGTTCTTCAGAGCGGAATGGCGGTGAGCTCGTCGAAGCCCATCGCGCGGTTGACGTTCTGCATGGCCTGCGTGGCCGCGCCCTTCAGGAGGTTGTCGAGCGTCGCGACGACGACCACGCGACGACCGTCCATGGACAGGGCGAAGCCGCCCACTTCCAGATGGTGCCGGTTCGCGATCTGGCTGACCCAGGGTGCCTCGTCGACGACCTGGATGAGCTTCTCCCGGTGATAGCGCGCCTCGAAGCGGTGCACGATGTCGTCGCGCTTCGCGGGCTTGGCGAGGTAGAGGTTCGTCGTGACCGTGAGTCCACGGAAATGTGGCGCCACGTGCGGCATGAACTCCACCGGCAGGCCGAGGTGCCGGCTGGCTTCCTTCTCATGCATGTGCCCGGTGAGCGAATACGGCATCAGGTTGTCGCGCAGCTTTTCCGGATCGTTGCGATCGGACGGCGTGGTGCCGGCGCCCGAGTAACCCGACACGCCGAAGGATACCGGCGGCGCCGCGAGCAGATCCTTCAGCGGCGCGATCGACACCTGAATCGCGGTGGCGTAGCAGCCCGGATTGCTGATGCGTTTCTCGCCGCGCCAGCGGTCGCGGTAGAGCTCCGGGAGCCCGTAGTACCAGCGCTCGTCGAAACGATAGTCGGCCGAAAGGTCGACGATCACGGTCGAGGCGCCGGCCTTGTCGATCGCCTCGACGTACGGGGCCGCCTTGCCGTTGGGCAAAGCCAGCACCACCACGTCGGCACCGGCGGCGGCGACCGCGGCCGGATCGAGATTGCCGAAGACGAGATCGCCGGAGTACGCGTCGCTATGGTCGGCGAGGCGCTGCCCGTCGAGCTCGCGCGAAGACACGAAGGCGAGCTCGAGGCCCGGATGCGCAGCGACGAGACGGATCAGTTCGGCGCCGGTGTGTCCGCGTGCGCCGACGATGCCGATGGTCTTGTTGGCCATGAGCGGTCAGTCCTGCAGGGTGGGTTCGCGCGCGGCGATGTGCGCGACGCAGCGTTCGATATCGGCGAAGCTGTCGAGGCCGTACCAGAAGACCTTCCAGCGCGTCTGCTTGAAGCAGCCATCCGACTCCGCGTAATAGAACGGGTTGATGGGGTTGCCGTGGCGCGAACGCCAGAACAGCTTCGGATTCTCGTCGCGCATCACCTGCCACACGGCGCGGCCGAGGCCTTCGCCCTGCGCGTCGTCGAGCACGGCGAACTTGTCGAGGTATGCGAAACCCTCCTCCTGCGTGAGGATCATCGCGGCGCGATAGTTCTCGGACACGTACAGCCGGTACAGCGCGGTGCGCTCGAAGTAGTCACCCACCAGCGTGCGGCCGAAGCTCGACTCGATCAGGATGCGCATCCGCTCGAGATCAACGCCTTCCCACGAATCGAACCGCAGCACGCGTTCGCCACGACGGACCAGGGTGCCGGAACCCTTGTGCGTGAACAGCTCCTTCGCCAGTTCCGCCGGGCGGGTGATCGACACCGACGACGTGAGCGGCAGGTCGTCGAGGAGATCCTTGATCTGCTCGATCTTCAGCCGCATGCCCGAATGCAGCCACGGCTGCTGGAGCAACTGGTCGTACTCGGTCGACAGGTTGATGGAATCGATCACGCTGCCCTCGCCGTCCAGCAGTCCACCCGTGCCGGTGAGGAAGACGATCTTGTACGGTTGCAGCTTGCGCACGAGTTCGTTCGCGGCGAAGTCGGCGTTGATGTTGAGGATCTGCCCGGCGTCGGTCTCGCCGAGGCTCGCGATGACCGGAATGGATCCGGCGCGCAGGCTGGCCTCGATCGGCGCGAGGTTGATGTCGCGCACGCGGCCCACGAGTCCGAAGGTGTCCTGGTCGAGGTAGTCGGCCGTGAACACGCCGGACGGCACCGACGTGGCGCGCGTGTCGACTTCCTGCAGCGCTTCGACGAGCCGCAGGTTCTGTGCCTGGAAAACGCGACGCACGATGGCGAGGGCTTCCGGCGATGTGACGCGCAGGCCATTCACGGTCTTCTTCTCGATGCCGGCGGCCGCGAGCTCCTCGTCGAGCTGCGGGCCCGCGCCGTGCAGCACGATCGGCGTGAGGCCCACCTGCTGGAGGAACGACAGCGACGACGTGAGATCGGGCAGTTCGTCGCGCAGCACGGCGCCGCCCACCTTCACCACGGCGAAGCGCGCGGCGTCGAGCTGCGAGAAACGCTTCAGGTACTGCTGGATCTCGCGCGCGCTGCCCATCGACGAGAGCAGGCGGACGATGGTCTTGCGGGTGTGTTTATTAGAGTCCACTGTCCACGATCCGATGGATGGTCTGTGCGTAATGCGCGAGCTGATCGAGGGCGACCCACTCGTCGGCGCTGTGGGCCTGCGCGATGTCGCCGGGGCCGTAGACGAACGACGTGTAGCCAGCCATCGAGAACAGCGCGGCCTCGGTCCAGAAGTCGACGGCGTTGCCGACGGGAATGCCGAGCTCGTCGGCGAGGTCGCGTGCGGCGAGACGACGTGTCTCCGCCGTCGCGGTGTCGCCCGCCGGCAGGGAATCGCCGCGGAAGGTTTCGCCGTACTCGACCGGGTTCGGCTCGACGAGCGTGCGGAACGTCTCCAGCATCGCGTCGGCGTCCATCGACGGCAGCGGACGGAAGCCGAAGCGCACGTCGGCGGTCGGCGCGATCACGTTCGCCTTGATGCCGCCTTCGATCTTGCCGATGTTGAAGCGCAGGCCCGTCAGCCCGCCGAAGCGCTCGTGCGACTGCGCCTGCACGAAGTCGAGCGCCGCCGCGCCCCAGCGGATCGCCTGATGCAGCGCGCTGTCGGAAGGCTTCTGCTCGCCGGACGCGTGACCGGCCTTGCCCTGGAACCGCATCTGCACCGAATGGATGCCACGGTGCGCGAGCACCGCCTCGCCGCGCGTGGGCTCGGCGACGATGATCGCCTCGTAGTCGCGCGGCACTTTCAGGAATCCTTCGATGCAACGCGCATCGTTCGCTTCCTCGTCGGTGGACAACAGGAGCGCCATGTCGCCCTTCGTCGCGTTGGCCACCGCCACGAGCGCGGCCGCGGCACCCTTGATGTCGCACGCGCCCAGGCCGATCGCGCGGTCTTCCGTCACGCGGAGCTCGAACGGGCTGGCGGTCCAGTGCGGCGAATCGGGCACGGTGTCCATGTGCACGTTGAACAGGTACTTCGGCGTGCCGCGCACGGCGTAGAGGTTCACGGCACCCGCACCGAAGTCGGTCACCTCCACGTCGAACCCGGGGAGGTTCGCGCGCAGGTAATCGAAGATGCCGTCGGTGCCGATGGTTCGTGGCGGATTGCGCGTGTCGAACGAGACGAGCGCGCGCAGATGGGTGAGCGTGTCCTGAAGAAGCGTATCCATGGTCCGGATCAGTTCCCGTTGGCGCGGTCGACTTCCGCCCAGATGGTCGAGCTCATGCCGTAGAGCTTGATGAAGCCCTCGGCCTCGGCGACACCCCAGTCGGCGGCCTGCGCGTACGTCGCCTTCTTCGAATGCAGCAGGTTCTTCGATTCGACCTTCACCGCGTACACGGTGCCGCCACGCGTCTCGATGATGACCTTGCCATCGACCTTGCGCTGCGTGGAGACGAGGTAGGCTTCGAGGTCGGCCTTGATCGGATCGTTGAAGAAGCCTTCGTAAGCGACCTCGGTCCACTTCCGGCCGATCTCCGGCTTGAAGCGGTTCTGCTGCTTCGACAGCACGGTTTCTTCCAGCGCGCGATGCGCGGTCAGCAGCGCGGTGAGCGCCGGTGCTTCGAACACGATGCGGCCCTTCAGGCCGATGTTCGTGTCGCCGGTGTACAGGCTGCGGCCGACGCCGTACTTCGCCAGTTCGTGGTTGAGGAAGCCGAGGATTTCGGGACCCGTGGCCGGCTTGCCGTTCAGCGTGACGGCCGTGCCCTTCTCGAACCCGAGCTCGATGCGGAGCGGTTCGGACGGCCATTCGGAACGCGGCGCGCACCAGGCGACGGCGCCCTCTTCCGGAATCTCCCAGGCGTCGATCTCGCCGCCGGAAATCGTCACGCCGAGCACGTTCTCGTTGATCGTGTAGTGCTTGGTCTTGGCGCGGACCTCGAAGCCCTTGTCCTCGAGATACTTCTGCTCGTAAGCGCGGACCTGCGTGTGTTCGCGCTGGATTTCGCGGATCGGCGCGACGATCGTGTAGTCGCCCAGCGCCTTCACGGTCAGGTCGAAGCGCACCTGGTCGTTGCCCATGCCGGTGCAGCCGTGCGCGAACAGCTTCGTGCCGAGTTCGTCGCAACGCTCCA
>Ga0102591_1004564_pt1 | contig 10569 bp, 7 predicted proteins | sample AraplaCol_mCL_r2_2_FD_76860 | JGI IMG/M metagenome (GOLD analysis project Ga0102591, IMG submission 76860) | Arabidopsis root microbial communities from North Carolina, USA - plate scrape MF_Col_mCL_r2 (SPADES assembly) (version 2) | ecosystem: Host-associated > Plants > Roots > Endosphere... | reverse complement strand
GAAGATCTTGTGGGCGTATTCCCAGTACTCGACCAGGTTCTCGCCCTTGAAGGCGAAGACCGGGATGCCGGCGGCGGCGATGGCGGCCGCGGCGTGATCCTGGGTCGAGAAGATGTTGCACGAGGCCCAACGGACCTCGGCGCCCAGGGCCGTCAGCGTCTCGATCAGCACGCCGGTCTGGATGGTCATATGCAGGCTGCCGGCGATGCGGGCGCCCTTCAGAATCTGCTGCGGACCGTATTCGGCGCGCGTGGCCATCAAGCCCGGCATTTCGGTCTCGGCGATGGCGAGTTCCTTGCGGCCGTAATCGGCGAGCGAGATGTCCTTGACGATATAGTCGGCCACGGTCGGCTCCTGCGGTCGGTGATGTCGTGAGAGTGAAGTCTCTTGGCGCGGGCTTATACAGGCTCCAGCCCTATCGAGCAATTAACGCATAAAGATATCTTTATGTCCGGCGGAGATTGACAACCACAGGTCCGTCGCGCGCAATGATTGAGTCCAAGGAGGTGCTCAATGTTCGGATTGCTTCTCGCCGCCCTTCTGACCACCGCCGACCTGACCGCCGCCGACGCGCCGCCGATGGGCGAGGCCGAGTTGAAGGCGGCCATGCTGGAAAGTCTTAAACAGCCGCAGGCCGCGCCTCTGACCGGTCAGCGCTTCCGGTTCACGATCCCCTTCATCGAGGAGAAGCACAAGTACGTCGCCTTCAAGCAGTCGGCGCGCTACTACTACGACGGAAGCAAGGATACGCTGTTCACCTCCATCGGCTTCGGCGAACTCAGCACCCAGAACTTCGAGACGTTCGGGACCTACAAGCTGGACGCCCTGCCGCCGCTACAGTCGCTGTTCTTCGACGTCGGCGCCATGAACCGCGAAATTGATGAGCACGGCCTGCCGACGACCTTCATGGTGACGCAGGGTGATTACAAGTACCGATCCTTCCAGGTGAACAAGCAGTCCATCGCCACCAGCTTCGGCGTCGTCGTCCCCTACGTTCAGGGCGGCCGGTCAGACCTGCCGGAAGGCATGGCGCCGCTGGTGGTCAGCCAGATCCACGAACCGCGCGGCAAGGCCCTGAAGGTGGTCAAGGGCTTGAGCCTCGTCGTCGAGGGCGAGGTCACCGACCTGGGCTTGCACCCGCAGGTCTTCTGCGGCGGCTATCGCGGCAAGGGCGTGTACAAGGAAGTCACCGACGAGACCCAGCTCCACATCAGCGACAAACAGTGCTTCGTTACCGCGCGGATCACCCGGATCCTGGTGATGCGCGGCGGCACGATGCTGGCTCGCTGGCCCAAGCACGACCAGGCGGCCAACTAGAGCGCGCTAGGGTTAAGTGTCAGCGGTTAACGCGCCCGAGCGCGCTCTAAGTCCAAGAAGATCGAGCCTTTTTATCTGGGTCAGATGATTCCATCTGCCCGAGAAAGGCTCTAGCGGCTTCGAAACGTCGTGACCCAGAACTCTTCGGGCAGGCCCCGGCAGGCCGAAAGTTCGCTGCGATCGGACAGGATGAAGGCCTTGCCGGTCCAGACGCGGGTCTCGGTGATCCCGCAGTCGGCGACGCCCCGGCCCTTGGCGTAGCTGTAGAGCTTCTGATGGTCGGCGTCGTAGCTGGCGTTGGTGGCCATGGCCCGCTCGTCGGCGGCGCGCGGGCCGCCCCCTTCCCCATCGCCCAGGTCGGCGAGGCGCGCATGGCCGCCCGCTTCGTCGGCGAGCACCAGGGCCGAGGCGGTCTGGTAGGCGCCCACCCAGCAGGGGATCACCCACAGCACCAGGCCCGGCCCCAACCGGCTGGACACCGGGCCGTCCAGCGCCGGATTGCCGGCCGCGCAGTCCAGACCGGCGAGGCGCTTCAACACCGGCGCCGGCGGCGCGTCGGTCAGGCCCTTCTGGCTGACCGCGCGGGCGGCGCGGATCAACGGAGCCAAAGGCGGCGCGGGAACGGCGGCGGCGGGCGCGGGCCCCTTGGCGACCAGGGCGGTGACGCCGCCCACACGCTTCTGCCGGTCGTCGATCCAGCGCAGGACGGCCGAGGCGCCGGACAGCGACACCGTCGCCACGGTCTTCTTGCCGGCCCTCAGCTCCAGCCCCGCTCCGCGCGCGATCGCCGCCGAAAGCGTCGCGCCGTCAGCCACGGCCCAGGTGCGGAAATCGTCGTTCCCGCCTTCCGGAGCATCGGTCCGCGCCACGGCCTTGCCGTCGACGAACAAGTCGAGGGGCCCCACGACGCCTCGGCCTTGCTCGGGTCCCAGCACCAGGTCGAACAGGGGCGGAGCGTTTCGTCCAGCGGGACGCCGCACGCGCAAGGCCACGCCGTCGACATCCTCCGACGAAAAGCCATAGGCCGTGCAGGCCCGGACGTTGTCGCAGGCGCTCCACCAGTCCTTGACCTCCCGCTTGTCGCGGGCGACGGCGGGCTCGGCCAGCAGCAGACCGGCCAGGAGGACGGCCAGCGGTACGGCCCACGAGGCCGGCGTCGGAACCGCCAGCCGGATCATCCTAGAAGCCCAGCTCCGGCTGCATGGCGCCGGGCTGCTGGGTCTCGGGCAGGTGGCAGGTGAAGGTCGATCCGGCGCCCGGCTCGCTTTCCAGCGCCACCCAGCCACCGTGCAACTCGACCAGCGCCTTGACCAGGGCCAGGCCCAGGCCCGGGCCGCCGCGGTCGCGGCCGACGAAGCGGTCGAAGATGTGGGCTTGGACGTGGAACGGCACGCCCCGGCCGGTGTCGGAGACGTCTAGCCGCACCTCGCCCAGGGCCCGGCGGGCCTGCAGGGTGACACGGCCGCCGGGCGGGGTCTGGCGCAGGGCGTTCTCGACCAGGTGGTCCAGGGTCTGGGTCAGGCGCTTGGCGTCGCCGCGGATCAGGCCGACGTCCTCCTCGCACTCCACCGCGAGCGTCACCCCGCCCAGTTGAGCGTCTTTCAGAGCGCGTTCCTGGGCGTTCAGCAGAAGGTCGGCGACGCGGATGTCCTCGATCTCCAGCGCCATCTCGCCGGCGTCGATCTGGGCCATGTCCAGCACGTCATCGATCGAGCGGGCCAGCTGGGTGGCGGCGGCGCGGACGGCGGCCACGTGGTTGCGGCCGCGCTCGGAAATGCCGTCGGCCCGCTCCAGCAGCTCCGAATAGCCGATGATCGTGGTCAGCGGCGTGCGCAGCTCGTACGAGACATTGCCGACGAAGTCGCGCTTCAGGCGCTCGGCCTCGGCCAGGGCGGCGGAGCGGTCGGCCAGGGCGCTCTGCAGGTCGCGGGTGTCGGTGACGTCGGCGAAGGCGATCAGGGTCGCGCCGTCGGGCAGCGGCCGGCTCTGATAGACGACGATGCGGTCGTCCGAGGTGCGGACTTCGCCCGAGGTCGGGGCGCGCATCTGCGGGTCGGGATCGGCCACCCGCCCCTTCAGCTCGCGCCAGAAGGCCAGGTCGTGCAGGCGCGGCACGCACAGCTCAACCACGCCCTCGAAGTCGCCGGCCGCCTCCAGGGCGTGCGGGGTGACGTTCCAGAAGGTCTCGAACGCCTCGTTGTGCAGGCGCAGGCGGCCGTCCGAGCCGAACACCGCGACGGCGTCGTTCAGCTTGTCCAGCGTGGCCTGCTGCACCTGGATCAGGGCGTTGTACTGGGCCCGCAGCTTCAGCTCGCCGGTGATGTCGGAATAGATCAGCAGCATGCCGCCCAGCGGGTGCGGCTGGCGCACGACCTTCAGGGTCCGGCCGTCGGGCAGGTGCCAGAGGTCGTCGGCCTGGGGCCCCAGGTCCTCGTAGCGGGCCAGTTCGGCGGCCTTCCAGCTGGCGTAGTCGATCGTCTCGGGCAGACGGCGGCGCTGGCGCAGGCGGTCCAGCACCTCGCCGTGGGTCGGCCGCTCGTCCAGCCAGGCCCGCTCCAGGCCCCACAGCTCGGCGAAGGCGGTGTTGTGGTACGATAGGCGCCGCGTCTGGCTGAAGATCGCCACCGCCTCGGCGATGTGGTTCAGGGTCTCGTCGTGGGCCTCGACGTGCTTCTTGAAGGCGTCGCGGACGTCCTCGATCTCGGTGACGTCGGCGCAGAACACGCCCACCCCGCCGCCTTCCAGCGGCTGGGCCGACAGGCGGAACGCACGGCGGCGCCCCTCCAGATTGATCCAGCGCAGCGCCTCGCGGCGCTCGCCCTTTTCCGCGGCCTCGATGACCAGGGCGTCGGCGGCGCGGTCGAAGGTCTTGCCGACCAGGGCCGGCGCGGCGGCCGAGGTCGCCCCGACCGCGCGGACGAAGGCCTCGTTGCCCCAGACCGCCTGGCCGTCAGAGCCCGCTACCCAGGCCGGCTCGGCGACGCTGTCGACGAAGGCGGCGAAGCGGGCCGCCGACGGCAGGCCGGAATCCGCGCCGGTGACGGCCGACATCCGCAGCCAGGCCAAGGCCCCAGCCGCGCGGCCCTCGACCGACACCGAGCCGTTCGGGCCACGGACCTCGAAGGCGCAGGCCTCGCCACGCTCGAACAGGGCCGAAAGTTTGTGCGCGTGGTCGGGATCGGCTTGGCCCAACGCGGCGACCACCGCATTGACCTCGTGGCCGACGCCCAGGGCCTGGGCGCAGGCCGACAGGCTCTCGACGCCCGAGACCAGGCCAGCGGCGCCGCCCTCGACCTCGATCACGGCGGTGTCGAACGCCTCGGCCCACGCCTGGGCGCCGGACGCCCCGCCCTCCTGCCGGGCCAGGCGCGCCTTCAGCGCGGCGATGCGGGCCTCGAAGCTCCGGCGCTGCCCCAGCGACCACAGGGTGGCGCAAATGGCGAGGCAGACCGCGCCAGCCGCCGCCGCGAGGATCAGGTCATTCGAAGTCATCAGGCGCGTCGCTTACCCCAGCGGGTCGTCGAATCAGAATCCCAGATTAGTCCGGCCATGACCAGAGCGCGATCAAGGCCGGACGTGGCCGTCTGTCGCTATTTCGCCGAAGGACCCGATGGCGCTCGCCTCCAATCGCTCTATTTGGAGGGTCATGACCTGGTCCGACCGCCTCGCCCCGTCACTCGACGACTTCGCCGCCCTGGCCAAACAGGTCCTCGACAGCCTGCCCGCCGACGTCCGCGCCCGGTCGAGCGAGGTGGCGGTCCGGGTCAAGGACTTTCCGTCCGAGGCGGTGCTGGACGACCAGGGGATCGAGGATCCGTTCGCGCTGACCGGTCTCTACCAGGGCGCGGACGGCGGTCGGGGCTCGTCGGCGGTGTTGCTCTTCCGCCGTCCGATCCTGGACGAATGGGCCGAGCGCGGCGACGTCTCGCTCGGCGAGCTGATCACCCACGTGCTGGTCGATGAGCTGGGCGGCGACGCGCGTGTCATCGGGGCCGCTTCCCCCGCCGAAGGCTGGCCCGGCCTCGCGGCGCCGTCCCCGGCCTATTTCGCGGAGGTCGCGAACCAGACCCTAACGGGCCTTCCGGCCGCGATTCGATCCGCGGTCGGCGAAACCCGGGTGATCGTCGAGGATTTCGCCGACCGCGAGCTGCTGGCGTCCTTGGACATCGAGGATCCGTTCGAACTGACCGGCGTGTACGAGGGCGTCGACCTCACCCAGCGCAGCATCCTCGATCTGGCGTCCATGCCCTCGACCATCCGCCTGTTCAGACGCCCGATCCTGGACGAATGGTTCGATTCCGACACCGGCATCGCCTCGCTGATCGAGCACGTCTTCGTGCACGAGGTCGCCCATCACTTCGGGTACAGCGACGCGGACATCGAACGCGTCGAGGGCTGACGGCCGAAACCTCGCTCCCGCCGCTAGAATTCCACCTGCAGCCGCGCCTGGGCCACGGTGACGTCGGCGTCCAGCTGGACGCCAGCGATCGGCCGGTTGTCGATCCTGGCCCGGGTCAAGTTCCCCGTCAGCCGGACATAGCTGTAGGGATACCAGTTCGCTCCCAGCGTCACGGCGCGATAGGTCCCCGCCGTGGCCAGACCCGTCTGCGCGGTCGACGCGACCACGCCGTTGGGCGCCATGTCGCTGAAGTCGGCATAGTCGTAGCGCGCCGCCAGCTCGAGGGCGCCAAAGCCGCCCTTGTCGAGCGGATGGGCGACCTTGATCCGGCCGAACGACCCATTGGGATTGTAGGGGCGGGTCTCGCCGGTCGCGAACCAGCTGGCCGCGGCATAGCCGGTGACGATGTCGAAGTCCGGCCCGCCCAGGGCGGGGCTGAGGTTCGGGGCGATGCGGTCGACCTTGATCCGAGCGGCCTCCCCTTGCAGCGACAGCGCGCGGTGGATCCAGGCGGCCTCGACGCCGACCGTGGTGTCGCCGTCGCCGACCGCGCCTGTCGAGAACAGGGTCGCGCCCGACGACGTCTGGGACCGGAAAGCCGTGTTGGCGGCCGCCGAATAGGTGAAGCCGACCTCTCCGCCCCGATCGCGCCGGCGCAGCCAGGCGCCCAGGTGCAGACGGTCCGCCTCCGACAGTCGCGGCGACCAGGTGGCGCGGACGGTGGCGCCCAGACGCTCGACGGCCTGGTTGGGGTCGTAGCCGCCGGCGGCGTCCGCCTTGTTGATGTTGTCGCCCTGCAAGGCCGCCCACAGCGACCAGTCGGGGCCGGTGCGTACGGCCTGGAGCGCGAGGGCGTAGCCGGCGTCGATCACGTCGCCATAGGCGCCGCGCTCCATGAAGGTGATCGACTTGAACGACGTCAGCCCCTCCAGCGAAGCCGCCTTCTGGTTGCCGGCCAGTAGCGAGGTCTGGGCGTCGAGCTTGTATTCGATGATCGCGTCGTCCCAGCCCCAGGCGCCGCCGCTGACAGCGCCGCCTTCCAGGCGATAGGCCCAGCGGCCGGTCTGACCTTCGACGCCCAGGAACAGCTGCCGCGCCTTGACCTGACGGGCGTGGTAGTCGGCCGCGCCGTCGCGCTCGGCGACCGCGTCGACGGCGTCCAGCAGGATGCGGCCGCGCAGCTTGAACGTCGCGCCCGAGGCGTCGGTGAAGCGCGGCGAGTTCTCCCAGCGAACGGGCTCCGTCTTCGGCGGCGGCGCTGCCAATGGGGGCGCCGGCGGCGGGACAGTCGCGGTCGGAACCGCGGACTGGCGCTCCAGGACGTCGATCCGCGCCTGCAGCAGTTGGATCTGGGCCTTGAGGGCGGCCAGGTCGGCGTCCTCGGCGCGGGCCGCGCCGGCGAAGCCGACGGCCACGAGGGCCGTGGTGGCGAAAAGCGTACGCATGGTCGGTTCTCCCCGCTACTCGGCCGCGACCGGAACCGGCTCGAGGTCGGACGGCGCCGCATGGCCGGCCAGGGCCGCGTCGAGGGCGTCCTTGTCGAGCGCGTTTTCCCAGCGGCTGACGACGATGGTGGCGACGGCGTTGCCGATGAAGTTGGTCAAGGCCCGGCACTCGCTCATGAAGCGGTCCACGCCCAGGATCAGGGCCATGCCGGCCACGGGCACCGACGGCACCACCGACAGGGTGGCGGCTAGGGTGATGAAGCCCGCCCCGGTGACCCCCGCGGCGCCCTTCGACGACAGCATGGCCACGCCCAGAAGCAGCAGCTGGTCGCCCAGCGACAGGTGCACGCCGGTGGCCTGGGCGATGAACAGCGCCGCCAAGGTCATGTAGATGTTGGTGCCGTCGAGATTGAACGAATAGCCGGTCGGCACGACCAGGCCCACGACGGGCTTGGCGCAGCCGGCGCGCTCCAGCTTGTCGATCAGGCTGGGCAGGGCCGACTCCGACGAGCTCGTGCCCAGCACCAGCAGCAGCTCGCTCTTCAGGTAGCGGATCAGCTTCAGGATCGAGAAGCCGTTGAAGCGGGCCACGGCCCCCAGGACCACCAGCACGAAGACCAGCGAGGTGGCGTAGAAGGTCCCGACCAGGGCGGCCAGGTTCACGACGGCGCCAATGCCGTACTTGCCGATGGTGAAGGCGAAAGCCCCGAAAGCGCCGATCGGGGCGGCCTTCATCAGGATGCCGACCAGGCGGAAGAAGGCGTGAGCGATCGACTCCAGCAAATCGACCACCGGCCGCCCCTTGTCGCCGACCAGCACCAGGGAGACGCCGAACAGGATCGAGAAGAACAGCACCTGCAGGATGTCGCCGTCGGCGAAGGCGCCGGTGACTGTGGCCGGGATGATGTTGCTGAGAAAGCCGACGACGGTCGTCTCGTGGGCCTTGGCGGCGTAGTCGGCGACCTTGTCGCTATGCAGGCTCGCCGGATCGATGTTCATGCCGGTCCCGGGATGGACCAGGTTGCCCACCAGCATGCCCAGCGCCAGGGCCAGGGTCGAGAAGGTCAGGAAATAGGCGAAGGCCTTCAGCACCACCCGCCCAAACTTGCCCAGGTCGCGCATGCCGGCGATGCCGGTGACGACGGTGAGGAAGATCACCGGAGCGATGACCATCTTCACCAGCTTGATGAAGGCGTCGCCCAGCGGCTTCAGGCTCTCGCCGAAGCCCGGCTGGAAGTGGCCGATCAGGGCGCCGGCGACGATGGCGACCAGCACCTGGACGTAAAGGTGCGCGTACCAGCGGCCGGGGCGCGGCGGCGCGGCGGCGGACGAGGCTTGCGGGATCATTCGGCGAGCTCCTGGGCTTGTTTCCTCGTGCGCCCTTGCGGCTGGGCGCTTGGACCAAGAGTGGCGCCGGACTTCGACGACGAGAGCCCCGTCGCCGACAAAAAGCGTAAGCCCATGATTAATAGTGGGAATGACCGGATTTCAGCTCGCCATCGCGAGACTCTCCGTGCCATAGTCCGCCCAGGTCTTCCCCATATTGTGTGGAATATGGCACAATCCGAACCGACCGAACCGGACCTGCCCTCCGCCTCGGGGTCCACCGTGTCGCGGTCGCGGCTGGCCGCGTTCGCCGTGGTCGCGACGCTGATCGGCGCGCTCCTGGCCTGGGCGGTCGGCGCCTTGGTCGAGACGCGGGCGATGACGGCGCTGCGCGCACGGGCGGACGCCTCGGCGGCGCTGCACGCGGCGGTGCTGCGCAGCGAGCTCGACAAGCAGCGCGCCTTGCCGCTGGTCCTGGCCGACGACGCCGACCTGAAGGCCGCTCTCGCCAGTCGGTCGCCCGCCCGGTTGGAGGCCTTGTCGCGCAAGCTGGAGGCGCTGGGCGTCCAGGCGCGCGCCGCGGCGGTCTATGTCGTCGCCGCCGACGGCGTCACCACGGCCGCCAGCAACTGGCGGCTGTCGACCAGCTTCGTCGGCTCGAACTACGGCTTTCGTCCCTATTTCACCGAGGCCCTGCGTCGGGGCTACGCCGAGCAGTTCGCGCTGGGCACGGTCAGCCGCAAGCCCGGCCTCTATCTCGCGCGCCGCATCGACGGCCCCGCCGGGCCGCTGGGCGTGGTCGTCGTGAAGCTGGAGTTCGACGGCGTCGAGGCGGCCTGGCGCGCGATCGGCGAACCGGCCTTCGTCGTGGACCGCCAGGGCCTGGTGCTGATCACCAGCCAGCCGGAATGGCGGTTCCTCGCCCGCGAGCCGCTGCCGCGGGCGCGGCGTGACGCCCTGCGCGCCCAGGGTCAGTACGGCGCGGCGACCTTCGCGTCCCTGCCCTTGGAACCCAAGCCCGGGGGCGTGGTCCGGACCGACACGCCCCGCGCCGACCGCCAGATCGAGACGCGCCTGCCCGAGGTGGCGCCCGGCTGGACGCTGCACCTCCTGAGCACGGCCCGCCCCGCCGAGCAGGCGGCGGCGGCGGCGCGATGGATCACCGCCCTCGTCTGGATCCTGCTGAGCGCCGCCCTGCTGTGGCTGTGGGTGAGGCGGCGGCGCATTCGCCTGGCCGCCCTGCGCGATCGCGAGACGCGCCTCGAGCTGGAACGACGGGTCGAGGCCCGCACCTTCGAATTGACCGACGCCAACCGCGCCCTCTCGCACGAGGTCGAGGAGCGCCAGCGCACGGAGGTCCGGCTCCGCTCGCTGCAGGCCGACCTGGTCCAGGCCAACAAGCTGGCCTCGCTGGGCCAGATCGCCGCCGGCGTGGCGCACGAGATCAACCAGCCGGTGGCGGCGATCCGGGCCAATGCCGACAACGGCCTGCTGCTGATCGCCCGCGATCGTTCCGACGCGGCCGGCGAGGCGTTCTCGGCCATCGTCGCCATGACCGAGCGGATCGGCCGGATCACCGACGAACTCCGGGCCTTCTCGCGCAAGGCCGACGGCCGGGTGGAGCCGACCCTGGTCTCGGAGGTGATCGACGGCTCCGTGCTGCTGACCGCCAGCCGGTCGCGGCGGCAGGAGGCCCGGCTGGTGCGGCGCGGCGAAACCGCCGGGCTGAGCGTACTCGGTGAGCGGGTCCGGCTCGAACAGGTGCTGGTCAATCTGCTGCAGAACGCCTTCGAGGCGGTGGAGAGCCGCCCCGACGGCGTGGTGACCGTCACGGTGCGGGACCACGCCGACACCATCGAGATCGCCGTCAGCGACAACGGGCCGGGCCTGGCGCCGGAGGTGGAGCGCGCCCTGTTCACGCCCTTCCTGACCACCAAGCCGCGAGGCCTGGGCCTGGGCCTGGTGATCGCCCACGACATCGCCACCGACTTCGGCGGGACGCTGACGGCGGTCTCGGCGCCGGGGCAAGGCGCGACCTTCACCCTGACCCTGCGCAAGGCCGCGCCATGACCTCGCCGGTCG
>Ga0102591_1004558_pt1 | contig 10596 bp, 13 predicted proteins | sample AraplaCol_mCL_r2_2_FD_76860 | JGI IMG/M metagenome (GOLD analysis project Ga0102591, IMG submission 76860) | Arabidopsis root microbial communities from North Carolina, USA - plate scrape MF_Col_mCL_r2 (SPADES assembly) (version 2) | ecosystem: Host-associated > Plants > Roots > Endosphere... | reverse complement strand
TAATTTATTTGTCAAGACAGCATATTGCTGCGCCAATATTTGATAATAGTTTAAATAATTATCGTTAGCCGTCCAATGTATTTTATCAGCAAGATAATTTTTCACTATCTCAATTGCAGGATCAGTGCTTTCATTATGGCTATTTAAACTAAATTTTAATAATTCATAGAGATCTTTATTTTGGGCAATAGAATTTTGCGATTGCTTATTTATTTGATAATCATAATACGCCAAGATAAGTTGATTACTATCTAATTGGATACTAGCACTGTTTTGCATAACAGCACAAACCCTAATAAATAAGTTAACCGGATCTTCTAGCCGAGAAAGTTCATAATTATTCTGCCGCCAATTTATTAAATAAAAAGAATAACGGTGTAATAATTCAACCCAAGCTAACTTTTTAATTTTATCTTTCTCAAGCTCAATATTTCTTATCAAATTTTCAACATCAGCTTGTGATATTTTAATGTCCTGTTTCTGAGAAAACATCAGCGTTTGATAATATTCAAATTGCTAATTAAAACTCTGTGGCTGCTTCCATTCCGGCAACTGTGAAAATTGGCCACGGAGTTCTTGATTACCATATTTTTGTAAAAATTCATTAACATACCGAATCAAATTGTGTGCTTTACTGCTTATTCTTGCATCTGGATGCTCAGCAAATCTAATCAAGAAATCTTGTATACCTGGGCGCTGCAAGAATAATTTAACTTCTTTTGGAGACAACATAAAATGTTGAAAGCATTGCAATAGAAGATGGTCAGCTTTATCTCCATTTAGACAAGCTAACGACATGAGTTGATTAATAATTACTGCTTTATACCCTTCTTTTTTGCAAAGCAAAACTAACTTATCCTCTCTATTGTTCGAGAGAAGCTTTTCAGTTAAGAAAAACACTACCATGGGGTGATTAACAACGCTAGACTGCAAAATTTTATTTAAATCACCGCTATTCGAAAGTTCTAATAATTCATTGACAGCCAAATCATCTCGTTTGTTTTGCACATTAATACTGACATTCCAAGCAAAATTGGTTGGTAATGTTTGCTGATTATGCATATTCATTATTTCAGCAAGTTTGAAATAAATAGAAGGATCTTTAACTTCTTTATAATTTTCTATCCAAGCATAAATTTGAGCAGCTTTATCAATATGCTGGTAAATTGATTTCAACTTCTCAATAACGATACTTCGTTCATTCGCTACAACAGCTTGGGTCTCATAATAATGATATAATTCACAGAGGGCTTTCCAATATTCGACAGAATTTAAAGCAGCCTTACAATAACGCAACCATAATTCCGCCGTTCTTGCATCACCTAAACGCTGATAAATTTCACTCAGCTTTGAAATAATTTGCTCATCAGCTAATTGATCTCTTCCGGTAAAATTTATTAACAAAAATTTAAGCAATGTTCTATCTGCTTGCGCTAGGGCTGCTTTGGCATCATCATACTGCAATACTAAATTTAAAGATCTTAAAAAATCAGCATAAAAATAGCCATTAAACATCGATGTCGATTCAGCACTTGCTATCATTAAGTGGAGATTAAAACTATCTAATTTATTTTGTAAAAGTTTTATATCTTTATTTTTTAATATAAATCTTTCTTTTTCATAAAAATGATTTAGTATGGCCAAAGCTTCTTTAGCAATAATAATTTTCGTTTGCAAGCTTAATTTATTCATCTCAGAAAGCTGCGTTTCATCAACGCATTCGATTGGTTTAAGCAATAGAATATATAATTGTGACAAAATTGTTTGTTGTATTTTTTCTCTTAACGCATCTTTGTCTTTTCCTTCATAATTTTTAAATTGCTCGTAAGCCTCTAGCCATTGATTAGTTCCTGCTCGAAAATTTTCTTCAATACGAACCCTGCAGTTAAAATAAATTTGACCTAATTGCAAATAAGCTTCGCATTTTATTTTATGGTCTAATTGCGTTTTTTTAGGTTTTGCGATCAATTGTTGATAAATACTTTTAGCATATTCAGGCTGTTTAATTTGTTGATAATGGTTCGCTAATGCTAAACCACTTTCCAAATCGTGATTTTTATAAGAATCCCACAAATTTCCGAGCTTCACATAGTTAAAATTTTCAGGAAACGTAGCATAATACTTTATTAATGCCCTCTGCCCTAACTTAGCATATTTTTCATTAGTAAAATTAGTAGCAACCATCACCAACCAATATTCCTGTTTATTAGCATTATTACGATTAATTTCAAATCCATGTTGATGATTACGCTGGTAGATAATGCAACTCAAAAGCTGCGAGGTTAAACGCATATTGCTTTCTTTCTCAGTGATCAACTGGCTATCTTCATCACGCAAATAATTGAGTAATCGATCAGCTACCCAGTATGCACAATCTGGCGCGTTCTTTTTATCCACAAAATAATTTTCGATTTGGGGGTTATGTAAATAATATCTAGCCAATTTAAAATAATGGATAGGCTGCTGTGGAAATTTTTCTAAGTTACTCCATAATTCTGCTAACAAATCATTTTTTACTAATATGCGCTTATGTCCAGGTGCTGCCCCCGAAAAAGAATGCGCCAAATATGCTCTTGCCTGTCTTACCAGGGACAGTTCGGCTGTTCCAGAGAATGATTCAGTAGCACTTGCCAATATATCTATAATCTCATTGTTTTGATTAAAAATTTCGGTTTTAAATAATTCAGAGTGGTTTGCAATAGAACTTGTGAATAAATTTGCTAGCTGCCTACTTGTTGTCAATAATTCTTGATTTTTTTGATCATGTGAATCAATCTGTAGTTTTTCTAACAAAATGCCATATTGCTTATTTGTGATAAATTTAAAATAAGCTTGCCCAGCTATACTTTCTGGCTCTTCAATAGCAACCTCACTTAACAAGCATATGATTGCAATGAGATTATTATCATTATGTTGCTTAGCGTCATCACAAAGCTGCACCAATAGTTGCATAAAATGCTGATAAATTTCATTCTTTTGATCAGTGGCCAAACAATTGCTAATTGCTCTTACACAGTCTTCAGCAAAGATATATCGATAAAATCCTATATCACTCCGACTAATATAACTTTCTTGCAATATTTTAGGATCCTTGAAAATACTCATAATATCGCTATAAACAGTTGGCATTTTTTTTAATTCTGCTTTTTCCTTAAGCTCTAAATCTTTCACTTGTAACCCATGCTGATGCAACATTTCAGCCAATTTTGTTAGCGCCAATTTAGCATGTTTATATTTTCGAACCGGTATTATGCTGTTAAATTGTTCATCTCTGTGGACTATTTGATAAAATTTTTCATAAAATTGGTTCAACCAAACTCTGTGCTGAGAAAAGTGAGCGATCAACTGATAACTTACAGCTATTAATTTATCTCTTATTTCATCCGCGAGTTTATACTCTTCTGCTACTACGGCCGCTTGATACGACAAAAATAACTGCTCTACTGAATTTTTTGTTAAGCCAACCTCAGTTGCATCTTCTTTAAACCATGCCAATCTACTTTCTGTTTCCGCTTGCTTAATAAATTTTAAAATAGGTATATTTTTTGCGGTAGTACTTATTTGATTTATTTGATCGAAAATGGCTATCTCAACTGCTAGTCTTTTTTTTATATCACGATCAATAGGCCAATACCGTTTGTAATAAGATCGTAAACAAAATAATGCATAAATTTTAAGATTAGCATCATTACTATAAGCGGTTGTTGCAGCTAAATAGTATAATATCAATGGCAGAATAATGTTATCGCCGTTATTACCGATTTTAGTTGCACATTCAATTAATGGCTGTTGACCAAGCGTCTTAAGATTTATTGAATCATTTTGAATATTTAATTCTTTTATAATTTCCGAATTTTGTTGTTTGAAATATTTTGTAAATAATTCTTGACCTTTATCCTGTTTCACCAGCTGATCAATTTCATAAAACAAGTCACTTGGCTCGCCATTTGGCAATATAGCTAACGTTAACATGGGCCCCCATGAGCATGTATTTCTGATAGTAATTCTCTGATAATAGGTTGTTTTGCATAAACTGACTTTAGGTAAACAGTTGTTTGTCTTGTAGGAAAAAACAAACTGAGCCATAAGCTTTACCAGGATAAAAACTGGGTTTACAATGATTTTTCAAGGAGTTGATTAAGGTGATATTTTGGATAATGGATATTTAATATTATTGATAAAGTGGAGAACATCAAATGTTTAATTTATTTAAAGCATCCTCGCAAACCGCTTCTGCCGTGTATAATTATGCTAAAGATCATCCAAAGCAGACCGCCGCATTTTTAATGCTTGCAACTTATATTGTAGCTACTGAAGCAGCTACGTTATTAATAAAATGTGATACGGATGCTCGTGAGATATATTGTGGAGATTATTTTAAGCACGCAGGCTCTAATACTGCCTATGCTCATGGGCTGATAAATGTAGATTATAATACCCATAACGGCGGATATTTCACTAATCAAGACTTTACTTCAAGCTTTCTGAATACGATCTGCCAACATATTGGTGAACTTACTGACAGTTCTATTTGCCTGGCTTTCCGAGATGGCATTAAACTTCCTCGTAATGAATTATAATATCCTAAAATTTCTTACGAAATGCATTAGCCGCGAGGTGCGCTTGTCGAGTAGGTTCTGGCAAGCGATAACCTTGTAAATATTTTTGTACTAATGAAATTGCTGTTTCCAAACAAATTTTATGTCCCGGTGAAATAATCAATGGATTACTACGCGCTTTAGTTCGAATCAACATGCCTAACGTTTTTCCATGCCAAACTAACGGCGTTTGCGAACCCGGCAGCTGTTCCAATTCATTGGCTGGCTTTCCAACTAAAATCGATTTAGCCACACCAATTGTCGGGCAATCCAATAAAACGCCAATATGACTTGCAATCCCTAAACCACGTGGATGACTAATCCCATGGCCATCGATAAAAATAACGTCAGGTTTTTGTTGCAACTGCTGAAACGCTTCAACTAGTGCCGGCGCTTCGCGGAAAGCTAAAAATCCTGAAATGTAGGGGAACTCTTGTTTTTGCTTTACGTTAGTGGTTTGAATTATTTTTAAATTTGTATCTAATAAAACAACACTCGCGAAAATATTCTGCGATGGATCGCGAGGATTATTGCTGACGTCCATGCCGGCAATTAATTTAATTTCTGGGAATTGATCTTCCGTAACGACACGCTCAGCCATTTGACGCTGGATAAGCGTTGCAGCTTGGATTGATGGTGGGTTAAGCCATTCTGAGGGGATAGGATGCATTTTTCTTGTCCTCTTATCGTCTACAATGATTCATTTATTTTTCACTTCGTTTCACTAGATGCCAGCCTGCGCTGGCATGAAGCCAAGCCGTTGGTCCCACTAATTCAGAAAATTTTGCTTTGCTAACACCCGCCCATTATAATGCAGTCTTTTTTAACGACACATGACCGCCATGCAACAATATTTAGATTTCGCTCTACACCACTGGGAACTCTGTTTAGCTTTCATCCTAATTCTAGGCTTACTCATCGGTTTAGAATTACGCCTAAGGCTCAGCGGCCTAGCGCAAGTTACACCACAAGAAGCAACTTTACTGATAAACCGCGAAGATGCTGTGATTTTAGATATTCGCGATCAAGCGAGTTTTGAAAAGGGCCATATCTTAAACGCGGTTAATATTCCTGCACATGATATCGAACAACGCATTAAGCAACTAGACAAATATAGAGATAAACCTATTATTATCGTTCACAACACTAGCCAACCGCCAGGAAAAACGGGAGTTATTTTACAAAACAATGGTTTCCTCATCGTGAAAAATCTAACCGGCGGAATCAATGCTTGGCAAAATGCTAACTTACCACTCGTAAAAAAATAGGAAGAATTTTATGGCCAAAGTGATTATTTACACCGCCGATCATTGTGGATATTGTACACGTGCCAAACAATTTTTAACGCAAAAAGGCATCACATTCAGTGAGATTCGCGTGGATTTAGATCCCGCTAAGCGCGATGAAATGATTCAGCTCAGTGGTCGTCGTACCGTTCCACAAATTTTTATCAACGATAAATCTATCGGAGGTTGCGACGATTTATTAGCACTCGCCGCACATGGCGAATTAGACAATTTATTAAAAAATTAACTTTACATTAACTTTTAGAAGGCATTTAACATGGCAACCACAACACAACAAGATCAACCTGAATTCGCAATTCAACGCGTTTACGTCAAAGATCTTTCGTTTGAAGCACCACAAACACCTGCTATTTTTCAACAAGAATGGAAACCTGAATTAAATTTACAAGTCCAAACAACAACTAATCGTTTAGCAGATGATGTTCACGAAGTGGTATTAAAACTAACCATAACGGTTAACTCAGATAATAAACCAGCATTTTTGATCGAAGTACAACAAGCTGGTATTTTCACTTTGCGTCAATTTGGCGAGCAACAATTACATGCAATGTTAGGCAGCGTCTGCCCTTCTATTTTGTTTCCTTACGCACGCGAAGTTGTTTCTGATCTTGCTGCACGCGGCACCTTCCCACCACTTTACTTAGCACCCGTTAACTTTGATGCACTTTATGCGCAACATTTACAAGAGCAACAAGAAGGCGCAACAACCAATTAATTTATATGCTTACGATCGGACTTACAGGTGGCATTGGCAGCGGCAAATCAACCGTCGCTCAGTACTTCAATGACCTGGGCGTTACCATTATCGATGCCGATCTCATTGCACGGGATTTAGTTAAAAAAAATTCCGTGCCCTTTAATAAAATTATCGAACATTTTGGTGAGTCTGTTTTACTAGCTGATGGCGAACTTAATCGTGGCAAATTGCGTGAAATTATTTTTACTCAAGATAGTGAAAGAATATGGTTAGAAAATCTCTTACATCCTTTAGTACTGAAAGAAATTAATCATCAACGCATACACGTTAAATCACTCTATTGTTTTTTAGTTATTCCACTGCTTTTAGAAAAAGACATCGATTATAAAATTGATCGTATTGTAGTGGTAGACGCTGCGGAAGCACTACAAATTCAACGTGTACAGCAACGTGATCAAATAACTGAAGACCACGCCAAAGCAATTTTAGCTAAACAAATAAATCGACATGAACGATTGAAATTAGCGCATGATGTGATCGTAAACAATGGAAATTTAAACAATTTAAAATTACAAATCGAAACTTTACATCAGCAATATTTGCGATTATCCACAAAAAAATAATTTTTTCGTCACAGCCTTCTCTCGAAACAGAAAGAAGGCGGACTCATTTTTTAATTATCATCTCTACTGATATGAACCTTATCCATAATTCTGATAGCTTGATCGAATAAGTTAACTTGCGCATTATCGATATAATCTGCCAATGTCATTCTCAATTTATAATATTGTTTAACTAACAACTTTCTTTTATATGGCAAAATTTTCGCTTCACTATTATTCTCAACCAAAATATCATTCGCTGGTTGAGCCAGATCCTCTTCAATATTTCTCTGCACTTCCTTTCGCTTATTTAATAATTTATTAACTCGGTTTACTTCTTCATGCAATATTTTACGCGCACTCATACCATTCTCCTTGTAAAAAATTAAAAGCAAAAATTCAAACAGTTATAAGAAATCATTCTTGTAGTCGTTGCCTAGTTAGCCTTCTCACCAAACTTTTTAGCCCTACGCGATAACGCATCTGCTACCGCATGCAACTCCCGAATTTTCCCGAGCAATGCTTTACGCCGGCCATTAATAATCCCAAATTGGTTATGAGTTAACTCGCCCCACTTCTGTTGTATTAACCCTACAATTTGTTCAGACCTTCCAATCACCTGTTGAAACTTCATAGCAAACTCCTTCTAAGGCTAAATTGCATTTATTTGGTTATTTTTCCCAAGAGCGGGCTTCTAACGTTGTCGTAATGTATTGCAAATGCCGTTTTTCGTCGGCGTAGTTCTTTTCAATTAATGCTCGAGCATCAGGTGTTAAATCCCAGCTAAGAGCTTCTTGATAAGTTTTATTCGTCAATTTTTCATTACCTTGCATCGCTTTCAGTGCACCTTCTGTGCCTGTCATACTACGAATAGCAGTAAAACCAGCAATTAGAAATCCTTTGAAATCTTTCGTATGCGCTGGTGGTTCTTCACCTAATTGACGAATTAGAGCCGAGAGTTCATTAATGTGACGTAAATGATCGTCACGAAAACTGCTAATTTGTGCATGTATTGCTGAATGCTCAATACTTCCAAGCGCTTGCTCATAGGCATATGCGGCATCAATATCTAACTGAGCTAGTTCAATTAGCTTTTTAGCAATTGTATTATTGGTCATTGTTTTATTCCTCCTCTAAATTGGCGAAAATTATTACATATAATTTATAGTTTTAAACTTAGGGAAAGCCCGTAAATAACAGAGGATATTCCCGCATTCAATCATGCAAAAAATTAATTTTTTTCTCAAAAAAAACAAAATAAAGTAGTCCTACAACACCATACGGTAATTCTTACAAAATAATGCTGTGTTTTTTTATAGTAAAAAATTGGCCTAGCGCTATGATGAAGTCATTGAGTAACTTTATATGGGGAATTAATCATGACAATGTCAAGAAGTGAAGCTGGAAGACTAGGTGCAAGAGCGCTCAATCAAGATCCACAAAAAAAATCGCTGGCTGCTAAAAAAGCGGCTGATACTCGCAAAAAGGTCAACCCAAACGTATTTCGCGAAATGGGTGCAAAAGGTGGCGGTGCTCATGGCAAACCAGACAAAAAAGACGAACAAGAAGGCAGTAATTAATTCGATTCTTTTTGTTAATAATCTTTATTTTTTATTTTAAGGAGTTCACTCTGCCGAAAACGCGGAATGAACTCCTTAATTTTATGTAACGTTATTGCGAGGAGGCCGCAGGCTGACATGGTAATCCAGAGTTCACCATTTCCTGGATTGCCGCGTCGCTACGCTCCTCGCAATGACGTTTACTATTTTATTAAACAAGGAGATTTTATGACGACCCAACCACCACAAACTCAATCACAACAACCTGGTATTGAAAAAGAAATGCACCCACGCCCAGAAGCTGAAAATCCTGAATATCAAGGCAGTGATAAATTATTAAATAAAATTGCTATTATTACTGGCGGTGATAGCGGTATTGGCCGTGCGGTTGCTATTGCATTTGCTAAAGAAGGTGCCGATATTGTCATTACTTATTTAAATGAACATGACGATGCCAAAGAAACTAAAACTTTGATCGAAGCAAAAGGACGCCGCTGTATATCAATTGCCGGTGATATCGGTGATGAAAATTTTTGTCAGCAAATTATTGAAAGAACATTAAAAGAATTTAAAAAAATTGATATTGTAGTTAATAACGCTGCTGAGCAACATGAATGTGAAAGCTTAACAGATATTACTCGCGAACAATTAGAAAAAACATTTCGTACTAATATTTTTTCATTCTTTTATTTAACAAAAGCCGCTTTGCCGCATTTAAAATCGGGTAGCGCCATTATTAATTCGACTTCTGTTACTGCTTATAAAGGCAGTCCTAAATTAATTGATTATTCATCAACGAAAGGTGCCATTGTTGCGTTTACACGTTCATTATCACAATCCTTAGTTGAAAAAAATATTCGTGTTAATGCTATTGCACCCGGCCCTATTTGGACACCCTTAATCCCTGCTAGTTTTTCTGAAGACAAAGTTGCACATTTTGGTGAACAAGTTCCTATGAAACGTCCTGGACAACCTGATGAAATTGCACCAAGTTATGTATTTTTAGCATCCAGCGATAGTTCTTATATGACAGGACAAGTGCTGCATCCGAATGGTGGAACTGTTGTTAATGGTTAATTAAAAAAAGGTAGCGCATTCAAATTTGAATGCGCTACGCATTTTATTATTTACCATCTAAGTTTGTTCTAACAACTAAAGAGTCTTTAACAGACACTACACCAGGTACGCTCTGCGCAGCTTGTACAGCACGACGTTTTTGTTCGTAGCTTTTTACGAAACCGCTAAGTTGTACGTTACCTTTATAAGTTTCAACAGAAATTGGTAAGCTACTGATTTCTGAATCAGCCACAAGATTTGCTTTCACTTTTGCAGTGATTGCTGAGCTGTCGATATACTGCCCTGCACTTTCTTGTTTTGGTGTGCTTGCGCAACCTACTAATCCTGTTGTAACGCCAGTTGCAATTGCTAATGCGATAGCAAGCGCTATTGTTTTGCCATTCTTAATCATTTGATGTCTCCTCGTAAATTTGAATAAATGCACTGTCATGCAAGCCATCAATATAAACTGGTAGCTGCTTTTGCCACAGTCTTAGTAGACGTAAGCTTTTGTAAGCATTTTGCGTGATTGGTGTAGGGAATTTGTATTTCAGAAAAATATGCTTGGTTGGGTGCAGGATCGCCGAGGCGGCGATTTCCCGGTTACTTTCCGCAAACACGCGACGAGTACATCCCTGTAGGCTCGGCTGCCGCTTCCATGCGGCAGACGGTTTGCTACAAGTAACCGGGAAATCGCCGCCTCGACTCCTTGAGATAGGTGAATATTTTTCTGAAATACAAATGCTGTTTTGGGTTTTTGTTTGTTGGGTTTCGCTG
>Ga0102591_1004554_pt1 | contig 10611 bp, 16 predicted proteins | sample AraplaCol_mCL_r2_2_FD_76860 | JGI IMG/M metagenome (GOLD analysis project Ga0102591, IMG submission 76860) | Arabidopsis root microbial communities from North Carolina, USA - plate scrape MF_Col_mCL_r2 (SPADES assembly) (version 2) | ecosystem: Host-associated > Plants > Roots > Endosphere... | reverse complement strand
TTTACTGCAGACGGATTTCCTTTATGCCCTGCAACAATATAAACTTCATCACATTCTACTTCAACCGATAATTTAATCTCAGGTTTTTTCTCAACCACACCACTGCGCAGTATGCTCGCCATATAATGAACATCATCTTTATTTAAATTTAACTCCTTGGAAATTTGCTCTGTCGACAAATTAAGCCCCATAAAATAGAGAAAAATAATCCATGTTTTTAAAGGTTGATGATGTCCTGAAAATACGGTATTGGTTAAATCATCAAATCGCTTGCAACATCGTTTGCATTCATAACGTTGTTTATGTAATTCCTTATCATCTTTGCCTCGCTTGATGATATCGTCTGAACCACAATGTGGGCAGAATATTTTCCCTGGCCACCTCAAATCACGAACTGCTTCATAACAACGCGCATCATCAATTAAATTTTGAATGTTGATCTCCATTGCTCGGCAATCCTAATAGGGGACAATTTAATGTAGAATTCTCAATAAATTGCTGCTTTTTAGCAAGACCCTAGAATCCATAATGAGCCTTAAAAAATTATGCCAACGTGATTGGGCTAAATTGTAAAAATATATTTTTGGATTGGTATAACTAATTCTGAGTCCACAAAAATATCTTTTAAAGGTAGCTGAGTTTCTTTGTCTAATAGCAACAGCAAACCTGGTTGTTGCTGGTAAGTTTAGCTCACGCAATTGCATAATTCTTGCCAGTGGATTTTGTGAGGTTGTTTGTTGTTATTGTCTTCCTAAACCATCAAAACGTGTCCTCTTTCAAACAATAAATCAGCTGCTATATTAAAAAGCTATTTTATAGTTATTTGAATACCGAATCAAAATTCAGCGATGATCGAATAGGATCAAGCGAACAAAAACGCAATTATAAAACTGTGAATGTTAGCAAATGAATATATTGACGGGGAACAAGTAATTGCTTGACCATTCTGAGTATAATTTCATGGGATTTGATTCTGTTAAGAGACTTAAAAACAAGTTGTTTACTTATCATGTAAGTGTCGTAAAGTGCTTGAAATAACGTTAAATGTCTTTACCAAAATCAAAACATAACTAATTGATTTTATTGGTATCGAAATGTACTATAACGACATAAATATTTTAACGCAAAAAGCCAAAAATAATTTTATTTTTCAAAGAGTTAGCTATCGGTAGGGCGCAAAACTCATAATCCGTTGGTCCTAGGTTCAAGTCCTAGTGGGCCCACCAATGAAATGAAAGTTAATATTGCGATTGATTTTTGGTAATGAATAAGGAAAAAATTTTGCCACGACATGCTGCAGGTATAATTGAATTAGGAGAGAGCACTTTACAGTATACTGCTATGTTTTCATGCGGAAAGTTTCTTGAAATTTATACTGCAGATAAAACATTTCGAGTTCAATTGCCAAAAAGCATTGATCTTACAGAGATAAATCCCGATGTTCCTTGGGTAAGTACACCCACAGATAATGTAGGCTCTAAAAATCCTATAGTTGCTCGTGTTTTGTTGCAGGGAAATGAAATTCTAAACGATTCTAGGTTAACTGCATCATATAATGCTTCGCCAAAAACTATACTATTTTTATGATAGAGTTTTCCGTAAGTTATTCCACCACATGAGAGAAAGCCTTCCTGCAAAAACCTAGATGCAAGGATTTGTGTGAATGCTTTTTTAAAACCAAGTAAATCAATAAAAGTCACTACACTACCTATGTAAATTTTTGACATAATATTTTGGTATTCCTTATGTTTAATATACAGAATAAGTAAGTGCGGCTAAATCCGAATAGAACTAATGCTTATAATGTATTATACTTGTTCTTATGAAGAAAAAAGCTCTAATCTTAACAAATCCTTATCTAAAAGATCCCGTAAAGCGGGCTAAAATGCTGCGTGTCAATATTGTGACTTCAACAGCGATTGAAGGCGTCCATATAAAAATCAGCAAAAAAGCTGCTAGTGCATATAAAACCGTAGCGGCTAGAAAGCAGAAATCCGCTATGGTTCGCGGTAAAGTTTAATTGTTTTTCGGATTATTGATGCAAATATCTTTTCCATAGGCTGATAATTATGGCTCAAGCCTGCTTGTACAGCTGTAATATATTCTTTACGCTTTTTTCCTTGAATGCCTTCAAAGGTCAAAAGTGGCAAACCTGCTTGCAATGCCATTAAAGTAGATAATAAACGTCCAACACGCCCATTACCTTCGCGAAATGGATGAATCAAAATAAATTCTGTATGAATAATAGCAGTTGCTTTAATAACATCTTCTAAGTTTGAATATTGGCATGGAGTAAATTTCTGAAGACAATCTTTTTCAAATTGTGCCATTAATCTAGGAATGCGATTAGCGGCAGCAAAAGGAAAATTATCTTTCATAATATTTACATGACGATATTGCCCTGCCAAATCTTATGGATTTGGCAAATATCATAGGCTGTAAATTGATGATCTAGTTCATAAATTGTTATTGATTTTTTTAATGTTCGGTCAATCTCTTGAAACTCTAATTGATCCATTTTTCGCTTACTTTTTATACCTAAAAGATTTTTGAGTACACGCCTATGTGAACCAGGTTCAAATTCTGCCTCAATTAAGCCGGTTGTTTTATAACGAGTTTCTTTTATCGAATGCATGTTTAATACTTGAATTTATTTTTTATAGTGAGCTTTAATAATATGAGTTAATACGAGAATTAATGCTTTTTCATCTTTATCTTTGTGATATTCTTCTACTGCGACTTTAAGATAAGCGATAGCTACATCTTTATTTTTAAGTGATTTAATAAGCCATTCTTCATAACTGCTGGTTATTTTATTGGTTTTATTTTTGACATAAAAAATTGAATAATTATTGTTTTTATTTTTAAAAGATCATACGCTTGAAAAGTTAAAAATCAAATTTAATTTGGTAAATTTTGGTATAAAAAGGTTAAATTATTTATACCATTTTTGATATATAAAATTGACCGCAATATTCTTAATATCAAACTTGTTTAATTTAAAATGGATAAATAAAATGAAAAAAATAAAAGATCCTAGTTGGATGGGAAGAATTGATTCAGATATTAAATGCGGAGTAACTCGAGCATTAACAGGATATAAAAATAACGGAAAAATTATATGGATTTCACTGAAAGAAATTCAATATGATGAAAGCTTACGAAGTAGATATCAATAAACATAAACGTAGCAACTGTCTTGAACATTAGAAATTAAAAGCCCTTACTAACAACCGCCAAGGTTCATTATGTTTAATCATGGCGTTCATGATGGAGAGTAATTTTCGCATAAGCGAGCATAGAAGGCTTTAATTTGTGGATTATGCCGGATAGCCACTAAAGCCGCCATTTCACGCGTTGATAAGGCGCCAAGTTCTGGCAAGTGCCAATAAAGCGGTACTGGTTTTTAGGCTCACGCCTTTAATACTATTTAAAAGCCTGCATTTTTGTTGAAATACAGCGTCTTGTTCCACAATGGATTTTAATTTTTCCTCGATGCTTAGCAATTCTTTTTGTAAGAACGCAATGATACGTTGAATACTTTTTTTGATACTAGAGTCGGCTTTATCTAAACGATTTTTTTCCATTGTAATGCTATCACTTAATTGACGATAACGGTTTTGATAAGCGGTCAATTGTTCTTGCTGTTGATTGATGGGTTGTGTGACACGCGGTTGCATTTTTTGGGCAAACGCTGCAATCAAGGCGGCATCAATTTTGTCCGTTTTAGCAAGACGTCCTACCGCTTTAGCAAACGCTCGCACTTGTCTTGGGTTCACGACAGCGACTGCAAAACCAGCCTTGTTAAGCGTGTAAAAGAGTTTTTTCTCATAGCCGCCCGTGGCTTCAAAATGATTAAAGGTATTGAAAAGTGCTGTAGTTTTTTGAGCAGTAATTGAAATCCTTTGCCAGTATTGGGTACTTGGAAATAGACTTTTGCCGGTAAAATATAAACATCTAAGATGGGCTTTGAGACATCAAGACCAATGAAATGTTGGCTAATAGTTTCCATAGGTTACACTCCTTAGCATACTCGGCCTTGCCAATACGGGATCGTTGTCCCCGACAACTGTTCGAGTTATAGTGAAAAGGTAGGAAGTGATGATCTAGCTACGATTTCAGATTTGGAATCTTAGGTTGGGACGATCTATCACTTCCTTTTTTTATTGCCTCATGAAGCAATAATCCTTCAGGTTATAGCATAGTTTTAAGATACAAGGTTGGGTTTCGCTTACGTGTACAGACCGGACACATCGGTAACAAACGTACGGAGACATCGGTAACACTTTTATAATGCATTATCGCAACCATCAGGAGAAGATAATGCCCTGGAAAGAGGTTACCAAGATGTCATCGAAATTAGAATTTGTACGCTTAGCGCAGGAAAAAAATGCTTCTATTAGCGAATTATGTCAACGGTTTAATATCAGTCGCAAGACGGGTTATAAATTATTAAATCGTTATAAAACCCAAAGCCTGTTCGGTTTAGAAGAACAAACACGTCGTCCTCATCATTCTCCAGCCAGAACCCCTGAGACGATTGAGCAGAAAATAATCCAGGCCAGAAAAAGAAAACCGAGTTGGGGCGGTAGGAAAATTCGCGCTTGGCTGCTGAACCAACAGGAGAAAAATATCCCGGCTGCCAGTACAATAACCGATATCTTAAATCGGCATGGTTTAATAGAAAAACGAGACCATAAGCCACTATCTCCTCTGCAACGTTTTGAACATGAAGCACCCAATGATTTATGGCAAGCTGATTTTAAAGGCCATTTTGCGATGCGCAAAGGTCGCTGTCATGCGTTAACAGTATTAGATGACCATTCACGTTATTCTATTGGATTACGTGCGTGTGATAACGAGCGTGCTGATACGGTAAAATCTCACTTCATTGAATTGTTTGAGGCGTATGGATTACCGTGGCGCATGAATTTTGATAATGGCACACCGTGGGCATCGGCCCACACCAAGCATTATCGTTATACCGAATTGAGTATCTGGCTGATCCGGCTCGGTATTAAAGTAAGTTTTTCCAGACTACGACATCCACAAACGAACGGTAAAGATGAACGGTTCCATCGCACCCTCAAAGCTGAGTTATTGCAATATCATTATTTTTGGGATTTAACAGAAGCCCAACGCGCTTTTGATCAATGGCGAAACGACTATAACTTCGATAGGCCACACGAAGCATTAGGCATGAAACCGCCGGTTTCACGTTATACCATCAGTCAACGAAAATATTCCTCTGTCTTGCCTGATATTGAATATCGAACAACCGATATTGTTCGCAAGGTAAATAAAGCAGGCAATATTAGTGTTAACAATAAGAAATATTTCATCAGTGAATCACTGCAAGGATTACCGGTTGCGTTGAGAGAATATGCTGAAGGCCAATATCAAGTTTATTTTTGCCAACAAAAATTGTTTGGCATTGACCTTCGAGCAGGATAGTATGGGAACAACTGTTACCGATGTCCCCGTACGTTTGTTACCGATGTGTCCGGTCTATACACGCAGCGAAACCCAACCTACGCCTTGCTTTGCGGCGCTTTTAGAATATTATGCTAGTTATATAAGTTTTCACAGGTATTCTAAATATGAATGATTTGCTACCATTTTTGCTATTCTCCTTTTCGACCTTAATGACCCCAGGCCCCAACAACTTTATGTTGATGAACTCAGGCTTAAAGTTTGGCATTAAGAAAAGCTTGCCGCATTACTTAGGTATATGTTTAGGTTTTCCTTTAATGGTATTAATCGTCTCACTAGGATTTGGTGAAATATTTCAAAAGTATGTCTGGCTAAAAATATCGTTAAAAATTTTGGGTTCCGCTTACATGCTTTATTTAGCGTGGCAAATTTTATTTTCAACGTCTAACCCTAAAAGTGAAAAGGTTGCTAAGCCATTAAGTTTTTTTCAAGCCGTCATGTTTCAGTGGGTTAATCCTAAAGCATGGTTAATGGCCATCGGCGCTATTTCGATTTTTTCATTAATGGCTAATTCTATTTATAATGCGATAGCTATTAGCAGTATCTTTTTATTAATTGGCTTGCCTTGTATTGGCTCATGGTTATTATTTGGTGCTTCGTTACAGAGATTTATCAAAAATGAAAGGCATCAAAAATGGTTTAATCGAGTGATGGCGGTTTGTTTAATTGCATCTATTGCGATGGTTATTATTGATTAGCAACCTGTGTAAAAATTAAGGAAGAATATGGAAAAGATTTATAAATCGGTTGTAATTCTGAGTATTTTATCTGTTGCTGGAGTGGCTATTGCTGATGAGTCTTCTTCTCCTCCAACAGTTTCCAACTTATTCCAAACCAGCACCGTATTTCCGAATGAAAAAGGCGAGGTCAGCATTTTCGTTTTGCCCAGTTATAACAATGAACACCTAGGCGAATACACAACTTCCTGGCCGGTTTCGATCACGTATGGCGTGACGGATGCTTTTATGCTTACTGTCGGTTGGACACCCGTCATGACAAATAATGTGGATGGCAATACTTATCACGGCAGCAGTGATATCAAACTTGGCACGCAATATAGCTTTATGAATATTAATAATTCAAATTTTAGTGCTGCGCTTGCATTTACGTATTCTCAACCGCAAGGCGACATTAACAAAGGTATGACGCAAGGTTTTAGAACATATGAACCTACAGCATTATTTAATGAAGATTTACCCAATTTAAATCATGTTAATTTATTTTCCCAAGTGGGATTTGATTTTGTTGAAAAAGTTGAGTCAGTTTCTAGTGGAAATCAAGTAATTCAACAACCGCCCACAGCGCATAGTTTTTTCTTAGACGCGGGATTTTATATTCCGGTAGGATCAATGCGTTATGTTAGTCAAATTAATTGGAACAATAATCGTTGGAATCACAATGGCACAACTGATGCTTTATATTTTTCACCCGGTATTATTTGGGAAGCAGCTAAAAAACTAGAATTAGGAATTAGTGCACCAATTGGGTTGACGTATGAATCTGATTATTATCAGATATTGGCAGAAGTGACTTACGATATTGATCTATTGTAAATGGCCACGTATTTATTGGGCCTAATGGCATCCACATGTTAATTCTATATTTTCTCATTAAATTATTTCGCCTTTACAAATAAGCGCAAATTGCAAGAAGAACAGAAATTTATTGTGTAGGAAATTAGTATGCCAATTATTATTAATGTCGATGTCATGTTAACCAAATGCAAAATTCGCTCAAAAGAATTAGCTGAAGCGATTGGTATTATCGAACAAAATTTATCTATTTTAAAAACGGGTAAAGTGAAAGCGATTCGGCTGACAACATTAGAAGCTATTTGTAAATATTTAGATTGTCAGCCGGGTGATATTTAGAATTTAAAGATGCTACTTATTGAGAAATGTCGACAACAATAGCATTGAGATAATCAAAACCACGCGGATAAATAGCAACTTGATAGATTTTGCCATCTACTGTAACAGCGTTTGGGCTTATATGATTACCAAACGTATAACCATCCTGAGTAATATTAATCAGCGGTGTATTAATGAAGGATCGCGGGCCCGTGTGTAGATAAGAATAAAAAGTAATATCGATACTATTCTTTTGATCTAAGATTTTAGCACTGCCAATATATAACCCTTGAGTATGTGCAGGAATTTCAGTTGTTGTAAGACGTAAAGGTGTTTTATTTAAATTGCTAATGCCCACTGTAATAGGAACAGGTGTTAAGTTATTAAAATAAATAGAAAATTGTTTTTGTTCTACGGGTGCGGCATTTGCAAAATGTAACCAGCTAAAAATAAAAATGGTTAATAAATATTTAAAAAATTTCATATATATTTACCCCGATTACTTGTTTTTTAAATAAGGAGTGCCTGTGAAAGGGCACGCATTGGCTGAAGCAGTACATTTATAAGTAGTATTAGTAAATTTTTGCCAGTTGGAATTGGTAAGATCTGCTACGATAGTCCAATAGGTTGTAGTAATGGATATTCGTTGTTCTTTATCATTTTTATAATAATAATAAAGTAAATTAGTTGACGCATAACCAAAATCAAAATTATAAATACCAGAGCCACTATTGTTTATTTGCAGATAAGGTTGATACTTATCATCAAGCTTACATAGTCCATCGGTACAAGTAATTTTTTCAGGCGGAGTATTCACGGTATCTTTGGCATACGCTAAGTTAGTATAGATAAAGCTAAGAGCTAAAATAACTCCTAGAAAAACAGTTTTGAAAATTTGCATTTTTTCTCCAGCATAAGCAAAATTTTAGCTATTTTGCCATACTGTAGGTGCTTACGTTGTAAGTAAGCACCTATAATCAGGTAGGTTATTGCTTGATTATAGGGATTTATTTTTTACTCAATGTCGCGATTTCTTTATTTAAAGAAAAGCTCAATAAAGTACGAATAGCCACAATAATAGCAACGATACCAATTGAATAATAATCTGGTGTTGTAATTGTGCTAATTAAATCGGCGGCAACGATAAATTCTAAGCCTAAAATCAAAATACGACCGAAATTTAAGCGAATGGTATTAATTTTGTCATTATGTTCAATCAGAATTCCAGTAACTAAATAATAAATATAGCGAAAAGCCGAGATAATAATGCCAGAGAGGATAATTAGAATACCGATGAGTGCGGTGATATGTTGAATTTGGATTAAAAATTTTGAAACGATTAGCCAATCCATCGCTGTCTCCTTACAACACTAAAATCAATGATATGTTCAGTAAGGGCATTATCCTTTATTTTTAAGCGATTTGCTATCGACTTGTCTGCTATATGTTTTAAAATGTTAGCCGAAAATATAACTCTACAAGGACACTAGCATGACAGACAATTACCGCTGGATTGTGTTAATCGCATTAAGCCTCATGGCGTTTTTAATTAACGTTGATTACACCGCCGTTAATCTTGCATTAATTCCGATGGCAGCTGATTTACATGCTGACATTAATACCATGCAGTGGGTATTAAGTGCGTATGTTTTAGTTTGGGCCGTTTTAGTTATTCCTGTCGGCAGTTATGCCGATAAACACAGTAAGCGACATTTGTGTTTAAGTGGATTGGGATTATTTTTATTCGCTTCTTTATTAGCGGGCTTAGCAAGTTCCGCACATCTATTGATAGCTGCAAGAATTCTGCAAGGTATTGCTGGCGCTATTTATGTACCAGCAATGTATTCTTTAATTTATATCAATTTCTCAGAAAATGAACGTGGCCGCGCCATTGGTATGATGAGTTTAGGCGTTGGTTTAGGTATGGCAATGGGGCCATTTATCGGTGGTGTTTTATTAGCTTTCATCAATTGGCGCAGTATCTTCTTTATTAATATTCCTGTTGGATTAATTGCGCTATTAATTATTTATTACAGTCCGGAGAAGGAGCATTTAAAACAAGCCAATAATACCATCGATAAAACTAGCGCAATTTTGTTAGGGTTAAGTACAATTATTATTTTATATGTATTAGGCCAATGGCAATTATGGGCACAAAATGCAGTAGTTTATTTCGCTTTACTGATAGCCGCGGTTTCAAGTTTTATTGGGTTTGTTCATTTACAAAAGAGAATAGCGAATCCACTCATTCCTCTTTCCATATTTTCTAATTTACCTTTTACAGGTGTTTGTATTGGCATGTTATTAGAACAATATGGTTTTTCAACAATCATTGTAGCGAGTGGATTGTACTTGCAAAAAATTATGCAATTTTCATCCTTAACGAGTAGCCTTGTTTATCTTGCTTTAACAGCTATTTTTGGTGTTATTGCTGCTATGGGTGGTTCTTGGATCGATCGTACAGGGTTAAGAAAACCGACGGTGTTGGGTTTAGCATTATTAGCAGTAGGCTCTATTTTTTTCGCATTATTATCACCCAATAGTAATATTTTTATTATATGTTTAATGCTTATTGTATTGGGTGTTGGCATGGGTTTAGCTTTTGCTGGATTAAATACAGGCGTGGTTAAAACAGTAACGCCAGAACAAATTGGGATTGGTTCAAGTGTGTTTTTAATGTGTGCTTTATTAGGTAATGCTTTCGGTGTGACCATTACAACCTTAATTTATCAAAAATCAAGTTTGACAAAATTTATTCAGTTGTTATTAGATAAAGGCGTGATGGTTAATATTAATCAAATTAATTCGTTAAATAACTATATTGCGAATATTGGCGGATTAAATCATGATTTAATACTATTTAGTAATAATCTTAAAATAACCATTTTGAGCAACACAGGATATGCTTTAAATTATGGTATCCATAATATTATGCTTTTAAACGCTTTGATTTTATTGATTGCAACGCTCTGCTGTGCAATGCTATTCAAGAAAAAATAAAATTGAATACTATTAAGTTCTGAAGATGCCATCACTATGAACGACATTGTTTCTCAGCTGCAATATTTATTAATATCCTTACAAGCCAATATTCCTTTGAGTTTAATGATTATGGGGATATTTTGGGGAGTGCATTTTATCAATGTAATACTCGGTTATCGTTTGAACCGTCTTGGTATTCTTCCGCGTCATATATTAGGTTTGCCGGGAATTTTTACATCGCCATTTTTACATGGGGATTTTAATCATTTGTTTTTTAATTCTATTC
>Ga0102591_1004553_pt1 | contig 10613 bp, 10 predicted proteins | sample AraplaCol_mCL_r2_2_FD_76860 | JGI IMG/M metagenome (GOLD analysis project Ga0102591, IMG submission 76860) | Arabidopsis root microbial communities from North Carolina, USA - plate scrape MF_Col_mCL_r2 (SPADES assembly) (version 2) | ecosystem: Host-associated > Plants > Roots > Endosphere... | reverse complement strand
CCAGACGGCCGACCATAGAGCCGATCTGCGGGATGGCCCGGTCCAGCCAACCGTTCTGCCGCGCCCAGACGACCTCGGGCTTGTCGGCGACGCGCAGCACGCCGATCGACAGCGGCCGTCCACGCTCGCGCGCCGCGCCGGCCAGCCGCGCCAGGTGGGCGGCGAACAGGTCGCGGGTGAAGAGGCCGGTGGCCGCGTCCATCAGGCCCGAGCTGCGGGCCTTCTCCAGCGCGCCGCGAATGGCTTCGCCGCGACGGTAGTTGCGGGCCAGCTCGATCACCCGGCGGGCGGTGTCGCCCTCCGGCGTCTGGGGCGAGGCCACGTCGGAGACGCCGCGATGGAACGCTTCGGACATCGTCACATAGCTCTCGGCGTTCATGTAGAGCAGCGCCGGGATGTGGAAGAGGCGGGTGTTGCGGCGCATGCCGGCGGCGATCGACATCGCCTCCTGCTGGTTCTCGCCGGCCCACAGCACCACCGCGTCGAAGGCCCGCTCGTGCAGGTAGTCGAAGGCGGTGTAGGCGGTGAAGGCGCCGACCACGTCCGCGCCGCCCCGGGTCAGGGCGTTGGACAGGGCCAGGAACTGCGGGGCCGGCTCGCCGATGGCCAGCACGCGATAGGGCGTGGCCGTGGGCTCGGGCAGGTCCAGCCGGCGGCCGCGATCGCCGAAGGTGGTCAGGCGAAGCTCGAACTCTTCCTCGGCGATGGCTGTGCGGACCAGGGACTCCAGGCGCAGCACCGCCTGCGACGGATGCAGCGGCGGCGACAGGGTCAGGTCGAAGGCGGCCTGGCCGGCGTCGGTGCCCGGCTCGCCGATGGCGATCACCGGCAGGCGGCGCGGGGCCACGGCGGCCTTCAGGCGGCGGGCCAGGGTCTGGCTGTCGGGACCAGCCGCGTCGATGTCGACGATCACGGCCTCGATCTGCAGATCGCCCAGCGCCGCCAGGGCCGCATAGGGGCCGCGGGCGGTGATGGTGCGCCAGCCCAGCCGGTCCAGCCCCTCGGAAAGGGGACCGGCCCGCGTGTCGTCACGCGCCACGATCAGGATCCGGGCGTTCACCGCCAAATTCGTTCTCCGCTGGCGCAGGGCCTCGATTCGCGAGCCAACATAGCAGAGGCGGGGGTGCGGCAAAGGGATGCAAGGTCGCAGGCTTTACCTTGTCGACAGGTGGTTTGCGGCCGGGCTTGCCTGACCGAGCGTCAGCCGGGTCCTACTGGCGCCAACAGAACAGAAAACGGGAGGAACGCATGGGCCAGGGACCGCTGTCGGGGCTGAAGGTGCTGGAGTTCGCAGGCATCGGCCCGGGGCCGTTCTGCGGCATGCTGCTGTCGGACCTCGGCGCCGACGTCGTGCGGATCGACCGCAAGGGCTCGGGCCGCTCCTCGCCCGCCGACGTCACCGCCCGCGGCCGCCGCTCGGTGGCGCTGGATCTCAAGCAGCCCGCCGCGGTCGAGACCTGCCTGAAGCTGATGGAGACCGCCGACGCGGTGTTCGAGGGCTTCCGTCCGGGGGTGATGGAGCGCCTGGGCCTGGGTCCCGACGTCGCCCTGGCCCGCAATCCCAGGCTGGTCTACGGCCGCATGACCGGCTGGGGCCAGACCGGCCCCTACGCCAAGGCCGCCGGCCACGACATGAACTACATCGCCATCACCGGCGCCCTCGACGCCATCGGCACGGAGGACAAGCCGATCCCGCCGCTGAACCTGGTCGGCGATTTCGGGGGCGGGGCGCTCTATCTGGCCTTCGGCCTGCTGGCGGGCGTGATCCATGCGCGCGAGAGCGGCCAGGGCCAGGTCATCGACTGCGCAATGAGCGACGGCGCGGCCTCGCTGATGGCGATGTTCTACGGCTTCAAGGCCATGGGCATGTGGCGCGAGGCGCGGCGCAGCAACCTGCTCGACGGCGGGGCCCACTTCTACGACACCTACCAGTGCTCGGACGGCAAGTGGGTGTCGATCGGCTCGATCGAGCCGCAGTTCTACCTGCTGCTGCTGGAGAAGACCGGCATCACCGACCCGCACTTCCAGGCCCAGATGAGCCGGGAGGACTGGCCCGCCCTGCGCGAGAAGCTGGCCGCGGTGATCGCCACCAAGACCCGCGACGAGTGGTGCACGATCATGGACGCCACCGACGTCTGCTTCGCCCCGGTCCTTTCCATGGACGAGGCCCCCGACCACGCCCACAACAAGGCCCGCGAGACCTTTGTCGAGGTCGCCGGCGTCATCCAGCCCGCGCCCGCGCCGCGCTTCTCGGCCACCCCCGGCGTCATCCAGGGCCCGCCGCCGAAGATCGGAGCCGACAACGCCCAGGCCCTGTCGGACTGGGGCTTCGATGGCGCGGCCATCGCCGAACTGGAGGCTTCGGGGGCTCTGTAGGGCGGGCTTTTCTTCACCCCCGCCAAACTGACAACCGCGTTCAGATGCGGTTCAGGCGGCGAATCCTAATCTCGACCTGTAACCGGCCGCTGCGCCAACCCGTCCCTCGATGTGGCGTCCGGTTCAGGCAAGTCCTGCGGAGACGCGTCGCTTTCCCTGAGGCGGCGCGTCTTTGACTGTTTGACGACAAGCCGAGCCGCCAAGGGTTGCTTCACCGGGCGACGGCAGGCAGTTTCCGGCGGATGCAGCCCCCCAAGGCCCCCATCCGCTGGCGAGACCTCGATCTCGACCCGATCCACTGGATCCAGGAAATTCTCCGCGTCCTCGGCCTGGCCCTGTCCCGGCTGTGGGGGCGCGACGTCATGCTGTATGTCGGCGGCGTCTCGTTCTTCGCCCTGCTGGCCGTGTTCCCGGGCCTGGCGATCCTGATCGGGCTCTACAGCCTGCTGCTGGATCCGAGCACCGCCGCCCGTCAGGCCGACGCCCTGGCCTTCATGATGCCGACCGGCGCGCGGCCGATCTTCCAGAGCGAGATGCAGCGCCTGGCCCATGCGCCGGTCTACACCGTCTCGCTGCAGAGCCTCGTGATCCTGGTCATCGGCGTCTACGCCGCCCATCGCGGCTTCAAGGCCCTGCTGGCCGGCCTGTCGTTCATCCATGACGAGGAGGACCAGCGCGGCTTCTTCGGTTTCAACCTGATGGCCTTGTTCGTCCTGATCGCGGCCTTCGGCCTGCTGTTCGCCATGTCGGGCATCTTCCTGACCTTCCGGCTGCTCTCCAGCACCCTGGACCTGCGGCCGCTGCAGGGCGTCTCGTGGATCCAGAGCGAGTGGAGCTGGGCGACCTTCGGCCTGGTGGTCGGCATGACCCTGATCTACCGTTACGCCATGTCGCGTGTTCCGGTCGGCTGGCGCGCCTCGATCACCGGCGGCGTCGCCGCGGCCCTGTTCTGCGTCTTCATGTCGTGGGCCAGCGCCTTCTACGTCGAGAAGGTGGCCCATCTGGGCGCGACCTACGGCTCGATCTCGGCCGTGATCATCTTTCTCATATGGCTGTCGTGGAGCGTGAACGCCGTGTTCTTCGGCGGGGCCCTGGCCACCGAGGTCGAGATCGCCCTGGACGAGCGGCCCCAGGCCCTGCTCGACGGCCCCAAGGCCATCGGCCTCAAGGCGCCTTCGTCACCCGAAAGCTGATCGCGCCGGAGGGCAGGTCCTCGACCCCCTCCAGCGTCGCCCCCAACTGGCGGGCGAAATGCGGCACGTCGATGCGGGCCAGCGGGTCGTCGGCCAGGAGGCGCACGGTCGCCCCGGCCGGCGCATGCTCCAGCGCCCGGCGCAGCCGCAAGGTCGGCACCGGGCAGCGATGGCCCCGGGCGTCGACCTCGATGTCGCTCACGAAAACACCTGCTCAGCCTCTTCGCCGCTGAGGATCCGATACTTGCCGGGCTCAAGATCGGCCGGAAGCGTGATCCCGCCGATCCGCTCGCGGTGCAGGGCCACCACGTGATTGCCCATGGCCGCGAACATCCGGCGCACCTGGTGATAGCGGCCCTCGGTGATGGTCAGGCGGGCGGTGGTCTCGTCGACCACGTCCAGCTGCGCCGGCAGCAGCGGCTTTTCCTCGCCTTCCAGCATCAGCGTCCCACTGGCGAAGGCCTCGCCCTCCTTGCCCGACAGCGGCCGGTCGAGATGGGCCAGATAGGTCTTGGCCACGTGCCGCTTGGGCGAGATCACCCGGTGCAGGAAGTCGCCGTCGTCGGTGATCAGCAGCAGGCCCGAGGTGTCCTTGTCCAGCCGCCCGACGCTCGACAGCGCCGGATCGCGCACCTGCCAGCGGCGCGGCAGCAGGTCGTAGATCTTGGCTCCGTCCTCCCGGTGCGAGCACACCACGCCCAGGGGCTTGTTCATCAGCAGCACCAGCGGCGCGGGCGGATCGACCGGAACGCCGCGGATCATCAGGTGCTGGGGCAGGTCGGCGGTCACCGCGATGCGCTTGCCGGCGTCCTTCAGCGGAACCCCCTCGAAGGTCACCTTGCCCGCCGAGACCAGGGCTTGGACCTCGCGCCGCGCGCCATAGCCCAGATTGGCCAGCAGACGGTCGAGCCTGGCCATCAGCGGCTTGCTCATTTGACGGCCTCGAACACCTTGAAGCCGTTCTGGTCGATCACCGGGCGCACGCGGGTGAAGTGCTCGCCCAGCACCGCCTCGTAGGGCAGGTGACGGTTGGCCACGAGCCACAGCGCGCCGCCCTTCTTGAGCAGGGCCGCAGCGCCGCGAATGAAGGCCTGGCCCAGCGCCTTGTCCTCGCCGCCGCCTTCATGGAACGGGGGATTGGAGACCACGAAGTCCAGGCCCGAAAGCTCCGGCAGGCCCAGCCGCACGTCGGCGTGCGAGAAGCTCACCCGATCGTCCCCCACATTGCGCCGCGCCGCGTCCAGCGCCCGGCGGTCGATGTCGATCAAGGCCAGCTTCGTCACCTTGGGCGAAGCCAGCACCTGGTGGGCCAGAACCCCGATGCCGCAGCCCAGGTCCGCGCCGGCGCCGGAGAAGGCGGGCAGGGCGCTCATCAGCAGGGCGGTGCCAGTGTCGAGGCGATCCCAGCTGAACACGCCGGGCTGGGTCCACAGGCCCTCGCCGTCGATGCGGCGCGGCGCGCCCTCGGCCAGGGCCTCCGTGAGACCCGTGGGCGCTTCAGGGCGCAGGGTGATGCAGATGCGGTGGTGACGGCGGGCGTCCTCGCCGATCTTGCAGCCGAACGCCTCCAGTTCCTTCTTCAGCCGCAGGCCGCCGCGATCCTTCGGCGCGGCCACGGTCAGCCGGCCGCCAGGCTTCAGCGCCCGCAGCATCTGGGCCAGCACATAGCGGCGCTCCACGGCGCCGGCCGGGGCCAGGGCGACGAAAGCGTCCAGCGAAGCGTCCGCCAGCTCTTCCAGCGGCTCGGCGCCCGGCACGGTCGGGGCCGTCTGGATCGCGCCGCGCGGCGTCTCGATCACCTCGCGCGGGGGAAAGCCATAGACGGCGGCGGAGGTCGTGTCGGTCATGGGGAAAGGATCTTGGTCGCGGGACTGGAAAGGTCGGGAAGGGGCGTTGGTTACCTTGGCGAGGCCCCGGATGCCAGAGTTTCAGACAAGGGAGGTCCGAAGCCGGCCTGGTTGCGCGCCGCGAGGCGTCCGATCAAGCTGGCGGGATGACCAAGCCGGCCCTGATCCTGATCGACCTGCAGCGCGCCATGCTGCCGCAGAACACCGGCCCCCGGAACAATCCCGGCGCCGAGGACAACATCGCCCGCCTGCTGGCCGCCTGGCGCGAGCGCGGCCTTCCGGTGGTGCACGTCCGCCACTTCAGCCGTTCGCCCGACGGCGCCTTCCAGCGGGGCGCGCCCTCATCCGAGTTCCAGCCGAGGTTCGAACCTCTGCCGTCCGAGAATCGCCTGGAGAAGACCGTCCCTGACGCCTTCGCCAGCGGCGAACTGGCGCCCTGGCTGAAGGCGCGCGATCTGTCGCGGCTGGTGATCGTCGGGGTCAGCACCAGCAATTCCGTCGAAGCCACGGTCCGCGCCGCCGCCTGCCAGGGCTTCGACGTCACCGTGCCGGGCGACGCCTGCTTCACCTTCGACAAGGCCGACCTGCACGGTCGGATCCGCCCCGCCGAGGACTGGAGCCTTTTCAGTCTCTCGAACCTGCACGGCGAATACGCGGTGGTCACGACGACCGCCGAGGTGCTGGCCTCGGCGTCGTGAGAGCGATGCATCTGAAGAAGGGGTGGCGGACAGGGTGGGATTCGAACCCACGGTAGGCTTCCACCTACGGCGGTTTTCAAGACCGCTGCCTTAAACCACTCGGCCACCTGTCCGGAGCGGGCGGCTATATCAGCGCTTGTGCTTCGGCTCCAGAACGATCTGTCGCAGGCATCCTTAACCAAGCCTAAAAACATCTGAACGAAGCTGAAACCACGATGGGGGACGACCATCCGGAGTTTTGGCGACGCATGCGGCGCACCTACAGTTCTGAAATCCGCGCGCTGAAGGTCCTCGGGCTGACGGCGCTGGGCGCCGCGGGCCTGGCCGCCTGCGCGACGCCGTCGCCGCGCCTGCCGATCAACAAGCCGGTCGCCAGCAGTTCGCCCGACCGCGAATATCACGGCCCGCCGCCGCCCGGCTATGGGCAGGGCCTGCGCGGCACCGAGAAGCCCTATCAGATCAAGGGGATCTGGTACTATCCGAAGGTGGATCCGGACTACGACGTGGTCGGGACCGGTTCTTGGTACGGCGAGCAGTTCCACAATCGCCGCACCGCCAACGGCGAGCTGTTCGACATGGACCTGCCGTCGGCCGCCCACAAGACGCTGCCCCTGCCGTCCATCGTCGAGGTGACCAATCTCGACAACGGCAAGAAGATGCGCGTGCGTGTCAACGACCGCGGACCGTTCGTCGGCGACCGCCTGATCGACCTCTCCAAGGCCGCGGCCGACGAGCTGGGCTACAAGGGCAAGGGTCTGGCCCGGGTGCGGGTGCGCTATATCGGCCCGGCGCCCAAGAGCGCCGTCGACCAGCCCCGCCGCTTCGCCGCCATTCCGGCCACCCCGCCGCCGTCCCAGCCGGCCTATCGGGAAATCCCGCGCGAAACGGCCGCGAATCTCTATGACCCGCCGGCCGAGGCTCCGTCGTCGCGCGTCACCAAGGTCGATGCTCCGTCCAGCGGCGCCTATCGCGTCCAGGCCGGCAGCTTCGCCAACCGCGAAAACGCCCAGCGCGCCGCCGATCGCCTGGCCTCGGCCGGCCGCGTCACCGTCGAGCAGGTGGACCGCGGCGGCGGCGCCATTTACCGCGTCGTCGTCAACTGCGGCGCCGACGAGGGCGAGGCCTGGGGGATCCGCGACCGCGTCGCCTCGCTCGGCTTCGGCGACGCTACCGTGCTGCGGCCTTAGGCCCTATCTCCGTAAAATCCTCGCGAAAGCGGGGACCCAGGCTTTTTCTGCCATCCACGGCGCTCGACGATAAAACACCTAGGCCCCCGCTTTCGCGGGGGTTTTACGGTTCGGTGTGGAGCCCACCCAACCAGGTCTGGACAAGCCCCGCGTTCCAGCCGATTTGAGGCCGGTGACCCGCGGAACTTTCATCAGCTTCGAAGGCGGCGAAGGCGCCGGCAAATCCACTCAGGTGCGCCTCTTGGCGCAGCGGCTGGAGGCGCTCGGCCACGAGGTCGTCGTCACCCGCGAGCCGGGCGGCAGTCCCGGCGGCGAGGCGATCCGCGAACTGCTGGTGCACGGCGCGGCCGATCGCTGGTCGCCGGTCACCGAGACCCTGCTGATGTACGCCGCCCGCCGCGACCACGTGGAGCGGGTGATCCGTCCCGCCCTGGATCGTGGCGCGGTGGTCGTCTGCGACCGCTTCGCCGATTCGACCCGCGCCTATCAGGGCGCCGGCGGCGATGCGCCCGCGTCGCTGATCGCCAGCCTGGAAGAGCATGTGCTGGGCGCCACGATCCCGACCCTGACCCTGGTCTTCGACCTGCCCGCCACCGTGGGCCTCGAACGCGCCTCCGCGCGGGGCGGGGCGGCGCGCTTCGAATCCAAGGGCCTGGATTTCCACGAGCGGCTGCGCGCCGGCTTCCTGGAGATCGCCCGCCGCGAACGGGACCGCTGCGCGGTGGTCGACGCCACCGCCACCATCGAAGAGGTCTCGCAAGCCGTCTGGGAGGCCGTGTCCGAGCGGCTGGACCTGGCATGAGCGACGCGCCTCCGCATCCGCGCGACGTCTTCTCGCTGGACGGCCAGGACAAGGCCGAGGCCGCGTTCATCGACGCTCTGGGCCGCGGCCGGCTGCACCACGCCTGGCTGCTGACCGGCCCGGAGGGCGTCGGCAAGGCGACCCTGGCCTATCGCATGGCCCGCCGGCTGCTGGGCGCGCGGCCTGATCCGTCGTTCGGCCTGCTGGGCTCGGCGCCGTCGGACTTCGTCAGCCGCCAGGTGGCGGCCCGCTCGCATCCCGACCTGATGGTGCTGGAGCGCGCCACCGACGACGGCAAGGCCCGCAAATCGATCCCCGTCGACGAGGCCCGCCTGCTGCCGGGCTTCTTCGCCAATTCGCCGGCGACCTCTCCTTATCGCGTGGCGATCATCGACGCCGCCGATGATCTCAACGTCAACGCCGCCAACGCCGTGCTGAAGACGCTGGAGGAGCCGCCGGCCCGGGGCGTGATCTTCCTGATCAGCCATTCGCCGGGCAAGCTGCTGCCGACCATCCGCTCGCGCTGCCGGCGCCTGGCCGTGCCCGCTCCCGGCGTCGAGCGCGCCGCCGACATGGTCGAGCACCGCCTTGGCCTGGATCGACGCCAGGCCGAGCGCCTGGGCCGCATGGCCCACGGCGCGCCCGGCAAGGCCCTGCAACTGGCCGCCGCCAAGGCCCTGGAGGCCGACGACACCGCCGGCGAGATCCTGCGCAAGCTGCCCGAGATCGACGAGGCCGCGCTGCTGGCCCTGGCCGACACCTTCAAGGGCGCCGACGGCCAGGCGCGCTTCGAGCTTCTGTTCGAGCGGCTGGCCGACCAGATCCACGCCATGGCGGTGGGCATGGCCGGCGATCGCACGCCCGCCGGCCTCGACCGCTGGGCCGGCGCCTGGGAGCGGCTGATCCGCTGGCCCATCGAGGCCGAGGCCGTGAACCTCGACCGCGCCGACGTGTTCTGGACGGCGATTGCGGACTTGCGCGCCGCCGCCAAGGCCGCCATCTGACCGCATGCTCATCGACAGCCACGTAAACCTGCACGCGCCCCAGTTCGCCGAGGACCGCGACGCCGTCATCTCCCGCGCCCGCGAGGCCGGTGTCGCGATGATGCTGACCATCTGCGACAAGATCCCCAACTTTCCGGCCGTCCACGCCATCGCCATGTCCGAGGCCGACATCTGGTGCACGGTCGGCGCCCACCCGCACGAGGCCAAGGATCACGTCGACCTGACGACGGCCCACCTGGTCGAACTGGCCGGCAAGCCGCGCGTCGTCGGCATCGGCGAGACGGGCCTGGACTTCCACTATGATCTGTCGCCCCGCGAGGTGCAGGCCGCCGTGTTCAGGGAACATGTCGCCGCCGCCCGCCAGACGGGCCTGCCGCTGGTGGTCCACACCCGTGAGGCCGACGATGTCATGGGCCAGATCCTGGAGGAGGAGCACGCCAAGGGCGCCTTCAAGATCCTGATGCACTGCTACACCAGCGGCGCGGACCTGGCCCGCCGGGCCGCCGCCCTGGGCGCCTGGTTCTCGGTCTCGGGCATCGCCACCTTCAAGCAGGCCGAGGACGTGCGTTCCGTGATCCGCGACATGCCGGCCGACCGCATCATCGTCGAGACCGACTGTCCCTATCTGGCCCCCGTGCCGATGCGCGGCCGCCGCTGCGAGCCGGCCCACCTGCCGCACATCGTCGACAAGCTGGCCGAGATCCGCGGCTGGACCCGTGCCGACGCCGAAAAGCGTTCGGAGGACGCCTTCTTCGCCCTGTTCGACGCGATTCCGCGCCCATGACCGGCGGCCGGCTCGAGTTCACCATCCTCGGCAGCGGCTCCTCCGGAGGAGTGCCGCGCGCCGACGGCAATTGGGGCGACTGCGATCCGGCCGAGCCGAAGAATCACCGCTCTCGCTGCTCGATGCTGGTGCGGCGGCTGTCGGGCGGCGATCCGCGCGGTGACACCACGGTGCTGGTCGACACCTCGCCGGACCTGCGGCTGCAGACCGCCCGGGCGGGCGCCGGCCGCATCGACGCGGTGCTGTTCACCCACGACCACGCCGACCAGGCCCACGGTCTCGACGACGTGCGGCCGTTCTTCCTCAATCACCGCTTCAGGATCCCGACCTACATGGATCCGGCCACCTACGACGGCCTCTTGCTGCGGTTCGGCTACGTGTTCGAGACCAAGGGCGGCTATCCGGCCATCTGCGAGGCGCGCCATCTGCCGCCGCATGGCCAGGCCTGGAGCGTCGAGGGGCCGAGCGGCGCCATTCCTGTGGTCAATTTCGACGTCGATCACGGCGAGATCCGCGCCGCCGGCTTCCGCTTCGGCGGTGTCGCCTACATGCCCGACGTGCTGCAGATCCCGGATGACAGCTGGCCGGACCTGCAAGATCTCGACGTCATGATCGTCGACGCCCTGCGCTGGACCCCGCACCCGACCCACGCCAATGTCGAGCGGGCCCTGGGCTGGATCGAGCGGGCCAGGCCCAGGCGGGCGATCCTGACCAACCTGCAC
>Ga0102591_1004548_pt1 | contig 10619 bp, 9 predicted proteins | sample AraplaCol_mCL_r2_2_FD_76860 | JGI IMG/M metagenome (GOLD analysis project Ga0102591, IMG submission 76860) | Arabidopsis root microbial communities from North Carolina, USA - plate scrape MF_Col_mCL_r2 (SPADES assembly) (version 2) | ecosystem: Host-associated > Plants > Roots > Endosphere... | reverse complement strand
GGTGAACATCGTGCGCAAGCCAGAGCAGGTCGCGCTGCTCAAGGGCATGGGCGCCACCTACGTGTGCGACAGCAGCTCGCCCGCCTTCCTGCAGGAGCTGACCGATGCGCTGGCCGCGACCGGCGCCACCATCGCCTTCGACGCCACCGGCGGCGGCCCGCTGGCCGGGCAGATCCTGGGCTGCATGGAAGCGGCGATCAACCGCAACGCGAAGGAATACAGCCGCTACGGCTCGACCGTGCACAAGCAGGTCTACATCTACGGCAGCCTCGATCGGGGGGCGACGGAATTCACCCGTGGCTTCGGCATGACGTGGGGCATGGGCGGCTGGTTGCTGTTCCCGTTTCTGCAGAAGGTCGGCGCGACCGAGGTCGCGCGGCTGAAGCAGCGCGTGGCATCCGAACTCAAGACAACCTTTGCAAGCCACTACACGCGCGAGGTGTCGATGGGCGAGGCGCTGCAGCTCGACGCCATCGCGGTCTACGGCAAGGCGGCAACCGGCGAGAAGTACCTGATCAATCCGAACAAGGATCGGGGCTGACCGAGCCTGCATTTTTTTGCGACATCTGGTGTCGATCTAAACCTAAGAAATCATCTTCATGAGCAAACAAGCCCAATTTCAAGTACACGCGGTGTCGCCGTCCTATTGGAGGGTGACCTTCGAGAACGGCCCGATCAACCTCATCGATCCGGACACCATCGATGAGCTTGGCGAACTGGTGACCCGCATGGAGCAGGACCCCGATCTGACCGTCGTCGTGTTCCAGAGCGCTAACCCCGACTTCTTCATGGCGCACTTCGACCTGAAGTCCGACATCCAGCGCGTGTACACCACGGTGCCGGGACCCACCGGGCTCCTGCCCCATCCGGACACTCTTTTGCGCCTCAGCAAGGTTCCGGCCCTCACTATCTCGGCCATCAACGGCCGCGTCCGAGGAGCGGGAAGCGAGTTCGTCCTGCACACGGACATCCGCTTCGCCGGGCCTAACGCCATCCTGGGACAGCCCGAGGTGGGCTTCGGCGCCGTACCCGGCGGCAATCCGATGGGGCGACTGGCCGAGTTGGTGGGCCGAGGTCGCGCGATGGAGATCGTGGTCGGAGGAGACGACTTCCCGGCCAAGCTCGCTGCCGAATATGGATACGTCAACCGCGTTCTTCCAGAGGGAGAGCTGGACGGCTTCGTCGACACCTTCGCCCGTCGCATCGCCGGCTTTAGCAAGGCCGGGGTCTCTGGCACGAAGGAGTTCGTCGACACGGCCACCGCAATCCCGGCGGGGGAGTACGCAGCCGCTATGGCCGCCTTCAGGCGCACGGCGGGGCGTCCGGAGAACGCAGCTCACGTGCGCAGCCTCTTCGAACGTGGTTTGCAGCAGCCTCAGGGAATCGAACTCGACCTCGGAAAGCGCATCGCTGAAAGGTTCTGAGCCGCACGGCCGGAGCCGTCAAGGTACCCGGAAATACGGTTGCTCGGGCTCGTCTCTGGCTCCACGTCGCGCGGAAAATCCCAGCAGAATCAGCCGCAGACCAGCGGCCAGATCCGGCTTTTGAGCCATCATTTCGGGCTGGGACCGTCTAACCCAAAGCTACTCCGGCTATGACCAGGTCCGTTTTTAACCTGAACCTGCTTATCCTCGGATCACTGGGCGGCAATTCGCGTCGATTCTTGCCGCGATGAACCGCTCGTTCTTCAACATGACTCAGGGCATCTTCGGCGGCGACGGCGCTACGGCGACGGCGGCGGGCGGCATAGAAGCCCGTCGCTCGGCAACGCCAAGACGGAGATGATCGTATCGGGGGGGCCGGTCCGACGGCTGCGCGCGCAGCACGCGGTCAAAGTTCGTGGCCAAACTCACCTAGAAAGTCGCGACGATGACGTATGCCATCCACCCAATGGCTTGGCGTATGCCGCATGCGATGCAGCGAATACTGCCTGCTGCTTGATTGCTTCACCGGAACATAGTGCATGTTTGCCGACCCACTGCCTCCCAGATCGCCTCTGCATCGGTTGCATTGCTTCCTCATGCGTCGATGACCCGAGGGCGTCGCTGAAGTGGACGCACGCTCATTTAGGCGCATTGCGCAAGTGACCAACCCTTCTGTGCAAGCGGCCGCGCACCGGCACTCGCTTGCTTTGCCTGCGCGCTCGACGCTGTCCCCGTCTCCACACGTTTGGCAATTCCTTGCAGGATGCCGGCGAGGCGGAACATGTTGTAGGCGAGATAGAAGTTCCAATCGGCCATCACCGCGTCGGGATCGGTGCGGCCGGTCCGCTCGCAGTAGCGGCGCACATAGCTCTTCTCATCGGGGATGCCGAGAGCGGCGTGGTCGAGACCGCGAATGCCGAGGGTAGGGCCCGGTTCGATATGCCAGGACATGCAGTGGTAGCTCAAGTCGGCCAGCGGGTGGCCGATTGTCGAGAGCTCCCAATCGAGCACCGCGATCGCGCGTGGCTCGACGGCGTGGAACATCAGATTGTCGAGCCTGTAGTCGCCGTGCACGATCGACAACTGGCTCTCGTCGCGCGCGCTGGCGGGTATGTGCGCAGGGAGCCAATCTATCAGCTGATCCATCTCGGGGATCGGCTGCGTGATCGAAGCCTGGTACTGCTTCGTCCAGCGGCCGATCTGGCGCTCGAAGTAGTTGCCCGGCTTGCCGTAGTTCTCAAGCCCCGCCGCCTTGACGTCCACGTTGTGCAACGCGGCGATCACGCGGTTCATCTCGTCGTAGATTTGGCTGCGTCGCGTGCTGTCGGCGTCGGGGATCGATTGGTCCCACATCACGCGGCCCGACATGTACTCCATCACGTAGAAGGCGCAGCCGATCACGGATTCATCTTCGCACAGCAGGTACATGTCCGGGACCGGCACGTCGGTTGCGCGCAGCGCCCGCATCACGGTGAATTCACGATCGATCGCATGCGCCGAGGCCAGCAGCTTCGCCGCCGGGCCGGGCTTGCAGCGCATCACGTAAGAGCGCTCCGGCGTGTTGAGCTTGTAGGTTGGGTTCGATTGCCCGCCCTTGAACTGCTCGACCGTGACCGGCCCCTGAAAACCGTCGACCCGCGCCTCGAGATACGCCCGCAGGGCGGCGACGTCGAACGCATGAGACCCGGAGATGGGCCTGGTGCCGGTTTGAGCTTCTGTCATGTCTATGGTCTCGGGTCACCGTTCAATCAGATAGGTGCTGGGCAGCAGCTTCCAGGAAGGCAGTTCAGCCTTAGGTCGTCCGAAGGTAGATGCCCGGCTCGGCCGATAAGCCCTGCTTGACTTGCCGGGTGATCTCGTCGGCCAGCACCTCCTCGTCCCCGGCTTCGAGGGCGTCGAGGCTACGGCGCACCACCTCCTCGGGGCTGGACTTGGGCTGATCGTTGCCGCGCGCCATGTCGGTGTCCACGAACCCCATGTGCAAGCCCAGTACCTGGGTGCCCTGGGCGCGCAACTCGTGGCGCAGACTGTTGGTCAGTGACCAGGCGGCCGATTTGGTGGCCGCATAGGTTGCGAGACGGGGCGCCGTGATCCAGCTCGCGAGCGACAGGACGTTCAGGATCGCACCGCCGCCGTGGCCGGCGAGCACCGGCGCGAACGCGAGCGCCATGCGCAGCGGCCCGAAGAAATTGGTCTCGAACTGGGCGCGGGCGGCCTCGACGCTGCCCTCGGCAAGGAAGCCGCCGAGCGTCGCGATACCGGCGTTGTTGATCAGCAGCGTGACGTCGCCGCAATGGCGCGCCGCCGCGGCAATGTCATCGGGCCGGGTGACGTCGAGGCGAATCGGTTCGACGCCGGCCAATGTGACATTGGCGGGGTCGCGCGCTCCAGCGTAGACCTTGCGCGCGCCGCGGGCCAGAGCGGCGCGGGCGAAAGCGAGACCGATGCCGCGGTTGGCGCCGGTGACGAGGACGGTGGCGTTGTCGAGTTTCATGGTCGGGTCCTTGGAGGAAGTGGAAGAGGCTGGGGTGCAGCGGTGAAGCGCGCGTGAATACGACGTTCGTAAGCTTCATCGCTCTAGATCTGCGCAATGCCACCGTCGACGAACAGCTCGATGCCGGTGACGAAGCTCGATGCGTCCGAGGCCAGGAAGACTGCGGCCTTGCCGATTTCATCGGGTTCCCCGACCCGCCCCATCGGGATCTGGCCTGCAAAACCGTCGAGCAGCCCCTGCTGATGCTCGATCGGCACCAGGCCCACCAGCCCAGGCGTCTTCGTCGGTCCGGGACTGAGGACATTGATCCGAATGTTGCGACCTTTGAGATCCAGAATCCAGCTGCGAGCGAAGTTCCGAATTGCCGCCTTGGATGCGCTGTAGACGCTGAATGCAGGTACGCCATGTATCGAACTGGTCGAACCAACCAAGATGACTGTCGCGCCATCCGCCAACAGGGGAAGTGCCTTTTGAACTGTGAAGAGCACCCCCTTCACGTTGGTGCTGAACGTCTGGTCGAACAGCTCTTCCGTGATCGCACCAAGCGGAGCCATGCTGCCGCCTCCCGCATTGGCGACCAAGACGTCGATGCGTCCATGGTGTTGCTTGACGGTCTGGAAGAGGGCATCGAGATCCTGCAGGCTGGAGACATCCGCGCGAACGCCGGAGGCTTGATCCCCGATGTCGGCGACCGCGACGTCAAGTTCTTTCTGGCGCCGGCCAGTGACTACGACGCTTGCGCCTTCGGCTGCAAACCGTTTGGCAATGGCCAAACCGATGCCCGTGCTTGCGCCGGTCACGACAGCGATCTTGCCTTGGAGGGAGGAAGTCATTTGTTTTTTTTGGAGCGGTCCGGCATCGGTTGCGCCGGATGGGGTGGATGAGAAGCGAGATCAGGCACAGAAGCCGCTATAGGACAAGGCTCCAGTATCTACGGCGAAACTGACCGATTGAGCGGGACACTGCCTTCGCTTCGCGATCGCGCTGTGTTGTTGCGTTCATCAGCAAAGCCTTTACTCAACAGCCTTGCCCATGTCCTCGACGATCTTCTTGGCGTCTCCGAACACCATCATCGTCTTGTCCATGTAGAACAGCTCGTTGTCCAGGCCCGCATAGCCCGCCGCCATGGAGCGCTTGTTCACGATCACCGTCTTGGCCTTGTAGGCTTCGAGAATGGGCATGCCGTAGATCGGGCTGCCCTTGGTGAGCGCGGCCGGGTTCACCACGTCGTTGGCGCCCAGAATGATCGCCACGTCGGCCTGGCCGAACTCGCCGTTGATGTCTTCCATCTCGAACACCTGGTCGTAGGGCACCTCGGCCTCGGCCAGCAGCACGTTCATGTGGCCCGGCATGCGGCCCGCCACCGGGTGGATCGCGTACTTCACGGTGATGCCCTTGTGCGTGAGCTTCTCGGCGAGTTCCTTCACCGCATGCTGGGCGCGCGCCACCGCCAGGCCGTAGCCCGGCACGATGACCACCGTCTCGGCATTGCCCAGCACGAAGGCCGCATCGTCGGCGCTGCCGCTCTTGACCGGGCGCTGTTCCTTGGCGCCGCCGGAGGCAGCGACCGCCTCGCCGCCGAAGCCACCCAGGATCACGTTGAAGAACGAGCGGTTCATGGCCTTGCACATGATGTAGCTCAGGATCGCGCCCGACGAGCCCACCAGCGAGCCGGCCACGATCAGCATCGCGTTGTTCAGGCTGAAGCCGATGCCCGCGGCCGCCCAGCCCGAGTAGCTGTTGAGCATGGACACCACCACCGGCATGTCGGCCCCGCCGATCGGGATGATGATGAGCACGCCCATCACGAAGGCCAGCGCCAGCATCGCGAAGAACGCCGGCCAGCTTTCGGTGGCCATGAACACCAGCCCCAGGCCGATCATGGCCAGGCCGAGCACGAGGTTCAGCATGTGCTGGCCCGCGAACTGCACCGGCGCCCCCTGGAACAGGCGGAACTTGTAGGTGCCCGAGAGCTTGCCGAAGGCGATGACCGACCCGCTGAAGGTGATGGCGCCGATGGCCGCGCCCAGGAACAGCTCCAGCCGGTTGCCGGCGGGAATCGGCGCGCCCTTGGCGATGCCTTCGAGCATGGCCGCGGGTTCAACCACCGCCGCCACCGCGATGAACACCGCCGCCAGACCGATCATGCTGTGGAAGAAGGCCACCAGTTCGGGCATCTTGGTCATCTCGACCGTCTTGGCGCGGTAGGCGCCGTAGCCGCCGCCGGCCACCAGCCCGAGCAGAACCCAGCCCAGGCCCATGAGGTGGCCGCCGGACAGGTTGTAGATCAGCGCGCCGGTGGTCACCACCGCGATGGCCATGCCAACCATGCCGAAGAGGTTGCCGCGGATGGATGTGGTGGGATGGGACAGGCCCTTCAGGGCCTGGATGAAGCAGACGCTGGCAACCAGGTACAGCAGCGTGACGACGTTCATGCTCATTGGGCGGCTCCCGACTCGGCCTTGGGTGCCGCGGCCTTCTTGTCTTTCTTCTTGAACATCTCGAGCATGCGCCGCGTCACGAGGAAGCCGCCGAAGATGTTCACCGCCGCCAGCGCGACCGCCAGCACGCCCATGGTCTTGCCCAGGGTGGTTTCGGTGAGCGCGGCCGCCAGCATGGCGCCCACGACCACGATGGCCGAGATGGCGTTGGTCACGGCCATGAGCGGCGTGTGCAGCGCGGGCGTGACGGTCCACACCACGTGGTAGCCCACGTAGATGGCCAGCACGAAGATGATGAGGTTGATGACGGTGTGGGAAACGGGATCCATGGATTCTTCTCCTCGCGTGGGTGCCGGGGGCGGCTTATTTCTTCGTGACCTGGCCGTCGTGCGCGACGCGGCAGGCGGCGACGATGTCGTCCTCGAGGTCGATCTTCAGGCCGCCCTCCTTGGTGACGATGAGCTTGAGGAAGTCGAGCACGTTGCGCGCATAGAGCGCCGACGCGTCGGCCGCCACCAGCGCCGGCAGGTTGGTTTCGCCGACGATGGTCACGCCGTGCTTGATCACCGTCTTGTCGGCTTCCGACAAGGGGCAGTTGCCGCCGATGCCGTCCGCGCCCTTGCCGGCCGCGATGTCGACGATCACCGAGCCCGGCTTCATGGCCTTGACCATGTCCTCGGTGATGAGCGTGGGCGCGGCGCGGCCGGGGATGAGCGCGGTGCTGATGACGATGTCGGCCAGCGCCACGCGCTTGGCCACTTCGACCTGCTGGCGCGCGAGCCAGCTCGCGGGCATGGGCTTGGCATAGCCGCCGACGCCGACCGCGGCTTCCTTCTCCTCGTCGGTGTCATAGGACACCTCGATGAACTTGCCGCCGAGCGATTCGATCTGCTCCTTGACGCTCGGGCGCACGTCCGAAGCCTCGATCACGGCGCCCAGGCGCTTGGCGGTGGCGATGGCCTGCAGGCCGGCCACGCCGACGCCCAGGATGACCACGCGCGCGGCCTTCACGGTGCCGGCGGCGGTCATGAGCATGGGGAAGAAACGCTGGTACTTGTCGGCCGCGACGATCACGGCCTTGTAGCCGGCGATGTTGGCCTGCGAGGAGAGCACGTCCATGCTCTGGGCGCGGGTGGTGCGTGGCGCGGCTTCGAGGGCGAAGGCGGTGAGGCCGGCCGTGGCCAGGCGCTGCAGCCCGGCCGCGTCGAAGGGGTTGAGCATGCCGATGACCACGGTGCCGGGCTTCATGCGCGCGGTCTCGGCATCGCTGGGCGAACGCACCTTGAGCACCATGTCGGCCCCGAAGGCGCCGGCCGCGTCGGTGATCTCGGCGCCGGCCGCCTGGTAGGCCGCGTCGGTGACGCTGGCTGCAACGCCGGCTCCCGACTGCACGCGAATCGCGTGCCCCGAGGCGACAAGTTTCTTCACCGTCTCGGGTGTCACGGCCACACGGGTTTCGCCGGCCGTCGTCTCGGCAGGCACGCCTATCAGCATAGAGATCTCCTCAGGGCAAGGGCAATACGGAACGCGGGCAGAGCTTACAGCAAGATTACGGCCGCCACTGTCGCCTAAATCTGCACTTCGATTCGCCTCTTGATGACCGTAGTCATTGCACTTGCAGCTACATAAATGCTAGCGGCTGCATGAATTCGGTACGGCCTCCAAGACCCCAGAGTTCTTTCTTCAACTTCGGTGCCTGCCCAAAGCTGGGCGGCGCAGCTGGAGCAAGCCTTTCGCAGGGCACGCAAAAATGACAATCTTTTGCAATTGTCGCCAAATGACGCTAGCTCACAGAAAGTGAGCGATATCGTGCATTTATTGCATTCAATTCGGCCTGCACAAATACGTCGATCGATACACTTCCTACCATCCGACGGCCCACCAGAGACCGGCAACGACGAAGGGGATGGAATGCGTATCGCAGTACTTAATCACGAGTCCGACCAGGCTCTCAGCCATGCGATGGCACGGTTCGGACACGAATGCCACCCCTACACCGAAGGGCGAACGCTGCTGCAGGCCTTGCGCCGGCAAACCTTCGATCTCTTGGTGCTGGGCTGGGGCCTGCCCGATATTGCCGGCCTCGACGTGGTCAAGACGGTACGCAACGAACTCAAGAGCCGCCTTCCGATCCTTTTCGTCGCCGCCCACCGCGAGGAGGCCCACGTGATCGAAGGCCTCAACGCGGGCGCGGACGATTTCATGACCAATCCCGTTCAGGCCAACGAACTGGAGGCCCGGGTGAATGCGTTGCTGCGCCGCTCCTATCCGGCCCAGCACGAGGCGGAGCTGGTGTTCGGCGACTACCACTTCTACCCGCCGTCGCGTGTCCTCAAGGTCAAGGGCTCGAAGGTCGAATTGAAGAATCGCGAGTACGAGCTGGCCTTGTTCCTGTTCCAGAACCTGGGGCGCATGCTCTCGCGCGAGCACCTGCACGAAGCGGTGTGGGGCGTCAGCGTGGAAGCCCTGTCACGCTCGCTGGATACCCACGTGTCCCGCCTGCGCACCAAGCTGGGCCTGCGCCCCGAGAGCGGATTTCTGCTGCTGGCCATCTACGGGCTGGGCTACCGGCTGGAAGCGGTCGAGGCGAACAGGTTGGCCGAGAACCGCTCCTCCTAGCCAAGCCACCAGCGGCAAAGAGCAGAGTGGCGAGGCCCTCGGCCTCGCCGCACGGGCCTGACGGCGGGAATCTCTGGAGCGATACTGTCTCCAATCGCTCTCCCCTCTTGCGACCACAAATGACAATATCCCGCTGGAAACCGAACGTCACCGTGGCCGCGGTGATCGAGCAGGACGGCAAGTTCCTGCTGGTCGAGGAGCACACGGCGCAAGGCCTCAAGCTCAACACGCCCGCAGGGCACCTCGACCCAGGGGAATCGCCGGTCGAGGGCTGCGCGCGCGAGACGCTCGAGGAAACCGCTCACGCCTTCACGCCCACCGCGCTGATCGGCATCTACATGGCGCGATCGAGCCATCGGACCGGCAAGAAGGAAGATGACGTGATCTACATGCGTTTCGCCTTTGCCGGCACCCTCGGCGCGAAAGAAGCCGGACGCGCCCTTGACCATGGCATCGTGCGCACCGTCTGGATGAGCGCCGACGAAATCCGCGCCTGCGTGCCGAGGCACCGCAGCCCGCTGCTGCTCAAATGCGTCGAAGACCACTTGGCGGGGCGGCGCTACCCGCTCGAATTGATCCACGTCCACGACTCGGTGCGCTGACGGCCGCCCGGCACCGGCCTCTAGCGGTCAGACGATGACCCCGCCTCCAAGGCAGCGCTCTCCGTCGTAGAGCACTGCCGATTGCCCTGGCGTGACTGCCCACTGCGGCTCGCCGAAGCGCAGGCTGAAGCCCACTCCGCCATCCGCTCCGTCCCTTTCGTCCATGTTGCAGGCAGCATCGGCCTGCCGGTAGCGCGCCTTGGATCCGTAGTCGCCGCGCGCGGGCGCCTCGCCCGAGACCCAGCTCGCGTCGCCTGCCGCGAGCGTCGTGGACAGCAACCACGGGTGATCGTGCCCCTGCACCACCCACAACGTGTTCTTCTCGACGTCCTTACGCGCGACGAACCACGGCGAATGGTCGCCCGAGCCGCGTTGCGCGCCCTTCTCCTTGACGCCGCCGATGCCCAGCCCCTGTCGCTGGCCCAGCGTGTAGAAGCTCAGGCCCTGGTGCTCGCCCAGCTTGCGGCCGCGGTCGTCCCTGATCGGTCCCGGCTCCTTGGAGATATAGCGGTTGAGGAACTCGCGGAACGGCCGTTCGCCGATGAAGCAGATGCCGGTCGAGTCTTTTTTCTTTGCATTGGGCAGTCCGATTTCCTCCGCGATGCGGCGCACCTCGGTCTTGTGGAGCTCGCCCACGGGAAACAGCGTCTTCGACAGCTGCGCCTGGTTCAGCCGGTGCAGGAAGTAGCTTTGGTCCTTCGACGGGTCGAGCCCCTTGAGCAGCTCATGCTTGCCAGTGGCTTCGTCAAGCCGCACGCGGGCGTAGTGGCCGGTGGCGATCTTCTCGGCCCCCAGCCGCATGGCGTGGTCGAGAAAGGCCTTGAACTTGATCTCGGCGTTGCACAGCACGTCCGGGTTCGGCGTGCGGCCTGCCCTGTACTCGCGCAGGAACTCGGCGAACACGCGGTCCTTGTAGTCGGCCGCGAAGTTGACGTGCTCGATCTCGATGCCCAGCACGTCGGCCACGGCGGCCGCGTCCACGAAGTCGATGTTGGACGAACAGTATTCGCTGTCGTCGTCATCTTCCCAATTCTTCATG
>Ga0102591_1004544_pt1 | contig 10626 bp, 9 predicted proteins | sample AraplaCol_mCL_r2_2_FD_76860 | JGI IMG/M metagenome (GOLD analysis project Ga0102591, IMG submission 76860) | Arabidopsis root microbial communities from North Carolina, USA - plate scrape MF_Col_mCL_r2 (SPADES assembly) (version 2) | ecosystem: Host-associated > Plants > Roots > Endosphere... | reverse complement strand
TTCGCAGATCACCGTGATGTCGGCGTTGCCGAGCGTGTAGCCACGCGCGGCGAGCATCGCCGCCACCTCGCGCACGAACACGCGGCTGTCCGCGCCGCGCCATGTCTCGTCGGACGGCGGGAAGTGCTTGCCGATATCCCCTAGCGCGAGCGCGCCGAGCAGCGCGTCGCACAGCGCATGCAGCACGACGTCGCCATCCGAATGCGCGAGCACGCCCTGCCCGTGCGGCACGCGAACGCCGCCCAGCATCACGTGATCGCCCTCACCGAACGCGTGAACGTCGAATCCCTGGCCAATGCGCATTACCGTGTCCTCTCGAGCAGGAACTCCGCCAGCGCGAAATCGGCTGGCGTGGTGACCTTGATGTTGTCTTCCGATCCTTCCACGAGCAGCGGCGCCACGCCGATACGCTCCATGGCCATGGCTTCGTCGCTGACGACGATACCCGCCGCGCCGGCAAGGCGAAGTGCATGCGTGAGCGCGCCGCGGCGGAACATCTGGGGCGTGAACGCGCGCCAGCGCGCCTCGCGCGGTTCGGTGGCCACGCTGCGCCCGGCGTCGTCGGCGCGTTTGAGCGTATCGCGCAGCGGCGCACCCAGCAGCCCGCCATCGGCCTGCCCCGCCAGATCGATCAGCCGGGCAATGTCGCCCGCCCGCACACAGGGCCGCGCGGCGTCGTGCACCAGCACGAACGCGTCGTCGTCCACATGCGCCGGCAGGGCGAGCAGCCCCGCCAGCACCGAATCGCTGCGCTCCCCACCGCCCACGGTCACCCGCAGCGGTTTGCCGCCGATCGTGTCGATACCCGCGAACGTGTCGTCGCCCGCGGCGAGCGACAGCACGAGGCCGGCGATGCCCGGATGCGCCGCGAGACGCTCGAGCGTGTGCTCGATCATCGGACGGCCGGCGATCAGCTGGTATTGCTTCGGCCGATCACCGCCGGCCCGGACGCCCCTGCCGGCGGCGGGAAGCACGCACCACAGCGCGTCCATCACTGCTCGCCGGCGGTAGCGGGCGGCGGAGGCGGCGGCGCCGTGGTCGCGGCGCCGGGCTCCACCACCTGGTAGAACGTTTCGCCCGGCTTCACCAGCCCGAGCTCCTGGCGCGCCCGCGCTTCGGTCGCCTGCTCGCCGTGCTTCAGGTCTTCCACGTCGGCGGCGAGCGCCTGGTTACGCTTCTGCAGCCCCGCGTTCTCCTCGGTCTGTTTGGCGACCGACGCGCGCAACGACTCGACCTCGGCCATGCCCCCACCGCCGACCCACAGCTTCAGCTGCAGCGCGATGAGGACGACGACGAGGATCAGGCCGATCCAGCGCAGGATTGCCGCGTTGCTCAAGACGCGACTCAGCCCGGCAGCTTGGACAGGTTCGGGAACGCCTTGCGACCGGCGTACGTCGCCTTCGCGCCGAGGGCTTCCTCGATGCGCAGCAGCTGGTTGTACTTGGCCACGCGGTCCGTGCGGCAGAGCGAACCCGTCTTGATCTGCGTCGCGGTGGTCGCCACGGCGATGTCGGAAATGGTGGTGTCTTCCGTCTCGCCCGAGCGGTGCGACACGATCGCCGCGTACTTCGCGCGGTCGGCCATCGCGATGGCCTCGAGCGTTTCCGACAACGTGCCGATCTGGTTGACCTTGATCAGGATGGCGTTGGCGATCTTCTTGTCGATGCCTTCCTGGAAGATCTTCGGGTTGGTGACGAACAGGTCGTCGCCGACGAGCTGGATGCCGCCGTCCACCACCTGGGTCAGGTGTGCCCAGCCGTCCCAGTCGCCTTCGGCCATGCCGTCTTCGATGGTGACGATCGGGTACTGCTTCGCCCACGAGGCGAGCGTGTCGACCCACTGCTCCGGCGTGAAGACCTTCCCTTCGCCTTCGAGATCGTACTTGCCGTTCTTGAAGAACTCCGAGCTGGCCACGTCGAGGCCGAGCAGGATGTCGCTACCGGCCTTGAAGCCAGCCTTGTTCACCGCTTCGAGGATCGTGTCGAGCGCTTCCACGTTCGACTTGAGGTTCGGCGCGAATCCGCCTTCGTCGCCTACCGCCGTGTTCAGGCCACGCCCTTTCAGCACCGACTTCAGCGCGTGGAAGATCTCGGCGCCGTGACGCAGCGCCTCGGCGAACGTGGGCGCGCCGACCGGCAGCACCATGAACTCCTGCACGTCGACGTTGTTGTCGGCGTGGGCACCGCCGTTGATGATGTTCATCATCGGCACCGGCAGCGAGCCGCCGCCATCGACCATGAGGTACTGCCAGAGCGCCTGTTTCTTCGACGCGGCCGCGGCGTGCGCGGCGGCCATCGAGACGCCGAGCAGCGCGTTCGCGCCCAGCCGGCCCTTGTTGTCCGTGCCGTCGAGGGCGATGAGCTTCGCGTCGAGGCCCTTCTGATCGACCGCGTCGTAACCGGCGAGCGCCTTCGCGATCTCGCCATTGACGTTGGCGACCGCCTTCGTGACGCCCTTGCCGCCGTAGCGGCCCTTGTCGCCGTCGCGCAGCTCGACCGCTTCGCGCGTGCCGGTGGAGGCGCCGCTCGGCACCGCGGCGCGGCCGAACGAACCGTCGGCGAGCGTGACTTCGGCTTCGAGGGTCGGATTGCCGCGGGAATCGAGGATTTCGCGGGCGTGGATCTTGGTGATGGACGTGGTCATGCGCTTCCCGTTACGAGTTGGAATGACTGAAGAAGGTACCGACGAGCGCGAGGCCCACGGTACCGACGAGGATGAGTGCGTTGAGCCCGAGGCCGATCGCGCCGAACGTGCGGCGGCGATCCTGCCGGCGCAGCGCGATGAAGCCGAGCACCAGGCCGACGAGGGACAGCAGGAGGAACGCCGTGACGACGAGACCGATCACGCCGAACACGGGCATGTGCTGGTCGGGATCGCCCGAGGCGATCATGAGCGCGGAAAAGGCGATGCCGGCCAGCACGACCAGGCCGGAGACGAGGGCGATGACGAACGACGCGATACCGAGACCCGATTGCGGCAGGCGTGCCGCGCGCTGGCGCGACTCGCCGGCGCCATGGATCGCGTTGTGGTCGCTCATCGCGGCTGCGTCTCCCCGGGGCACGTGCGCCCCTGCCAAGGCCATGCCGGCGCAGGCGCGCCGGATTCGTCAATCATACCGTTCCGGAGGAACGATCAGGCGGCCGATTCCTCAGAACGCGTGGCGAGCCTCTCGCCGTCGCGCACGGCCTTGTACTCGCGCGCGGCGCGAACGAAGCCGATGAAGAGCGGATGGCCCTCGCGCGGCGTGGACGTGAACTCGGGATGCGCCTGGCAACCGAGGAACCACGGGTGCACCTGGCGCGGGAGCTCGACGATCTCGACGAGGAGGTCGTCCATCGACTTGCCGGAGATGACGAGGCCGAGGTCCTCGAACGACTGGCGGTAGCGGTTGTTGAACTCGTAGCGGTGACGATGGCGCTCGCGGACGACGTCTTCGCCGTAGAGTTCGCGCGCGAGCGTGCCGGACTTGAGGCGGGCTTCCTGCGCGCCGAGGCGCATGGTGCCGCCGAGATCGGAACGCTCGCTGCGGACTTCGGTGTCGCCGGTGGCGGTGGTCCACTCGGTGATCAGCGCGATGACCGGGTCGGGCGTGTTGCGGTCGTTCTCGCTCGAGTCGGCCTGCGTCAGGCCCGCGGTGTTGCGCGCGAACTCGACCACGGCGGCATGCATGCCGTAGCAGATGCCGAAGTAAGGCACACCCGCCTCGCGCGCGTACTGCGCGGCGAGGATCTTGCCTTCGAAGCCACGCTTGCCGAACCCGCCCGGCACGAGGATGGCGTCGGAATCGCCCAGCACGGCACGGGCGCCGCGCGCCTCGACGTCCTCGGAGTCGACCCAGTTGAGGTTCACGCGCGTCGACTGCTTGATGCCGCCATGACGCAGCGCCTCGCCCAGGGACTTGTAGGCGTCCTTGTGTTCGACGTACTTGCCGACGATGGCCACCGTGATCTCGTCGCGCGGGTGCTCCACGGCTTCGACCGTGCGCGTCCAGCTCGTGAGATCGGCCGGGCCGGCGTCGAGGCCGAGGCGCTTGATGACGAGTTCGTCGAGACCCTGCTCGTGCAGCCACATCGGCAGCTTGTAGATGACGTCGACGTCGATCGTGCTGATGACGGCGTTCTTCGGCACGTTGGTGAACAGCGCGATCTTGTGGCGTTCGCCGTCCGGCAGCGGATCTTCGCAGCGGCACAGGAGGACGTCGGGCTGGATACCGATGGAGCGCAGTTCCTTTACCGAATGCTGCGTCGGCTTGGTCTTGATCTCGCCCGCCGCCTTGATGAAGGGCACCAGCGTGAGGTGCACGAACATGCACTTTTCCGGGCCGTGCTCGATGCGCAGCTGACGGATGGCCTCGAGGAACGGCAGCGACTCGATGTCGCCGACGGTGCCGCCGATCTCGACCAGCGCCACGTCGAAGCCGCGGGTGGCCTCGTGGATGGAGTGCTTGATCTCGTCGGTGATGTGCGGGATGACCTGCACGGTGGCACCGAGGTAATCGCCGCGGCGCTCCTTGCGGATCACGGATTCGTAGATCTTGCCGGCGGTGATGGAATTCTTGCCCGTCAGGCGCGTGCGGACGAAGCGTTCGTAGTGGCCGAGGTCGAGGTCGGTCTCCGCGCCGTCGTCGGTGACGTACACCTCGCCGTGCTGGAAGGGACTCATGGTACCCGGATCCACGTTGATGTACGGATCGAGCTTCATCATGGTCACGGAGAGACCGCGCGCCTCGAGAATGGACGCAAGCGAAGCCGCTGCGATGCCTTTCCCGAGGGAAGACACCACACCGCCGGTGACGAAAATCAGGGGAGTCATGCGAGCAGCCAGTGCTGGAAATTTGTATTTTACCCAAGCAGGGCCGCCCCCGCGAGTGGGACCTGAATGGAAACTCGTTACCATGGCCGCCATGAGCCCATCACCGATCCCCGCCCGCCTCCAGGCCCTTCGCGCCGCCATGGCCCGCGAAGGCGTCGCCGCCGTCGTCGTCCCCACCGCCGATCCCCACCTGTCCGAATACCTGCCGCCCCGCTGGCAGGGCCGCCAGTGGTACTCCGGCTTCACCGGCTCGTCGGGAACCCTCGTGGTGACCGCCACGGGCGGCGGCCTGTGGACCGATTCGCGGTATTTCGCCCAGGCGGAGAACGAGCTGGCAGGGAGCGGCCTGCCCCTCATGAAACTGAACGTGGCGCACACGCCCGAGCACGTCGGCTGGCTGGCCGGCCAGCTCGCCGAAGGCGACACGGTGGCGGTGGCCGGCGACAGTCTGTCGATGGCGGGCGCCGAGAGCCTGGCCAGCCGGCTCGCGACGGCCGGTGCCCGGCTGCGCACCGATCTCGACCTCGCCGGCACGGCGTGGACCGACCGACCTGCCCGCCCCGATTCGCCCGTCTTCGCGCATGCGGCGCCGTTCGCCGCCGTCGAGCGTGCCGACAAGCTGCGTCATGTCCGTCACGCCATGCGCCGCGCGGGCGCCACACACCACCTGCTCTCCAGCCTCGACGACATCGCATGGCTGACGAACCTGCGCGGTGCCGACGTCGACTACAACCCGGTCTTCCTCGCGCACCTGCTCGTCGGCGAGTCGACGGCGACGCTGTTCATCGACGCGGCGAAGGTGCCGGCCGACGTGAAGGCGACACTGGCCGCCGATGGCATCGGCCTGGCCGACTACGGCACCGCCGCCTCCGCCATCGCCGCGCTGCCCGACGACGCCACCCTGATGTACGACGCCGGCCGCGTGGTCGTCGCACTGCTGGAAGGCCTGCCCGCCGCGGTCCGCCACGTGCGCGCGCCCAGCCCGTCCACCGCGCAGAAGGCCTGCAAGACGCCCGAACAGCTCGATCACATCCGCGACGCGATGCGTCGGGACGGCGCCGCCCTCGTGCAAGCGTTCCGCCGCATCGAGACCGGCCTGGCGGCCGGCGAGCCGCTGACCGAGCTCGACGTCGACACGATCGTCCGCGAGGCGCGCGCCCGGCAGACGGGCTTCGTCGGCGAAAGCTTCTCGACCATCGCCGGCTACCAGGCCAACGGCGCCCTGCCGCATTACCGCGCCACCGAGGCCGGTTTCAGCCGGCTCGAGGCGAAAGGGCTTCTGCTCGTCGACTCGGGCGGCCAGTACCTGGGCGGCACGACGGACATCACGCGCGTGCTCGCGCTCGGTCCCGTCACCGACGAGCAGCGCCGCGACTCGACGCTCGTGCTGAAGGGTATGATGGCGCTGTCCCGCGCGCGCTTCCCGAAAGGCGCCAGCGGCCCCCAGCTCGACGCCCTCGCCCGCGCGCCGCTCTGGGCGGCCGGCATGGACTTCGGCCACGGCACCGGCCATGGCGTGGGCTACTTCCTCAACGTCCATGAGGGTCCGCACGGTATCCGTCCGCCCGTGGCGGGTGGCGCGCTGGTCCCACTCGAGACCGGCATGATCACGTCCATCGAGCCGGGCCTGTACAAACCGGGCCGCTACGGCATCCGCCACGAGAACCTCGCGGTGGTCACGCAGGCCGACAGCACGGAATTCGGCGATTTCTACGCCTTCGAGACGCTCACGCTCTGCCCCTTCGACCGGCGCGGCCTGGAGCCCCGCCTGCTGGAACCCTCGGAGCGCGCCTGGCTGGACGATTACCACGCCACGGTACGCGCCGCGCTTTCGCCGCTGCTCGACGGCGCGGACCGCGCATGGCTGGAGTGGCACTGCGCGCCGTTGTGAAACCGGCCGACCGAAGGCTCGATGGGTGGGAGCCAGCCTGCTGGCGAAGGGTGCTCGCGGCAAGCACCCATCGCCAGCAGGCTGGCTCCCACCAAGAACCGGCCGTGCGGGTGACGCACCTCGGCGTCTCAGCCCGTGAAACCCGCAGGCTTGACCATCCCGGTCCGCAAACCCCATCCTGCCCGGCTACGAACGGCCTCGATACCTAATGAATACTCGCTACAACGCCTCAGACATCGAAGTCCTCAGCGGTCTCGACCCGGTCAAGCGCCGCCCCGGCATGTACACCGACACCTCGCGCCCGAACCACCTCGCGCAGGAAGTCATCGACAACTCGGTCGACGAAGCCCTGGCCGGACATGCGAAGACGATCGACGTCACCGTGTTCAACGACGGCTCGGTGGAAGTGACCGACGACGGTCGCGGCATGCCGGTGGACATCCATCCGGAAGAAAAGGTGCCGGGCGTCGAGCTGATCCTCACGCGCCTGCACGCGGGCGGCAAGTTCTCGAACAAGAACTACGCGTTCTCGGGCGGCCTGCACGGCGTCGGCGTGTCGGTGGTCAACGCGCTGTCCACGCGCGTCGACGTCACCATCCGTCGCGAAGGGCAGGAGTTCCGCATGAGCTTCGCCGACGGCGATCGCGCCAGCGAACTCGACGTCATCGGCAGCGTGCCCCGGAAGAAGACCGGGACGACGCTGCGCTTCTGGCCCGACCCGAAGTACTTCGACACGCCGAAGATCCTCGTCTCGCGCCTGAAGCACCTGCTGCGCGCGAAGGCCGTGCTCTGCGCGGGACTCACGGTGCGCCTGCTCGACGAGTCCACCGGCGAAACCACCGAGTGGTACTTCGAAGACGGCCTGCCGGATTACCTTCGCGGCGAACTGCAGGGCGCCGAGGCGTTGCCCGCCAACCTGTTCGTGAAGCATTTCGCGCGCGAGACGGATGCCGTCGACGTCGCCCTGGCGTGGCTGCCGGAAGGCGAGCTCGTACAGGAGAGCTACGTCAACCTCATTCCGACCGCGCAGGGCGGCACGCACGTCAACGGCCTGCGTTCCGGCCTCACCAATGCCATCCGCGAATTCTGCGATCTCCGCAACCTGCTTCCGCGTGGCGTGAAGCTCGCGCCGGAAGACGTCTGGGAGCGCCTCGCGTTCGTGCTCAGCGTGAAGCTGCAGGATGCCCAGTTCGCCGGCCAGACCAAGGAACGCCTGTCGTCGCGCAATGCCGCCGGCATCGTCGAAGGCGTCGTGCACGACGCGTTCAGCCTCTGGCTGAACCAGCACGTCGATCTTGGCGAGAAGATCGCCCAGCTCGCCATCGAGCGCGCCAGCGCGCGTCTCAAGGCCGCCAAGCAGGTGGTGCGCAAGAAGATCACGCAGGGCCCCGCCCTGCCCGGCAAGCTCGCCGACTGCGCCGCGACCGACCTCACGCGCACCGAACTCTTCCTCGTGGAGGGCGATTCGGCGGGCGGCTCGGCCAAGCAGGCGCGCGACAAGGACTTCCAGGCGATCCTTCCGCTGCGCGGCAAGATCCTCAACACGTGGGAAGTCGAATCCACCGCGGTGCTGGCGTCGCAGGAGGTGCACGACCTTGCGGTCGCCATCGGCTGCGACCCCGGCAAGGACGACCTCTCGGGCCTGCGCTACGGCAAGGTGGTGATCCTCGCCGACGCGGACTCCGACGGCCTGCACATCGCCACGTTGCTTTCCGCGCTGTTCCTGCGCCATTTTCCCTCGCTGGTGCGCGAAGGCCACGTCTTCGTCGCCATGCCGCCGCTGTTCCGCGTCGACGTGGGCAAGCAGGTCTTCTACTGCCTCGACGAGGAAGAAAAGCGCCTGATGCTGGAGAAGGTCGAGCGCGAAAAGATGAAGGGCGCCGTCTCCGTCACGCGCTTCAAGGGCCTCGGCGAAATGAATCCGGCGCAGCTTCGCGAATCCACCATCCATCCCGATACGCGCCGCCTCGTGCAGCTCACGGTCGAGCAGGACGACGGCACGCAGAAGCTGATGGACATGCTGCTGGCGAAGAAGCGCGCGGGCGACCGCAAGCAGTGGCTCGAAGACAAGGGCGACCTCGCGACGCTCGAGGTCTGATTGGACGACCACGATCGACGAACGAAACCGGCGGAAGCCGGTTTCGTTCGTCGGCGACGCTACGATCGCGACATCGATGGGAACCCGGGTTGGGATTTATCGCACGATCGCCTGATCGGCCTCGATGTATTCGAAGATGGCACGCTCGCCGATCGATGCCGCCGGTGTCCAGCGAATGAGGGGTACCCAGCGGCCGATGGTCTGCCTGAAATCGATCTGATCCTTCCTGGCGTCATCGAGGCCGCTGGTCGACCCCTTGTCGTCGTAGAAGAACGCCTCGACCGGCATGGCGTCGCCGATGTCGTCGTAAGGCGAGACGATCACTTCGTTGAAATCGCCGTAACCGAAGATGCGCCGGACACCGACCATCTGCATCCAGGCCTCCGCCGGCTGGTCGTGCATGTCGGGCCTGGCGATCGCGCGGAACGAGCATCCGTAGTTGTTGATGCCGAAGAGATCGACGAACTGCTGGGCGGTGGTGATGCCCCACTCGTCGCATCGGGTGCGGCATCGATCGAACGGCTCGCCACTCGTCACCGCGTTGATGTAGTAGACGCAACGGGACTCGATCGGCAGGAAGCCCAGTGCACGGGCCATGCGGGCGGGATGGACGATGAAGCCATTGGCGAAGAACGCGCTGTCGAAGTTGGCGTCCTGCCGCAGCCAGGAAAACGAGACGCCCGCGGATCGCCCCGGCGCCATCCACGAGTGTTGCCCCGCCGTCCATTGCGTCGCGCGCAACAGCACGCCCGAACACTCCACGGGCGCGGCAATGGGCGAGCCGCAGTCCTCGCTCAGGTCGTCGAAGCGACGCTGCAATTCGGCGGCGACCGCCTCGCCTTCGCGCGTCGACGCCGCCACCGCGGCGGCGTGCGACGGATCGTGTGGCACGGTGTAAGCGAACCGCGCGTCGTCGACGCGCGCGGGCGTCGTGGAAGCGATGGCGGCGAGGGGGAAAAGCAAGGCTGCGACGGCGGGCAGCAGCGTGAGATGGATCGGATGTCGCATGATCATTCCTCCCTGGAATGGCAGTCCGGCCTCATTGGCCGCGCGCATCGTATCAGCGCGCCACTCGTCATCGCGGAGGTACCGCCTGAAATTGCGGCGCAATCCAACAGGCACGCGGCAGGGGCGCCGCCGATCGCAGCGAGCCAGCCCGGATAAGGTGACCGGGCACCACCGCCCGCGCCGACGCCGATCCGCGCCGGCGCTACTCGAGGATCGCCTGATCGGCCTCGTCGTAGCTGAAGGTCGCCCGGTCGCCGATCGATGCCGCCGGTGTCCACAGGATCACGGGAACCCATCGGCCCGTCGAATCCCTGAAGTCGATCTGATCTTTCTTCGCGTCGTCGAGCCCCCTGATCGAGCCGGACCCGTAATAGAAAAACGCTCCGACCGGCATCGCGGCGCCGATGTCGTCGTAAGGGGCCACGATCACCTCGTTGTGGCCCGCGTACTGGTAGATGCGCCGGACGCCGACCATCTGCATCCACGCGTCGGCCGGCTTGTCGTTCATGTCCGCGCGGGCGGTCGCGCGAAACGCGCAACCGTACGTGCCGGCCGGAAACGTATCCACGAATTGCTCGGCGGTGAAAACACCCTGCGCGTCGCACGGCACGCGGCAACGGTCGCAAAATAAAACCGGCCGAAGCCGGTTCTATTTTTTCCGATGGCGGCGCGATCTCAGCGGCGGTCGCGGATCGCCTTGATCAGGCCTCGCGTCGCACCGTCGAACTGCGACAGGTCACCGGCGTCCTTGTCGTTCGCGAGCGACGGGTAGATCTGCTTCGCGATCACCTTGCCGAGTTCCACACCCCACTGGTCG
>Ga0102591_1004542_pt1 | contig 10632 bp, 8 predicted proteins | sample AraplaCol_mCL_r2_2_FD_76860 | JGI IMG/M metagenome (GOLD analysis project Ga0102591, IMG submission 76860) | Arabidopsis root microbial communities from North Carolina, USA - plate scrape MF_Col_mCL_r2 (SPADES assembly) (version 2) | ecosystem: Host-associated > Plants > Roots > Endosphere... | reverse complement strand
CGCGACGACCGTTGTCCAGCAGCGAGTCGACGGCTTCCTGCAGCATGCGCTTTTCGTTGCGCACGATGATTTCAGGGGCCTTCAGCTCCAGCAGGCGCTTCAGACGGTTGTTACGGTTGATGACGCGACGATACAGGTCGTTCAGATCCGACGTGGCGAAACGGCCGCCATCGAGCGGAACCAGCGGACGCAGTTCGGGCGGCAGCACCGGCAGCACTTCCAGGATCATCCACTCGGGCTTGATGCCCGAACGCTGGAACGCCTCGAGCACTTTCAGGCGCTTGGCGAACTTCTTGATCTTGGCTTCGGAACCCGTGGCCTGCAGCTCGGCGCGGATCTGTTCGATCTGCTTCTCGATGTCGATGCCGCGCAGCAGTTCACGGATGCCCTCGGCACCCATCATTGCCACGAACTCGCCTTCGCCGTACTCATCGCACTTCGCGATGTAGTCGTCTTCCGACATGATCTGGCTCTTCTTGAGCGGGGTCATGCCGGGTTCGAGCACCACGAATGCCTCGAAGTACAGCACGCGCTCGATGTCGCGCAGCGTCATGTCCAGGACCATGCCCAGACGCGATGGCAGCGACTTCAGGAACCAGATGTGCGCGGTCGGCGCGGCCAGTTCGATGTGGCCCATGCGCTCACGGCGCACCTTGGCCAGCGTCACTTCAACGCCGCACTTCTCGCAAATCACACCACGGTGCTTCAGGCGCTTGTACTTGCCGCACAGGCACTCGTAGTCCTTGATCGGGCCAAAGATCTTGGCGCAGAACAGACCATCCCGTTCCGGCTTGAACGTACGGTAGTTGATCGTTTCCGGCTTCTTCACTTCGCCATACGACCACGAACGGATCTTCTCGGGCGAGGCCAGGCCGATCTTGATCGCGTCGAACTGCTCTTCCTGCTGAACCTGCTTAAAGAGATCGAGCAATGCTTTCATTGCAACTCCTTGTTTCGCCACCGGCCCGGAGTCTGTCCGGTACGGCGGCATTCAATCCTGTGGGAAACCTGCACTGGTGGGAGGCAACCGCGGCTGCCTCCCTATCGAACCGGATCAGAAGCGATCCAGATCGATGTCGATACCCAGCGAGCGGATTTCCTTCACCAGCACGTTGAACGATTCCGGCATGCCGGCGTCGATCGAGTGCTCGCCCTTGACGATGTTTTCGTACACCTTGGTACGGCCGTTCACGTCATCGGACTTGACCGTCAGCATTTCCTGCAGCACGTACGACGCGCCGTAGGCTTCCAGTGCCCACACTTCCATCTCACCGAAACGCTGGCCACCGAACTGGGCCTTACCGCCCAGCGGCTGCTGCGTCACCAGCGAGTACGGACCGGTCGAACGCGCGTGCATCTTGTCGTCGACCAAGTGGTGCAGCTTCAGCATGTGCATCACACCCAGCGTGACCGGACGCTCGAAGGCTTCGCCCGTGCGGCCGTCGTGCAGCGTGACCTGCTGCTTCGAGGCCGTCAGACCCTTCTCGCGAGCGATCTCTTCCGGATAGGCCAGGTCCAGCATGCGACGGATTTCGTCTTCATGCGCACCGTCGAACACCGGCGTGGCGAACGGCACACCCTTCTTCAGGTTGGTGGCCAGTTCCAGCACTTCGGCGTCGCTGAGGCTGTCGAGGTCTTCCGGCTTGCCGCTCTCGTTGTAGATCTGCGCGAGCAGCGGACGGAGTTCCGTTGCACGAACGTTAGCCTTGAGCATGTTGCCGATGCGCTCGCCCAGACCGCGCGCGGCCCAGCCGAGGTGGGTTTCGAGAATCTGACCCACGTTCATCCGCGAAGGCACGCCCAGCGGGTTCAGCACGATGTCCGCCGGCGTACCGTCGGCCATGTACGGCATGTCTTCGATCGGAACGATCTTCGACACCACACCCTTGTTACCGTGACGACCTGCCATCTTGTCGCCCGGCTGCAGGCGGCGCTTGACGGCCAGGTACACCTTGACCATCTTGATCACGCCCGGCGGCAGTTCGTCGCCCTGCGTCAGCTTCTTGCGCTTCTCTTCGAAGGCCAGGTCGAACTCGTGGCGCTTCTGCTCGATGGCTTCCTTGACGGCTTCCAGCTGGGCAGCCAGTTCCTCGTCGGCCGGACGAATGTCGAACCAGTGGTACTTGTCCAGGTCCGCCAGGTATTCCTTCGTCAGCTTCGCACCCTTGACCAGCTTCTTCGGACCGCCATTGACGGTCTTGTCGATCAGCAGGCGCTCCAGACGCTGGAAGGCATCGCCTTCCACGATACGCAGCTGGTCGTTCAGGTCCAGGCGGTAGCGCTTCAGTTCGTCGTCGATGATCGACTGCGCACGCTTGTCGCGCGTCACGCCTTCACGCGTGAACACCTGCACGTCGATCACGATACCGCTCATGCCCGACGGCACGCGCAGCGACGTGTCCTTCACGTCCGAAGCCTTCTCGCCGAAAATCGCGCGCAGCAGCTTCTCTTCCGGCGTCAGCTGGGTTTCGCCCTTCGGCGTGACCTTGCCCACCAGCACGTCACCAGCTTCCACTTCGGCGCCGATGTACGTGATGCCCGACTCGTCCAAGCGCGCCAGTTGCGCTTCGGCCAGGTTCGAGATGTCGCGCGTGATTTCTTCCGGTCCCAGCTTGGTGTCACGGGCGACGACCGACAGTTCCTCGATGTGGATCGAGGTATAACGGTCTTCGGCAACCACACGCTCCGAGATCAGGATCGAATCCTCGAAGTTGTAGCCGTTCCACGGCATGAACGCCACCAGCATGTTCTGGCCCAGTGCCAGTTCACCCAGGTCGGTCGAGGCGCCGTCGGCGATCACATCGTTGCGCGCAACGATATCGCCAACCTTCACCATCGGACGCTGGTTGATGTTGGTGTTCTGGTTCGAACGCGTGTACTTGATCAGGTTATAGATGTCCACGCCAACTTCGCCGGCCACGGCTTCGTCGTCGTTCACACGAATTACCACACGCATCGCATCGACGTAATCCACCACGCCGCCACGCATCGCCTGCACGGCCGTACCCGAGTCAACGGCCACGGTGCGCTCCACGCCAGTACCCACCAGCGGCTTGTCCGGACGCAGGCAAGGTACGGCCTGACGCTGCATGTTCGCGCCCATCAGTGCACGGTTCGCGTCATCGTGCTCAAGGAACGGCACCAGCGAGGCAGCAGCCGACACGATCTGCGACGGCGCCACGTCGATGTACTGCACGCGGTCTGGGGTCACCATGCGGGTTTCCCGCTCGGAACCCTCACGCGACGACACCAGTTCGTCGATCAGCGTGCCGTCTGCATCGACTGTCGCATTGGCCTGCGCCACCACGTACTTGCCTTCCTCGATGGCCGACAGGTAATCCACCTGGTCGGTCAGCTTGCTGTTCTCCACCTTGCGGTACGGCGTTTCCAGGAAGCCGTATTCGTTCAGGCGAGCATACAGTGCCAGCGAGTTGATCAGACCAATGTTCGGGCCTTCCGGCGTTTCGATCGGGCACACGCGGCCATAGTGGGTCGGGTGCACGTCACGGACTTCAAAGCCGGCGCGCTCGCGCGTCAGACCGCCCGGGCCAAGTGCCGAAACACGGCGCTTGTGGGTAATTTCCGACAGCGGGTTGGTCTGGTCCATGAACTGCGACAGCTGCGACGAACCGAAGAACTCGCGAATCGCCGACGAAATCGGCTTCGAGTTGATCAGGTCGTGCGGCATCAGGTTCTCGGTCTCGGCTTGGCCCAGACGTTCCTTGACCGCACGCTCCACACGCGACAGGCCGGCGCGGAACTGGTTTTCGGCCAGTTCGCCAACGCAACGCACGCGACGATTGCCCAGGTGGTCGATGTCATCGACTTCGCCCTTGCCGTTACGCAGGTTCACCAGGATCTTGATCGTCTCGAGGATGTCCTCGTCCTGCAGCACCATGCTGCCTTCGCCGCTCGGGCGCGACAGACGGCTGTTGACCTTCATGCGGCCAACGCGCGACAGATCGTACGATTCCTCGCTGTAGAACAGGCGCTGGAAAAGCGCTTCCACTGCGTCTTCGGTGGGCGGTTCGCCCGGGCGCATCATGCGGTAGATGGCGATACGCGCTGCCGTCTGATCGGCGGTATCGTCGGCACGCAGCGTCTGCGAGATGTACGGACCTTGGTCGAGGTCGTTCGTGTACAGCGTCTGGATGTTCTTGACGCCCGCTTCGCGCAGGTTTTCCAACAGCGTCTCGGTCAGCTCGTCGTTGGCGTTGGCGATCACTTCACCGGTGTCCGGATCGATGATGTTCTTGGCCAGCACGCGGCCGAGCAGATAGTCCTCGGGCACGCTGATCAGCTTGGTGCCGGCGGAATCCAGGTCACGGATGTGCTTGGCGTTGATCCGCTTGTCCTTCTCCACCACGACACGGCCATTCTTGTCGACGATGTCAAAGCGCGCAACTTCACCGCGCAGACGCTCGGGCACGAACTCGAGTTGCGCGCCTTCGCCTTGCAGCGTGAAATTGTCGAACACGAAGAAGTGAGCCAGGATCTGTTCCGGCGTCAGGCCGATCGACTTCAGCAGGATCGTCACCGGCATCTTGCGGCGGCGGTCCACACGGAAGTACAGGATGTCCTTCGGATCGAATTCGAAGTCGAGCCACGAACCGCGGTACGGAATGATACGTGCCGAGAACAGCAGCTTGCCGGAGCTGTGCGTCTTGCCCTTGTCGTGTTCGAAGAACACGCCCGGGGAACGGTGCAACTGGCTAACGATGACACGTTCGGTGCCGTTAATCACGAAAGAACCGGTCGACGTCATGAGCGGAATTTCGCCCATGTAGACTTCCTGTTCTTTCACTTCCTTCACCTTGCCCGGGTTCTCGCGATCGTTGATGATCAGTCGAACCTTGGCACGCAGCGCCGAGTGGAAAGTCAGGCCGCGCTGCTGGCATTCCTTGACGTCGAACGGCGGGTTGGAAAGGTGATACGAGACAAACTCCATACGGGCAAGCCCGTTATGGGAGGAGATTGGGAAGATTGCGTTAAACGCAGCTTGCAGACCCTCGCTCTTGCGACGCGCGGTCGGCGTTTCCGCTTGCAAAAACTGGGTGTAGGATTCAATCTGTGTTGCAAGCAGGAATGGAACCTGATGAACCGTAGCACGCTTCGCAAAGGATTTGCGAATGCGCTTCTTTTCGGTGAAGCTGTACGCCATGGGATCTCCGAATCATCGCAGGGCAGGCTGGACCTGGCCGGCACCTGAGGTGTTCAGCGACTGGGAGGGGATTTGGCGGTTGGCCGCTACCAACCTCTGGCTGACGGTACCCGCACGCTGCGGACGGTGTGGTCATTGCACGGCGCAATGCCTGTACGCGTCCGGGGGATACCCGACCAAACTTGTCTTCTGCAGTCGGTTCAGAAGACAAACATCAGCAACCACCTAGTGTGCCACTGATGTTTGGCTTCTGCTAAGGCAGCGAAGGATTTCGCACTGCCAAGCATACGCTACTTCACATCTTTCGCTTCCTCTCCTCGTCAAGGAAAGGACATTACGCCCCAAGGTGCGCCTCTAAACACACCCACACAAGCGCAAAAAGGCTGGCGCCGGGATTCTCCCTTTGCCAGCCCCATCCGCGTGCCCGAAGGCACGCGCGGTACCATTTACTTGACGTCGACCTTCGCGCCAGCGTCTTCCAGCTTCTTCTTGGCTTCGGCAGCAGCGGCCTTGTCCACGCCTTCCTTGACGGGCTTCGGTGCGCCATCGACCAGGTCCTTGGCTTCCTTCAGGCCCAGACCGGTGATTTCGCGAACAGCCTTAATCACGCCGACCTTGTTGGCGCCAACTTCGGCCAGGATCACGTTGAATTCGGTCTGTTCTTCAGCGGCAGCGGCACCGCCAGCGCCCGGGGCAGCAGCAACAGCCATGGCTGCAGCCGACACGCCAAACTTCTCTTCGAACGCCTTGACCAGGTCGTTCAGTTCCATCACGGACATCGCGCCAACGGCTTCCAGGATGTCGTCTTTAGTGATTGCCATTTGGAATACTCCTACTAGATTTGATTCGGGATCGGTAATGCGATCTGTTTAAGCGAGGGCTCAGGCAGCCGGGGCTTCCGCTTCCGCGGGAGCACCTTCGGCCTTCTTGGCAGCCACAGCAGCCAGCAGGCGGGCGAAGCCCGACACCGGCGCTTGCATCACGCCAAGCAGCTGAGCAATCAGTTCGTCACGGCTCGGGATCGAAGCCAGGGCCTTGACGGCGCCAGCATCGAGAACGTTGCCGTTGTACGACCCTGCACGCAGGACCAACTTGTCGTTGGTCTTGGCAAAGTCGTTCAGAACCTTGGCCGACGACACTGCATCTTCGGAAATACCGTAGATCAGCGGGCCGGTCATCTGCTCTGCGAGGCCTGCAAACGGCGTACCTTCGACGGCACGGCGGGCCAGCGTGTTCTTCAGAACACGCAGGTACACGCCTTGCTGACGAGCGGTGGAACGCAGCTTGGTCAGATCGCCAACCGTAATGCCGCGATATTCGGCCACGACGATGGTCTGGGCCTTGGCGACTTGCGCCGAAACCTCAGCAACGACGGCCTTCTTATCTTCAATATTGAGTGGCACGGTTAAGCTCCAAAACGATGCGAATGCACCGGAAAACCGGCTCAATCACATCAGTCCAAACGAACGGCGTCCGATTGGCCCGAATCCCCCGGGTCCTACCCGGCGTCATCAATCCCTTCGGGTGCGCCATCTGCGCTGGCAGACCGGCGATCATCGGAGCGAGCTCCGCATGGCGCCGACCGATTAAGTCCACGCTGCCGAAGCGGCATGAACACCAGCGGTCTTTGATAACCAGCGGCACCTCCCTCACGTCAAGCGCGAGGCTGATGCCACTGCCCAAAGCCTTCCTCCGTCGCCTTCCGGCGCTGGAGTCGACTGCGGCAACACCGCAGTCTTCAATTCCTGCCCTGGCGGGCGTTATCGGGTTCCTGCCAGGTGGCTGCCGTCAGCTTAGGCCGACAGCGAGGTCTGTTCGACGCGAACGCCAACGCCCATCGTGGACGACACGGCGATCTTGCGCAGGTACACGCCCTTGCTCGTAGCCGGCTTCGACTTGACCAGGGCGTCCAGCAGGGCGGCCAGGTTGCTCTTCAGCGCGGCGTCGTCGAACGAGCGACGACCGATGGTGGCGTGGATGATACCGGCCTTGTCGACGCGGTATTGCACCTGACCAGCCTTGGCGTTCTTCACAGCCTGGGCGACGTCCGGCGTCACAGTGCCAACCTTCGGGTTCGGCATCAGTCCGCGCGGGCCCAGGATCTGGCCCAGCGTACCCACGATACGCATCGTGTCCGGCGAGGCGATCACGACGTCGAAGTTCAGGTTACCGGCCTTTACTTGCTCTGCCAGGTCTTCCATGCCAACCACGTCAGCGCCAGCAGCCTTGGCGGCTTCGGCCTTTTCGCCCTGGGCGAACACAGCCACGCGCACCGACTTGCCGGTACCAGCCGGCAGCACTACGGAACCACGCACAACCTGGTCCGACTTCTTGGCATCGATGCCCAGTTGCACGGCCACGTCGATCGATTCGTCGAACTTGGTCGAGCCGCAGCTCTTGACCAGGCTCAGAGCCTCGTCGATCGGGTAAAACTTGGTACGCTCGACCTTCGCTTTGTTAGCGGCGACGCGCTTCGAAACCTTAGCCATTTACAGACCCTCCACGGTGATGCCCATCGAACGCGCCGAACCAGCGATCGTACGCACGGCGGCGTCGAGGTCAGCGGCGGTGAGGTCAGCATTCTTTGCCTTGGCGATTTCTTCAGCCTGGGCACGGGTGATCTTGCCAACCTTGTCGGTATGGGGCTTCGGCGAACCCTTGGTGATGCCTGCTGCCTTCTTGATCAGCACGGTCGCCGGCGGCGACTTCATCACGAACGTGAAGCTCTTGTCGGCGAAGGCAGTAATCACCACCGGCACCGGCAGACCGGGTTCCATACCCTGGGTCTGGGCGTTGAACGCCTTGCAGAACTCCATGATGTTCAGACCGCGCTGACCCAGTGCGGGACCAACGGGCGGGGAGGGATTTGCCTTACCAGCTGGAATCTGCAGCTTGATAAAGCCAATGATCTTCTTGGCCATATTTACTCCAATCCGGACCCGTTCCTGTTTCGGAATCAGATCCTGTTGAGTGGTAACGCGCTATCGCCATGCCAGGCATGACCTCACGCTCCTCTTCGGGCCAGCCGTAACTGACCCTTTTTCCACCCTCCCCCTTACGGGCGACGGCAGTGAAAAATCCTTAAACCTTCTCGACCTGGCCGAACTCCAGTTCGACCGGCGTCGCACGTCCGAAGATCGTGACGGTCACGCGCAGGCGCGACTTTTCGTAATTCACTTCTTCGACGTTACCGTTGAAATCGGTGAATGGGCCATCCTTGACACGCACCATTTCGCCCACTTCGAACAACGTCTTGGGACGCGGCTTCTCGACCCCTTCCTGCATCTGGGTCATGATCTTGTCGACTTCCCGTTGGGAGATCGGACTCGGGCGATTGCGCGCGCCGCCAACGAAACCAGTGACCTTGCTGGTGTTCTTCACCAGATGCCACGTCTCGTCGGTCATTTCCATCTCGACCAGCACGTAACCCGGGAAGAAGCGGCGTTCGGTGACGGACTTTTGCCCGCCCTTGATTTCCACGACTTCCTCCGACGGCACGAGGATGCGACCAAACTTGTCCTGCATCTCGGCGCGTTCGATGCGCTCTTGCAACGCGCGCTGCACGCTCTTTTCCATGCCGGAGTAAGCGTGTACCACGTACCAGCGCTTCTTCGATGAAGGCGATTCCGATGCCGTGGCTTCCTGCTGAGCGTTATCCGTCATGTCTACCTCTTATTTCCAGCCCAGCACGAGCGAGAAGATTACCCACTCGATGAGCTTGTCCGCCGACCACAGGAAGAGCGCCATAACGACGACGAAGACAAAGACGAGTCCCGTCATTTGTCCGGCTTCCTTGCGCGTCGGCCAGACGACCTTGCGAACTTCCCGATACGATTCACGGGCAAATCCCACGAAGTCCTTGCCAGGCGCGGAGATAAGTGCCACCACTACGCCCAGCGCGATACCGGCGAACAGTGCGGCGCCGCGGACGTAAGAGGGCTGCTGGGCCAGCGCGTAGAAACCGATGACTCCGGCTACCACCAGGAGCACCGCCACGACGAGCATTACTTTGCCGCTCGAGGCGCCTACGGTTTCGACATTGGGATTAGCCATGTTTCGCAAACGAGACTAAGCCGCGTCACGAGTCTTCATCGCGACGCGGCTGATTGATTTGGCAGGGGCAGAGGGAATCGAACCCCCAACCTTCGGTTTTGGAGACCGACGCTCTGCCAGTTGAGCTATACCCCTAAAACAACTTGGGGTTAGCCTAAGCCAACCCCCTGGCAAACGAACGCGACCGGTTGGTGTCGCGCTCGCCAGTTCGACAAAAACTTAGTCGAGGATCTTTGCCACAACGCCGGCGCCGACGGTACGACCGCCTTCGCGGATAGCGAAGCGCAGGCCTTCTTCCATGGCGATCGGGGCGATCAGCTTGACGGTGATCGACACGTTGTCACCCGGCATGACCATTTCCTTGTCCTGCGGCAGCTCGATCGAGCCGGTCACGTCGGTCGTACGGAAATAGAACTGCGGGCGGTAGTTGTTGAAGAACGGCGTATGACGACCACCTTCGTCCTTCGACAGAATGTACACCTCGCCCGTGAAGTGCGTGTGCGGCTTGATCGAGCCCGGCTTGCACAGGACTTGGCCACGTTCCACGTCTTCACGCTTCGTGCCGCGCAGCAGCAGGCCAACGTTGTCACCAGCCTGGCCTTGGTCCAGCAGCTTGCGGAACATTTCCACGCCCGTGCAGGTCGTCTTCACCGTCGGGCGGATACCCACGATTTCGATTTCCTCACCGACCTTCACGATGCCGCGTTCGATACGACCCGTCACCACGGTACCGCGGCCCGAGATCGAGAACACGTCTTCCACCGGCATCAGGAACGTACCGTCCACAGCGCGCTCCGGCGTCGGGATGTACGTGTCCAGCGCGTCGGCCAGAGCCATGATCGCGCCTTCGCCCAGGTCGCCCTTGTCGCCTTCCAGCGCCAGCTTGGCCGAACCCTTCACGATCGGCGTGTCATCGCCCGGGAAGTCGTACTTCGAGAGCAGCTCGCGCACTTCCATTTCGACCAGCTCGAGCAGCTCGGCGTCGTCGACCATGTCGCACTTGTTCAGGAACACGATGATGTAAGGCACGCCAACCTGGCGGGCCAGCAGGATGTGTTCACGCGTTTGCGGCATCGGGCCGTCTGCAGCCGAGCACACCAGGATCGCGCCGTCCATCTGCGCGGCGCCCGTGATCATGTTCTTCACATAGTCAGCGTGGCCCGGGCAGTCAACGTGGGCGTAGTGGCGGTTCGCCGTTTCGTATTCCACGTGTGCGGTGTTGATCGTGATGCCGCGTGCCTTTTCTTCCGGCGCTGCATCGATCTCGTCGTATTTCTTGGCCGAGCCGCCAAACTTCGCAGCCAGCACCGTGGCAATTGCTGCCGTCAGCGTCGTCTTGCCGTGGTCAACGTGACCAATCGTACCTACGTTCACGTGCGGCTTGGTCCGCTCGAACTTTTCCTTTGCCATGTTTCAGC
>Ga0102591_1004539_pt1 | contig 10645 bp, 13 predicted proteins | sample AraplaCol_mCL_r2_2_FD_76860 | JGI IMG/M metagenome (GOLD analysis project Ga0102591, IMG submission 76860) | Arabidopsis root microbial communities from North Carolina, USA - plate scrape MF_Col_mCL_r2 (SPADES assembly) (version 2) | ecosystem: Host-associated > Plants > Roots > Endosphere... | reverse complement strand
CTGTTGCTGGTCGCGCGCCTCGGCATCGCCTCGGTGTTCTTCCTCTCCGGTCGCACCAAGGTATCCGGGTTCCTCACGATCAAGCCGTCGACGTACGACCTGTTCGCCTCCGAATACGCCCTGCCCCTCGTGTCGCCGGGCATCGCGGCACACCTCGCCACGTATGCGGAGCACCTGTTCCCCGTGTTGCTGGTGCTCGGCCTCTGCACGCGCGTTTCCGCGCTCGCGCTGCTCGGCATGACCACGGTGATCGAGGTGTTCGTCTATCCCGACGCCTGGCCGACGCATCTCACGTGGGCCGGCCTCCTGCTTCCGCTCGTCGCGCGCGGTGCCGGTCACTGGTCGCTCGACCACGTGATCGAACGCATGCGCCACGGTCGCTGATCACCTCCTGTTCCCCTCACACACAAGCAAAGGACTTCCATGCGTATCCTGTTGACCGCCGCCATCGCGGCGATGGCCCTGGGCGGTGCGACGGCGACGTACGCCGCCGATGCCACGACACCTCCCGGCGTCCGGAACATCGTCATCGTACCCGGCGCGTTCGTCGACGGCTCGGGCTGGCGCGTCGTGCACGACATCCTGATCCACAAGGGCTACACCGTGAACGTGGTGCAGCCGAAGATCGAGACGCTGGCCGACGACATCGAGCAGACCCGCGAGCAGATCCGCAAACAGGATGGCCCGGTGCTCCTCGTCGGCCACAGCTACGGCGGCGTCGTGATCACGCAGGCCGGCAACCGCGACAAGGTCAAGGGCCTCGTGTACGTCGCCGCGCTGGTACCGGACGTCGGCGAGAGCCTCTCGCAGCTCGTCGGTTCGATGCCGTCGCCGAGCAACGATGTTTCCGCGACGCGCGATGGCCACCTGTATTTCGACGAGAAGAAGTTCGGCGCCGACTTCGCGGGCGACCTGACCACCAATCGCACCGACTTCATGGCGGTGTCGCAGGTGTCGGCGACCACGGCCGCCTTCGGCGCGACGATGCAGGTCGCCGCGTGGCACGACAAGCCCGTCTGGGGCGTCGTCGCTACCGACGATCGCGCCCTGAGCCCCGACCTCGAGCGATGGATGTACAAGCGCGCCAACGCGAAGGTCACCGAGATCAAGGCCAGCCATGTCGTCTACATCTCGCAGCCCGAACAGGTGGCGAAGGTGATCGAAGACGCCGCGCGCAGCCTGAAGTAAAGCCACGAACCCACGTCCCCACCCGGTCCGTGCCGGACCCCATCCGCAGGAGAGCACCACCATGAACACCGCCACCACGTCCCGTCGCGGCTTCGCCGCCGCTGCCGCGCTCGTCGCCCTCGCCGTCGCATCGATCGCCACCCCGGCGGCCGCCAGCGGCGCGGCAGGCGCCAAGGAAGAGCCGACGCGCTGCTACGGCGTCAATACCTGTAAGGGCACCAGTCTCTGCGCCACCGCCAAGAACGATTGCAAGGGCCTCAACACGTGCAAGGGCCAGGGTGTCGTCGTGAAGACCCCGACCGAGTGCAAGGCCGCCGGCGGCACGCTGACCGAACCGAAGTAAGCAACGGCGCGGAGCCGGCCACGGGCCGGCTCCGCCTTCCTTCCGCGCCAGGACTGCCTGCATGCACACGCCTCCCCCCACGTTCTCCGGTTTCGGCCTCGGCCTCCGCAAGGAGCACTACCGCGACTTCCTCGACACCGACGTGCCCGTCGACTTCGTCGAAGTGATCTCCGAGAACTTCATGGTCGATGGCGGGCAGCCACGCGATATCCTGCGCCGCGTTCGCGAGAAGCACCCCGTCGCGCTCCACGGCGTGTCGATGTCCATCGGTTCGTCGGACGGGCTCGACCTGCACTATCTCGCCCGGTTGCGATCGCTCGTCGACGACGTGCAACCACTGTTCGTCTCCGATCATCTGAGCTGGTCGCGCGTCGCCGGTTTCAACTCGCACGACCTGCTCCCCGTCCCCTACACAGACGAAGCCCTCGACCTGGTCTGTCGCAACATCGACATGGCGCAGGATGCACTCGGTCGCGCCATACTCTTCGAAAACCCGTCGAGCTACGTCGCCTTCGACGACGCGTCGATGTCCGAATGGGCATTCCTCGCCGAGATGTCGCGTCGTACCGGATGCGGCCTGCTGCTCGACGTGAATAACGTCTACGTGAGCGCCTGCAACCACGGCTTCGACCCCCATGCTTTCCTGCGCGGCATTCCCGCCGACCGCGTTCGCCAGGTGCACCTCGCCGGTCACAGCGTCGGCCCGGGCATCCTGATCGACACGCACGATCAGCCCGTGTGCGACGATGTCTGGTCGCTCTACGGCACCGCGATGTCGCTGCTCGGCCCCGTCGCCACGATGATCGAGCGCGACGACGACATGCCGCCCCTCGCGGAGCTGATGGCGGAAGTGGACATGGCACGCGACATCGCGACGGTGAGCGCACGCCGGGAGGTCGCATGAATCTCGCCGAGTTGCAGCGAAACTTCCGCTCCTGGCTCGTCGCGCCGGACGATGCGATCGCCGGCGTCTTCGGCGCGCATGCCGCGCGGGGGCTTCACGTCTATCAGAACAACTACCGGGCGCAGCTCATCGGATGCCTCGAGGTCAGCTACCCGCAGGTGCGCCGCTGGCTGGGCGACGACGCGTTTCGCGAAGCGGCGATCTGCCACATCGTCGGTCATCCTCCCCATGCCTGGACGCTCGATCACTACGGAAGCGATTTCGCCGACACGTTGCTCTCGCTCTATCCGCGCAACCCCGATCTGCGCGAGCTCGCGTGGATCGAATGGTCGTTATCGGAGGCGTTCGTCGCGGCCGACACACGGGCACTGTCGAGGGACGTCCTGGCAGGCGTGGACTGGGATCGCGCCTGCCTTCGCCTCACGCCCAGCCTGCGCCTCCTGCCCGCCACCACGAATGCCGACCATATCTGGTTCGCGCTCGACAACGACATGACGGTGCCGCAGGGTGCCATGCTCGACGCGCCCGGCGGATTCGCCGTATGGCGGAAAGGATTCCACTCGCAACTGGATCGCGTGGATGCGACGACGTTCGACGCGCTGTGCTCGCTGCGCGACGACGCGACATTCGCATCGCTCTGCGATCGCCTCGTCGACCGCCTGGGTGAAGACGAAGGCGTGCGGCGCGCCGGCATGCTGCTCGCGCAATGGATGGATGCGGGTATCGTGGCGGACATCGACGACGGCAGCGACGAAACGTCCATGGATTAGTGGATTCGACAAGATTCGACGGTACACGACGGTGAATCCTGATCGTGGTGCCGAGCCCTCCCTCAACCGATCATCGAGTACACGGCCATGCCCTATCGTCTCCTTTTCGTCGCCGCCATGGCACTCATCGTGGGTGGCGTGATCACGCTCGGCGCTTTCGCCAGCGAACCCGCCACCCGGGAGGCATCGGCATCCCGATCGCCCGTGTTCGGCGTGACGTTGCCCGAGGGCTACCGTAACTGGCAGACGATCAGCGTCGCCCACGAGGCGGGCAACAACAACGACATCCGCGTCATTCTCGGCAACGACGTCGCGATGAAAGCCTTCCGCGCCGGCCAGGTGCCGTATCCGGACGGCACGATCATCGCCCGCCTGGCGTGGAAGTACGAATCGTCGGCGCGCAACAACGCGATCTTCGGTCGCGACCAGTCGTTCGTCGCGGGAGAACCGACGAATGTCCAGATCAGCGTGAAGGACTCGAAGCGCTTCCCGGATACCGACGGCTGGGGCTACGCGCAGTTCGAGAACGACGGGACCGCGAACCAGAGCGTCGCGCTGGTGAATGCGTGCTACGCATGCCACAAGAAGTTGCCGGCCGGGAGCGATCTCGTCTTCAGCTCCTACTCGAAGTAACGCACGGAAGACGTTCGATCCACGAGCGGCCCACCGCGCTGGATGCCGCGTACGAAGGCATTGTCACACCACCGTGCTGACTGGTCTGGTTTGGACAGAAGTGCATCCGAAGGTGCCGTCAGCACCGCGCCGTCAATGGATTCAGACGCCAGTTCCACCTTCGCAGTGATCGGTATGAACAACGGCGCGGCCTGTACCTTCAACTGCTTCGCGAAGGAAAAGCGTGCCGAGAGATGGGGCCCACATGCCGAGGCGCGAGTCGACTCACGATGCTCCCCTGCTGCAGTCTCCCCACGCATGGCGTCCGCTTTCAGTCGTGCGGATTGATCGGCTCGCCGGGTCCGTACACCCCTTGAATGGAGACGACGGTATCGAAGTCGACAACTTCCTTGCCAAACACCAACTTTCTTTGCGCCGGACCCAGGAATGGCGCGGTGCTATCGAACTCACTCATGGTCCGGTCCCCGACAAGCTGGATCACATACGTGTACGTTTTTCCGGGCTCGAGCGCCGCAAGTACCCGCGCGTAATAGTCTGTGTTCATCTGGTTTCCTCCTTAAGCGGTGCGAGTCGCTGACTCCGACTCATCGACAGCCGGGACGCCACGCGCGACTGACGCATCCTACCCACTACGATCATCTGCACTGCGGTACACGAAGAGCCGGAGACCGAAGTTTCTCGCAGCGCGATTGCGGTCTCTACCAAGGTCATCCGCACCTTAACTGATCGCCACCCGCGACCATATATTCCATGGGTCGTAGGATTGACTGACGCGTCGCTACCCGCCTCCTGATGGTGCTGGAAGAAGGTAGGCGTGTCGCTCTGGAAATGGGGGGACGACGTCGAGCGTCTCGTTGTCCCGAGGCGCTGGCATGTCTCCGAAACCGGCTCGCGTGGAAGTACGAGTCGTCCGCGCGCAACAACGCGATCTTCGGCCGCGACCAGTCGTTCGTCGCGGGCGAACCGACGAATGTCCAGATCAGCGTGAAGAACTCGAAGCGCTTCCCGGATACCGACGGCTGGGGCTACGCGCAGTTCGAGAACGACGGCACCGCGAACCAGAGCGTCGCGCTCGTGAATGCGTGCTGCGCATGCCACAAGAAGTTGCCGGCCGGGAGCGATCTCGTCTTCAGCTCGTATTCGAAGTGAGCGGCGATGGTCGAGCGGACGGGCCGTCCTTTCGTGGGCGCTCGGAAGCCCCGCAGTCGCGTGGCGTCCTCGGACCGTTCGGGCACGGGGCACCGCGCGCGCGCGCTCGCCAGCCTGCGCCAGAGCGCCTTAGCTCGAGGGACGGCGGCTCCGGAGGAAGGAGTGCGGGGAAGAATGGCGCGCCTGGAGGGATTCGAACCCCCGACCAATGGCTTCGGAAGCCACTACTCTATCCGGCTGAGCTACAGGCGCGTAACAGCGGACCGGCATTGTAGCGGGTATGTCCCCGGCGGCCTAGTCTTGGGGCCGGGGCCCTCGCACGGGCCGGCTCCGCACCCGCCGCCACGGCGCGCACCGTCTCACGGGAGCGACGCCGCGTTTCCGCGTGCAGCGGCCAGCAATCGCACGCGCGCAGCAGGAGCGTCAGCATCGCGAGCGACACGGCCATGCTGGTGAACTCGTTGGTGGCGATCTCCGACACCGACGCCGCGATGCCATGGCGATCCGCATCGATGCGCCATGTCAGCGTGTTTCCGATCGCGGCGCTGCCGAAGGCGAGGAGCCAGAAGGCGAGCATGAAATGCCGCCTCCGCGTGTGCGCGCGGTCGAGTTCGAGGCCGGGAGGCGCAGGGGAACGGGTCATGACTCGATAGCAACGTCGCGAAGGCCAGACATGAGAAGAGCGCCTTCCGGCGCCCTTCGGGTGGTGCTTCCTTCGATTTGTAGAGCTCGCCCAGTGAGTCGGACCTGCCCTTATTCCGCTCCGGGTGAGGTAGTTGAGCAATCGTGGCGATCGGTGCGAGTGGTATTGCAACCTGTCGGCACGATCGAGTCGAATCGTCATCCCGCCAATTCGGCAAGCCCGTCGACGATAAAGTCGAGCGCCACGTCGCCCCAGTCGATGCCTGCCTGCCCCCTCGGTATCGCCCGCCACTGGAACATGAAGAATCCTTGCCCGCTCACGACACCGTACGTATCGAGCGTTCTCGACGTGTCGCTCTTCGCACGCGGAAGCCGACGCGCGCGAGGGAATGCCCCGGCCACCTCATCGTAGATGGGCTGCACGGCTTTCAGGTACTCGTCGGATCCGACATCGTACGTCGCGATGGCCTCGGCATACTCGGGACGCTCGACGATCGCCCGACAGATATCCCTCTGCCGCTGGGTCTCCCGCGCCACGGCAGCCTCCGGGATTTCCGTCTTCAGAACGTCGAGGGGCGGTACGCCGTTGCGCTCCTTCGTACTGAAAATGTCCGTGGTCTTTTCGTGCGTGTTATGCAGTACGTTGTACAAGGCGGCGATGTTTCCGTAGTCGCGGCCCTTGCAATGCGCGTCCACTTCTTCCGATCGACGACACGTCGAATACCCTATTACCTTGATATCGTTGTAGATGAGTCCTTCATTCGCGTTGTAGCGCGTCAGATCGACCTTCCCGGTAGAACCCGTTTCCGTAGCACGCAAGATCAGACAGTACAGATCCCCAAGCGTCCGGGTCTTCGGATCCAGGACCAACGTCCTGAGGCCGTAGTTGCGATCGTCCAGGAACCCGAGCACACGAAATTCATACGGGCCTTCGCCATCCATGACGTTTCTCCTCGTTGGCGGAATGTTTGGCCGGTCTTAATTGCCCGCCGCGCTCGACGGAAGCGCCGGCTTGCCGAAATAATGGAAGGCGACGCAGGCATCGAGTCCGGGGTAGGTGCCGAAGTTGATTTCGGACAACCTCAAGGCCACCGCCGACGCACGGCTGTATGGCGGACAACTTCCATCCGGGTCGCAGTACGTGACATTGAGCATGGCCCCTGCGTCCATGCCGAGAGGAGGCCGCCCCGTCACCGCATCCGCCTCGCTATCCGCCCACCCTATCGAGACGGCGTAGTAAAAGCATCGACTGCTACCGGTGCCCCCAAGGAAATCTCCGAAGCCGCAAGCTGCACCAACGATGTCTTTCGAATAGGGCGAATTGAGTCCAGGCATGATCGTTCCCTCCATGGGTTCGCGATGTTGCGAGAGCGGCATCCGCTTGCTACCGCTCGTACGACATTTGACGATCAACGCACGCCCTCGTAAATAGCGCGAACGGTGTAGGAACCGCGCTGCGGACTCATCCCGTCGTTTCGCGGCACGAACGCAAGAAGGGCGCCTTCCGGCGCCCTTCTGTCGTGCTTACTTCGCCTTGTAGAGCTCGCCCAGCCAGTCGGGCTTGCTCTTGTCCCGCTCGAGGTGCGGGTACTTCAGGCCATCGTGGTAGTCGATGCGGATCGTCTTGTACTGGTCGAAGTTCTTCACCAGCAGTTCGATCGGCGCCTTGTCCGTCTTCGCGGCGGTCACGGCGTCCTTCAGCACGTCGCCGTCGAACTCCTTGTTGTTCACCGCGACGATGTGCATACCCGGCGACAGTCCGGCGTTGAAGGCGGGGCCGTCCCAGAGCACGTCCGCGATGTCGCCCTTCGACGACACCGAGAAGCCTGCCGAGTAGGTCAGGTCGGTGTAGTGACGACGGGCCTCGATCGCCTTGGCGGCCTCGGACGGCTTGTCGTTGTAGACGAGCTTCCAGCCACCGCGTTCGATACCTTCGAGATCGCCCTTGTGACCGTCGACGCGGTCGCGCAGGTAGGTCGCCCAGTCGAACGGCGTGATGCCATTGAGCGTGGAGACCACCTCCTCGAACGTGTACGGATTGACCTTCCAGTCACCGTCCTTCATGCCGAAGAATGCCTTGGCAAAATCGTCGAGCGACCGCTTGTTCTTCGTCAGTTCGCGCAACTTCGTATCCACGTCGAGCCAGATCATCTGACCACCCGAATAGTAGTCTTCGCTCATCTGGTAGTTGCGATACGAGAGCGGACGACGCTGGGCGATGGTCGGATCGTTCGTGGTGTCCTGGATGTTACGCCACGACAGGCCGGGGCGGCCCTTGTCGTACGTGGCGGCCACGAAGGCGAGCATGTCGCGCGCCTGGTCCTGCGACAGCAGGCCCGAGCGTGCCGCGACGACGTTACCCCAGAACTGCGTCTGGCCTTCGTACACCCACAGCAGGCTGTCGCCCATCGGCACGTTGAAGCTGGGCGTGGCGAGGTCGGCGCCGCGGCGATACTTGCCGTCCCACGAATGGTTGTATTCGTGCGCGAGCAGGTCGCGGCCGGCCCAGCTCTTGTCCCACTCGGTGAAGTAGTTCGTTCCCGCGCTGTTCTCGGACGAACGATGGTGCTCGAGACCGATGCCGCCGAGCTTGTCGGTCAGCGCCAGCAGGAAGTCGTAGTGGTTGTAGTGACGCGCACCGTAGAGCTTGTCCATCTGCTGGACGAGCTTGCGGTGGGCCTCCAGGCCTTCCGGCTTGATCTCGAGCGCTTTCGCGTTGTCGGCGACGATGTTCAGGTGCACCGGCGAGCGACCGTTGGGATCGAGATCCACGCGCTTGAAGTAGCGACCCGCGAAGATCGGCGAATCGACGAGGTTGTCGAAATCGATCGCCTTGAACGTGACCGTGTCGCCGGTCTTGCTCGCCTGCTCCAGCGCGGTGCCGAACTGGAACCCGGCCGGGAACTTCACGGTCGGTTCGACCTGCACGCGATCGGCGCGGTAACCCGCCGGATACAGCGCGACCTGGTTCCACTGCACGTTGACGATGTCGGGCGTCATCACGATACGGCCCTGGCGCGCGTCCTGCGGCGTCAGCGTCTGGAATTCGAGATCGACGGACGACGCACCGGCGGGCACGTCGACGTGGAACGCGTAGACGTTGTATTCGTCGCGCTTCCACTCGAGGCGCTTGCCGCCGGCGGTGACGACGAGGCCTGCGAACTGGTCGATCGGACCGGTCGGCGAATGGTGGCCCGGGATCCACTCGGGGAACAGCAGCGTCAGCGGGCCCGGCTTCGCGGGCACGTTCTCACGCACGCGCATGATGCGCCGGTCGAGGTCGGTCGCGTCGACCGTGATCTTCAGCGTGCCGTCGTAAGCGACGTCCTGCGGGGCGGGAACGGTCGGCACGTCGTCCGCACGGACAGCGGTGGCGCCGACGCCCGCGAGGGCAGCCAGCAGCGCGGAAGCAAGCAAGGTGGATTTCAAAGCATTCTCCCCTGGGGAAACATGGTGGTCGCCCTTTCTTCCATGCGAGCGGATCGGCGCCGCCCAAGGCGGTTCGCGCAAGCCTTCGATCCTAAACGGCAGGGAGGGGGGTGCCCCATGCCAGAGGTCACGGTCGGGCCGTGTGCCGGTGGACGGCGAGCCACAGGAAATCGCGGCGCCGGGCCCGGCGCCGCGACGGCACTTACTCGAGATCGCCGAGTTTGTCGTCCATCTTCGGTTTCGCCAGCCACTGGGCGATGTCTTCGCCGATGGCCTTCGCGGTACGCACGAGCACGGCGCAGTTGCCTTTGAAGCCACCGAAGGCACCGCCCATCGAGACGCGACGGTCCTTGAAGCTGCCGACGACGTTGCCACCCTCGTACAGCTTGCCTTTCACGGTCATGGCCTTGTGGTGCCCCATGAACGCATTGCCGTCGGCGCTCACGTCGGTGATTTCCATCCACAGCACCCGGCCCGGTTCCGCGCCGGACACCTTCTCGGCGAAGGTCACGGCCGTGCCGGTCTCTTTGGCCTTGTCCGCGATGGCGTCGGGCAGCTCGCTTTCGAGCTTGCACTCGTTGAGCACCGCCTTCGGCACGTCCGCATCTTCGTTGATACCCACGGGCTTCTGTACCGTCACGGCGTCGGCACCATAAACCGTCGGCGTCGCGGCCGCGATCAGAAACGCGGCGATCGTCCACTTCCTCACTGGTGTTTCTCCTTTTTACCCTGTTGCGTCATGCGAAGCGCGACCCGGCGCGTACGCCGTGGCTCCGCTCCCAACCGTAGCACGAAGGTCGGCACCGGCGCCTGCGCTCATCCCCGCGACGGTATCTTCAGTCCACGCTGCACCGCCGGACGCGACATGCCGCGTTCCAGCCATGCGGCGACGTTGACGAAATCGTCGAAGCCGACCAGCTCGCGCGCGCCGTAGAACGTGATGAGGTTGTTGACCCAGCCGAGCGTCGCGATATCGGCGATGGTGTACTCGGCGCCGACGATCCAGTCGTGGCCCTTCAGCTGCGCGTCGAGCACGCCGAGAAGCCGCTTCGATTCGTTGACGTAGCGCTCCAGCGGTCGCTTGTCCTCGTACTCGCGACCGGCGAACTTATGGAAGAAGCCCACCTGTCCGAACATCGGACCGATGCCCGCCATCTGGAAGAAGAGCCACTGGATCGTCTCCCAGCGTTTCGTCGCGTCCTGCGGAATGAACCGTCCGGTCTTCTCCGCCAGGTAGAGCAGGATGGCGCCGGATTCGAACAGGCCGATGGGTGCGCCGCCCGGGCCGTCCGGGTCGACGATCGCCGGGATCTTGCCGTTCGGATTGAGCGACGCGAACTCGGGCAGCTTGCTCTCGTTCTTGCCGATATCGACCAGGTGCGGCTCGTACGGGATGCCGAGCTCTTCCAGCATGATCGACACCTTGACGCCGTTCGGCGTGTTCAGCGAATACAGCTGGATGCGTTCGGGATGCTGCGCGGGCCATCGCTGCGCGATGGGAAACGCCGATAGGTCGGTCATCGGATCGGTCCTGTGATGGGAAGGCCCTCCGAAGGTAGGCGCTCGATCGTGGGGATTCAATGAGGA
>Ga0102591_1004536_pt1 | contig 10659 bp, 8 predicted proteins | sample AraplaCol_mCL_r2_2_FD_76860 | JGI IMG/M metagenome (GOLD analysis project Ga0102591, IMG submission 76860) | Arabidopsis root microbial communities from North Carolina, USA - plate scrape MF_Col_mCL_r2 (SPADES assembly) (version 2) | ecosystem: Host-associated > Plants > Roots > Endosphere... | reverse complement strand
GCGTACATGCCAAAGGTCGGCGGGGAGATCACCACGGCATCCTGCCCCGCGCGGCAGAACGCCCGTACGAGCAGGTCGATGGCTTCGTCGCTGCCGCGCGTGGCGAGCACCCGATCCGGCAAGGTCGCATAGAGGTCGGCCAGCGCGTCGATCAGCGCACGGGGCTGGGGATCGGGATAGCGATTGAGTCCCTCGCCGCCGGGAATGTTCGGCGGGCGCGACGACTCGTTGGCGTTGAGCAGCACGGTGCCGCCCTGCGCCTCCATGCGTGCGCTCGAATAGGGCGCGAGGGCGCGAATGTCCGGACGGGCGAGATCGAGGACGCTCATGCGGTCGCATCCATCGCGGCCAGCCGCAGCGTGACGGCGCGGCGGTGCGCTTCGAGCTGTTCGGCCTCGGCGAGCGTCGCCGCGCAGGGACCGATGCGACGAAGGCCGTCGGCGGTGAGTTCCTGCACCGTGACCTGTTTCTGGAAGCTCGCCACCGAGACGCCGCTGTAGCTGCGCGCGTAGCCGTACGTCGGCAACACGTGGTTGCTTCCGCTGCAGTAGTCGCCCACCGACTCGGGCGTCCACTCGCCGAGGAACACCGACCCGGCGGACTCCACGCCGTCGAGCAATGCACGCGGATCGGCCGTCTGGATGATGAGGTGCTCCGGGGCGTAGCGGTTGCTGACGCGAAGCGCCTCGTCGAGATCGTCGACGAGCACAAGCCGGCTCTCGCCAAGCGCCTGCGCCGCCACCGCGGCTCGCGGGAGCAAGGCACGCTGCCGCTCCACCTCCGCCTCGACACGATCTAGCAGCCCCGCCGACGGACTGACCAGCAGCACCTGCGAGTCCGGCCCGTGCTCCGCCTGCGACAGCAGATCGGCCGCGACGAATCGCGCGTCGGCGCCATCGTCGGCGATCACCAGCACTTCGGAAGGCCCGGCGGGCATGTCGATCGCGGCGCCGGACGGATCGCCGGCGACCTGGAGTTTCGCTTCCGTGACCCACGCGTTGCCGGGGCCGAAGAGCTTGTCGCACCGTGGCACGGTCGCCGTGCCATACGCCATCGCCGCGATCGCCTGCGCGCCGCCGAGCTTGAACACGCGATGGACGCCCACGGCGCGCGCGGCGAACAGCACCGCGTCGTCGCAGCGGCCGTTCGCCTGCACGGGTGTGCACAGCACCACCTCGCGACAACCGGCGATCGCCGCCGGCACGCCGAGCATCATCGCGGTGGAGGGCAGCGGCGCGCCGCCGGCAGGCACGTAGAGGCCCACGCGACCGATGGCACGCAACACCCGTTCCACGCGAACACCCGGCGCGGTATCGACCGCGACCGGCTGCGGTGCGGCCGCGCGGTGGAACGTGTCGATGCGACCGATCGCATCGAGTACCGCGGCCTTGAGCTCCGGCGAGAGACGCGCCTCCGCGTCGGCGAATTCCCGCTCTTCCACCGCGAGGGTCGCCAGCGCGACACCGTCGTAGCGCGCGGTGAGTTCCGCGAGCGCGACGTCGCCGCGCGCCCGGACATCGGCCACGATGGCCTCCACGCCAAGGCGGAGCCCGGCGGCGCGCGATTGCGCGGGACGCGCCAGCGCGGCGTCGCGGCCGGATTCGTCGAGCGTCTTCCAGTCGATTCGTTTCATGCCAGCATCTTCTCCACCGGCAGCACCAGCATGTCGCGCGCACCGGCGCGCTTCATGTCTTCCAGCTGCCGCCAGCTCACCGAGCCCGCGCACAGCGCCTGCAACACGACCTGATCCGGCGCGCCGTCGACCGGCGTGAGCGTCGGCACCGGGCCGCCGGGCAGCAGTCGGGTGATGGCGGCCAGCGCGTCGCGCGGCGCCTGCATGAGGATGAGGCGCGAATCGCGCACCTGGATCACGCCGTCCAGCCGGCGGAGAAGCAGTTCGGCGATCTCGCCGCGCTCGTCCGAAGGCAACTCGCGATGCCCGCCGAGCACGGCCTCGCTCTCCACCACCACGGCGGCCTCGCGCAGCTGGTTGGCGACCAGCGTGGCGCCACTCGAAACGAGGTCGCAGATGGCGTCGGCGGTACCGAGTCGCGGCGCGATCTCGACCGAACCGGCCAGCATCACGACCTTCGCGTCCACCCCGTTCGAACGCAGCCACTCGCCAAGCAAGCCGGGATAGGACGTGGCGATGCGCTGCCCGTCGAGCTGCGCCGGGCCGTCGTAGGCGTCCTCCTGCGGTACGGCGATCGACAGCCGGCAGTGTCCGAAGCCGAGCGAACGCAGCTCGCGCAGATCGGCACCGCTGTCGACGCTGGACAGCTGGAACTCGCGGAGCACGTTGCGGCCGACGATGCCGAGGTCGCAGACGCCTTCGGCGATGAGGCCGGGAATGTCGTCGTCGCGCACCAGCAGGAGGTCGACCGGCTCGCCCTCGCCGAAACAGAATAGCTTGTCGCGGCTCTGGCGAAATTTCAGGCCACACCGCGCCAGCAGTTCCTGCGCCGGCTCCGTGAGCCGGCCGGACTTCTGCATGGCGATGCGCAGGCGGTCCCGCGCCTTCATGCCGCACCGCCGGGATTGCGGCGCGCCGCGGCGGCCATGTAGCCCCCGCTGCCCTGATTGAGGTACCGGGCGACGCGGCCGATAGTGGTGATGCTGACCGAGGTGCGCTCGTGGATCTCGCGGTACGACCGCCCCTCCAGCAAGTGCGGCACCACGCGCCAGCGGTCGACCATGACCTCGATTTCCGCCGGTGTGCAGAGATCGTGCAGGAACGCCCGCATCTCGTCGACCGACGACAGGGCCGCCAGGGCCTCGCAGAGGCTGGTTTCGGCCGAGTCGGCCGGGGTTTCGGGATCGATCGAGCGACGCTTCATAATGTACTAACGCATTAATACGATAACCCATCGTAACCCCCGTCCCGGGGGCGAGGCAAGCGCCCACAGGAAATTGCGCTTTTCTTCCATATATTTCGAGTCAACGGCTCGCCAAGATGGGGGGCATTCCATGCCGCGAGCCCGACCATGCCGAGTTCCGTGATCATCGCCGACGATCACCCCGTCGTCGTCGCCGGAGTCGAAACCATCCTGAAGGCGCACCGTTACGACGTCGTGGCCCGCGCACACGACACCGACGCCCTCTTCGACCTGCTCGCCGAGTGCCCCTGCGATGTCGTGGTCACCGACTTCGCGATGCCGGAGGGCTCGCAGCCCGATGGCATGCCGATGATCCGGCGCATCCGGGCGTTGCGCCCCGACGCCGGCATCGTCGTGCTGACGATGCTTTCCAACCCGGCCATTCTGCGCAGCCTGCTCGACATGGGCGTGGCGGCCATCTTCGACAAGCGCACCAACCTGCGCGACATCCCGGTGGCTGTGCACGCGGCCGATGTGGGGCGCTCCTACCTCAGCCCGGCGATCCGCCGGCTCTTCCACGAGGCCGACTGCGCCTCGGGCGACGAGGAGATCGCCACCCGGCTGTCGCGCCGGGAAATCGAGGTGCTCAAGGCGTATGCGAAGGGCTACAACCAGGCCACCATCGCCGACATGATGGGGCGCAGCTTCAAGACCATCAGCCGGCAGAAGCGCTCGGCCATGGCCAAGCTGGGCCTCGTCAACGACGCCCAGCTCTATCAGTTCCTGTCCGGCATCCGCGCCGGCTCGCTCGACGACTGGTCGCCGGCGATGGAGGCCGCGGCCGACGACTACGCGTTCGCGCCTTAGCCGACCAGGCGACCCGACGCCACCAGGTCGCACACGGCACGCACGTCGCCGTCCATCGCCCGATCCCGCTGCATGAAGGCGACATGCTCCCGCAGCATCGACAACGCGTCGCGAACCGCCACGCCGCCATGGAAGTCGTCGGCTGCGGCCAACGCATCCATCAGCGCGCGCACTTCGGTTTCGAAACGCGCGTAATGCGGCGAATCCTGGCGCGGCGCGCCGGACACCTTGGACGCCAGCGCCTGCCAGTCGCCCCGGTGCGCGAGCGTGCGCGCCGCGTTGAGCATGTCTTGACGGTATTCGAGCGCCTGCGCCGCGGTGTACAGCTCCATCGCCAGCACATGGCCGAGGTCTTCGGTCATCTCGAGCACGTGACGCGCCTCGTTGGCACCCATCGACACGTGGTCTTCCGCGTTCGCGCTGGTCGGCACCGAGTACACCGATGCCGGATGCGAACGCGTCGCCAGGTCGTTGACCAGCGCGGCGGCGGTGTACTGCACGATCATGAAGCCGGAATCCGTCGCGTCCTCGTTGCCGATGAGGAAGGCCGGCAGGCCGTCGTTGTTCGCCGGGTCCACGAGTTTCGCGGTGCGGCGCTCGGAGATCGACGCGAGGACCGGGATCGAGGCCTTCACGTAGCTCATCGCCAGGGCGAGCGGCATGCCGTGGAAGTGGCCGGCGGAGATCACCTGGTCTTCGATGACCTGGGCGTTCTCGGCGTCCGGGAAGACCAGCGGGTTATCGGTGACCGCGTTGAGCTCGACGTCGAACACCCGGCACGCCTGCTCCCACGCGTCGCGCACGGCGCCATGCACCTGCGGCGCGCAGCGGAGGCAGTAGGCATCCTGCGGCTGATGCTTCTTGCCACCCTTGAACGGCAGGAAGCGCGAGTAGAACGCCTCCTTGCCATGGCGCTGCGTGGCGGGTACCCAGTCCCAGCCGATATCGAAGCGATGGGCCTGATCTGCCGGATCCGTCCACGAATCGGCGAGCCATGGCCGGAACCGCGGCACGAGGTGATAGGCGATGTCCGCGAGCGTCGAGCCGTCGAGGAGACCGCGAATGCTGCGCGCCGCCGCCACCTGGCCGGGATGCGGGCGCAGCGCGTGCACTTCTTCCGCGTACGCGCCGGTGCGTCCGGCGAACGCGTCGAGCGTCATCGCGGCCGCGAGGTCGGCCGTGCGGATCAGCATGTCCATGGTGTCGAGCGCGAGCACGCCGGTGGCGAGCATCTGCGTCGTGCCGTTGTTGAGGGCGAGACCCTCCTTGAACGACAGGCGCACCGGCTCCAGGCCGGCGGCAGCGAGCGCCTTCGCGCCCGTCATGCGCTCGCCCTCGTAGAACGCTTCGCCACCGCCGAGCAGCACGATCGCCAGATGCGACAGCGGCGCGAGATCGCCGCTGGCAACCACGGAACCCTTCTCGGGGATCACGGGGATCACGTCGCGATTGAGCAGCTCGGCCAGCGCGCGCAGCGTTTCGACGCGGATGCCCGAGTGACCGCGCATGAGCGTATTGACGCGAATGGCCAGCATCGCGCGCACCACGTCCACCGAAAACGGCTTACCCACGCACACGGCGTGCGTGATGATGAGATTGTGCTGCAGCTCTTCGAGCAGCGTGCCCTGCTGGGGATCCGGATTGCCCCCGGGCAGCTCGTCGCGCACGCGATGCGCGCCGAGCAGTTTGTCGGCATTGCTGCCGAAGCCCGTGGTGACGCCGTAGATCGGCTCGCCGCCACCCACCTTCTCGGCGAGGAAGTCGGCGGCGCGCTTCACCTTGAGCAGCTGCGCCTCGTCGAGACGGATGCTGGCGCCCTTGCGCGCGATGGTGGCGACCTGGGCGCGCGTGAGGCTACGGCCGTCGAGAAGGATGCTGCTGGTCATGGTGTGCGGCCGTGCGTGGAAAGGAGGGGAAATCAGCGACCGATTTCGGCTTGAGCGAGCTCGACGCGAAGGGTCTTCACCAGATCGGCGCGTGCCACTTCGAACTGATCCTCGCGACGGAGGTCCTTCACGGTGACGACGCCCTTGGCGATCTCGTCTTCACCCAGGACCACCACGAACCGGATGCCCGCGCGGTCGGCATACTTGAACTGTTTGCCGAGCTTGCCGCCTTCCAGGACCACTTCCGTGGCGATGCCCGCGTTGCGCAGTTCCGACGCCACCGCGAGGTACGCCGGCATCTGCGCGGCGTCCATCTGCGTGACGAGCACATCGACCGTGCTGCGCGCGGTGGAGATCAGGCCGGCGTCGCGCAGCTGCCAATAGAGGCGCGTGAGACCGATCGAAATGCCCACACCCGGCAGGTGCGACTTCGTGTACTGCCCCGCGAGGTTCTCGTAGCGGCCACCCGAGCAGATGGAACCGATGCCGGGATGATCGTTGAGGGTGGTCTCGTAGACCGTGCCCGTGTAGTAATCGAGGCCACGCGCGATCGAAAGATTCAGCGCGAAATGCGAGTCCGGCACGCCGAAGTCGCGGATCAGGCCAAGGACTTCCTTGAGTTCGGCCCTGCCCTGCTCGAAAGTTTCCGAGCCGCTGCCGAGCGCGTCGAGCTTCGCGAACGCATCGTCGACCGAGGTGGAGCGCACCTGGACGAAGGCGAGGATCTTCCCGGCCACGTCCGCCGCGAGGCCGAACGCGTCGCCCGTGAGCGTGTCGCGCACGTAGTCGGCGCCGCGCTTGTCGAGCTTGTCGACTTCGCGCAGCACGAGCATCTGCTGCTCGGCGTCGGCGATGCCGAGGTTCTCGAAGTAGCCGCGCATGAGCTTGCGGTTGTTGAGCTGGATGGTGAAGGCACCGATGTTCAGTTCCTTGAACACGCTGTAGATCACGGCCGGGATCTCGGCGTCGTACCGAACCGAAAGCGAATCCTTGCCGATCACGTCGATGTCGCACTGGTAGAACTCGCGGAAGCGACCGCGCTGCGCGCGCTCGCCGCGGTAGACGCGCTGCATCTGGTAACGACGGAACGGAAAGCTGAGGTCGTGCTCGTGCTCGGCGACGTAACGCGCCAGCGGCACCGTCAGATCGAAACGCAGCGCCAGTTCCGGCACGCCACCCTTCTCGGCGGCGCCGAGCGCGCCCGTGGACTGCACGAAGTAGACCTGACGCTCGGTTTCGCCGCCGGTCTTGGTCAGCAGCACGTCGCTATGCTCGATCACCGGCGTCTCGATCGGCAGGAAGCCGAAACGCTCGTAGTTGCGGCGAATCGTGTCCAGCATGCGCTGGAACGCGATCTGGTCGAGCGGAAGGAGCTCGAGGACACCGGGCATGGTGCGGGCCGGGGTGAGTGCCATGCAATTCCTCTTCGGACAGGCTGTACGGGCGCCGCCATGCGGCAGCCGCATAGATTAGCAGATGGCCGCGGACGCCCCGGCCGCGCCGATGTAAAAAATATGCGACGACCTGTTGCCAACGACACCCACCATGGCTAATATACGCGGCTCCCACGGGGTGTAGCTCAGCCTGGTAGAGCGCTACGTTCGGGACGTAGAAGTCGCAGGTTCGAATCCTGTCTCCCCGACCAAAATTCGAAGATTCAAGGCTCTGAAAGCACGCTTTCAGGGCCTTTTTCTTTTGGGGCGACTCGGCTGCGCCATCGCGGCGAGCTCGGGCGGACTGAGGCACGGAGCCGGAGCACGTCATCCTGGTCGCTAAGTCCTCGTCCGGCATTCGCCTCCCTGCGGAATCGCTCCAAGGACGACGCACCCCGACTCCCACCGAACACCGACGCCGCTCGATGCCGTTGTGCGAAACGCCGACCACCGCCTCACCGTCATCCCGGTGAAAACCGGGATCCACGTCGATGCAATCGGTTTTAGCGACACCGCTGCCAACCACGCGGCGGGGAGCCGATCGCATCGGCGACCCCGCGTCAGCGGGCCATCTCTCCGCGATTGACACGCCGATTTCGAGACACCTCGCGCTTTTCATCCCGCGGAAAATCCTCCATGGTGTCGGCTGGGTTCAAAGCGAGGGGATGTGTCCGAATGCACGATTCCAACCTTCCCGGCCGCCGCGGCTTTCTCAAAGCCTCCGTCCTCGGGGCACTCACGCCCTGGCTGCCGGCCGAAGCGACGGGTGCAACGACGAAGCGCGATGACGTCGCCACGTTTCCCAAAGCCCCTCTCGCACCGCAACCCTTCCAGTTTCTTCCGGCAGGCTCGATCCGCCCCTCAGGCTGGCTGAAGCGCCAGCTCGACATCCAGGCCGCCGGCCTCGGTGGGCGCGTGGACGAGACCTGGCCCGATCTCGGTCCGCGCAGCGGCTGGCTCGGTGGCGACGGCGAATCGTGGGAGCGTGGTCCGTACTTCGTGGATGGCCTGCTGCCCCTCGCATGGCAGCTCGACTCGCCGGAACTGAAAGCGAAGGCACAACGCTTCATCGACTGGACGCTCGAGAACCCGTGGCCGAACGGCATGTTCGGTCCGAAGAGCAACGACGACTGGTGGCCGCGCATGGTCATGCTGAAGGTGCTGACGCAGTACCAGGAGTTGACCGGCGATGCGCGCGTCGTGCCGTTCATGACACGGTATTTCCACTACCAGCTGGGCGCGTTGCCGGCCCGCCCCCTGCGCGACTGGGGCCGCATGCGCTGGCAGGACGAGGTGGCGTCCATCGTCTGGCTGCATGCGCGCACGCAGGATCCTAAACTGCTGGAACTCGCGGCGCTGCTGAAAAAACAGGGTTACGACTGGCAGGGCATGTTCGCCACCTTCCCCTTCCACGACAAGACCGACGCGAAGATGGTCGAGGCGAAGCGCAAGAACGCCTTCATGGAAGACGACGGATTGCAGGTGCACGGGGTGAACATCGCGCAGGCGCTGAAAGCTTCCGCGGTGTGGTCGCTGGTGTCGCGCGACGCGGACGACCGTGCCGCCGTGACCCACCAGCTGGCCCAGCTGGACCAGTACCACGGGCAACCGAACGGCATGTTTTCCGCCGACGAACACCTGGCCGGACGCAGCCCGTCGCAAGGTGTCGAACTGTGCGCGGTCGTCGAAGCCATGTATTCGCTCGAAACGGCGCTGGCCATCACGGGCGACGCCGCGCTGGGCGACCGCATCGAGCGCATCGCCTACAACGCGCTTCCCGCCGCGTTTACCGACGACATGTGGGCGCACCAGTACGACCAGCAGCCCAATCAGGTGGAATGCAGCCTGCACAAACGTCCGTGGACCACCAACGGTCCCGAGGCGAACCTGTTCGGCCTCGACCCGCATTTCGGTTGCTGCACCGCCAACTTCCATCAGGGCTGGCCCAAGCTGACCGCGAGCCTCTGGATGGCGAGCGCCGATGGCGGACTCGCCGCCACGCTCTATGCGCCCTGCCGTGTCAGCACCACGGTGCGCGGCGTGGCGATCGATATCGAGCAGGAGACCGACTACCCGTTCCGCGACGACATCGCCATGACGATGCGACCCGCGTCGCCGGTCGCCTTTCCGCTGCGTTTGCGCGTGCCGGCGTGGTGCCGCTCGCCGTCGGTGCGGGTGAACGGCGAGACGATCGCCGCCGTTGCCGGCCAGGGCTTCCTCACTTTGGATCGCCAGTGGAAGAAAGGCGACCGCATCGAGCTATCCTTTCCGGCCGACGTCGTGACCGAAAAGGGATTCAACGACTCGATCAGCTTCCACCGCGGTGCGCTCGTGTTTTCGCTGCCGATCGGCGAAGCATGGGTCAAATGGCGCAAGCGTGGCCTTACCAACGACTGGCAGGTGTATCCCACCACGCCATGGAACTACGCCGTCGCCCCCGAAGGCACGATGGAGCGACACGCCATCGGAACGCGACCGTTCGCCGGCGCGACGCCGGCGGTGACACTCACCGTCCATGGACGACTCGTGGCATGGAAAGCGGAAGAAGGCGCCGCCGACCCGGTGCCGGCGAAAGTGATCGCCGACGGCGATCCGGCCACGACGCTTCGGCTCGTGCCATACGCGGGCGCAAAGCTGCGCATCACGTCGTTTCCGCGGCTACCGCACGATGCACTTCAATCGGCGACGTGACGCGCGCAGAGCGCGCACTTTGACTGGTGGGAGCCAGCCCGCTGGCGATGGGTGCTAGCGGCAAACCCCCATCGCCTGCAGGCCACCCCACCGCTCGACGACGAGTGCATGTCCACCCGTTCCGCGGACACAAAAAAACCCTGACAAGTCAGGGCTTTTTGCAAACTGGCGGAGAGTGAGGGATTCGAACCCTCGATAAGGCTTTTGACCCTATACTCCCTTAGCAGGGGAGCCCCTTCGGCCTCTCGGGCAACTCTCCGTGATCGTTCGTTCAGGAACCTGCCTGAACGAGCCAGCAAGGATACTTGTCCTTGCTTCGCCCGTAAAGCGTTTTACTGGTCGTCACCGGAATGATCGGAATGGTCCGAATGACCGGACGTGTCGCCTTCGTTCTTGATGCGCTGGTAAATTTCCTCGCGATGCACCGCGACGTTTTTCGGCGCATTGATGCCGATGCGCACCTGGTTACCCTTCACACCCAGAACGGTGACGGTCACCTCGTCGCCGATCATCAGGGTTTCACCGACCCGGCGGGTCAGAATCAGCATGATTGATACTCCATAAAATCAGGTATTGGCTTCCCCACCAACGACAACTCACCCCGAGTGCTTGCCGTCAATGGATCGACGTTTCGACCATCGAAGGCCGAACTGCCTTCCCCGGCTCTAGTTGTGTGTGTCGCTGACCAGCTGTCCTGCCTTGCGATCCTCTGGGACCGATGCCGACGGATGCATTTCGACATTCGGATCATACTAGCCGAGCCAAACCGGCGGACGCAACGCAAATGGCCGCTAATGCGTGCGCCGGAGCACCTTTACGGTGCACCGGCGTTCACCTGGCCATCTGGCGTTCAGCGCAGGCGCGCTTCCACCCAGGCGGGAATGCCGGCGAGGATGCCGGGAAGTGCCGGGCTGTCCACGCCGCCGCCCTGAGCCATGTCCGGCCGACCGCCGCCCTTGCCGTCGA
>Ga0102591_1004535_pt1 | contig 10665 bp, 6 predicted proteins | sample AraplaCol_mCL_r2_2_FD_76860 | JGI IMG/M metagenome (GOLD analysis project Ga0102591, IMG submission 76860) | Arabidopsis root microbial communities from North Carolina, USA - plate scrape MF_Col_mCL_r2 (SPADES assembly) (version 2) | ecosystem: Host-associated > Plants > Roots > Endosphere... | reverse complement strand
TTCGGTCGCCTTTTCGCCGGAACCGGCCCAGTGCGAGCGGGCTTCGGCCTTCTGGCGCTGCATCGCATCGGTGAAGCCGGAGATGTCCACGCCGATCTCACGGGCACGCAGTGCATCCTGTGTCAGATCGAGCGGGAAGCCGTAGGTGTCGTAGAGCTTGAAGGCGGTCTCACCATCCAGCATATCGCCCTTGGAAAGATCCGTCGTCGCGTCCGACAGAAGCGACAGGCCGCGTTCCAGCGTCTTGCGGAAGCGGTTTTCCTCCAGCTTCAGCGTTTCCGAAATCAGCGCCTCGGCGCGCACCAGTTCCGGATAGGCGCGGCCCATCTGCTGCACCAGCGTCGGCAGCAGCTTGTAGACCAGCGGTTCCTTGGCGCCGAGCAGCTGTGCATGGCGCATGGCACGGCGCATGATGCGGCGCAGCACATAACCGCGGCCCTCATTCGACGGAAGCACGCCGTCGGCGATCAGGAAGGCCGAGGAGCGCAGGTGGTCGGCGATAACGCGGTGGCTGGCGCTGCCTTCCGCCTTGACGCCCATCGTGTCCTCGATGGTGCCGATCAGCGTGCGGAAGAGATCGGTGTCGAACACGCTCTGAACGCCCTGCAGAATGCAGGCCATGCGCTCCAGCCCCATGCCGGTATCGATCGACGGGCGGGGCAGCGGGTTGCGAACGCCGGGTTCGGTCTGCTCGAACTGCATGAAGACGAGGTTCCAGAATTCCAGGAACCGGTCGCCATCTTCCTCCGGTGAGCCCGGAGGGCCGCCCCAAACATTCTCACCCTGGTCGATGAAGATTTCCGAGCACGGGCCGCAGGGGCCGGTATCGCCCATCTGCCAGAAATTGTCAGAGGTCGGGATGCGGATGATCTTGTCGTCGGAAAAGCCGGCGATCTTCTTCCACAGCGTCGCAGCTTCTTCATCCTCGGAATAGACGGTCACCAGCAGGCGGTTTTTCGGAAGGTCGAAGCCTTCGGTGACGAGCTTCCAGGCAAGCTCGATCGCATTCTCCTTGAAATAGTCGCCGAAGGAGAAGTTGCCGAGCATCTCGAAGAAGGTCAGGTGGCGTGCAGTATAGCCGACATTGTCGAGGTCGTTGTGCTTGCCGCCGGCCCGCACGCATTTCTGCGAAGTCGTCGCCGTCGAATAGGGACGCTTTTCGAGGCCGGTGAAGACGTTCTTGAATTGCACCATGCCGGCATTGGTGAACATCAGCGTCGGGTCGTTGCGCGGCACGAGCGGGCTCGACGGAACGATCTCATGGCCGTTCTTCTTGAAATAGTCGAGGAAGGTCGACCGGATATCGTTCACACCGCTCATGCTATGCCCTTCAATGCTGCCGGAGGCAGGTAAATTTAAATTCATCGGCTTTTAACGTTCGCCCCCGCCACTGTCCAGCAGACAAACAAAACCGGCCGCATTCTCATCAGGAATGCGGCCGGTTGGAACTATCCGATGAGTTTAAGCGCGAAAATTACATTTCCGCAGTGGCATCGCCATCGCCGTCATCCGGGTCCGGTCCGCCGTTCTGCAGGAAACGGTCGGCGATCAGGCCGGCATTCTGGCGCAGCGACAGTTCGATCTCGCGGGCGAGATCCGGATTGTCGCGCAGGAAAGTCTTGGCGTTTTCACGGCCCTGGCCGAGACGCTGGCTGTTATAGGAGAACCAGGCACCCGACTTTTCGACGATGCCGGCCTTGACGCCGAGATCGACCAGTTCGCCGGTCTTGGAGACACCCTCGCCATACATGATATCGAACTCGACCTGCTTGAAGGGCGGCGCCATCTTGTTCTTGACGACCTTGACGCGGGTCTGGTTGCCGATCACCTCTTCGCGCTCCTTGACCGCCCCGATGCGGCGGATGTCGAGGCGCACGGAAGCATAGAACTTCAGCGCATTGCCGCCCGTCGTCGTTTCCGGCGAACCGAACATGACGCCGATCTTCATGCGGATCTGGTTGATGAAGATAACCATGGTGTTCGATTTGGAGATCGAAGCGGTGAGCTTGCGCAGCGCCTGGCTCATCAGTCGTGCCTGCAGGCCGGGAAGGCTGTCGCCCATTTCGCCTTCGATTTCGGCGCGCGGCGTCAGTGCGGCGACCGAGTCTACGACGAGAACGTCGACGGCGCCGGAGCGCACCAACGTATCGGTGATTTCGAGCGCCTGCTCGCCGGTATCGGGCTGCGAGATCAGAAGGTTCTGCAGGTCGACGCCAAGCTTGCGGGCATAGACGGGATCGAGCGCATGTTCGGCATCGACGAAGGCGCAGATGCCGCCCTTCTTCTGCGCTTCGGCAATCGTCTGCAGTGCAAGCGTCGTCTTACCGGAGCTTTCCGGCCCGTAGATCTCGATGATGCGGCCCCTCGGCAGGCCACCAACGCCGAGTGCAATATCGAGGCCAAGCGAGCCGGTCGAGATCGTCTCGATCTCGACAACATTCTCGTTGGAGCCGAGTTTCATGATCGAGCCCTTGCCGAACGACCGCTCTATCTGTGAGAGTGCCGCTTCAAGCGCCTTGCTTTTGTCCACCGATTTGTCCTCTACCAGCCGCAATGAATTCTGAGACATCCGATCCACCTTTAGGTTATTGAAGCCGCTCAAGCAATGTCGAGTTTGTACCCTATTTGTTCCATTCTCGCAATAGGCGATCAAATAGTTGAAAGAAAAAGGTAAAACGACACGTGTTCTGCATTTGTTTTATCAATGAAAAGCAACGACTTAGGCCAAAAGTGCCGACTCGGCCGCGGCAGGGCGCACCGTATCGATTCGTCCTTCGGGCATCGGGAGAGCGGATCGGATGAAGAAAAAGATTCTTGTTCTCGGCGGTGCGCATATCGACCGGCGTGGCCGAATCTCGGGCGAGACGGCGCCTGGCGCCAGCAATCCCGGCACCTGGTTCGAGGAGCCGGGCGGCGGTGGCTTCAATGCGGCGCGCAACCTCGCAAGGCTCGGTTTTCAGGTGACGATGATCTCGCCGCGCGGCGGCGATCCGATGGGCGAGACGGTTGGAGAAGCTGCCGATTTCGCCGGCATCGACGACCGGCCTTTCGTCTTCCTCGACCGCAAGACGCCGAGCTACACGGCGATCATCGAGAAGGACGGCAATCTGGTGATCGCCCTTGCCGACATGGATCTCTACCGCTTCTTCGTGCCGCGGCGTCTCTCCATCCGCTGGGTGCGGGAGGCCTTCGCCGCCCATGATTTCATCCTCTTTGACGCCAACCTGCCGGAAGAGACGATCGCGGCGATCGTCGCAAAGGCGCATGCGCTCGCGAAGCCCGTTGCGGCAATCGCCATCTCGCCGGCCAAGGTCGTCAGGCTGAAACCCTGCATCGGGGATATTGATTACCTGTTCCTGAATGAGGCTGAAGCTGCCGCCCTTGCCGGTGAGCGGCCGGAAGAGGCTGCCGGCTGGCCGCCGTTGCTGAATGAGATCGGCATCAGGAACGCCGTCGTCACCCGCGGCCGGCGCGAGCTCGTCGCGCTTTGCGATGGCCGCGCCGTGACGTTGCAGCCGCCGATCGCCGACACCGTCGCCGATGTTACGGGTGCCGGCGATTCTCTTGCGGCCGGCACACTCGCCGCCTTGATATCAGGCTTGCCGCTCGAAGAAGCCATCCGCCACGGCACCGCGGCCGCCACACTGACCGTGCAGTCGCGGCACGCCGTCAACGAAAATCTGACGCCCGAGCTGTTGAATGAGGCGCTTGCCCTTGTTCCCCAGATCAGAATTCTGCATTGAAGCAGCCAATTAAATAGTTGAACATGATGCCGAAAACCGCTCGCACTTTTCAGCATCATGCTCTGTCGATCACAGGACCAGACCATGACTAAGCCCATCTCCCCTCTTTTACCGATCGCCTATTCGAAGGAAGTCGCCAGCGCCAAGCAGCGCGGCGCGCCTGTGGTGGCGCTGGAATCGACCATCATCACCCACGGCATGCCCTATCCCGGCAATATCGAGATGGCCCGTAGCGTCGAGGCGATCATCCGCGAACAGGGTGCGGTGCCGGCAACGATCGCCGTCATTCACGGCACGCTGCATATCGGTCTTGAAGCCGCGGAATTGGAGCAACTCGCCAAGGCGACCGAAGTGATGAAGGTGTCGCGCGCCGATCTCGCCTTCGCCATCGCTGAGCGCCGCACCGGCGCTACCACCGTCGCGGCGACGATGATCGCGGCGGCGCGCGCCGGCATCCGCGTTTTTGCCACAGGCGGCATCGGCGGCGTGCATCGTGGCGCCGAGGAAAGCTTCGATATATCAGCCGATCTCGAGGAACTGGCGCGCACCGGCGTCATCGTCGTCTGCGCCGGGGCCAAGGCGATCCTCGATATTCCAAAGACGCTGGAAGTGCTGGAAACCCGCGGCGTTCCGGTCGTCACCTATGAGAGCGAGGAATTCCCCGCCTTCTGGTCGCGCTCCTCGGGCATCCGCAGCCCGTTGTCGCTAAACAGCCCGGCCGCCATCGCCAATTTCCAGACGGTGCGCGAGCAGCTCGGCGTCGACGGCGGCATGCTCGTCGCCAATCCGGTACCGGAAGCTGACGAGATCGCGCGCGAGGAGATGGAAATCTATATCGAGCGGGCACTCGACAGCGCCGAGCGCGACGAAGTGACCGGCAAGGCGGTAACGCCCTATCTTCTGTCGACCATCTTCGACCTGACGGACGGCCAGAGCCTCAAGACCAATATCGCGTTGGTTGAGAACAATGCGCGGCTTGCGGCTGAGATTGCGGTTGCGTTGAGTGAATGAAGGTTGACGGGCTGGCAGGTATCAATTTTTAGCGGAGAGGTGGTGCCGTTCCAGCCCCCCTCTGCCCTGCCGGGCATCTCCCCCACAGGTGGGGAGATTACAAGCGGCAAAACCTTCGCATCGCATCAACGTTTCGCCGAGCTGCATGGATATTTGGTTAGGGAGCCAGTGCACCCAGCCGATCTCCCTCCTTGTGGGGGAGATGCCGGCAGGGCAGAGGGGGGGGCGGCACGCCACAGCGTGCCCTCCGACAGCACCTCACTCACCCATCCAGCGTCTCCTTCACCACAACAGCGAGCTGCTTCAGCGAGAAGGGCTTCGGTAGGAAGCCGAATTTCGCCTCCGGCGGCAGGTTGCGGGCAAAAGCATCTTCGGCATAACCTGAGACGAAGATGAACTTCATGTCGGGATAGGTCTTGCGCAGCTCGCGCAACAGCGTCGGACCGTCCATTTCGGGCATCACGACGTCGGAGACGACGATGTCGACCTTGCCGTCGAGTTCTTCCAAGATGCTGAGTGCCTCGACGCCCGAGCCCGCCTCGTGCACGGTGTAGCCCCGCGTTTCCAGCATGCGCTTGCCGCCGCGGCGCACAGCCTCCTCGTCCTCGACGAGAAGGATGACGGCCGATCCCGTCAGGTCCTCCGGCTGCTGCGGCGATACCGGCAGCGGCACCACTTCGGCCCCGGCGATGGCGCCGTCGATCGAGCCCGCTTCGGCGGCCACCGCCGGCTCCGGAATGTGCCGCGGCAGGAAGACGCGGAAGGTTGTGCCCTTGCCGACTTCGGATTCCGGCTGGATGTAGCCGCCCGACTGTTTGACGATGCCGTAGACCATGGCGAGGCCAAGCCCGGTGCCCTTGCCGACATCCTTGGTGGTGAAGAACGGCTCGAAGATCTTGTCCATGATCTCGGGGGCGATACCGGTGCCGTTATCCGCGACTTCGACCAGCACCATGTCCTCGGCCGGCATGTAGGAGTAGTTGAAGGCGGAGACCTCGGCGGCGGTCAGATTGCGGGTGCGCAGTGTCAGCGTGCCACCCTCGGGCATCGCGTCGCGCGCATTGACACAGAGATTGATCAGCACCTGCTCGAACTGCGAAAGGTCTGTTTTGACAGGCCAGAGGTCGCGGCCATATTGCACGTCGAGTTTGACATTGGTGCCGGAAAGCAGCCGGTCGACCAGCATGCGCAGGTCGCCGACGACATCGGTCAGGTTCAGCACCGAGGGCCGCATCGTCTGCTTGCGCGAGAAGGCGAGCAGCTGGCGCACCAGCACGGCGGCACGGTTGGCGTTGCGCTTGATCTCTATCAGGTCGGCGAAGCTGGCATCGGCGGGCCGCGCCTGCAGCAGCAGATGGTCAGAGGAAAGCAGGATCGCCGTCAGCACGTTGTTGAAATCATGCGCGATGCCGCCGGCGAGCGTTCCCACAGCATTCATCTTCTGCGTCTGCGCCATCTGTGCTTCCAGCGCCTTCTGCTCGGTCACCTCGACAGCGTAGACGATCGCCGCCTCCTCGGGCGCCTCGTCGCTCTGGTCGATGACGGCATTGACATAGAAGCGGAAATAGCGCGCCTCGTCGGTCGGTGTGCGGGTGTCGAGGGGCGCAATGTCGCCCTGCCGGTCCTTGGCCGCCGCCAGCGCCGCGGCGAGCTGTGGCCGATCGCTCTCCTGCACGATGGTTTCAAGATGCGGCGCCTTTTCGAGGTCATCGCGCGAGACGACACCGGAGAACATCTTCAGGAATGGTGCATTGGTGCGCAGGATACGCCCGTCGCCGTCAACCGAGGCGATTGCCATCGGTGTGTTGTTGAAGAAGCGGGTGAAGCGCATGGCAGCGGCCGAAGCGGACTGGCCGCCGGCATCGCTCTTTTCACGCGCCAGCACGATCGTCCGGCTTTCGCCGGGTGCGCCGTCGCGCATCGAGGTGACACTGTGGATGATCTGCACCGGCAGGCTCTGGCCATTGCTCTTGCGCAGGTCGAGATCGAGCGTCACGGTCTTCTTCAGGCCGGGTTCGGCCTGCACCGACTGAATCAGCGCCAGCCCCTCGCCCGCCACGACGTCGCCGATCGTCATCGAGCCCGGCACGAATTTGGTGAGGTCGAGGCCCAGCCACTCGGCAAGCGTCGCATTCAGGTAGAAGATCTCGCCCTTCCTGCCGGCAGAAAAGAAGCCGGCCGGCGCATGGTCGAGATAGTCGATCGCGTTCTGCAATTCCTTGAAGAAGCGCTCCTGATCGTCGCGCTCCGTGGTGATGTCGGTGATCTGCCAGATCTGCAGCGGCCTGCCGCCGCTTTCCTCCGGCTGCAGCAGCCGCGCCTTCAGCCGGTACCAATGGGCGCCGGAGCTGTTGCTGCCAGGCCCGACGGCACGCAGCAGGCGGAACTCCTCGCGGCCCTCCTTGCCCTCGCGCAGACCATTGACCAGCCTGTAAAGCGCCTCGTTTGATTCGCGATGGCGCGATAGCAGCGTTTCCAGCGTCTGCACCTCGGTCGCCTTGCGCGCGCCGGTCAGCGCGCCATAGGCCGCATTGGCATAGATGATCCGGCCTTTTTCGTCGGTGATCAGCGTACCGTCGGGATGGCTGTTGAGGAAGGCGCGCGCCAGACTGTCGGACTGGCGCTGCGGCATCACCTCGATGAAGCCGATGACCGAGGACACCAGGAAGAAGATGCCGACCATGGCGAGCACGCCGAGACCGCCAAGCACGACCTCGTTGTCGAGCGACTTTTTGAAGAAGACGAAGGCGCCGGCGGCACCGATCAGCACGAGCGCCAGCAGAAGAATGCGCAAGACCGTGCCAGAACGCCCCCCACGATCCACAAGCGGTGCGTTATAGTCGTCGGCCTGACGCGGTTTCGTCATATATTCCTCACATAAGCCCTCCCGCTTCGTAGCACGAACACGAAGCAGGAATCAGGCACTCTTTCCTTCTTAGCAATTTGCTGCGTCGGCAAAAACACCGCTAGCCGGCAAGACTGCTTGAATTCACAGGCAACAGCGCCATCTGCCCCAGAAGCCCAGCTGCAGACCGTGCGCAAGGTCGCCGAGTGCCAAGCAGCGGAACACGAAATCGCGTTCTCCCGTGACTGGACAGGATCGGCGGCCCTTGCCTAAGGAACGGAAAAGTCGTCAATATGTGCCGAATGCGAAATGGAGTGAGTGACTATGTTGGATGATGTTGTCGGAGCTTATGGCAGCCGTTTCCTGCTTGCCGCCGGTGGTGTCGGTCTGGCGCTTCTCCTGCTCATCATCGTGCTCTGGGTGATCCGCAGCCGGGCGCCCTCGCCCTTCGTGCGCGGCGGCCGCAACCGGCAGCCCCGGCTGCAAGTGCTGGATGCCGCAGCCGTCGATGCCCGTCGCCGTCTGGTGCTGGTGCGCCGCGACGACGTCGAGCACCTGATCATGATCGGCGGCCCGAGCGATATCGTCATCGAGAGCCGTATCCTGCCCGCAGCGGCCGAACAGCCGGAAAGCGCCAGCCGCCCGCAGCCCGTCGAGCAGCGTCCGATATCCGTCGCGCGGCCGGAAACGCCGCCGATCTCGCCACCACGCCCGCCGGTCGCAGCCCGTGTCGAGCCGGCCGCCGAACCCACTTTCTCGGCGCCGGTTTCGCCGGAGCCGCGCCCGCGCCCAGAGCAGTCGGCCCAACCACCGGCCCCGCCTGCCGTGGCACCGCCGGTGGTCACGAGCCCTCTTCCGGCAGAGCCTGTGACAGCTCCGCTGTTGGCCGAACGCGACAATCCTCTGCGTGCCGTCCCGCCCCAGCCGCGCCCGCCGGAGCGTCCCGCCGCTCCCCCAGCCGCGCAGCCAGCACCATTTCACGATGCCTCAAGTGCCGCCGAGATCCTCGATGCCGCCCGCCAGCGCGTGCTGCCGCAACAGCGAATCGAACCCGAGGTCTCAGCCCCGTCTGTCCAGGACATGCCGGCGGCCGCACGCGCCGCACCTGCAACGGCCGAAGACGAGCCGGCTGCGCAGCCGGCAGCGGCGATCCGTCATGAATTCCAGCGGGTGCTGGAAGAGGAAATGTCGAACAATCTGACGGCCGAACGCATCGTGCCGGCGCCGGCAAACCAGGCGCCTCGCCAAGCGGTGCCGCAGCCGGGCAACCTGCCACGCCGTGATCCCGAGCTTGCCCCGATCACCGGCGCCGATACCGAGCTGCAGAAGGAAGTCGCCCGCATCTTCGGCGAAATGAGTGTCAATCGCGACAAGTGAAGGCAAACGCGCCTGCCTGACATCGGATTGCCAGAGCCCCCCTTCCTTCATCATCACGTTGCATAAAAGCCGCATTGCCCTGGCTTTCAGCACACGAACGGCTTGGGGGCTGCCTTTCATGCCAATCATTTGTTATCCCTAGGGTTGAAGAGCGTTGGCGCATTCGAGGTTGCACTTTGCCTAAGTAAATACCGGTCTCACTCCAGTTTCACCCGTACTGCCGCAGAGCGACACGCTGGCGGCATGCGAACATGTTCATCGGGTGGTGGCGAGAGACCGGTTTGGCATTGTTACAATGTGCCATGTGCAGCTCCGCTGTCTCAGCTCTTCAGCCGCCCACAACATCGCCACACCGCGCCCGCAAGGGGTTTTCTCATGCACCATCTTGGTGGACTTCCGAACGGAAGACCAAGACGGTATGTGCAATACGCTTCAGGTCCGATGGACCATTATTCCCAAGACAGCTCCCCAGCCTTGGATTGCATGCGGTGGATGCGGAGGCCTGAGAGCCTTCCAATCCAGCGGCAAGATCCGGCTCAACGCCAACGGTCGCAAGCTTGATGCTTGGCTTATCTACAAATGCCTGACCTGTGAAAGGACATGGAACCGGCCAATCATCGAGCGCCGCAATGTTCGCGACATCGACCCTGCAATCCTTGACGCGTTGCAATCCAACGATCCGGACTGGATCCGGGCGGAAACCTTCAACCTGGATGCTCTCCGGCACAAGTCGCAACGTGTGGACGAGTTTGCTGAATTTGAAATCGCGAAAGAAATCCAGCGCGAAACTGCACATTGGACGAGTTTGGCAATCGAACTGATAGTCCCATTTCCAACCAGCATACGGCTTGACCGTCTGCTCGCGTCCGAGTTGAAAGTTTCGCGCTCCCGGCTGCAGGCTCTTCATGATGAAGGCATGGTTCGCACAGATCCTGACCGATCAGACGTCATGCGGCGACGAATCAGGAATGGCACCCTTATCGTGATCGACCTCGCCATGCAGGCCGATCGAGAGCAATCGTGGAAACCTCTGGCATCAGGAGATCGGCTGTAATCACGGAATCTGCGGCGACAACGGCTCGATCCCGGGCCTTTGTGGCTTGTTCCCCAACACGCGAGGACAATGGATAACAAAAAAGCGCCGCGATCTGATCGCGGCGCTTATTCTGCTCTCATGCCTGCATGAAAACTCTCATTCGTCGCGATAGACCTTTTCGCGGCGTTCGTGACGCTCCTGCGCCTCGATCGACAGTGTCGCGATCGGGCGGGCGTCGAGGCGCTTGAGGCCGATCGGCTCGCCAGTTTCCTCGCAATAGCCGTAGGTGCCGTCTTCGATGCGCTGCAGTGCCGCGTCGATCTTCGAAATCAGCTTTCTCTGCCGGTCACGGGCGCGAAGTTCGATCGCCCGGTCTGTTTCCGACGACGCCCGGTCGGCGAGGTCGGGATGGTTTGCGCTTTCCTCGGCCAGATGGTCGAGTGTCTCGCGCGCTTCTCTAAGGATATCATTTCTCCATGCAACCAGCTTCGCCCTGAAGTAGGCACGCTGGTTTACGTTCATGAATTCTTCCTCTTCCGAGGGAACGTAATTGCTAAGATCGATCTTCTCACTCAACGCGATTCTCCTGAAGAACATCTCATCTGGCCGGGTGTATATCCCAAGCGCTAGTCGCGATTCAAGCCAAATACGAC
>Ga0102591_1004533_pt1 | contig 10670 bp, 9 predicted proteins | sample AraplaCol_mCL_r2_2_FD_76860 | JGI IMG/M metagenome (GOLD analysis project Ga0102591, IMG submission 76860) | Arabidopsis root microbial communities from North Carolina, USA - plate scrape MF_Col_mCL_r2 (SPADES assembly) (version 2) | ecosystem: Host-associated > Plants > Roots > Endosphere... | reverse complement strand
CAGTGGACCTACAAACGCTATACGCTCAGGCCGCCGGGTTCAGGGGAAGAGAACCCTTACTGGAATCGCTGACGGCGCATCGCGCCGGACACAACACGACGGGGGAGTCGTTCGATGCGCAGGGAGCTTTTTCTGGGGGCGTGGCTTCTGGCCGCGCCGATGGTCGCATGTGCGGCGGACACCGCCGAGCCCGTCGCCGCCGTCGCGCGCGCCGACGACATGGCGCAGATGAATGCCGTGAGCCGCGCGTGGGACCGCTACGTCGCCTCCAGCCTGAAGGACGATGCGGCCACGGTCGACCTCATCGCGCCCAGCTCGCTGCGCCACTTCGCATTCCTTCGCGACGTGGCGCGTGCCGGCTCCGCCGACCAGCTGCGGCGCCTGCCGATGCCCGATCGCGCGGTCGTCTACGCGATGCGCGCCACGCAGAAGCCCGAAGCGCTTGCCGCGCTGGACGGCGCGGGCGTCGCGCGCATCACCTTCGGTCGGGGCTGGTCGGGCGTGGCCGCACCGGAAGAAGGCCGGTCGCCGCCGCAACTGACCCACGTGACCGTGTTCCCGGACGGCGTGGCGATCGGTGAACTGCTTCCGCCGAACGGCACGCAGTACAACTTCGGGCCGTCGTTCGTGCAGGTGGATGGCCGCTGGAAGGTCGTCACCGAATCCACGACGCCGGACGAAGCGCTGTACATGGAGCAGGCCGTCAAGCAATCCGGGCAATCCGAAGCGCAGGTCATGCAGGCCATCGTCGCGCGTTTCGTCGGCGCCGACTCCCAGCCGAACCTGGCGATGCTCGATGCCGCGCCGGTCGACGATGCCGCGCTGCGCACGCGCATCAACGAAACCTGGCCCGACTACAACGACGCCTACCGCACGCGCATGCGCGCGGTCGAACGCAAGGCGATGGAGGGCGATCCGCTCGCCCAGTTCGCATACGGCGCGCTGCTCTATACCGGCGAGACGCCGACGCTGGTGAAACAGGACAAGCCGCGCGGCCTGGCGTTCCTCGAACAGGCCAGCAATGGCGGCGATGCACGTGCGGCGTCGGTCGTGGTGGCCTCGCTGATGACCGACGACGTGCCGAAAGACGGCCCGTTCCCGCCCGAGCGCCTGAAGCGCGCGCTGCCGCACCTGCGCCGTGCGGCGGAGAGCGGCATCCCGATCGCGATGGCCGCCATGGGCGAGTTCTACTTCAATGGCGCGGGCGGGCTGTCGCGCGACTGCGCGCAGGCCGAAGAGTGGGCGGCGCGCGCCGAGGACGCCGGCTGGGAAACCGCGCGCAACGATCGCGTCTGGGCGCTGGCGGCCTGCCCCATTCCCGAGCAGCGCAATGCAGCGCGCGCGCTGGAACTGGCGGGGATGATGGTCTCGCGCGCGGACACCCTGGATCCGGCCCAGCTGGACACCATCGCCGCCGCGTACGCCGCCAACGGCCGGTTCACCGAAGCGGTGGACTTCCAGAAGCGTGCGATCGCGGGCCTGAAGGACGACGACTCCGAATCCAAGCGCCGCCGCATGAAGGAGCGGCTGAAGGCGTATCAGGGCAAACTGGACTGGACCCAGACCTACAGCGTGTTCGAACGCCGATGAGCGAGCCGCAAGACGCAGCCGTCCCCGCCCTCGCGCCCGGCGACTGGCATCCCCTGCCCGAACGCGCGCGGCTGCCCAGCATGCTCACGCCGATGTTGCCGCTCGCGATGCCCGGCCTGGTGGGCGGTTTCGTGCTGGCGGGCGTGTTCGACCTGTGGTTCGCGCCGCCGGTGCTGGCGCTGATCGGCGCCGCGATCGGCGCATGGATCGGCCTGAAGCACTACCGCAGCACCTTCTGGCGCCTGGACGAGGACGGCCTGGCCGTGCGTCGCGACCGGATGTGGCAGCGCGAAACGCGCGTGCCCGCCACGCGCGTGCAGCACCTGGACCTGAAGCGCGGGCCGCTCCAGCGCGCGCGCCGGCTGGCGACGCTGGTCGTGCACACGGCCGGCACGCGCCATAGCGCGGTGACGGTGCCGCACCTCGACGTCGACGACGCCGAACGCCTGCGCGACCTGCTCTCGCGGCAGATCGATGCCGATGACGACGCCTGATCCCATCGCACCGCTGCCCGACGCCACGCCGGACGCAACGGTCGCGGCCGAGCGCCGCCTGCATCCGATGTCGTGGCTGTTCGTGCTGGTGCAGCAGCTCAAGCAGTTCGTGCTGCCGCTGGTCGCGCTGCTGGTATTCGGACGGGGCGACCGCAACGAACTGTGGCCGCTGATCGGCGTCGCCGTGCTCGTCGTGCTGTCCTTGTGGCAATACTTCACCTACCGCTACGGCGTGGCCGGCGACCGGCTGGTGGTCCGCAGCGGCCTGTTCGAACGCAGCCTGCGTGTGATTCCGTTCGCGCGCATCCACAACGTCGCGCTCCAGCAGTCGGCGCTGCACCGCGTCTTCGGCGTGGCCGAAGTGCGGCTGGAATCGGCCGGCGGGAGCAAGCCCGAAGCGCAGATGCGCGTACTCAAGCTCGACGATGCGCTGGCGCTGGAAGCGCTGGTTCGCCATCGCGGCGCGTCGGCGGCGGCGGTCGCGAACGAACCCGAAGCGGCCACGCTGCTGGCGTTGCCGTTCCGCGAGATCGTGCGCCTGGGGCTGGTGTCGAATCGCGGGCTTGTGGTCGTCGCGGCCGCGTTCGCGGCGGTCGTGCAGATCAGCCAGCGCGCGGTGCTCAACACGTTCCAGTCGGTGGGTCAGTGGCTGTTCGGCTTCGCGGGCGAACACCATTTCGGCCTCGCGCAATACGTCGTTTCCGCGCTCGCGGTGGTGCTGTTCGCCATCGTGGCCCTGCGCGGCTTCTCGATCCTGCTGGCGCTGCTGCAGTACCACGGCTTCCGGTTGAGCGAGATCGGCCGCCGCCTGACGGTCGAACGCGGACTGCTCGCACGCTGGCGCACCAGCGCTTCGCGTCGCCGCATCCAGGCGTGGACCCTGCGCGAAGGCACGCTGCACCGACTGTTGAAACGCCGCAGCCTCGATGTCGACACGGCGGTCGCCGAGGAACAACAGCAACAGCGCGCCCTGCGCGAACTGGCGCCGATCGCGACGCCCGCCGCCTGCGATGCGCTGATCGAACACCTGCTGCCGCGGGCGGGCTGGTCGCAACTGCAATGGCAGGCGTTGCCGGCGTCGAACTGGTGGCGCCTGGTGTTGCCGGCGACTCCCGTCGTGGCCGCCATCACGATTGCGGCGAGCTGGCGCGTCGGCGCGTGGGGCCTGCTGGTGCTGGCGTGGCTGCCGTGGGCGGCGTTCGTCGCGCATCGGCGCGCGCGGCGCATGGCGTATGCGGCGAACGCGGATGTGATCGCCGTGCGTGAAGGCTGGTGGATGCGCCACTGGCGGTTCGCCGAGCTGGACAAGCTGCAGGCGCTGCAACTCACGCGTTCGCCGCTGGACCGTCGCTGCGGCACCGCGACGCTGCACCTGGACACGGCGGGCGCCGGCGCGCTGTCGCCGCAGTTGCGCGTGCGATTCCTGCCCGTCGATGAAGCACAGGCGCTTTACGCGTCGCTGTCGCGAACGCTCGCGCGGCGGCCGCTGCGCTGGTGATGCCTCAGGCGCCCGGGCCCCAGTAACCCAGCTCGCGGCGGATCTGCATTCCGCGCAGCCACGAAGACAACGGCTTGCCACGCAGCCGGCCCAGGTCGCCACGCAGCAGTGCCTGCGTGGCCTCGATCACGCGTTCGGACGAATGCCCGTCGCGATACGGATGGATCGCATCGCCATACGCGGCAATCGCCGTTTTCAGCGTCTCGTCCGGCGCGAAGGCGCGCGCGAGCATGTCCGGCAGCCGCGCCGGATCGTCGAAGTCGATCATGTGCGGTTTCGGCGCGCGGTTGCGGAACGTCACCACCGGTTTGCGCTGCACGACGAACTCCGACACCACCGACGTCGTATCGGCCAGCAGCACGTCCGCCGCGCGCTGCGCGGTGACCAGCTGCTCGGTCTCGAAGAAGGTCGCGTTCGGGCCGGCCAGCGCGCGATAGCGTTCGAACAGCTCCGGCGCGCACTTGGGATGCAGCGTCAGCAGCCAGTAGCGGTCGCCGCGGGCGATCTCGGCGGCGATGGCGTCGTACAGATGCGGCGCGGCGCTCAGGCGTTCGGTGAAGGTCGAAGCGAACATCACCACCGGCCGGTCGCCCGCAGGCGCACGCATCGCCGCCGCCGCGCCGGCATCGTCGCGGAACAGCGGGTCGAGCTTCGGCCAGCCGGTTTCGACCACCGCGAAATGCCCGGCCTGCGTGGCCAGCGCCTGGAACGGCGCGGTCGTCGCCGGGCCCTGCGTGCAGTAGAGGTCGAACAGGCCACGCACGCGGAAATGGCCGCGTTCGTCGGAACGTTTCTCGACGTTGAAGCCATGGAAAAGCTGGACCTTGGCGCCGGAAACGAAGGTCGGCACCCAGTTCGCCGCGCTGAACACGGCCACCGGTTTCAGCGCGACCGCCTCGCGCAGGCCTATCATGCGCACCGGCGACGGCAACGCGGCCCCCGCGGCGCCGTCGACGAACCAGGCGTGAACGCCGTATCCCGCGGCTTGCAGCGCCTGCGCCAGCGGTTGCAGGATGGGCAGCGCGTACCGCTCGCTCGCGAACAACAGGGTGTCGGCCATCAACGCTTCCTCGGATCCATCGCTGCAGGGCACTCCGGCGGCCGCGCCACGCGCGGGCGGCGGCACGCCCCTGTCGGCCTGCATTATCGCGTTCAACGAAGCCGACCGCATCGCCGACTGCATCGCCTCGCTGGCGTTCTGCGACGAGGTGGTCGTGGTCGACTCGCATTCCACCGACGACACCGCGCGGATCGCGGCGGCGCTGGGCGCACGCGTGATCCAGCGGCCGTTCGACGGCTTCCGCAGCCAGAAGCAGTTCGCCATCGAGCAGGCCCGGCACGACTGGGTGCTGTGCCTGGACGCCGACGAACGTATCGGCGATGCGCTGCGCACGACGATCGAAGCCGAACGCGCGCGCGGTTTCGAAGGCGCCGCCGGTTACCGTTTCGCGCGCCTGAGCGAGTATTTCGGCAAGTTCCTGCGTCACGGCAACGCGTATCCGGATCGCGTGCTGCGCCTGTTCGACCGCCGCCGCGGCGGCTGGCGCGGCAAGCGCGAAGTGCACGAGGCGGCCAGCGTCGATGGCGCGGTGCGCACGCTGGCGGGCGACCTCATCCACTACCCGTACCGCTCGCTGCAGGCGCAGTTGCAGAAAACGCAACGCTACGCGCGCATGATGGCCGAGCACGATTTCGCCCGCGGCAAGCGCGCGACGCTGGGCAAACTGGTGCTTTCGCCGGCGTGGCGTTTCTGGCGCGGCTATCTCTTCCGCGGCGGCTTCCTCGACGGCTGGCACGGCCTGGTCTACGCCTACGTCCGCGCGAACTACGTGCGACAGAAAACCATCATGTTGTGGCTGTTGCAGAACGGCCGCCCGATCACCGACCCCACGCCATGAACGCTTCCAAGACCCCACGCGTCAGCATCGTCATATCCACCTACAACTGGCCCCAGGCACTGGAGCTGGCGCTGGAGGCGCTGTCGCGGCAGACCGTGCTGCCGCACGAAGTGATCGTCGCCGACGACGGTTCGCGCGAGGACACGCGGGCGATGCTCGAACGGCTCGCGCGCGACTACCCCGTGCCGCTGCGCCACAGCTGGATCGAGGACAAGGGCTTCCGGCTGGCGCTGGCGCGCAATCGCGCGATCGCCGCGACCACGGGCGATTACGTACTGATCCTCGACGGCGACATGCTGCCGCACCCGAGGTTCGTCGAGGATCAGATGCGCGCGGCGGAGCGCGGCAGCTTCGTGCAGGGCATGCGCGTGCTGACCGACGAAACCGGGCGCGATCGACTGCTGTCCCGCGAAGTGAAGCAGTTGGGTTTCTTCGATCGCGGCCTGACGCGTCGCCGACACACGCTGCGCATCCCCGCGTTGGCGGCGCTGTCGCTGCGCGTGACGCGCAACCAGAAGACCAGTTCGATCAAGGGCTGCAGCCAGGCGTGGTGGCGCGACGACCTGGTCGCACTGAACGGCTTCGACGAACGCTTCGAGGGCTGGGGCCGCGAGGACAAGGACCTCGCCGTGCGCGCGTTCCATCACGGCCTGATGCGCCGGATGCTGCGTTTCGGCGGGCTCGCCACCCATCTCTACCACCGCGAACGGCACGAGGATGGCGCGAGCCCGAACGATCCGCTGCTCGCCGATACGAAGGCGACCAGGCGCGTGCGCAGCCCGCTGGGGCTGGATCGTCATCTGCAGGAGTTCGCGCAGCAGCCGTTGCCGGATCTTCGCGAGAGCGTTCGCGTCTCGTAATGCTGGCGTGATGGCGATGGGTTTCGCGGCGCGAAACCCATCCCACGAAAGCGGTGCCGTTACCGGCAGTCCGCCGCCGCTTTGCCCGGCACCAGCGTCCACCCACGCCGGTTCGCATTGCCCAGATGCTGCGAATGCGCCGCATCGATGCACGGCGCCAGCGCAACGTCCTGCACCAGCAGCCAGCGCTTGTCCGGCGCCTCGCGCTGCCAGCGCAGGCCGCGCTGCATCTGTTCGTCGAAATCGACCTTGAAGCCGAACTCGGCGACGCGGCGATCGGCCATCAGCAAATTCTGCTCACGCCACGCGACCAGGCCCAGTTCCGCGTCCGGACCGATGCGCTGTCCGATGTCGGTCATCAAACCGCGCGCGGACGAGGAATCGTTGAGCAGCGGCGCGAGCATCAGACCGAACGCGACCCACACGCCCGACAGCAAGCCGATCATCCCCGCGAACGGTCGACGGCGTCCGGCCCACAGCAGGCACACCACGCCCCACACGCCGATGGCGGTGATACTCATCGCAAGCGCGGTCGATTCGGCTTCCAGGCTGCGCTCCTCGACGAAGCGCCGTTCGAAACCCGGATTGCCGAACCACATCGCGAGCCCGCCCAGCAGCATCGCGAAGGCGAACACCGCGGTGAAACCGAACGCGACGCGACGCGCGCCGACCTTGCGCACCAGGCCCGGCAACAGCGGCCCCAGCGCCAGTGCCATCATCGGCAGCGCCGGGAGGATGTACATGTCGCGCTTGCCCGCCGGAATGCTGAAGAACACGATCACCAGCGCCCACCACGCCAGCGGCAGCAGGTAACGCGGATCGCGGCGGCGTAGGCGACGGCGCCATGCGGGGATCGCCCACGGCAGCGCGAGCACCGTCGGCAGCCACATCGTCGCCATCACTTCGATGAAGTACCACAGCGGCTGGCCGTGATCCCACGAGGCGCCGTAACGCTTCGCGGTCTGGCGAAGGAGGATGTCGTCCATGTAGGCGCGGTATTCCGGCCCGGCGTGGCCGGTCGCGGCGATCAGCATCGGCACCAGCCAGACGCACGCGGCGAGCACGAACGCGAGCGGCCCCAGCCAGAAGCGCGCATCGCGTACATGCACCTTCACGTTCCAGCCGCGCAGGGAAGCGAAGCCCGCCGGGATCAGCATCAGCAACGCGATGATGCCCACGCCCTTGCTGATGACGCCCATCGCCGCGGCGGCCCAGCCGAGCATCCACATCGGCCAGTTCGGCCCCTGGTTGCGCGCGGTCTGCAACACATGCCGCAACAGGCCGTAGTTGCCCAGCGTGATCCAGAACACCACCAGCGGATCGATCTGCGCCTTCTTCGCCTGCCAGGTGAACTGCAGCGCGAACAGCAGCGCGTAGCCGGCATAGAGGCCGACGCGACGCGTCCACAGGCGCGTGCCCAGGTCCACGACGCACCACAGCGTGCCCAGCGCGGCCAGCAGCGAGGGCAGCAGGAACGCGACGCGCCAGTTGCCGAAGATCGTGTAGGCAATTGCCTGCAGCCACATGAAGACCGGCGGCTTGTCCGAATACAGCTCCTGCCCGCGATGCGGGAACAGCCAGTCGCCGCTTTCGACCATGTGCTTCGCGACGAGGGTGAAACGCGGCTCGTCGGCGGGCCATGGATCGCGCAGTCCCAGGCCCGCGCCCAGCACGAGCAGGGCGATGATCCAGAACAGCCAGGTGTCGCGGGAGCGGGCGGTGGTCGGCAGCATGCGCGGATGATAACTGCGGGCTGTCGGGGCGAGGTCGGAAGGATTCCCCGCGTGTGAAGGCGCTAGGCCGGACGCTTCCGCACCCGCGCGTAATAGAACCCGTCGTAGCCCATCTCGCCCGGCAGCCGCTGGCGGCCGACGCCGGCCTCATGGCCGAAGCGCGCGTCCAGCGGTTCGACCTGCGCATCGGGCGTCCGCGCGAGGAAGGCCGCGACCTGCGCCTCGTTCTCGCCCTTCAGGATCGAACACGTCGCGTACAGCAGCACGCCACCGGGCGCGATGGTCTTCCACAGCGCGTCGAGCAGGCGCGCCTGCGTCGCGGTGAGCGCATCGAGGTCGGTCGCGCGGCGGTGCTGCAACACGTCCGGCTGGCGACGCACGATGCCGGTCGCCGAGCACGGCGCGTCGAGCAGCACGGCGTCGAACGGCACGCCGTCCCACCATGCCGCGGTTTCGGCTGCATCGACCACGGCGAGCTGCACGCTTCCGCCGAGCTTCAATCGCGACAGGTTCTCCTGCACGCGGCCGAGGCGATGCGCGTCGATGTCGATGGCGCTCAGTCGCAGGCTCGCATCGCGTTCGAGCAGGTGCGCGGCCTTTCCGCCGGGCGCGACGCAGGCATCGAGCACGCGCGCGCCCGTGGCCGGCGAGAGCGCGTCGGCGACCAGCTGCGCGGACGCGTCCTGCACCGACACATCGCCGTCGGCGAAGCCCGGCAATGCGGCGACCGCGACGGGCGCGTCCAGGCGAAGCGCGTCGCGCGCGTTCTCATCCAGATGCGCGGCAATGCCGGCCGCTTCCAGGCGTTGCAGGTAATCGGCCGGCGTCGTGCGGCGCCTGTTCACGCGCAGCCACATCGGCGGTTCGTCGACGCTCGCTTCGAAGATCGCGTCCTGCTGCTGCGGCCAGTCGTTGGCGATGCGCTCGCGAAGCCATGCCGGCCACGGCGCACGCGCATCGCCAGCCGGAATGCCTTCGCGCTGCGCGCGGCGCAGCAGCGCGTTCACCAGACCCGCCTGGTGCGTGCGACCAATCGCGCGCGCGGCATCGACGGTCGATGCGAGCGCCGCATGCGCGGGAAGTTTGAGCGGATCGAGCTGGGCGAGGCCGGCGAACAGCAGCGCCTTGAGTTCGCCATCGCGATACCCCAGCGGCTTGCTCATCCATGCCGACAGCGCGGCTTCGAAACGCGTCGGCTGGCGCAACACGGCGAAGCAGATGGCTTCGACCAGCGCGCGGTCGCGCGGATCGGACAGCGTCGGCAGCGCCTGCGCGAGTTCGGCCTTCAGCGAACGGCCGTGATGCAGCACCGCATCGAGCACGCGCGTGGCGATCACGCGGGGCTGCACGCCAGGGGGCTGCATGCGGTGGGGATGTTTCATCGAAGCCTCAGCGCACCAGGTCGCGACGACCGTTGAGGTAATCGGCGGCGGTGATCGCCTTGCCGCCGTCACGTTGCAGCACGCGGATCCGCAGCACGCCGGCGCCGCAGGCAATGTCGAGTCCGTCGCGCGAGGCGCGCAGCAGCGTGCCCGGCGCGGCATCGTGCGCTTCGTCCAGCGCGACCGCACCGTGGAGGCGCAGGCGTTCGCCGGCGACGCTGGCTTCGGCCATCGGCCACGGATTGAACGCGCGCACCTTGTCGGCCAGCGCGCGCGCAGGCTGCGACCAGTCCAGTCGCGCGTCGTTCTTGTCGAGCTTGTGGGCGTAGGTGACGCCTTCCTCCGGCTGCGGCTGCGGCACCGGACGGATGTCCGCGCGCAACAGGCCCAGGCCATCGCCCAATACCTGCGCGCCGAGGGCGGACAGGCGGTCGTGCAGCTGGCCGCCGGTCTCGTTCGCGCCGATGTCGATGGCCTGCGAAATGAGTACAGGCCCGGTGTCCAGGCCCTTTTCCATCTGCATCAGGCACACGCCGGTGCGCGCGTCGCCGGCCTCGATGGCGCGCTGGATCGGCGCGGCGCCGCGCCAGCGCGGCAGCAGGGAGGCGTGCACGTTCCAGCAGCCGTAGGTGGGGATGTCGAGCACCGACTGCGGCAGGATCAGGCCGTAGGCGACGACGATCATCAGGTCCGGCTGCAGCGCGCGCAGGGCGTCCTTCGATGCGGCGGACTTGAAGTTCTCCGGCTGCATCACCGGGATGCCGCGCAGCAACGCCTCGCGCTTGACCGGCGAGGGCGTGAGTTCGCGGCCGCGCCCGGCAGGACGGTCGGGCTGCGTGTAGACGGCGACGACCTCGCCCTTCTGGGCGGCGGCGCGCAGGCACGGGACGGCGAAGTCGGGGGTTCCGGCGAAGACGAGTCTCATGGCGCGGTGCGGTTTTCCGGTGGGGCGTGGTAACGAAGGCGCGCGAGGAACGCGGAAACGAAGAACGCGGGTCGCCCCGCGTTCGTGTCGTGCATGGCGCCGGCATCGAAGCCGGCGCGCCGGTCCGTCAGGTCAGGCCGCGGCCTGGCGACGCTGCTTGGCGAGCTTCTTGCGCACCATCTCGCGCTTGAGCGGCGAGAGGTAGTCGACGAAGAGCTTGCCGGCCAGGTGGTCCATCTCGTGCTGGATGCACACGGCCAGCAGGCCGTCGACGTCCAGCTCGCACGCCG
>Ga0102591_1004531_pt1 | contig 10680 bp, 13 predicted proteins | sample AraplaCol_mCL_r2_2_FD_76860 | JGI IMG/M metagenome (GOLD analysis project Ga0102591, IMG submission 76860) | Arabidopsis root microbial communities from North Carolina, USA - plate scrape MF_Col_mCL_r2 (SPADES assembly) (version 2) | ecosystem: Host-associated > Plants > Roots > Endosphere... | reverse complement strand
CGCTCCATTGCGGCGGGCCGCAGCGGCGGTCGATCGAGAAGAACAGCTGCACGGGCGCGCCGAAGCCCTGGCCGTTGGTCGAGAACCACTGCAGGCGGGCCAGCTTGTCCTCGCGCGGGATGCCCAGCGAGGCGTACATGTCCTCGCCGACCTGGAACCGGCGGCTGCGCAGCGGCTCCCATAGGTTGGGCGGATAGACCGCGTATTCGGCCGGGTCGGGCGAAGCCACCCGCTGCAGCATGGCCGCCTTCAGCGCCTCGAGCGGCTCGCCGGCCACCGCCTGGACCCGCCAGGGCTGGAGATTGCCGCCGGAAGGCGCGCGGGCGGCGGTCTCCAGCAACTCCCGCACTATGGCGCTGTCCACCGGGTCGGGCTTGAAGGCGCGCACCGACATGCGGCGGTTGACGGCGTCGATCACGTCCATCGAAGGCTCCCTTGACCCTACGCCTCTATCCCGCGAGACAGCGGCTTCGGCTCTGGTTAGCATCCGTCCGCTGCGTCAAGACAAGTGGACTTTGGGGGGGCGTTTCGTGCGGCGGCTTCTGCGTAACATCGCGTTGGCTCTGTTCATCGTGCTGGTGGCGGGACCGGTGGTGACGGTGATCCTCTATCGCTTCATTCCGCCGCCGGTGACGCCGCTGATGGTGATCCGCGCCGTGGAGGGGCGGGGGCTCGATCATCGCTGGAAGCCGATCGACAAGGTCGCCCCGGCCCTGCCACGCGCCCTGATCGCGGCCGAGGACGCCAAGTTCTGCGACCACCGTGGCTTCGACTTCGACGCCCTGCAGAAGGCCTACGCCAACAACGAGTCGGGCCGGAAGATCCGCGGCGGCTCGACCATCAGCCAGCAGACCGCCAAGAACGTCTTCCTGTGGCCGGGCCGCTCGTATGTCCGCAAGGGACTGGAGGCCTGGTTCACCGTCCTGATCGAGACCTTCTGGGGCAAGAAGCGGATCATGGAGGTCTATCTGAACTCCATCGAATACGGCTCGGGCATCTATGGCGCCGAGGCGGCCGCCCAGCGCTATTTCGGGGTCGGCGCCGACCGGTTGAGCCAGGCTCAGGCCGCGCGCCTGGCCGCGATCCTGCCCAGTCCGCTGAAGTGGAAGGTGGTCAAGCCGGGCCGCTACGTGGCCAAGCGCAGCAAGAAGATCGGCAAGGCCTCGGGCGCGGTGCGTCGCGGCGGCATGGCCGAATGCGTCCGCTAGACCAAAGGCGAGAAACATCATGCGCGTCGCGCCCGGACCCACGCTCGAGACGGAACGCCTGATTCTGCGCCCGCCGGCCGACATCGATCTCGATGGCTGGGCCGAGATGATGGCCGACCCCGTGGCCGCCCGCTTCATCGGCGGCCAGCAACCCCGGGCGACGGCCTGGCGGTTCATGGCGACCATGGCCGGATCGTGGGCGTTGAACGGCTTCGGCATGTTCTCGGTGATCGAGAAGTCGAGCGGCCGTTGGCTCGGTCGCATCGGTCCATGGCGGCCCGAGGACTGGCCAGGAACCGAGGTTGGCTGGGGTCTGCACCCGTCGGCCTGGGGCCAGGGATACGCCGTCGAGGCGGCGGAAGCGGCGATCGACTGGGTCTTCGACCACCTGGGCTGGACCGAGGTGGTCCACTGCATCGATCCCGACAACGCGCCCTCGATCAAGGTCGCCCAGCGCTTGGGATCAACCAACGGCGGCCGAGGCAGGTTGCCGCCGCCGTTCGAGGCGACCGTCGTCGACCTTTGGGGGCAGACCGCGGCGCAGTGGCGAGCCCGTCGCTAGACGGTCCGCCTTCGTCGAAATCCTCGCGTCGGCGCAATATTCCCCGGGTTCTGATCTCGGACGTGGCTAAGCCTTAGGCCGCCTCGTCGAGAAAGGAAGCCGTCATGGATACGTCCGCGCATCCGCGCCCCGAGTCGAACCTCGGCCTGACCGTCCGGATCGTCAGCGCCTACGTCGTCGCCAACCCGATGGAGCGCGCCGATCTGCCGGACTTGATCCGGGCGGTGGGGCAGGTGCTGGACAGCGCCGCGCACGAGGTCGCCGCGCCCGCCATCGAACCGCTCAAGCCGACGCCGGCGCAGATCCGCCGCAGCGTCCGGCCGGATTCGCTGGTCAGCTTCCTGGACGGGCGGGCCTACAAGACCCTCAAGCGCCACCTGCATCGGCACGGCCTGACCGAAGCGGACTACCGCGCCCGCTTCGGGCTGCCCGACGATTATCCGATGACCGCGCCGGACTATCGCGCGCGGCGTAGCGCCATGGCCAAGGCCTCGGGCCTCGGCCACGCGCGGCAGGGCCAGTCCTAGCCCCGCATGCCGAGGAAGGCGAAGAAGCCGCCTTGCGGGTCCTTGGCGTTGACCACGAAAGCGCCGCCGGGCACCTCGGCCGGACCCATCAGGATTTCGCCGCCATTGGCCTTCACCCGCTCGATCGCCGAGTCGACGCCCTCGACGCCGAAATAGTAGAGCCAGTAGGGGCCGGGCGCGGGCTGGTGGTTGCTGAACATGCCGCCGAACGCCGCCTCCTTCGAGCCGAAGGTCTGGTAGACGCCCATCTCGCCCATCGGCACGGTGTCGTGTTTCGCCCAACCGAACAGACCGGAATAGAAGTCGAAAGCCTTCTCCCAGTCGGCCGCGTGCAGCTCCGACCAGCCCAGCGAGCCGGGCGACATCGGCGCGGGGCGCGGCGGGGCCTGATCCAGCGAACCCTTGAACAGGACGAACATCGCGCCCTGCGGATCGGCGACCACGGCGAAGCGGCCGACGTCCGGGATGTCCTGCGGGGCCTTGTGGATTTCGCCGCCGGCGGCCTCGACCTTGTTGGCGAAGGCGTCGACGTCGTCGACCCCGATATAGCCCAGCCAGCCCGGCGGCACGCCCTGCATCTCCAGCATGCCGCCGACGGGGATATCGCCCGACGCGCCATTGGGGGCCTTGAAGATCGTGTACGGGCCGGCGGGCCCGGACGACATCTCCGAACTCCAGCCGATCACGGTCTTATAGAAGTCGCCGGCCGCCTTGGTGTCGGTGGTGACGAGTTCGAACCAGACGAAGTCATTGGCCATGGAGGCCTCCTCAAGGCGGGGTGGGATTTCGGGCGCGAGACGGCCTTGCGCGAGATTGAGCCCGGGCGCGGGCAGCGTCTCGATGAAAGCGCTCCAGGATCTGATCATGCTGACAGGTTCAGGCGGCGGCCTCGCCGCAGCAGGAGGGCTTGGCGGCGTCCTCGTACTCGTCATGGCGGCGCACGAAGCCCATGCCGACTTGCTCGTTACGGCCCAGCGGCGCGCGGTCGAGGATCATCAGCGTGCCGAGCAACTCCTCGGCCCCTCGGGCGTAGGTGGAATAGGTGTGGAACGCCTGGCCATCCGCGTCGCGATAGAAGGCCGACAGCCCCGGCAGCTCGTCATTGCCCTGGGCCGCGGGCAGGTCGGTGAAGTTGTAGGCGATCGTCTCGCCGGCCAGGTCCTCGGGCGAGAACGAGATGTGGAAGTCGCGGTTGAAGTCGCTCTCGAACGCCGACACCCACGGAAAGCGCCAGCCCATGCGCCGCTTGTAGGCCTCGATCTTCGCCAGCGGCGCGCGCGAGACGGCGACCAGGGTGACGTCGTGGTGATTGAGGTGCGGCAGGGTCCCGTCCAGGTGGTCGGCCATGAACGAACAGCCCGGACAGCCCGCCTCCCAGTCCGGTCCCAGCATGAAGTGATAGACCATCAGCTGGCTGCGGCCGTCGAACAGCTCGGTCAGGGTCTTCTTCCCGGCCGGAGTGTCGAAGACATAGTCCTTGTCCAGCTTCACCCAGGGCAGGGCCATGCGCTCGGCGTTGAGGGCGTCGCGGGCGCGGGTGTGGGCCTTTTCCTTGACCAGCAACGCCCGGCGCGCCTCCAGCCAGTCCTCGCGGGAAACCACGGCGTGCGACATCACGTCCTCCGTAAGCTGAGCAAGTTCGCCTTGACTTATTACGTTGATATCAACATAAATCGATCATGTCAAAGCCGGTCGTGATTCCTTTCGAAACGACGCTGCATGTCCGCGACACCTGCCTGTGCCTGCACGTCCAGCGCGCCGCCCGGGCCCTGGCCCGCCGCTTCGACGAGGCTCTGCGGCCGGTGGGCCTGACCAACGGCCAGTTCTCGCTGTTGATGTCGCTGAACCGGCCACAACCCGCGGGGCTGGGCGGCGTCGCCACCCTGCTGGCCATGGACCGCACCACCCTGACGGCGGCCCTGAAGCCGCTGGAGCGACGCGGCCTGCTGACCATCGCCCCCGACCCCAAGGACGGCCGCGCCCGGGTGCTGAGCCTGACCCCGGACGGCCGCGCCGTTCTGGCTCAGGCCCTGCCGATCTGGACCCGGGAGCATGGGAAGCTGGATGAGGAGTTGGAGGGCGGGGGCGAAGCGTTGCGGGCGGGACTGAAGATGATCGCATAGCCCCAACGGTGTCATCCCGGACGGCCGAAGGCTGATCCCGGATCGCCGGAAGCGCCGAGCCTGTTGTGCTCCCGGCTCTCCGCCGTGCTACGGCGGGGACGACAGGTGAGATCAAAGCCCGTTCTGGGCGAAGTAGGCTTCCAGCCTCCCCTCATCTCCCGCTCGTCCCACCGTCGCGACATAGCCGTCCGGGCGCACCAGTACGAACCCGTCCGTCGGCAGGCCGTAGGCGTCGGCGAACCAGCCTTCGTCGTCGATCAGATCCTCGCCAACCGCTACGACCACCAGCCCGGGCCGGGGCGCGATGGCGGTTCTGGCGCCGAGCAGCGTCCAGTGCGGCCCGGCCAGGACCTCGAACACGCGCACCGGCGCGCCGTCGCGGTCATGGCACGGCGCGTCGGGCGCGCGGTCGCCGGGCGCGATCATGGCCTCCGCGCCCAGGCCCAGCGACAGGGGCGAGTCCGGATAGGCGAGATCCAGCTGACGGGCCTCGCGGCCACGCCTGATCTCGGTCTGGCCCAGCAGGCGGGTCGACAGGCCCAGCACCTCGGCGGCGATCGGGCGCCGCTCGGCCTCGTAGGTGTCGATCAGGCTTTCGGGCGCGCCGGCCAAGACGGCGGCCAGCTTCCAGCCCAGATTATAGGCGTCCTGCAGGCTGGTGTTCAGGCCCTGGCCTCCGGTGGGCGGATGCACATGGGCGGCGTCGCCGGCCAGCAGCACGCGTCCGACTCGATAGCGCTCGGCCAGGCGGGCGTTAATCCCGAACGTCGAGGCCCACAGCACTTCACCCACGACGATGTCGTCACGGCCAGTCCGCGCGCGGACCAGGGCGTTCACCGCCGCGACCGAGAAGTCCTCCTCGTCCGGTGCGTGGCCCTGCAGCTGGAAGAGATCGGTCCCCGCCAGCGGGCAGAACGAGATCCGCTGACCGTTCGGCCCGGTGAAATTGTGCCAGACCTCGCGCGACAGGCCGTCCAGGCGAACGTCGGCGACCATGCCGCGGCCCGGGTGGGTCTCGCCGGGGAATTCGACGCCCAGCGCCGGGCGGATGAAGCTTCGGCCGCCGTCGGCCCCGACCATCCACTTGGCGCGGATCGTTTCGCCGGCTCCCAGGGTCGCGGTGACGCCCTCGGCGTCCTGCGCGAAGCCCGTCAGGGCGGTCCCGAAGCGCGGGGCGTGGCCCAAGGCCTTGAGCCGGTCGCGCAAGACACGCTCGGTCAGGAATTGCGGGGCCATTAGCGGCCTAGCCCAGGGTTCGGCAGGGGTCGGTTGAGCATCTTCGCCGAGCTGGGTGTCCGTGAAGACCTCGCCGGCGTAGCTCCGGATCGTCGGATAGGGCGCGGCCCCCGCGGCCAGCAAGCCTTCCAGCACGCCCAGGTCCTCGAACACTTCCAGGCTGCGAGGCTGAAGCCCCTTGCCGCGCGAGCCCTGGAAGGGGCCCTCGGCCTTGTCGATCAGCACGAAGTCGACGCCGCGACGGGCCAAGTCGATCGCCAGGGTCAATCCGGCCGCGCCCGCGCCGCAGATCAGGACGTCCGTCGTCAGAGAGTAGGTCATCCGCGTCTCCTATCGAGTGCATAGTGCACGTATTTTACGTGCAAAGGGCACATAACTTCGGGGCTGGACGGCGTCAATGATAAATGTGCAAAATGCACGAATGGATTCCGATCTACGAGACATTCACTTGGCGATGATGGACCTGGTGGGGTTCCTCAACCGGCCCCAGGCCGACGACGTGCTGCTGCGCGAGGCGGGCGTTTCGCTGGATCGGGCCCTGTTCCCGCTCCTGGTTCGGATCGAGCGCAAGGGGCCGGTCGGGGTCGTCGAGCTGGCCGACCTGGCCGGCCGCGACCACTCGGTGGTCAGTCGCCAGGTCGCCAAGCTTGAGAGCCTGGGTCTGGTCGAGCGCCGACCGGGAGCGGACAAGCGCGTGCGCGAGGCGGTGGTCACCGACAAAGGGCGCGCGCTGACCGACGCCCTGGACGCGGCGCGGCAACGACTGGCGGGACCGATGCTGGAGAGATGGAGCGCTCAGGACCGCAAGGACTTGGCGCGGCTGCTGCGACGGTTCGTGGACGACGCCAATACGACGATAAAGGGCGAGGAATAGGGTTCCATTTGTCATCCCGGACGGCCAAAGGCCGATCCGGGACCGCCGGAAGTGCTGAGTTTGCCTCGGTCCCGGCTCTCAACTTCGCTGCGACCAGAATGACAGGGGAAGTCAGTCGATCGCCAGGATCACGTCCGCCGCCGCGATTCGCACCTCGACCTTCGCGCCGATCGTCAGCCGCCAGCCCGCATCCTCGGGCTTCAGCGTGGCCACCAAGGTCTTGCCGGCGGACAGGGCGATCGTGACCTCGGCCGAGGTTTCACCGGCCTCGCGGTCGACGATCTCGCCGGCCAAGCGGTTGTCGCCTTCATCCCCGTGAGCGCCGAGCCGCACGAAGCTGGACTTGATCAGAGCGATGGTGGGGCGGCCGGGCGCCAGGCCCAGGTCCTCGACGCTGCGGCGGGTGATCGAGGCGCGGAGCGACAGGTCCTCGCCCAGCGACAGGGACACCAGGGCGGTGACGCCGTCCCCGTCGAGGCTGGAGACCACGCCGCGAAGCGCGTTGCGGGCGCTGGTGCGCAGGCCCAGGCTCCAGAGCAGGTCGGCGTCGCCGGAGAGGTCGGCTTCCAATCGTGCGAAGGCGGCTCCAACCTCGCGCTCGGCGGCGCGGAAGGCGCGGATGACCGCTTGGCCGCGCGCGGTGACGTGGGCGGCCCCACCGCTCTTGTCGCCCGGCGCGGCGCCGACCAGGGGCGTGTCGAACAGGTTGTTCAGCGCCTGCACGCCGTCCCAGGCGCCCTTGTACGACAGGCCCGCCGCCTTGGCGGCGGCGCTGATCGAGCCTAGCCGCGCGACGGCCTCCAGCAAAGCGATGCGTTCCAGCCCGACGCGGGCCAGGCCGCCGCGCTTGAGGATCAGGGAGGCGCTGAAGTCGGCGTCTTCACTCACTGGTCGGGCCTCGATTTCATCGTTATGTAGTCTAACTACATAACCGCAGTGCGATACCAGGATTTACCAGATGCTCGCTCGTCGTCCGATGCTGATCGCCGCCTTGTCGAGCGCTCTGTCGCTGAGCCTAGGCGGTGTGGCCTTGGCCGGCGAGACCAAGGTCGCCGTCGCCGCCAACTTCACCGAGGCGGCCCGTGAGATCGCCGCCCGGTTCAAGGTCAGGACCGGCCATGAGGCGACGCTGAGCTTCGGGTCGTCGGGCCAGTTCTACACCCAGATCGCCAATGGCGCGCCGTACGAGGTGTTCCTGTCGGCCGATGTCGAGCGGCCACAGCGGGCCGAGGCCGAGGGCTTGGCCGTTCTCGGCTCGCGCTTCACCTACGCCACCGGCCGCCTGGTGCTGTGGAGCAAGACGCCGGGCTTGGTCGACGGAAAGGGCGCGGTGCTGGTCAAGGGCCAGTTCGAGAAGCTGGCGCTGGCCGATCCCAAGGCCGCGCCCTATGGCCAGGCGGCGATCGAGACCCTGAGCCGGCTGAAGCTGTACGACGCTCTGAAGCCGAAGATCGTCACCGGCGGGTCGATCACCCAAGCCTACCAGTACGTCCAGACAGGCGCGGCGGAGCTGGGCTTCGTGGCCCTGTCGCAGGTCGTGGGCGAGAAGGGCGGTTCGCGCTGGGTCGTGCCAGCCTCGAACCACGCGCCGATCGAGCAGCAGGCGGTGCTGCTGAAGACTGGCGCGAACAGCGCGGCGGCCAAGGCCTTCCTGACGTTCCTGAAGAGCGGCGAGGCCAAGGCGATTATCAAGCGCTACGGCTACGAGGTCCGCTGAGCATGGCCGAGGTGCTGTGGCTGACGGGCAAGCTGGCGGGGATCACCACGATCCTGCTGCTCGTTTTGGCCACGCCGCTGTCCTGGTGGCTGGCGCGGGGGCGTTCGAGCCTGCGCACGCCGGTCACGGCGCTGGTGGCGTTGCCGATCGTGCTGCCGCCGACGGTGCTGGGTTTCTACCTGCTGATCGCGCTGGGCCCCCAGAGTCCGCTGATGATCCTGCTGCATCCGTTCGGGGTGCGGACCCTGGCCTTCACCTTCGAGGGGCTGGTGATCGGCTCGCTGATCTATTCGCTGCCGTTCGCCGTGCAGCCGCTGCGCAACGCGTTCCTGGCTATCGGCGATGAGCCGCTCGAGGCCGCCTCGACGCTCGGCGCTTCGCCATGGGCCTCGTTCTGGCGCGTGGCCCTGCCGCTGTCATTGCCGGGCTATGTCGCCGCCGCCATCCTGACCTTCGCCCACACAGTCGGGGAGTTCGGGGTGGTGACGATGCTGGGCGGCAATATCCCCGGCGAGACCACGGTGCTGTCGACCGAGATCTATCGCCTGGTCGAAGGGCTGGAGTGGGGTCAGGCGCACCGCCTGTCGCTGCTGCTGCTGGCCTTCGCCTTCACGGTGCTGCTGGTCCTGCTGGGGATCGAGCGTCACGCGGGGGTGCTGGAGCGGCGGGGATGAAACGGGGCGCTTCCGCCAAACCCGTTATCCCGGCCGCAGCGTAGCGGAGAGCCGGGGCCGCCGGAAACGCCGGCGCTTGCCGCGATCCCGGCTCGACGCGCTGCGCGCTTGGCCGGGATGACGGTCTTTAAAGTCAGCAACCGCCGTCCAGGTGGAACCGGATCAGCGCCCGGGCCGAGCGGGCGACGGCGCGGATAGGGCCCTCGGCGCCCAGGGTGACCCGAGCTCCCGAGGCGCCTTCCATCAGCAGCATCAGGGCGTCGGCCAGATCTTCGTCCTTGGCGCCGGCGCCGTGGGTCAGGTCCTTGAGCCGTCGGTACAGCTCCTTCTTGTAATTGACCGACACCACCTGGGCCGGGTGGCTCTCTTCGTGCAGCTCGATGGCGGCGTTCGACAGCGGGCAGCCGTGAACGTCCTTGTTGCAGGCCTTGGTCTCGAAGGCGTCGAAGATCGCCTCCAGCTGGGCGCGGGGATCGGTGCAGCAGCAGGCCGTCACCTCTTCCCACCAGGCCCAGTATTCCCGCTCCTGCTCGCGCAGCACCTCGGCGACCAGCTCGTCCTTGGACGGGAAGTTCCGATACAGCGTCATCTTGGTGGCGTCGGCTTCGGACGCGATGGTGTCGACGCCGACCGCGCGGATGCCGTGCTGATAGAACAGCTCGCGGGCGGTCTCGAAGATCCGGTCCCGCGCGGGACGCTTGGACGCGGGTGCGCACACCGTCGCTTCCGTGTCGCCCCCGACAGCGTCCCCAGAATTTCTTGTCGCCATTTTGGCAGTGCTCTCCTTGACGTGGGAGTTACCGGTCAGTATCTCTCCGCCATGGATGATACCGAACGGTCTCTCACATCCTAGATCGTTCTTCTGGTCGCCGAGGTCAAGTAACAGCCCCTGCGACATTTGAACCCCTTAAACCCTAAAAACGGAGCGCGCGCCAATGCCCCCTCAAGCGAACGATATCGCCGAAGCCGCCGGCGCCAACGCTCACAAGGGTTTGCTGGGCTTCATAAAATCTCGCGTCGGCTCCAACCGGCGCCGGATTGGCCAATCCCCCCATTGGCCAACCGTCCGCGCCCTGGGCCAGACCTGGTCCGCCGGCGCCCAGCGGTCCGCCCGACGGCCCGTCTGGGAATAACAAGAAACGTCTCCTCCCCCTTCCGCTTCACCATTCTGCAGGGTCCTCCCCCATGCGTATTCAACCCGTCATCACGTCCTTCGCCGGCCTCGCCGCCGTCGCCGTGCTGGCTGCCTGCTCGGCCCAAGCCAAGCAGGAAGCCGCCGCCCCGCCGCCGGCCCAGGTCACCGTCGCCGACGTCGCCTTCAGGTCGCTCCGCCAGTGGGACGACTTCACCGGCCGCCTCGAGCCGATCGACACCGTCGAGATCCGTCCGCGCGTGTCGGGCTACATCGACGGCGCTCGCTTCGCCGAGGGCGCGCGCGTCTCCAAGGGCCAGGTGCTCTTCCAGATCGACCCGCGCCCGTACCAGGCCGAGGCCAATCGCGCCCAGGCCGAAGTGGCCCGCGCCAAGGCCCAACTGGACCTGGCCGTCGTCAACCGTGAGCGCGGCCGCCGCCTGATCGAGCAGAACGCCCTGGCCCAGAGCGAATTCGATCGCCTCTCGGCCGAGGAAAAGGCGGCCCAGGCCAATCTGTCGGCCGCCCAGGCCGCGTTCCAGACGGCGCGTCTGAATCTGGAATGGACCCGGGTGACCTCGCCGATCGACGGCCGAATCTCCAAGGCCATCATCACCCGCGGCAACC
>Ga0102591_1004530_pt1 | contig 10681 bp, 9 predicted proteins | sample AraplaCol_mCL_r2_2_FD_76860 | JGI IMG/M metagenome (GOLD analysis project Ga0102591, IMG submission 76860) | Arabidopsis root microbial communities from North Carolina, USA - plate scrape MF_Col_mCL_r2 (SPADES assembly) (version 2) | ecosystem: Host-associated > Plants > Roots > Endosphere... | reverse complement strand
GAGATCGGCGATTTCCTTCGATTGATACCGATAGACGCCTCGTCTGCATCATTCATGCTAAGGCATCAAAAGAAGCGAAACACGCCGCCGTTAGCGCTCTGCAGGAAGTTGGACGCCAGGCTCTCGCCTCTCTCGCATTTTGCTCGACTGTCGCAGTTGCCCCGAAGGTCTCGGCTGAAAGATGGGGAACCGACGTCACAGCGAATGACAAAGTCCTTACGGGACTGACCCGCATTTTTCGCAATACGAAGCACCTGACTGTCGATCAAGCGCGGACGACTATGCTTGAATCCCTGAACAACCGGGCGTGGGATAAAGAAATCTGGGTCGTTGTGGCGCGAATGCTGAACCGCACAACATTTGAGGCTCGGCTTAAAGATGATGATCGTAACCTGACGATGCAAACGTCCATGTATCTGGCGAGCCTCACGACCTCTTGCGCTCGGGCGAATGCGAGACTGAAAATCTTTTGCCATGAAAGCAACGAAAAGGATGACGCCGACGATACTGAGAGTTGAGCATCGGGATCGGGCAATCCTAAATGACATTGCTGAATCAAGGATATTGACATCATGACGGTTGATCTTACCGAAGCAAATGCACTCCCGCCGCTATCCAACAAGCTCTTTCGCGTTTTCGCTCGGTTCGAGTTTTCGTTGAAGATGACCGGCTTTGCGCATATGCGCAGAGATTGCGTTGAGATCGACTGGGATAGGTTCGCTAATAGCGCGCCAATCGGTCGACAGTTCTTTGCGCATATCAGGGATCACAACATCTGCCCGACGATTTTGGCCGAGCCGCCGAAGTCGGACTACATCGAGCAAGGCCGGTACGGTTTCGCCGACCACGTGAATTCCTCCAGTTGTGCGCAGGAACTGTTCGGTGCCGTCCGTCGCGTCCGCAACAATCTCTTCCACGGCGGGAAATATTTCGATGACGATCATCGGAGAAATCGCCTGCTGGTAAAGGAGACGATTGCAGTCCTGCTCCTTGCAGCGGAGTGGAGTCCGGACGTGAACTTCTGCTTCGAAGGGCGCGCCTAAGACTGAGGGATGTCAAATTGCTGCAAGCACAAAGCCCGGATTGAAAGCCTTGAAATCACCAGGATGTCGTGACGAAACACGCTGATCGACGCTGAGAAGATCGAGATCGATCAACTGATACACCGGCCCGCCATGAAGCAGCCGCAGTACTTCTGACAATGCCAGAGCTGCCGCAATCGATCCGACAAAAGGCGCGCCGACAGCTTTCCCGGCGAGCAGGGTCATGCCGCAGCGGTCGAGCACTCCATCTGCCATGAGCTTTGCGTAAGCCGGACGGTTTACGATCTTTTCGCCCTCGCGGTTCTGTTTCCAGATATCCGAGGCGGGGCGTCGGCCTGGCAATACATGCAGCCTCATTGTTCGGAAATCCTGGTAACCACGCCCGAGCCCTGCTTCGACAGCCATGTCGAACCCGACCTGATCCAAGGCTCGCCGGCCGGCGCCATTATCGAGGCCACATAGAGCAATCGCTGGTTCATCTGCCTGGCGCTTGAAGTCTGCAGCAAACATACGCTCCTGCAACGAGGTCGTAAAGCCACGCCGTTCCGCCCATGCCGCCATCGCTCGCGTCTTCTTCTCTCCGACCATGGCTGCTCCGGTCAGGATCGAGGTACTTTCCGTCGACTCTGTAACGACGTCGATGTCCTGCAGCACCAATGCCACCTCGGCGGGGTCTCTGTAGGGCAATAAACCGAGACCCCAGAGATAAGCTTGGCCCAGATGGCCGAGACCGATCAGCCACAGGCGAGACGGCAGATAGGTCAGCGCCGGTTCACTGCCATCCGTTTCGAGCCAATCGACTTGCGGCCGGGGGCACCACAGCGAAAGTCCCAACGGCCGTCGTCCCGCGGCAGACGAGTTGCCGCTGACGAAAAGGAACGCTTCGTTAACGGCCAAGCCCGCTGCAAGCATTCCGCTAAGCGGCATGCCGCTGCCACCTGTCGGCTGAAGTTTGGAATGGATCGGCAGGATACCGCCCCGCCAGCCAGCCGTAGCCGTCCGGATGCAAAAGCCCTTGCTCCGCTCGCGGGCACCACCGACAATAACAATCGTCGGTGTTTCTTCGGTCGCAGCGCCGAGCGTGCCGCCCAACGTCTCGACTGCCTCAGCAAGGGTTCGTCCGAATGGCATCGCCAATGCCAGCGGCGTGTCGAGAGGCCCGGTTACCGTTACGCCACCCAGAAAAACCCGACGACCGAGTGCGACAGTCGTCAGCAACGTTGCCTGCTGAACCGGGTCACCGGCTGCAGCGGGATCGACCTCAACGGCCAGCTTGTAGTCCTGAAATAGTGCCTTCGCCTCTTCGATGCTTGCGGCGGCGCCGCTGTCGATCGCGTGCTTGACCAGGCGATGAAGGGAGTCTGCGGAAATCTGTGTGGTCATGGTGCCTCTCCTTGCTAGATCAGCCCGATATGGAAAAACCTGCGACGCTCCGATGGAGTCACAGCTTCCCATCGCTTGCTGCCCAGATAGCGATAGATGCCGATGTCGGGCCGCGGTTGAGCGCCGGTCGCGAAATTCGGAAGGATCAGAGCGATGTGCCCTGCACGTGAAATCATGGGATGATCGCGATCGGATTTGCTCTGTCCCGGGCCTTCCGGATGAACGTGAACATCTGCTACGACCGTGAGGCCGCGCGTCTTACAAATCGCCCAGAGGTCGCTGAAATACCGACCGTCGAAACGGACGATGCCGGTGGCGAGCGAGTTTGGATCGAGATCGTCATAGAGTACGAAATCGACAATGTGGGCGCCCCGGTTTTCGCGATGACCAAGCAGGAATGCGCCGCTCTCCCGGCTGCCCTGATTGCCGCGTTCGCGCAGCTTTGCCTTCAGCCGACACCACAGGAACCAGGAACAAGAAAGCTCATGCTGCGGAGCGAAGAGGCGCCGAATAGTCGCGCGATTGAAGAAGTTCATGGACAAGCTCCAGATATTGGACGATCCCGTCAGCGGGACGCCACATTTTCGATGGCATTTCGGTGCGCCAACTGTCGTGACCGATGAAACTCTCCCGGTCGCAGGGCAGGTAAAGTGCGGTGCCGTTCTTCCAGTCGGTGCGGAAGACTGCCGATACGCGGCCGCCCTGGCCACGCGGCCAGAGATCGAATGCAAGGATCTGATTAGTCGTCATGTCCCAGGGACCACCTGTGGGCGGGCTCTGCGGATAACCGGTACAATTCAGCCGCAACACATATTCTCGGCCGTCCTTCGCGATGACGCCGATGAAGACGTATGGCCACGCAATGGAGATGAGACGCCAGCGGCCTTCCGCCTGACCGAGGCGGAACGTGGCTTTCGCCACGTCCGTCTCGAAGGCACGCTGATCCGGTCCAATCACGCGTCGCCCTCCCACGAACCGTTCACACGCTCGTCAGGGACGAGATCGAAGGCGAGAGCGCAGACCTTGCCGTCGGTCAGCGCACCGATATGTGTTCCCGGCGCCGGACGACGTGGGTGCCGGCGATCTGCAGCACGTGCTCGCCGGCTTCGTCCTCGGACATGCCGAACTTCTTCTCGGCCGCCCACCGCTTCACGCGTGCGACCGTGGCGCTCGGTGAAAAGCGGCGCTCGGCCGTTTCGGCGTTGAACGTGACCGTCACCTCAACATGGCGGCAGCGGTGGATGTGGACCTTCAGCCCCTTGGCAGATGCGCGGTCCTTGATGAGAGTGGTCTCGTTGAGCGGTTCATCTTCGTCTTCGAGGAACAGCAAGGCGTCACGCGCAACCCCGTGCTTCTCAATCAGGCTAGTCTTGAGGGTGGCGAACGTTGCACCATGCTCGAGCTCGATATGCGCGATCTCGCCGATGCCTTCGCCCTGGTAAAATACGTCGATGGACGTCATAGCTTTGCACTCCGGGGATCGAAGTGCGAGGCCCCATTGCCTGGCTTCGTCCCTTACCCCTTTGATCGCTAGCGGAGCAGGAACCCGGAAAGCCGATGCCACATTTTTTCAATCGAGCCTCAGTGGGCCTGGCGGGGTGGCTGCGCAGATAAAGAAATGCGGACACCGAGGACAAGTGATGGGGTCCGTTTCCGTCGGAAACGAGCCCGCCGCGATGCCCGCCAACATCGTCTCGGTCTTTTTTTGCCGGTTGCTGATCTTGGCGGTGCTTACCTCGACCGGCTCGTGTGTCTCGTCCGTCAAATGCAATGCGTGAACGACTGCCCGTCCGCCGAACTGGCTTCGTGCAGCAAGGAGATAGAGGGTATAATCAAGCCGATCATACTCATCACTCCGCTTGTATCCGGTGCGAACGCGCCGGATAACCAGGGTGCCATCGGGAAGTTCGGCCAACTCATTCGGCTCAACAAATACCTGACCATTTGGAAACTTGATGGCGAGTGGTTGCGCGTCACTAAAACGATAACCGGCGCCGGCCTTCAAGATTGCCCCGATCAGCTTCGAGGCAAGCCGCCGATAATCATTGGCAAAAGCATGATCTGCTGGTCCGCGTTCCTCCCAGATTGCCTCGAACGCCGCTTCCGCTTCAGCCAGGCTTGGCTCCCCGGTTCGCCGGGCATTGGCAAGCCAGCGCAGCAATTCATAAATGCAATCGTGGGTACGGGAAAATGCCGTGGGCTTGCGAGCACCGCCCAACCCAAGGACGTGCGTATAAAAGAAGCGGCGCGGACATTTTTCGTAGGAGCCCAGACGACTGTCTGTCAGGACCCAGCTTGACGGCCAGGAGATCGCGATCGGTTGGGGCTGTGGAGCACCTAGTGGTAGCGGAAGCGTCGGCGGGTTCGAAACTTCCTGGACAAGCGGTGAAGGGAGCCAGCCCAGAAAAGGTGACGGCGAGCGCCCATTTCCGTTTCGTTGTTTTCGCGCACGATAAAGGCGCAGGTGTGTGCGGGCACGCGACAACGCCACAAAAAACAGGCATTGCTCCTCATCCTCGTGCGCGTGCTTGGCCTCGTCCGCAGGCGAAGTATTCCCGACACCTTCGATCATCCCGTTGGGTGGCGGGCACCGTTGACCGCGGTTCGAACTCGGGAAGCTTGCGACCGTCAGCCCCGGCACATGCACGGCCTCGAATTCAAGGCCTTTGCTGCCGTGAACAGTCATCAGGCGAACGGCATCAAGATGCAAGGCAGCAGCCGGGACCTGTCGCAGGTCTCGTTCCTCTGCCAGAAGCACAAGTTGGCGGACGCGATCAAGTGTGCGCTGAATGGGAAGCCCCGCTCCTACCGGGCTCTGCTCGCGCACGAAGTTGAGGAACTGCCATACCGCCACCGCGCGCATTCGCTCGGTCACCGAGGTTGCTGCGCCTAATCGTTTCGCCAGGTCAGTTCGATCGAGCAGATAGGTTGTCAAAAAGTCCCATGCGCTCATATTCGAACGCAGGCCAGCCAGATCGGCGGCCAGTTGCGTAGCGCCTGCACGTCCTGTTGCAGTGAGCCCCGGCGCGTTTGCCACCTCCGCGAGGCCTGCCAGCGCAGGCTCCTTCAACGATCGGAGATGTCGGCTCAGACAATGCGAATCTTGGAGATCAAGGCCATAGCGCGGTATTGTGCCAACTCTCACCAGGGCGTCGCCGAATGGGTCAACGGCCAGGCTCAGCACCGCAAGGAGGTCGCGGACCTCCTCTCGCTCAAACAAGCTGCCGAGATGGAGAACCGGAATATCGCGCGCCTCAAGTGCAGCGGCGATTTCGCTCAGCCGGCCATTGGTACGGCATAGAACGGCTTGATCGCGAAGATTGACGCCTGCGCCTTCCAACTGGCGGATGCTTGCTACAACGCCCTCTGCTTCGTCATCCAGCGTCTCGAAGCGTCGTATTTCGGGACGACTTGGGCCTCGGCCCCGGTCTGCCTCCAAATCGAGGGTCAGCATGCCGTGTGAAGCGCCCATGTGCGGCGCAACGGCAACGAAACTGCGCAAAATCTGCTCGGTCGAGCGATAGTTGACGCGGAGCTGATCAATGACTGCACCGGAATAGTCCGTGGCGAACCGGATCATGTTTTCCGACGAGGCCCCACGAAACCGGTAAATTGACTGCCTGGCATCTCCAACGACCCAAAGCCGTTCGCCGTCCCCGGCCACCGTCTTTAAGAGACGCGCGCTCGCCCGGTTCACGTCTTGATATTCGTCGACGAGGACGTGACGATGGCGAAGTTGGACTCCTACGCGAATAGCCTCATCTTCCTCCAGAAGCTGCGTCGGCCGCATGATCAGGTCACCGAAATCTGCGCCTCCGTGCTTGCGCAGGGCCGCTTCGTAGAGATCGTAGATATCCGCGATTTCGAGGCATTTCGCTGCGGTAGTCCGTGCGTCCTCGTCGTGAGCGTCAGTCTCCATCGCCTTTGCCAATTCGCGATAGCGTGCGGGACCAACCATCTCGTCCTTGGCTCGGGAAATTGCCCCGACGATATCGCGCAGCACCATCGCAGGATCCCAAAGGTTCCGATAATGGACCAGTGGCAGGGTAGGCAGAATGTCCTCAAGCACCTCGATTGCGTCGCTGCGATCAAACAGCGACGGGTTCGCGGAAAGCCCCAACCTGTCATGGTAACGACGCACGAGATCAAGCCCGAAAGCGTGAAACGTGCCAATCCAAAGCTTCGGGGCGGCCTCTGGCACTGCTGCCGTCAATCGCTCGGACAGTTCGCCCGCAGCCCGGTTGGAGAATGTCAGAATAAGGATTGCTGCAGGATCAATCCCTTCCGCCAACAACGATAGCACGCGCTTGACAAGCGTTCGGGTTTTGCCCGTTCCTGGACCGGCCTGCAGTTGGAACGGCTTGCCACGGTATGCCGCCGCCCGATCTTGAGACGGATCAGGCCTTCGCACTGCCGGTTGCACTGGTTCCGTCTCCGCCTCTGCGACCGCGATTGGGAGAAGCAAGGCGTCAAGTATCTGCTGCCGGATCAGCGCGACAGGGAGGTTCGTTCGATCCGCGATCGCCGCAGCGGTCAAATCGCGGCTGACGTGCAAATCGTGCACAAAGGCGCGGGGGAGCACAAGCTCGCGCGCGTAGACGTTCGCCTGCAATTCACGCCGTTCGCGGGCGCCATAATCTTCGACCCGTTGCAGACCGACGGGTGCGGCTTCCGTACTCCGCGAAGGATCGACATCGGAGTGGGCGCAGGTGGCCGAACCTGCATGGAGCTCGGAATGTCCAAGTTCGTGAGCGACCAGAAGCGCCCGCGTAGTCGCGTCACCTTCATCCTCGCAGCAGATTGTTCCGCCCTGATCGTCAAACAGCGCCCGTGCGCCTTTCAGTGCGGGATCGCCACGGGGCAACCAGACGAGGTCGAGCTCGCGGTGCGCGACAGCCGCTTGAACAAGTGGAAGCAGGTCAAATGGGTCCTGACCGTCAGCGAGCAACTCGCCATGGAGTGTCGCAGCCTTGATCCGGATCGGCTCGAATTGGTCCATCCGCTTACAGTCCTAACAGAAAGCGCTGCTGCTCCTCGGTCAGACCCGAGTTTCTCACAGCCTCTTCAAAACTCTGTTGCGCCCCAATCGACGGTTTTCCCTCGGCTTTGAAATACTGCCCGGTCGGGATTGGCTGTCTCCCCGCGAAGTGAGCAACAACCGCGTTGAGCGGTGCTGTAAGCTCGTCAGCGACCCGTTTACGAAAACCAGACGTCATGGTGTCTGGATCGATCTGCCGATCACGCAATTTGCCAACAAAAACGGCATTCGCGTTTAGCCGTCCGGCGAGACCACGAAACTCGGTACGAGATAGACCACTAAACGGGTTAGGGGCATCCGAGACGTTTGCCCGCGCACTTGTCTCCTGCGCCGCGCCGGTCGTAACGGCATGAAGCCGGTTCTGGAAATGGCTCATCGCTCGGCTGACGGCCGGGCTTACCACGTTGGGATCGATTGCCGCCTCTGCGGCTTCGATAATCCGATCACCGCGCAAAGAGTCGACTGCGATGGCGACAGCGAACTCGGTCAGTTCCGCGCCAAATTGAGGATACTGACGAACGAGATCATCCAGGAGTTTTGCGTCGGGAATGTCCTGCGCTGTGGAGAGCGCGTAGAAGGCCTCCCGCAATGCGCGCGGGCTTGCGTTGAGAGTCTGGCTCATAGGTCCTCCTTAAAACGGGAGAGTTTTGCTGCGGCCCGGGTGAGCCGATTGCGAATGGTTCGTCCCGTACAGTTGCATCTTGTTGCGGCCGTCTCCTCCTCGGGATCCTCGGATTCCTCTTTGTAGCCGAGGACATGGACGAGCATGACGGCCTCTCGCTCGTCTGGCGGTAGAGCTTCGATTGCCTGCAGGAATGGCTCCCGATAGGCATCCCATTCTTGGGTAGGCAAAACCCTGAATGCTTCCGAAACCTTGGCAAACGCATCCTCAAAGGCATCGGGCATGCTTTTTACTTCAAGCTCCGGCATCTCGGCAACGTCTATGGAGCGCTTGCTCCGCCGCACGGCGCGCCTGACGGCATCGATACGCAGCGCCCGGAATGCCTTGTTGAACTTGCATTCGTAGAAATCCAGTTCGTCGGGAAAGTCGCCCGACCCGTCCATTACGAACAGCTCCGTCAGGTCGTCGAGGATTTGCTGTCGAAGGTTTGCTGCGTCCGGTATTGCGCCATCCGCGACCGTAACCCGAAGGTTGGCTTCGCACCTACCGAGCAATATGGGCAAGACCACATTCATCCGCGCTTGGTCGCAGGAACGTCGCCCCTCCCGAACGAGATGGACGAGGCACTCGGACCGCAAATGGCGAGGGGCGGCGCGATCGGTAATCAGGAGACGACCCCGCAGATCTGCAAGAGAGAGTTTGGAAGCCTCGTCGATCTGGGTTTCCACCCCTGGAGGACGTATGTACGGCGTCCCATCCGATTCAGTCTTGGTCAACAGTCGAGCCATCTCACCCCCTTGCTCTGCGCAGCAGCGGTTCGCGAGCGGCCATGAGGTACGCTCGTCCAATTGATCGCGCTGCAGCGGGAAACCCGGAAAGGGATTTCCCGATTTTTTTGCTTTTCTTCTTTTCTCGGCTACAGACACGTTGGCCGACGATGTGTTGCATGGTCCTCCCTTTGGCTTCTGCGACCATTCTCAGCCCCACATGCTGGACAGCGGCGCTGCGGCCAGCTTGTCGCCGAACGGCACCACATCAGTGCTGTCATAGAGAACGACGCCGAAGGCGAAACGATCGCCGCAGGCCTCTGCAAGTGCGCGGAGCCCTCCGAAATCGCCGGCCTTGACCGTGGCGCTGGCCTTGACCTCGATGCCAGCGATCATCCCATCGTCGCGTTCCAGTACGATGTCCACCTCGCGCATGTCCCGATCCCGGAAATGATATGGTGTCAACCGCAGGTTCGACGCCGTCATCAGCTTCAGAACTTCGGAAAACACGAAGCTCTCCAGCAGCGCGCCGAATGCTCCGCGATCCGCCTTCACTCGGTCGAAGGTGAGCCCGCGCACACTGGCCAGCAGACCTGAATCGAGGAAATGCAGCTTGGGCGTCTTGACGATACGCTTCAGCGTATTGGTGAACCAAGGCTGTACCGTTGCGACCAGGAACACCTGTTCGAGCAGGCCGACATAACGCTGCCCAGTCTTGTGACTGACGTTGATGCTGCCGCCGAACTGCGAATAGTTGACCAATTGGCTTGTATGTTCGGCCAATAGCCGCACGAACTTCGGCAGCTCGGTCAGCTTCTCCACATCGGCAATGTCCCGGAGATCTCGCGTCAGGATAGAAGTCAGATAGGACCGCGCCCAATCTTGCCGTCGTCGTTCGCTGTTGCGGCTGATCGCTTCGGGGAATCCCCCGAGCAGAACGAGTTGGACGAAGTCGTCTCCGATGATAGAGTTCCGCGGGCTCTTTAGCTTTCCGTCGAAAAGGTGTTCCAGAAAGGACGGCGTCCGGCCTTCGATCTCGGCCCTTGCCAGCGGCAGCATTCGGATGGTCTCCATTCGCCCGGCCAAGCTGTCCGCAATCCGCGGTAAAGTCAGCACGTTTGCTGACCCGGTAAGTAGAAACCTGCCCGGACGATAGTCCTCATCGACTGTCTTCTTGATCGCCAGCAGCAGGTCTGGCGCACGCTGAATCTCGTCGATGATGGCTCTATCCAGGCCCCGAATGAAGCCGGCAGGATCGGATTGGGCGGCTTCGAGAACCGTCTGATCGTCGAGGGTGATATAAGTTCGGCCGGCTTCTCCCATCTTTCGGACAAGTGTAGTCTTGCCGGCCCGGCGCGGTCCTACGATGAGGACGACCGGAGTATCCAAAAGGGCTTCCTCCGCCCGCTGCTCTACAAACCTTTCGAACATGCTTCCCTCGAATCTCGGACGATAGGAACTATCGTTCTCGGCTGATTGGAAGTCAATGTCCCGCTAATTGGAACTTGCATGGTCGTAATCTGGGAAGAAGGATCCCTTCCGGCCGGCGGTTCGTTGCCGACGCACCCTCTGCAGCGGCGAGACCCGCAACGCCCCTCAGAATTCGGGCGTAAGTGAGTTTGCCGTGACGGTTTATGGCTCGAGTAGAGGCTTCTGGCACCTGCTGCAGAGACCACGATGTCCAAATACGATCGCAACGCTTACTCAGCGTCCACTTGGTAAATCTCGGTAGGTCCAATCGGTGATTTCAGCGACCTGCTCGAAGAGGCTGCCGATGCCGCCGGCAGTTGGATCAGCCCGCTGGAGCCATTCCTCCGCCCATACGATC
>Ga0102591_1004526_pt1 | contig 10694 bp, 8 predicted proteins | sample AraplaCol_mCL_r2_2_FD_76860 | JGI IMG/M metagenome (GOLD analysis project Ga0102591, IMG submission 76860) | Arabidopsis root microbial communities from North Carolina, USA - plate scrape MF_Col_mCL_r2 (SPADES assembly) (version 2) | ecosystem: Host-associated > Plants > Roots > Endosphere... | reverse complement strand
CGCTGGTGTCGCGCGCCAGGAGCGGATCCCAGTAGCTGCCCCAGATGGTCTTGATGACGTTCCAGCCGGCGCCGCGGAACTGGCCTTCCAGTTCCTGGATGATCTTGCCGTTGCCGCGCACCGGGCCGTCCAGGCGCTGCAGGTTGCAGTTGATGACGAAGACCAGGTTGTCCAGGCCTTCGCGACCGGCGACCGAGATGGCGCCGAGGGATTCGGGTTCGTCCGTCTCGCCGTCGCCGAGGAACGCCCACACCTTGCGGTCGCTCTTGGGCAGCAGGCCGCGGCCTTCCAGGTACTTCCAGTTGCGCGCCTGGTAGATGGCGGCCAGCGGGCCCAGGCCCATCGACACGGTCGGGACCTGCCAGTAGTCGGGCATCAGCCACGGGTGCGGATACGACGAGATGCCGCGGCCGTCGACTTCCATGCGGAAGTTGTCGAGCTGCGATTCGCTGATGCGGCCTTCGAGGAACGAACGGGCGTAGATGCCCGGCGAGCTGTGGCCCTGTACGCCGATGACGTCGCCCGGGTGGTCGCCATCCGGACCGCGCCAGAAGTGGTTGAAGCCGACGTCATAGAGCGTGGCGGCCGACGCGAACGACGCGATGTGGCCGCCGAGTTCGCCCGGCTTGCGGTTGGCGCGCACGACCATGGCCAGCGCGTTCCAGCGGATGATCGAGCGGATGCGCCATTCCATCGCGTGGTCACCGGGGCTCTTGGCCTCCATGTGCGCGGGAATGGTGTTGATGTATTCGGTGGTCGGCTGGAACGGCAGGTGCGCGCCGGCGCGGCGCGTGACCTCGACCATGCCTTCGAGCAGCTGGTGGGCGCGTTCGGCGCCATCGCGCTCGATGACGGCCTGGACGGACTCGATCCACTCGCGGGTTTCGGTCGGGTCCGGGTCGTTCTGGATCAGGTCGTTGATGACAGCGTGGAGAGACGTCATGCGTATCGCGGCCCCTATTGGCCGCGCCTCGTGTGGGGCGGGGTTAGAGCATCGATTCTAACAGGGCGACCCCGGCCGCCGGACCCTGCTTCTGGCCCGCTGCGTTGCGACTAAAGGCGAATGGCGGCGCGGGTTTGCGTACGGTGGCGGATGGGTGGGGGAGGTCCGGCCAGGGTCGACAGTCGTAGCCCGGGTAAGCGAAGCGCACCCGGGGAACGTGCGCATCGACGCGCCGCATGCACCGGGTCCCGGGTGCGGCCTTCGGCCTTACCCTGGCTACTTTGCGTTCGCTGGAATGACGTGATGTTTGGGACAGCGTGATGGCCTGGGTCCCGGCTTTCGCCGGGAGGACGGGGAATTTGGGTGTTAGCCCTCTCCCTCCGGCGACCGAAGGAAATGCAGAGCTGAGAGGGGTTGGGGTGAGGGTCGGGGCGCGCGACATGGCTCGTGCTCGCGATGCTTCGCTGTCCTGCACCGAGACGGCGGCGAGCAACATCAAGATGGGTTCCAGCGTTCGCTGAAATGACGTGATGGGGCGGATGGCGTGACAGCCTGGGTCCCGGCCTTCGCCGGGATGACGGGGAATCGTGGATGACGTGAACTGGGAGGCGCGGCAAGACAACGCGGCCGGTATGACGCGCCCGATCGCTACCTCCCCGGCGGCGCCACCGGCATTCCCAGCACCTGCCGCTGGAATGCGGCCATCTCCGCGCGCGTCACGCGGCCATCGTGGTTCGCATCCATGTGGTCGAACAACGCGCGTGCGCCGGCCGCGTGTTCGGCGGCGGTGACCACGCCGTCGCCGTCGAGGTCCATGGGCATCGGATCGTCCACCGGCGGCGCGGGCGGCTCAGGTGCGACCGGGGCATCCGGCTGCGTTGCCGGATTGGGCGACACCACGGGCGCTGGCTGCGGCGTCGGGCTCGTTTGCGCCCAGATGACGATGGGCACGGCCACAATGGCCAGGACGAGCATTGCGCGGATTGCGACCTTCATGACCCCACCCCTGCAGGACGATTCCGGGCGACACGGTAGCGGCACGGATGTGTGTGAAATCTCACGGTCCCTGCGCCGCGGACCGGCCGTCTCGCCGCTCGCCGCCGCTCTCATCGCCGCCTGCCTCGCCCCGCCCGTGTTCGCACAGTCGCCCGACGCCACCACGCTCGACACGGTGGAAGTGCTGGGCGCGCGCCATTCGCTGTCCGATTTCCCCGGCTCCATCAGCGTCATCGACGGCGACACGCTGCGCGCCGGGCAGCGGCAGGTGTCGCTGTCCGAATCGCTGGTGCGCGCGCCCGGCATCACCGTACTCGACCGCCAGAACTACGCGCAGGACCTGCAGGTGCAGAGCCGCGGTTTCGGTGCGCGTTCGACGTTCGGCATCCGTGGGATCAAGCTCGTCGTCGATGGCATTCCGTCGTCGGCGCTCGACGGGCAAGGCCAGGCGGCGAGCTTCCCGCTGAGCGCGCTCGATCGCATCCAGGTGCTGCGCGGCCCGCTCGCCCTGCAATACGGCAATGCGGCCGGCGGGGCGATCGTCGGCGAAACCGCATTCGATGGACCGCGTGCGGAAGTCGAAGGTTGGGCCGGTTCGAATTCCAGCGCGCGCGTGACGGCCGGCTTCGAAGGTGCGAGCGCAGATGACATGTGGCAATGGCGCGCGCTCGGCAGTTACTTCACCACCGACGGCGATCGCCCGCACAGCGCGGCCGAACGTTCACAACTGGACGCCATCGCGCAGTACACGCCGAACGACCGCGCGCGGCTGCGCATCGTCGCCGGCGCGTTGAGCCAGCCGTACACCGACGACCCGCTGGGACTTACGCGCGAGCAGCTGGAACGCGATCCGCACGGTACCGATCCCGTCGCCGAGCAGTTCGACACGCGCAAGAAGATCGACAACGCGCAAATCGGCGCGCGTTGGGAAGACGAGTACGCGCAAGGTCGCGAGTATTGGATCGGCGGTTACGGCGTGACGCGCGATGTCGTGCAGTTCCTCGCGATTCCGCCCGCCGCGCAACGCGCGCCGAGCAGCGCGGGCGGCGTGATCGACCTGGGACGGCGTTCGTCCGGTGTCGATGCGGGACATCGCTGGGACTTCGCGCGCGGCGCGCTGACGCTCGGCGCGGAAGCGGGCTGGCTGCAGGAACAACGGCGCGGCTACGAGAACTTCGTCGGCGACGAACTCGGCGTGCGCGGGCGGTTGCGTCGCGACGAGGACAACGACATTCGCAGCACGGAGGCGTTTGTGCTCGGCGAACTCCGGCCCGCGCCAGATTGGACGGTTCTCGGCGCGGTGCGTCGCGCGAAGCTGCGCTTCGAATCGGACGATCACTACATAGCGCCCGGCAACGGCGACGACAGCGGTTCGCTGGAGTACGGCGAAACCGCGGCGGCGCTGGGCGTGTCGCGCGCGTTCGGTAATGGCGAGATGTTCGCCAGCATCGGCCACGGGTTCGAGACGCCGACGGTGACGGAACTGGCGTATCGACCCGACGGCAGCGCGGGCTTCAACACCGAACTGGAACCGGCGCAGTTCGACACGGCAGAAGTCGGCGCGCGTTGGCGAATGTCGAAGGGCAAGGCGAGCGTGTCGGTGTATCGCATCGACGGCGAGGACGAGATCGTGCCGGCCGACAATCGCGGCGGTCGCGCGAGTTTCGCCAACGCAGGAAACACGCGGCGCGAGGGCATCGAAGCGGGTTTCGAAGGCCGCTTCCATCCGCAGTGGTCGTACGCGCTCACCGCGAACTGGTTGCGCGCGCGCTTCACCGAAGCGTTCTCGTACACCGTGCTGGCCAACGGCGTGGAGCGCGTGCAGCTTGTCGACGCGGGCAATCGCATTCCCGGCATTCCGCGCGCCGACGGCTACGCTGAAGTGGCCTGGAACACGCACGACGGGCGAACCGTCGCCGCTGTCGAAATGCGCGCCAGCGAAGGCCTTCCCACCGACGACCGCAACACCGATGCATCGAGCGGTTACGCGACGTTCGCGCTGCGCGTGCAGTGGCGTGCGGCGAACAGCGGTTGGTACGGATTCGCGCGTGCGGACAACCTGTTCGACCGCGACTACGTGGGGTCGGTGATCGTGAACGAAGGCAACGCGCGCTATTTCGAACCGGCTGCGGGGCGCGGTTTCACGCTGGGTTTCGGCTGGAAGGCCGGGGGTTGAGCGTCGCGCGGCGACAACGCCTGTCGCGCTAGCCTGCGTCGGAGCATCGTCGGTAAGGAGGCTGCCATGCGGGCACAGCCGGGCGCTTGCACGCTGCGCATCGCGCTGGTGGCGTGTTGCCTTGCGCTTTCGAGTTGTCGGACGGCGACCGGGCCCGAACCAGCGGGCGCGGGATCGACGCCCGTGCCCGTCGCGCCGCCCGTTGCGCCTGTCACCGTCACGCGCGGCGAGTTCACGCTGCCCGCCCACAAGATGGACGTGTGGAATGCCGTCGGGCAGATCGTCGTGAACGCGCGCGGCGTGGAATACCTCGGCCGCGCGCAGATGCTCGATCTGTATTCACTGCGTTATCGCGGCGTGGAGTTCTTCGTGCTGACCAAGTCGATGACGGCTGCCGAAACCGGCAACGTCATACGCACACGCGTGACGGCGACGACGCCGGCGGGAAAGCCCATCGATACGGAAGCAACGGCGGACGTCCTTGCCCTGCTGCAGCGCGCGTTGCCGGCCGAAGTGGAGCGCGTTCGCGCGGCCCAGGCGGCGCCGAAGAAGAGGCCACCGGCGAAGCGCGGCAAGCCGTGAGCTTTCGCGGCATCGCATGTTCTGCACGTTTCATCGACTCCCGGCTCACGCTGCGGGCCCTAGCCTGCGGGTGTCAGATACGAAGGAGCGCGGGATGAAGCAGGTCACCGACAAGCACAAGGGCGACACGCGCAGCGGCGTGGGTCGCCAGCCGGAACGCGATGAACTCGGGCGTCGTCCGACGGAACTCGACGAAGCATCTTCGGAGGAAGAAAGCCTGACGCGCGTGGAAGGCGTGCCGCCCGGCGGGATGAATCCGGAAGTGGGCGAACTCGATGCCGACGCGGAAGCGGAGCGCGATCCGGATGCGGAGGATGACCAGGACGACGGCGATGACGGCTCGCTGCCGGGGAAGATGGGCGGTGGGTTGTTGGGGGCGTGACTTCTTTAGCCCCTCTCCCACCGGGAGAGGGGTTGGGGTGAGGGGCAACGAAGGGACTATCTCAAACCGCCGGTGTCGTACGGCGCAGCGGTGTTGCTCGGGGCAACACGATGGCTTCGAGCACTCGCTGGAGTGACGAGAGACGTCGGAAGGCGTGACAGCCTGGATCCCGGCCTTCGCCGGGATGACGGTGGCAGCGGGGCTGAGGCAACAGCAACATCAAAATGGGTTCCAGCTTTCGCTGGAATGACGGTGAGCTGGCGTGCCGATATTGGCGCGCGCCCGTGCGCTGCGGGCCCGGATCCCGGCTTTCGCCGGGATCACAGTGCGGGAAACCCGCTCAGATCCCCTGCGCCGAAAGCGACGCGCGGATCTGCGCATCCACCGCCGCAATCGCCGTCATGTTCACCACGCGACGCGGCGTCGACGCCGGCGTGAGGATGTGCGCCGGCTTGTCCAGGCCCATCAGGATCGGGCCGATGGCCACGCCGTCGGTCATCACGCGCACCATGTTGTAGGTGATGTTGGCGGCGTCGAGGTTCGGCATCACGAACAGGTTCGCGCGCCCCTTCAACAGCGTGTTCGGGAAGATGCGGTGGCGCAGCTCCTCGTCCCACGCAGTGTCGGCCTGCATCTCGCCGTCGACTTCCAGCTTCGGGTAACGCTGCTTGATGAGCTGGAACACCTTGCGCATCTTCGCCGCCGACGGGTTGTCGTGGCTGCCGTAGTTGCTGTGCGACAGCAGCGCGACCTTCGGCTCGATGCCGAACAGCTTCAGGCGGAACGAGGCCTGCAGCGCGGCTTCGGCGATCTGCTCGGCCGTCGGATCGCACTGCACGTGCGTGTCGAGGAAGAACCACACGCCCTGGTCGTTGATGACGCCGGTCATCGCCGCGGTGCCAGTCACGCCGCGGTCGAAATCGAACACGCTGCGCAGGTAGCCCAGCTTCTTGTGGAAACGACCGACCAGGCCGCAGATCATCGCGTCGGCTTCGCCGCGCTCGACCATCAGTGCGGCGATCAGCGTCGGGCGCGAACGCAGCAGGTTCTTCGCCGCCGCCGGCGACACGCCACGACGCTCGGTCAGCGCGTGGTACTGCTGCCAGTAATCGTTGAAGCGCGGGTCGTCGTTGATGTTGGTCAGTTCGAAATCGACGCCTTCGCGCATGCGCAGGCCCAGGCGCTTGATGCGCGTGTCGATGACGTCCGGGCGGCCGATGAGGATCGGCCACGCGAGCTTCTCGTCGATGACGGTCTGCACCGCGCGCAGCACGGTCTCTTCTTCGCCTTCGGCGTAGACGACGCGCTTGAGGTCGCTGCGCGCGCGGTCGTACACCGGCTTCATCACCAGGCCCGTGCGATAGATGAACGTGCCGAGCTTTTCCTCGTACGCGCGCATGTCCTCGATGGGACGCCGGGCGACGCCCGATTCCATCGCGGCGCGCGCCACGGCCGGGGCGAGCTTCACCAGCAGGCGCGGGTCGAACGGGCGCGGGATCAGGTACTCGGGGCCGAACTCCGGCGCTTCACCGCCGTAGGCCGCGCCGAGGTCCGCCGATTCCTCGCGCGCCAGCTGCGCGATGGCGCGCACGCAGGCGAGCTTCATCGCTTCGTTGATGCCGGTGGCGCCGACGTCCAGCGCACCGCGGAAGATGTACGGGAAGCAGAGCGCGTTGTTGACCTGGTTCGGGTAGTCCGAACGGCCCGTCGCGATGATGCAGTCCGGACGCACGGCCTTCGCGTCTTCCGGAAGGATTTCCGGATAAGGATTGGCCAGCGCCAGGATGACCGGCTTGTCGGCCATCGTCGCGACCATTTCCGGCTTGAGGATGCCGCCGGCCGACAGGCCCAGGAACACGTCGGCACCGTTGACGATTTCCGCCAGCGTGCGCGCCGTCGTGGTGCTGGCGTAGCGCGCCTTGTCGGGATCGAGGTGTTCGCGGCCGGCATAGATCACGCCATCGCGATCGAATGCCGTGATGTTTTCCTTCTTCACGCCCAGCGCCACCAGCATGTCCAGGCAGGCGATGCCCGCCGCGCCCGCGCCGGTGGTGGCCAGCTTGATCTGGCCGATGTCCTTGCCCACCACTTCCAGTGCGTTGAGCACCGCGGAGGCGACGATGATCGCGGTGCCGTGCTGGTCATCGTGGAAGACCGGGATCTTCATCCGCTCGCGCAGCTTGCGCTCGACGATGAAGCACTCCGGCGCCTTGATGTCTTCCAGGTTGATGCCGCCGAACGTCGGTTCCAGGCTGGCGATGATGTCGACCAGCTTGTCCGGGTCGCGCTCGTCGACTTCGATGTCGAACACGTCGATGCCGGCGAACTTCTGGAACAGCACGCCCTTGCCTTCCATCACCGGCTTGCCGGCGAGCGGGCCGATGTCGCCCAGGCCCAGCACGGCGGTGCCGTTGCTGATGACCGCCACCAGGTTGCCGCGCGCGGTGAGCTCGCTGGCCGCGTTGGGGTCGGCGGCGATCGCCTCGCAGGCGAAGGCCACGCCGGGCGAATACGCCAGGGCGAGGTCGCGCTGGGTCACCATCGGCTTGGTCGCGGAGACCTTGATCTTGCCGGGCGGGCTGAGGCGGTGGTAATCGAGCGCGGCTTGCTTGAGCTCGTCGGACTGCGAATTCTCGGACATCAGGGCGAAAACCACGGGCGGGCCGGTGATTCTAGCCGCTTCCCAACCCCCGGGCGGACGGCACGGTATGGCGAAGGTGTGCGCGCTTGCGCAGAATGCGGGCCTTTCGCGGCGGAAGAACACGATGCGCACGATGGATCGCTCGACGATGGACCGTCCCAGCGCCTGGACGACCTGGGCGGTATTCGTCGCGGTCGTGGTGCTGCAGCTGCCGCTGATCCTCAACCCCGGTTACTACAGCCACGACGAGCTGCAGTGGGCGGCCTTTGCCGATCAGGGCCAGACCTTCGCGTCGCTGTGGGCGCAGGTGGACACCTTCCAGTACCGGCCGGTCACCTTCAGCCTGTGGATCTGGCTGTCCTCGCACCTGTTCGAGCACCCCCAGGCCTTCCATGGGGTCATGGTCGCGTGGGGCGGCCTCAATGCCGTGCTGCTTGCGCGGTTGATGGTCCGTCTGGGCGTGGGTGCCAAGGCGGCGTTCGTGGGCGCGGTCGTGTTCGCCATGAGCGCCTTCGCCATACAGACGCACGGCTGGGCCGGCACGCTCGCTGACCTGATCTGGGTGAGCTGCGCATTGCTGGTCGGGCAGCTGGCGCTGGGCGGCCGGCGGGGATGGCAGGTGTTCGCAGGGGCGGCGCTGCTCACCGCGCTAGGCCTGCTGTCGAAGGAATCGGCCATCGTCATCCCGGCACTGGCCGCGCTGGGCTGGCTGTTCCTGGGACGCGGGCGTTCGTGGGTGATGGCGACTGCGGGCTCCCTGCTTCCGACCCTGGTCTGGCTGGCGCTGCGGGTGCAGGTGGTGCTGTTCTCGCCACGGGAAGCTTCGAACTACGAGTGGAGCTTCCGGTTCCTCCCGCTTCGCTGGCTCGAGTACCAGCTGTACACGCCGCTGGTGACGCGCGCCGGCATCAACAACCTGTTCCCGGGAAGCTTCGACGAGCCACGCGTGTGGGTGGCCATTGCGATCTGGCTCGCACTGGCATGGACGTTCTGGCGCGTCGGCGCCCGCTGGTTCTGGGCGTTCCTGCTGGCCGGCGGCGCGGCGCTGGGGCCGGTGTTGATCCTGGCCGAATCGTCCAACCAGTACGGCTACGGTTTCGCCGCCGTGGTCGCCGCGCTCGGCGCGGCGGCGTGGGCGCACGTCGGTCGGGCCGGTCGCGTCGTGCTGGTTCTGTTCGCGACCCTGAGCGTATGGCACGGCGTGAACGTGATGCGGCGCATGCACGAGGTCGGCACGATCCAGTCGCGTTTCTCGCCCGCGGTCGCCGCGGCGGTGTCCAACGCAACGACCTATCCCGTGCGCATCCGCGCCGCCGATGCCGGACAGCACTGGATCTACCTGCGTTTCACCCACCAGATCCCGCAGTACCGCGGCGTGCCGATCGGCGATCGCGTGCAGCTCGTTGCCACCGACGCGCCGGCCGACTACGTGATCGCGAAGGACGGCACGCTCTCGCCCGCGAAGTAGCCACTGAAGAAGCGAGCGCCGGACGCTACAGGTCGGGCACGTGTCCGTCGGCGACGATCTTGTCGAGCCGGATGCGATTGGCGAACAGCGAAAACGCCAGCATTCCGGCCAGCCCGTTCGCGCGGGCGACCCACTGCGGCAGCCAGCGCGCAGGCTTGAGCACGCCGGAGGCGAACAGCGGCTCGAAGCGCTGGACGTCGGCCAGCGTCATCTTGCCGGCGAACAGCCAGCGGCACAGCTGCAGCTTGCGTTCACGCAGGGCCCAGCGGAAGAAGGTGTGCACGCCCAGCAATCCGCGCAGGTAGACGACGTCTTTCGTGAACGCGCTGCCGCCGGTGGTCGGCACGCCGCGGAATACGCGCTGCGCCGACGCGAAGCTGTCTTCGGGCGTCTGGCCGGAATCGAGGAAGAAGCGGAAAACCTCGATGAAATCCGCACCGTTCAGCGCCATCGCCACCGCTTCGATGCGCAGGCTGATGCGCTTCATGCGGCCGATGTCGATGCTGCCGGTGATCTGTTCGGCGAAGGTCGCCAGCCCTTCCTGCGTGGCGGTGACACGCGGCGAGGAGAGCGCAAGGCTCTGCATCAGCGGTTGCTCGCGGCCGTTGAGCGCGGTCAGCGAATGCACGAAGGCCTCGTGCTGCAGCAGCTGGTGGCGGTCGTAATCGCTGAAGGCGGCGCCGAATCGCAGGCGGATGCGCGTGGCACCGGCGGCGGCCTTGGCGATCAGGTCCGGATCGAGCACCACGTCAATGACGCGCGAATCGAAGTAGTCGTCCAGCTCGCGCTGCAGCTGCAGTTGCAGCGCGGTGGCGGAAATCGTGACGTGCTCGGCCGGCGCCATCAGCTCGTGATCGAGTTCGTCGGCGATGGAAATGAAGTGCCGTGCGGCATCGCGCGTCGTCGGGCCATCGCCGGGCAGGCATTCGTCGGGCCGGCCGAAGAGCTGGATCGACAGGTCGCTGACGGCCCGCGTTCCGAGGTTCTCGCATAGCGATGCGGCCACCGACCAGCTGCGCGCCGATTCGATCAGATAGATGCCAAGCGGATGCGAGGGATCGGCCGCGGCCGCGATCGCATCGAGTTCGAAGCGCGTATGGCTGAAGTCGAGGACCGGATACTCGAGCTGCGGCAGGTTGACGACGCCGCGCTGGTAGTCGGCGAGGAATTGCACCTCCTGCCCCGCCGGCCAGCTCACCAGGGCGAGCAGGCGGATGTCCTTCACCGCTTCGACCATGCGCGCGTCGAGGGCGGCGTGGTGGGCGACGTCGGGGGAATAGCCGTCCATCGGGGTCGTCATCCCTCCCTTGCTACACGGCGGGAGGATGCAGGAAGCAACGTCGCGGCGGCCTTAATGCCGCCCATACTTCTCGTCCAGCCGCTTGTTCAGCGACTTGCCCTGCACTTTCTCGTCGGCCTTCTGCGCGCGCCGGTTCGCCAGCTTGTTCGCCGCGCCGGCCACTTCGTCGCTGAGCTTGAGGTAGTTGGCGAAGCGCTGCGGATCGA
>Ga0102591_1004524_pt1 | contig 10696 bp, 7 predicted proteins | sample AraplaCol_mCL_r2_2_FD_76860 | JGI IMG/M metagenome (GOLD analysis project Ga0102591, IMG submission 76860) | Arabidopsis root microbial communities from North Carolina, USA - plate scrape MF_Col_mCL_r2 (SPADES assembly) (version 2) | ecosystem: Host-associated > Plants > Roots > Endosphere... | reverse complement strand
GCAAATAAATTCTTCTTCGATCTAATCTATTTAGTTGAGCATATTTAACCATGGTAACGACTTCTCCTTCATTAACTTCTTATCATAAAAGTCATTGGAAAAGTTGTCGCAATTTCATTTAGAATTCAACGGAAGGACTAAATAAACTATTTGGCGCGCCCGGAGAGATTCGAACTCCCGACCACCAAGTTCGTAGCCTGAATGAAGGATTTTAACTATTTGATTTTTAATGATTTTTTAACCATGACGCCCCTTACGATTGCATAACAGTGCATAGCGATGCACAACGCACTCCCACAAAATCCCACACAACCTTTGCGAAAGATTAAAGATTTACTATTTCTAGCGCCGTAGTTTTATTAACCTCTTCTTTACATAAGTTAAATTCCGATTTATAACCCGAATATGACTGATATAAATAGAATACAGCGTTCTATTTGCAATATTTACTGGAACAATTTCCTGCGGTGGCCATCATTGGGCCAAAGCAAGCTGGCAAAACCACATTGGCCAAACAAATGGCACCCAAATGAGAGTATTTCAATTTATAGTGGCCAAAAGATTATCAACTCATTGCTCATGACCCCTCTTTTTTTCTTGGCCAATCATCCTCGCAAGCTTATCATCGATGAAGCACAGTTAATGCCATCTTTATTTAGTATCTTAAAAAGTGTTATTGATCAGCATCGCCAGGAGAAAGGACGCTTTATTCTGACACGTTCAGTAGCGCTAATTTGCTGACGCATGTTTCAGAAATCTTAGCTGGCCGTATTGCCACTTTAGCGTTAGATACGTTGAAAGCCAATGAATTTTACCAAATGCCTCTTAGCCCTTTTTATCAACTTTTTGGATCAAAAGTAACAACCCAATTGATTGATCAATTAAAAAAAGTCAACAGCCACTACAAAATAGCCAGTTGGCGCAGCACTGGCTGCAAGGTGGCTATTCTGAAGTAGTATCCTCGATTGTTATTAACAACCTGTTTTAATTGTAATTTTTGCAAAATCATTTGCTATATCTAGCTCCTGTCAATAATTTTTGGCGTATTATTTCGCCTAAGTCTTTCACTTCTTAACGACTTCAATGCAACTTAAATCAATCCAGTTGATTTTTTCGCTTTAATGGTCACCTACTGTGTATTTCTTTAAAATCTCTGAAAATTTCTTTTCAACATCAAGGTATTTTTCTAAGAGCGTTTTCTTACCACCATCAATCTCTTATACGTTTTTTTAAGCACATCTTCATCTTCTAAATCATTTAATTCTTGTTGAATCGTTTTAGTATCACAACCAAGGAGTTCACTAATATAGTGTTCGCCGCACGGTAATTTTAACATTTCTATTGCAGCATATATTCATTTATTTTTTCAGATAAAATTTCATAAAAAAATCTGCATAAATTCTTCAATTTCATCATTGTAAAATTTAAGAATTTTACTCTCTCAGCGACTTTAATTTTTCTGTAAAATACATTTTGCTGGATGTTATTAGTTTGCTGAATTATTTGGGGTGCTTTCCTAACTTTGCCCAATTTATCTTGAAATATATTCTGACCAATAAGCATTTATTATTTAATTATACTTCGCGCGGGGAATGAATCCTCGCGCTCGGTCAGGGGAGAGAGCCGCGCTTCTCTCCCCTGACAACCCCTCATTGCTTTATACCCGCCGCAAGCGGTGGGGTATGAGTTAAAAAATTAAATTTATTATAAAAATTAGATGTCTGGTTAATTACTCGTGTTACAAATATAAATTAATAATTTTATATCTAAATTAATTTTACTTAGCATTAATCCAAATATTTAGTAGCAATGATATTACCGTAAGCTATACAGTAAATTTTTTTATTCTAGCCCTGTATAAATAGCATATTAATAAATTCCCAGTGATTTATTAATGCTTAAAAGGGGTATCGCTTAATGTAATGCTCTATTGTTTTCAATATTATTTATTACCTATTAACTTTTTATTTATATTTGGAGGATAACATGCCAGTACAAACATTTCATATTGACAGCAGTAAGACAAAAAATTTTATTCAATTTGTAGAAAAATTATATATTAGTCCTTATAAAAATCCTGGATTATACATGAAATTAGTTGAAAAAGAATTTCAAAATATTTTTCCAGAAAACTTAGTTTCAACCTTAAAAGATATGGCAAAAACAGGCGAGCCAAGTTTAATTGTGATAAAAGAAATGCCTATTGATTCCATCATTCCTAAAGCAGAATCTCTCGAAGAACGTAAGAATAAGAAAAAATATGTTAGTGAAGCTAGTATTTTAGGTATTACAAGTTTAATGGAATGTAAGCTTGATTCAAGTAAACAAGAACAAAATGGTAACATTATTCATGATGTTTCGCCTATTAAAGGCCATGAAAATAAGATTTCCAGTAAGGGCAAAGAACCTTTCTATCTTCATACAGAGAGCACTTACCATGATAACCCTCCTGATTTTTTGATGTTATTAGGGCTAGAAGGTGATCCTACAGCTAAAACTTCTTATTTTTTTATTAATGATATTATTGAGAGAATACCACAAGACATCATTGAAAAGCTTATGAAGCCAGAGTTTGAAATACATTCAGGTCATGGACTAGATAGGCATGAATCAATAATAAAACCATTAATCAGTTATGATGAAAACACAAAATTATATCGTATTAGATTATTTCAAAATGATGATCGCCAAAATAATGATGATCGCATACAGCCTTTAACTAATGATGCAAAACAAGCTCTGCTTTATTTAAAAAAAATATTTAGTCATCAGGATTTTAGTATGGAAAAAATTCAAGGAATATGCTTAGATGCTGGAGATGCTATTATTTTCAATAATGGTTGGGGTATTAATAAAATTAGCGGAATTATGCACGGCCGTGCAGGTCATATCAATAATCCATCCCGTTGGTTACAGCGTGGATTTTTATTTCATCTCACTCCTGAGGATAAAATAAAACTTTCCGATGATTACTACCGGGCATTGTCAATGGTTATACAGCAACGACGTTTTAGTCTGAAAGAATCTTCTAGAGCTTTAAAATTAGCAATGTTAGATTCAGCAGATGCAAAAGCTTACAAAACTGCTAATCCTACTGCATCAGAAAGCTGTGTTTTATTAAACAGCGTTAATTATTTAGGATTTTTTAAACAGCATACAACACCTTGGTTAAAAAGAATTACTCAGAGCGATACGTTATATAGGCAATATTCTCAGTCAACAACTAGCTCAAATGATAATAATAACACACTGACATTTTTACAGCCTTACAAATCTGAAAATAAAACTTACTATAAGTTGTTGAGTACTTTCATAGAACATAATATTTCTTATCGCGAAATAAAACACCCAGCAGAAGGCCGTTCTGAGGAAATTGCTAGAATTCGTGGTAGTCGATTAGAACAAGGCGCAAAAGCATTAGTTGTTTGTGCTAACCATAAAGATCGTAGTAAAACTTATTTCTTAGCGGTGATACCTGCTGATAAGAAATTAGAATTAAAAAAAATAAAACAATATTCTGGTGCCAAGGATGTCTCTATTGTAGAAAGAACCCAAGCAGAAGCGCTAACTTCTTGTAAAACTGGTGCTATTCCACCATTTACATTTAATGAAGACTTAAAATTATTAGTTGATCCTGAACTTTTGCAAAAAAATGAGGAGATTGTTTTTAATGCTGGACGTTTAGATCGCTCTATATTTTTAAAATCCTCCGATTATTTAAAAATAGCTAACGCCGTACAAGTTCCATTGACAAGTGAAGCTAATCAAAATCAATTTAAAAAAGAGTTGAAAATTTGATATTAGGTTACGATATATGTAGTAGAATTTAACTAATTGCCCTCATTATTAATCTTTATGATGCAGGGCAAGTAGTTAAAATATTTTATCAATATTTATTACTTCAGTATGGTGAAAGTTATGAGCTCAAATATAATTTTATTAAAAGATATACAAGAAAATAACTTAAATTTGACCGAGATAATATTACCAGGTGGTCATACCCCTTATATTATTAGTCTAGAATTTGCCAATGAATTACTGGATGCAATGTATTTGAATAATCAAATTCATACTATTAGTTTAGAAAAACAGCCTTATATTAATAATCAATTTATAATCAAACTTGCTGACTTACTAAGTAATAAATCTACTATCACTCGATTATCCTTGAATAGTTGTCCATTGATTACAAATATTGGTATTGCGGCATTGGCAAGCATGCTGGAGCGTAATACTTCACTGATATCATTAGGTTTAAGCATCGAAAGTTTAGATGAAGCAAGTTTTAATCTGCTGAGTAAAGCATTAGGAAACAATAATACTTTGAAAGAACTTGAACTTCGAAACATGGCCATTAAGCCTAATATTGAGATTATTAAGGCAATAGCTAATATTTTAAAGACAAACACTACTTTAACTTCATTACATATTTTTGAATATTTAGTACAATTAGATGATATATCATTAGAAATGATAACTGATGCCATTAAATATAATTTTCATATTATATCACTTGGCAATAAGGAGTATTGGTTTGAAGTTTATAGTTATGAATTACATAAATTTTTAGATGAACCACGCTTTCAACCAATTAGAAGCTATTTAAAACGTAATGAACAAATAATAATAAGCTCACCTATTCAACAAGCAAATATGATTGGTAGCGTTAAGAATAACACGAGAATTGTTCCAACACTTCTTGAGGTTGGTTTGTTCGCTGTAAAAGCACATATAAAAGAAGGATATATTCAAGAAAATATGCTCGAACAATTACCATTAGACTTAAAAATACTTTTTTGATTAGCTAATAATTTTTATTAATGAGGGTCTCTTATGCTAAATTTTGACAACTTAAATAAATTCTCTAAGACAAATACTTCATTGTCTGCGCGAGCTAGTTTCTTTACTGAATCTGCAACTCTAAAAGCTTCCATGCTTGCTAGAAATATGATATTAGCAGGAAAAGATGTTATTGACTTGGGAATCGGGGAACCAGATTTTCTACCCCCAGAAAATTTGCGCAGAAACGTTGCACAAAATGAAATTATAGGCCATAAGGTATATGGTAATATTGAAGGCTCTCGAGAGCTGATAGAATCAATCATTTTAAAAATAAAGCGTGATAATGGTCTTGAATATAATGGAACACAAATATTTACTTCTGATGGTGGAAAAGTTGCACTCGATCGAGCTATTGAAACACTTATTGATAAAGACGATGAGGTTATTATTCCAGCACCTTGTTGGGTCTCTTATATCCCACAAGTAAAGTTAGCTGGTGGCAAAGCTATTGTAGTATTTGCTGGTGTTGACCAGGCTTATAAAATTACGCCACAACAACTAGAAAATGCCATTACTGAGAGAACAAAATTATTCATATTTTGTCCCTTAAGTAACCCAACAGGTATGTATTATACTCCACAGGAGCAAAAAGCGCTTGGCGAGGTTTTGCTCAAATATCCCCATATCACTATCATTACTGATGATATATATGAACATTTACTTTTTTCAAAGCATGATAAATTTATAAATTTAATCAATATTTTTCCTGAACTAAAGTCACGTACATTAATCCTTAATGGCTGTACTAAATCTCATAGCTGGCGATTTAGTTATATGGCTGGGCCTGAAGATATAATTGCTGCAATGAAAAAAATCCATTCACATCGTAGCGGCCATCCGACATTTGCTGGTCAAGCAGGTGCTATTTATGCCTTTAACACAGGTAAACAACCACATGTAGTCGCTTCTTTTGAAGCACGTCATGCTGCGCTACTGCCTTTAATTCAGAATATGCCTGGTTGGCGATGTTGTACTGCTGATGGAGCATTTTATGTATTAGCTGATATAGCCGAATCCTTAAAGAGAACTGGTATCAATGATGAAATTGAATATCAAGCTGCTATGCTTGAGCATGCACAAGTATCGTGTGTTCCCGGGCCTGCCTTTCTAGCGCCAGGATGTATAAGGCTCTCGTTAGTACAACCTTTACCACGTCTTGTGGAAGCTTTACGAAGAATTCAGCAATGGTTATTAAAATGTGAGCTAGCCAACAGTCAAATAATTTTAGCGGATCAAACTAGCTTTTATAGTATGCCAAAAAGTAAATTATAAATACTAAATTTCTTTTCTAGAGAAGATTGAGTACTAAATAGCAAGAGAGTAATAGCTAGTAGAGATTGTATTGCCACTACATCTTCTAACCATTTCTCAAGAAGATGATGTTGTATTTTTGTTGAAACACTGCTTCATCTTGCTTTCTGGTAAAAGAAATTAAAATGGCCATCATAGCCATACATTCCTGATTGAGGAACTGATGCTATTTCAAAATATGAAAAAACGTCAGATGATAAACAGCGTTATTATTGTGATAAGTGAGCGTCTGATTAACCTACCTTTACAGAATTATTAAGTATTCGTTTTATTCGCTGTTTGCAATACTTTCCAATTCCACCGTAGCAACTCATCGATTTTTGCATTCATCTGTGTCGGCAAACGTATCAGCACATCCCGCAAATAATCATAAGGATTTATTTGATGTATTTTGCACGTTTCAATCAGGCTGTAAATAATAGCGGCATTAGCGGCTTCCTGATCACTGCCAGCAAATAGATAATTTTTAACGCTTTTATATGCTTGATGAGTCGTTCTGCCGCATTATGATCGATTGCTAATTTAAATTAAAACAAATCGCCTACATGAAAGCTGCAAATTGATTTTTGGCCACACTGCGATAACGAACGCGTTTAGATTGATGCGCAAATACTCGCTCATAAATAGCTACCTTGTTAATCAATCCGCTTTGCATATCCACACTGACATGCTGCTTATAGCCATACCAGTATTTATCCTTACCTTTACAGCCAATACGTGCCTGTTTATCAACGGCTACTTTCGGTAATACTTCATTATTTAATTTCTCATATTTTTCTTTAATGACTTTATCACGTTCTTGCCACAATTGAGCTTTGGCTATTAAATGGCTGGCACCCACAAAACTAAACACTTCGTTCATGACACCTTGTTGTTTAAGCTGTTCTCTTAACTCCGTGAATATCGTCGATATTAACGCTGTGCCTATCCGTGCTCTCAGTTTACTAAAGACAGTGTAATCAGGGGTAGGCTCAGTTAAGGTAAACTCACAAAACCACTTCGCTGCTGTATTTTCTTGCAAATAACGTTCCAATTCCCGATCACTTAAATCTTCCATAAATTGCAATAATATACATTTAAATAGTCGGAACATGCCATAATCTTTATAGAGATTGTCTTTTTCAAGCTTCATTAATTGCTAATTAGCAAATTGAAATGACAATAACTGAATAAAGGGGCGATACGTGTGAGTGGCAGGTATTAAATCGTCTAAATTAACCATCTCAATTTGGTGCATTGGCTATCTCCATGTTTTGCGTGCACTTATTTTAACAAATTAAGAAAAAAATATTTACATTTCAACAAGCCCAGATGATAAAAATTATCTCGGCGAAAGAATTTTTTAAGCACTATCCCGAGGTAAAGCGGGAATATTTTTGGGTAGCAAGCTTTGGACGCAGAGTTATTTTATAAAGATGATAGGCAATGCAAATGAGCGAGTAATTCGGAAACATGTTAAAAATAAATTTGAAGTTATAAACCGACATGAGAAAAAATACAAGCAGTTGCATTTTTTAAAAACTCGGTCGCTCTGCGGCCGAGTTTTTTATAAGTTATTAAATCGTATCATCTGCTGCTTCTGCTCAAAGTTGAGTATATTATTTTCTGATAATAGGGGTACAAAGTGATTCCGATAAACAACTATATGTAAAGTACGCGGATCAGTATAATCGGGCTCTAACATCGCTCCAAGCGAGTGCGAAGTTTGCATATCAACTAATTGCTTCATGATATACGGATTGTGATTTTCATTTTCCAGTATTTCAATCACATGCAATTTAATATTGAGCTGTTCACATATCATGCGTCCTTCAATATGTGGTCTGCCCCATATGACTGGATCTTTTCTAAGATTCCATTCGACAGCTTCCATCTCAGCGGCTGTAAAGGCAATGCGTGTTAAATATTGCTCATAGTTTTCGCCATCTCGTAAGATCGCTTCTTTTAGCCAGGTATTTTTAGGTGTTTTAGCATAAGTATCACATAACAAACGTAACGATTTAACATCATATTCATTATTACCTGTTAATTGATTTAAGCCCTGAGTTACTGCATCAAAAAAGCAATCACCATAACCAATGGCTACGCCTAGTTGAAAATTAGCCGGAATATGGCAATTCATTTCAAGCAAGTTTTTTACTTTATCAATTTCTAGTAAGGCATATTGCTTTATAGAAGAATCAGTCTGCCAAAACGAACCACAAAAAATTTTATTATTTGAAGCTATTGAAGATAATGCACTGGTATAAGTATTTCCAGATTCGTCAGAAACAGCCTTTGACACAATTTGATCTACATCCTCATCATTAGCTTCAGCTTTAAAGAACTTGCCATACTTGAATAAATTTGGCTTTAATTTTTTAATCTCATATCCATCTTTTTTCGAATAAGTATGTTTTTCGTAATCATAAAGAGAATTATGTATATTTTTTCCTATCTCTAGTTTTGTTAGTTTTTCAGTTATATCAATTATTTCATAATTTTTTTCATGCTTTTTATAGATAGACAAAGCATGTACTAATAATTCATATTGCATCTTCATATATCCCAATGAACCATATGTCATAGCGAGGTTATGTAGTATAGATGCAACTTCGACACTGTCTTTTCCGTAACATTTTTCTCTTATATTCAATGCTCTTATTTGCAGTTCCTCACTTTTCTGCATTTTTCCTAATGCTCTATAAGTATTGCCAAGGTTTGTCAAAGTAATTGCAATTTGATCATCATTTTCATTGAGGTTTTTTTCTTGTATAGCAAGACTTTGCTTGAGCAGCTCTCTCTTTTTTTCAAAGCTTCCTATTAAACTATAGGCATTTGCAATGTTTGTCATTATACCCGCAGAAAGAACTGAAAATTCACCAGAATCTGCTTGAATATATTCTAAAGCTTTTTCTAACATTATAATTTGTATAATGGCAAATCCTAAAGCACCATAAGCTCTTCCGAGGCTATCTAAAATACTAGCCATCCTACAGCGTTCATTACTATAATATTTTTCAAAAGTAGACAAAGCTTGCGTCTGAAGCTCAATGCTTCTCCTAAAGTCACTTAATGAAAAGTAAATATTACCCAATCGACTTTGACTAATTGCAGTTTGCATACTGTTGGAACCATAATATATTTTCTCAATATTTAAAGCATTTTCAAGTGCTTGCAATTTTTTTTGAGAGTGGCCTAATATATCATAAACATCGGCAATTTTGTATAATACTGCAGTGATGTTGATATGATCTTTTCCATAGTATTTTTTGTAAGCAGCCAAAGCCTGCTTAAGTAATTGCTTACTTTTTTTTGCTTCGTTCATCTTAAGATGAAATTCTCCTAATTTAATTATAGTAAGAGCAGTTTGATAATGATTTTCTCCATAATGCTTTTTTTGTATCATTAAACATCGTTGGAGTGTTTCAAATTGCTTTAGGATATTTCCTGAGTTTTTGTAGCTATCACTAAGAGGTAACAATGTAAGACTAACTTGATGGTGATTTTTACCATAAATTTTTTCTTTGATATCTAAAGCTTTTTCCAAAATCACCTTGCTCATTTCTATATCGCCTGTTTCATTATAAGCTGCGCCAAGATTAGTTAATGCTATAGCAACTTGATAATTATTTCTAATATGATTTTCTTCAAAAATAATTAGAGCTTGTTTAAGCAAGCTGATTTTTGTTGATATATCGCGCACCTCTCCATAAGCAATGGCGAGATTTACCAATGCAATAGCAATAAATGGATCACTTTGATTTAAACAGTTTTTATATATAGCTAAAGCTTGTTCTAAATATTCTATACTTTTCTCCGGTTTACCTGAAGCACGATAGGCATTGCCAAGATTTGCTAACACAGCACCCACCTCAAAATGTTTTTTACCATAAAAAATTTTATTAATAGGTAAACTACGCTCAAGCAGCTTTATTTGTTTTAATTCATTATCTAAAGAGATATATGTTTCAGTAAGGCAATGACTAATAACTAAATAAGTAGCCATGATAAAGTTTTCCCAACTACCTATTCTACCAAAGCTTATAGATCTAACTATACCAATTAAAATCCTATTATCTTCTTTTATCCAACTTAGAACATCTGTATAGTTTTCGAAATTTTGTAGGATAGCTTCAAGATGTGGTAACAATTCATTCTTCTTTAAAAAGCTCTTACTATCATGCATATCGTATGGGTAAGCTTCACGTAAGGCGAAAACTGTTTCTCTATAAGCTAGAGGTAAGTCATTTGGACTTAATGCTTTCAATTGTTCTTTTATTGCACTTTGTAATAAATAATGTATAGATACCGAATAATTACCTTTATTTATTATAATTAAAGAGTATTCAGCAGCAATTCTAGTAAATTCATCTGATCTTTCTTCTTTATCATCAAAATACTTCATTACAAGATAATTAGGAATATTTTCATTATAGAGATTAGCGCAAAAATGTAATAATTTTATTGTCCCAGGTGATTCTATTTCTATTTTTTTCAAAGTAATATTTAAAATTATCATTATTTCAGCACATATTGAATTTTTTACAAGTAAAGTCTTTTT
>Ga0102591_1004522_pt1 | contig 10703 bp, 9 predicted proteins | sample AraplaCol_mCL_r2_2_FD_76860 | JGI IMG/M metagenome (GOLD analysis project Ga0102591, IMG submission 76860) | Arabidopsis root microbial communities from North Carolina, USA - plate scrape MF_Col_mCL_r2 (SPADES assembly) (version 2) | ecosystem: Host-associated > Plants > Roots > Endosphere... | reverse complement strand
TCTATAAGGTGCAATCGCTGAAGCCGCGTCGCTCGTAAGCGCCGCACGCGAGCCTTCCGGCCCCGACCGGAAGGCGTCCGGCAACCGCCCGTCGGACAATGAACCGTTGCACCCGCGTCGTTGAGCGCGCCTCACGCGCCCGGTCATAGTGTCGGGATCCGCTGTCCCTCAAGGATCCCCGCATGAAGCTCTACACCAAGCCCGGCGCGTGCTCGACCGCCGACCACATCGCGCTGCAGTGGACGGGCCAGCCGTTCCAGCTGGAGATCCTCGACAAGGATTCGATGAAGGCCCCCGCCTTCCTCGCGATCAATCCGGCCGGCGCGGTGCCGGCGGTGGTTGACGGCGATTTCGTGCTGACGCAGAACGCCGCGATCATGGGCTACATCGCCGACTCCTTCCCCGAGGCCGGCCTCGCCGGCGACGGCAGCCCGCGCCAGCGCGCCGAAGCCGCCCGCTGGCTCGCCTTCGTCAATTCGGACCTGCACCCGGCGTTCAAGCCGCTGTTCGGCCCGGGCGCCTTCATCGGCGACGAAAGCCAGTACGACGCCGTGAAGCAGGCCGCCCACAAGCGCCTGCGCGCGCTGTTCGAATCGGCCGACCGCCAGCTCGCCGGCAAGCAGTGGCTCGCGGGCTTCCGCAGCTACGCCGATCCGTACCTCTACATCACGCTGCGCTGGGCGCAGGGCCTGGGCATCGACCTGTCGGGCCTGGAGCACCTGGCCGCGTTCAAGGCGCGCATGGAAGCCGACCCGGGCGTGCGCAAGGCGCTGACGATCGAAGGCCTCGCGTAAGCGACTACGACTTGTAGCCCGGGTAAGCAAAGCGCACCCGGGAACGCGACCACAACCCGGGTGCGCTTCGCTTACCCGGGCTACAAGAGCGACTCAGGCCTGAGCGAGCGCCCGGAAGCGGCGCTCCATCTCCTGCGCGAATTCCGAATCGCGCGCCTTGCCCAGCGCGGTACTGAAGTCCGGCATCAGCGCCAGCAGCTCGCCCATGTCGGTGCAGCGTTCGACCTTGAGCTGGAGGAAATAGCCGCGCAGGCCAAGGTGCTCGCGCACCGTTTCTGACATCAGCGTGTAGAGCGCGGAGTATCCCGACGCTGCAGCAGAAGCCGCGGGCGCGCCGGGCGGGCTGTACGCCGGCACGTTGCGTTCCGGTGCGGGCGATGGCGGCGTCGCGGGTCGGGCAGACTCGCGAATCGTCGCGGCGGCTGCGGCGGCCAGGCTTTGCGGCACGGCGATGAGGCCCAGTGCTTCGAGTTGCTGGAGCGCGTCGTCGGGCGACTTCAGTCCCGACATCACGCCGCGCAGCTGCGCCACGTTGCGCTGCCCGTCGACCATCAACAGGATCGAGCGCAACCCGTTGGGCAGCTTCAGAGTGCGGTTCTGGATTTCGTCGCGACCGGCTTCGGTCTTGTTCGGCACTTCGTCGTCGCGCATGGCTCCCCCCGGACCATTGGCTGCGAATGCGGCCCGACTATGCCACGGTTGATCGCCGCATGCGCGCGCAACGCCGATCGGCGGGTCGACTTTGCCAACCCTGCCGCAAAAGGGGCCGTGCTCGATGTTCGTCCGCAACGAGAAAGGCCGCGCGATGCGCGGCCTTTCCGATGCTGCGTGACGATTGCGATCCGCGCGTCGATCAGCGCTTGTCGATCGACACGTACGCGCGATCTTCCGGTCCGACGTAGTTCGCGCTCGGGCGGATGATCTTGCCGTCTTCGCGCTGCTCGATCACGTGCGCGCTCCAGCCGGTGGTGCGGGCGATGACGAACAGCGGGGTGAACATCGGCGTCGGGATGCCCATCATGTGATAGGCCGATGCGCTGTACCAATCGAGGTTCGGGAACATCTTCTTGGTGTCCATCATCAGGTTCTCGATGCGCTCGGACACGTCGAACAGCGTCATGTTGCCGCCGTCGGCGCACAGCTTGCGCGAGAGTTCCTTGATGATCGGATTGCGCGGATCGCCGATGGTGTACACCGGATGGCCGAAGCCGATGATGATTTCCTTCTTCTCCATGCGCGCACGGACGTCGGCTTCGGCTTCATCGGCCGAACCGTAGCGGCTGATGATGTCCATCGCCACTTCGTTCGCGCCGCCGTGCTTCGGGCCGCGCAGCGCGCCGATCGCGCCGGTGATGCACGAATGCAGGTCCGAACCGGTGCCGGCGATGACGCGCGCGGTGAAGGTCGATGCGTTGAATTCGTGTTCGGCGTAAAGGATCAGCGACTTGTCGAGCGAATCGGCGTGCAGCTGCGAGGGCTCTTCGCCATGCAGCAGGTGCAGGAAGTGCGCGGCGACGGAGTCGTCGTCGGTTTCCACGTCGATGCGACGACCGTTGCGCGTGAAGTGCCACCAGTACAGCAGCATCGAACCGAAGCTCGCGATGAGCTTGTCGGCGATGTCGCGCGCTTCCGAAGCCGGGTGGCCTTCGCGCTCGGGCAGCACCGTGCCCAGCACCGAGCAGCCGGTACGCAGCACGTCCATCGGATGCGCGTTGGCCGGGACCAGTTCCAGCGCCTCGGACACGATCGCCGGCAGGCCGCGCAGGCGCTTGAGCTTGGCCTTGTACTGCTTCAGCTGCGAGGTCGTCGGCAGCGCGCCGTGCACGAGCAGGTGCGCGACTTCCTCGAAGGTCGACTTCGTCGCCAGGTCGTGGATGTCGTAGCCGCGGTAGTGCAGGTCGTTGCCGCTGCGGCCGACGGTGCACAGCGCGGTATTGCCCGCGGCGGTGCCGCTGAGCGCGACGGATTTCTTGGCCTTCGGCAGGACCTGGGTGGTGTCGGTCATATGGGTATTCCTCCTCGTGCGGGTCCGGCCGGTTTTGACCGGTCGGACCGGGGTGCGACGTTGTCAGGATTGAAGGGTGACAGCGGGGGTTTTATTCGATCAATGCCAGCCTGCGACGATGCAGTCGCAGCCGACCGTGGTGGGCCGGATCGCGCTCGCCACGGTCGAAGGGCGGACGGACGCGCCGGCGGAGATGGGGACAGGGGGACTCATGTCGAAGGCCCTGTACGCTCCGTCGGCCGACCTTTTCCGTTACTTCTTGCCGCTGGCGAACAGCGAGTCGAGCTTGTCCTCGTAGGCGTGGTAGCCCAGGAAGTCGTAGAGCTGCGCGCGCGTCTGCAGGGTGTCGACGATGTTCTTCTGCGTGCCTTCGCGACGCACGGTCTCGTAGAAGTTCAGCGCCGCCTTGTTCATCGCGCGATACGCGCCGCAGCAGTACAGCGCGATGTCGACGTTCGCGTCGCGCAGTTCGTCGGTGGTGAAGAACGGCGTGGAGCCGAACTCGGTCAGGTTCGCCAGGATCGGCACCTTCACCGCGGCCTTGAAACGGCGGTAATCGTCGAGCGAATTCATCGCTTCCGGGAAGATCATGTCGGCGCCGGCTTCGACGTAGGCAACGGCGCGCTCGATGGCGGCGTCCACGCCTTCGGTCGCGGCAGCATCGGTGCGGGCCATGATCACGAAGTTCTCGTCCGTGCGCGCATCCACGGCGGCCTTCACGCGGTCCACCATCTCGTCCTTCGGCACGACTTCCTTGCCCGGGCGATGGCCGCAGCGCTTCTGCCCGACCTGGTCTTCCATGTGCACCGCGGCGACGCCGACGTTGATGAAGGAGCGGATGGTGCGGCCGATGTTGAAGGCGCCGCCCCAGCCGGTGTCGATGTCGACCAGCAGCGGCATCTGGGTGGCATCGACAATGCGGCGGGCGTCGGTGAGGACGTCTTCCATCGTGCTGATGCCCAGGTCCGGCATGCCCAGCGAGTTGGCGGCGACGCCGCCGCCGGACAGGTACAGCGCCTTGTAGCCGGTGCGCTTGGCCATCAGGCCGGCGTAGGCGGTGATGGCGCCCATCACCTGCATGGGGGTTTCTTCGGAGAGCGCGGCGCGGAAGCGGGCGCCGGCGGAATTCGTGGGGTTCATGGCGTCTCCTGGTGAGACGGGCATTTTAGCCGACGGCGCGGGGGCGGCTGTTTGCGGGGCCGGACGGTAGAACTCGCGTCGAGCCGTCTTGAGCCGTCATCCCGGCGCAGGCCGGGATCCAGGCTCGCACGGGGCCGGATACCACAAGCGAGGGCCGTCCCGACCTGAAGCGCTGACGGCCTGGATCCCGGCCTGCGCCGGGATGACGGCAGGGACGCGCGGGCTAGCGGGGCGGATCCCCGCCCGCATCCGCCCCGCGCTCCAGCGCCCGCTTCACCTCCTCCAGCGCGCCCGGATCGTCCAGCGTGGACAGGTCGCCCGGGTCGCGGCTTTCGGCCAGCGCCTGCAGGGAGCGCCGCAGCAGCTTCCCCGAACGCGTCTTCGGCAGCGCGTTGACCACGTACACGCGCGCGGGCTTGGCCACGCCGCCCAACTGCTCGACCACGCGCTGTTGCATGCCGGCAGCGGCTTCCGACGCCGAGGCGTCCTGCCGCTTGAGCGTGGCGAACACCACCGGCACCTGCCCTTTCAGTTCGTCGTGGACGCCGATCACCGCCGCCTCGGCCACGCTGGGATGCGTCGAACACGATTCCTCGATCTCGCGCGTGCCCAGTCGATGGCCCGCGACGTTGATGACGTCGTCCGTGCGGCCGAGGATGAACGTGTAGCCGTCGTCGTCGCGGATCGCCCAGTCGAGCGAGCTGTAGACGAGTTGCTTGAAATGGCTGAAGTAACTCGAAAGGAATCGCGCGTCGTCGTTCCACACCGTCGTCAGGCAGCCCGGCGGCAGAGGCGGTTCGATCACCAGCACGCCCTTCGTTCCGGCCGGCACGTCGTCGCCGGTGACATCGTCGATCACGCGCAGTTTGTAGCCCGGCGTGGGCAAGCCGGGCGATCCGAACTTCACCGGCTTCAGGTCGAGCCCCGGCATCAGCGACAACACCGGCCAACCGGTTTCGGTCTGCCAGTAGTTGTCGATGATCGTCTTGCCGATGCCGTCGGTGATCCAGTGCGCGGTCGGTTCGTCCAGCGGTTCGCCGGCGAGGAACAACCAGTGCAGCTTCGACAGGTCGTGCTTCCTCAGGAACGCCGCATCCTGCTTCTTCAGCACGCGGATGCCGGTGGGCGAGGAAAACATCGTGCGCACGCCGTACTGCTCGCAGATGCGCCACCACACGCCGGGATCGGGATTCGTCGGCAGGCCTTCGTACAGCACCGAAGTCGCGCCGGCGATCAGCGGCCCGTACACGTTGTACGAATGCCCCACCGCCCAGCCGACATCGGACGTGGAGAACATCACCTGGCCCGCGCGCACGTCATAGATCGACCACATCGACAGCGCGAGCGCGACGGCATAGCCGCCGACGTCGCGCTGCACGCCTTTGGGTTTTCCCGTAGTACCCGAGGTGTAGAGCAGGTAGCTCGGCTCGTTCGATTCGAGCCATTCGACATCGATCTCCTCGCCTTCGCATTCCTTGCGCAGCATCGTGTAATCGACGTCGCGACCGTCGACGACGCGATGATCCGGATCAAGCCCGCGCCCGACGATCAGCACGCGCGGCGGTGGCGACTTCGCCATTTCGCAGGCGGCATCGACCAGCGGCTTGTAGGGAATGACCTTGCCGCCGCGCATGCCGGCATCTGCACAGATGACCAGTTTCGGCGTGGCATCGTCGATGCGAAGCGCGAGGTTGTGCGACGCGAAACCGCCGAACACTACCGAGTGCACCGCGCCGATGCGCGCGCAGGCGAGCATCGCGAACACCGCCTCGGCCATGTTCGGCATGTAGATCACCACGCGATCGCCGCGGCCCACACCGAGTTTGCGAATCGCGCCGGCGAAGGTGTTCACCTCGCGATGCAGTTCGCGATAGGTGATCTCGCGCGTGACGTTGGTTTCGCTGGAGATGGCGACAAGCGCGAGCTGGTCGGCGCGTTCGTGGAGGTGGCGGTCGACCGCGTTGAAGCACAGGTTGGTTTCGCCACCCACGAACCACTTGCGGAACGGCGGATTCGAATAGTCGAGGATCTTCTCCGGCGCCTTGTTCCAGTGGATCGCCCTCGCCTGCTCGCCCCAGAACTCCTCGGGTTGCTCGATCGAACGGCGATAGAACTCCTCGTAACCCATGGCGACGGCTCCCGACGGCGATGCGTTTGATGCTGGTCCGGTCAGGCTAGTCCGGGCGGCGTGAGCATTCGTTACGACGATGGTCGAAGGGGCCGTCGCGATTGGGAACTCCGCCGCTAACCACTTGATTCTGGCGAGTTGCGCGCCCCGATGCGCGCGGCTGACTGACGCGATGCAGCACAAGAGCCTGCGTGCAACGCGGAATTTTCGCCCTGCTCCTGGACATGCACGCGGCGGCATTGTGGCGCCCGGCCCGATCCGCCCATTGCATGCGCATGCATCGCGCATGCGCCCGGCTCAGCCAAGACCCGACTCACGAACGCGCTTCCGGCGTCGTTCACCTGACTGCAGCCGCCAATGAAAACCTCCCCTTCCCGTTTCTACCTCTGGGTGCTCGCGGCCATCGTCGCCGGCGGCATCCTCGGCCACTTCCTCCCCGATAGCGCGGTGAAGCTGAAGCCGCTCAGCGATGGCTTCATCTCCCTGATCAAGATGCTGATCGCGCCGATCATCTTCCTCACCGTGGCGCTCGGCATCGCCGGCGCGTCGGACGTGAAGAAAGTCGGGCGCGTCGGCGTCAAAGCGATCGCCTACTTCGAAGTGGTATCCACGATCGCGCTGGTCATCGGCCTGGTCGTCGTGAACACGATCAGGCCCGGCGCGGGTTTCCACGTCGATCCGGCCACGCTGGATGCCTCCGCCGTCGCCAGGTACGCCGACGCCGCGAAGGAACAGAGCACGGTCGAGTTCCTGCTGCACATCATCCCGAAGACATTCACCGAAGCCTTCACCGCCAGCGGCGACCTGCTGCAGGTGCTGCTGCTCGCCGTGCTGTTCGGCTTCGCGCTGATGCACATGGGCAAGGCCGGCGCAAAGGTCATCGAGCTGTTCGACAGCGTCGCGAAGGCGTTCTTCGGAATGATGGCGATGATCATGAAGCTGGCGCCGATTGGCGCCGGCGCCGCGATGGCCTTCACCATCGGCAAATACGGCGTGGATTCGCTCGGCCCGCTCGCGATGCTGATGGGCAGTTTCTACCTGACGTGCGCGCTGTTCGTGCTGATCGTGCTGGGACTGATCGCGCGCCTGTCCGGCTTCAGCATCCTGCGTTTCATCCGCTACATCCGCGACGAACTGCTGCTGGTGCTGGGCACGTCGTCATCGGAGTCGGCACTGGTTCCGCTGATGCAGAAGCTGGAGCGCCTTGGCTGCTCGCGTTCGGTGGTGGGGCTGGTCGTGCCGAGCGGTTATTCGTTCAACCTCGACGGCACCAACATCTACCTGACGATGGCGGCGATCTTCGTGGCGCAGGCGCTGGGCATCGACCTCACGCTGACGCAGGAAATCACGCTGCTCGCCGTGGCGATGCTGACGTCGAAGGGCGCCTCGGGCGTGACCGGCGCGGGCTTCATCACGCTCGCGGCGACGCTGGCGGTGGTGCCGTCGGTGCCGGTCGCGGGGCTCGCGCTGATCCTGGGCATCGACCGCTTCATGAGCGAAGCGCGCGCGCTCACCAACATCATCGGCAATGGCGTGGCGACGATCGTGATCGCGCGCTGGGAAAACGATCTCGATCGCGACCGCCTCCAGCAGGAGCTGCGGAATCCCGGAATGCACCCGCATGCGCCGCAGGCCGTGCGAACCAACGCAGCCGACTGAATCCTTCCCCACTCCACGGTTCCCCGCTTCATGAAAGCTCTGTACTTCTGCGTTGCCCTCTCCGGGCTGCTTCCCTGCGCCGCATCCGCCGCCAGTTTCGACCAGTGGCCCACGCACTACACGTTCTCCGACGGCACCGACATCGGCGTCACCGGCAATTTCGCGTATGACCTCAACGATTTCTCCGGCGATCGCGGCTACGGCACCACCAGCACCACGCTGCACGACGACGATGCAATGCGTCGTCGCGAGTTCGGCATGACGCTGAAGAAGAAGGACGTGTACGACCTGAGCGTCGGCATGGATTTCCTGACCAACACCTGGCTCGACGCCGCACTGCGCGTGGAAACGAAGGCGCTGCTCGGCACGGATGTCGGTCGCGTCCGCGTGGGTTACTTCAAGACGCCGGTGGGTTTCGAAGCGAACTCCGCTTCGCGCGCGACGAGCCTGATGGAGACTGCATCGGCCACGCAGGCGATCTACGAAGGCCGTCGCACCGGCGTGGAATGGTCGCTCGCGCGTCCGGACTACGGCGTCAGCGCGGCGTACTTCTTCGGCAACGACGTGCACGGCGACAACCCGGGCACGACGGCGGCCGGTCGCGCGTACTGGCTACCGGTGCACGATGGCGGTCGCACGCTGCATCTGGGCGTGTCGGCGTCCGTCGAAAATCCGCACGGGAGCACCAACGGACGCGGCGATCACCACGACCCCGACTCGCGGTTCCGCGCGCGTCCCGAAGCCGGCCTGACGGATGTGCGGCTGGTCGATTCGGGCAAGCTCGGCCCCACCGACCGCATTGTGCGCAGCGGCCTGGAAGGCCTGTGGATCGACGGCCAGTGGTCGTTGCAGGGCGAGTATCTGCGTGGCACCTCGCAGCGCGAGGCCGGACTTCGCGATTACACCGCGCAGGGCGGCTACGTGACGGGCAGTTGGGTGGTCACGGGCGAGACGCGTCCGTATTCGGGCGGCAACGTGGGCAACGTCAAACCGGCGAATGCGTACGGCGCGGTGGAGCTGCTGGCGCGTTATGGCGATCTTGATCTGAACGACGCCGGGATCCTCGGAGGGCATCAGCGCGATGTGACTTTCGGTGCGAACTGGTATCTCACTTCGCACTTCAAGTTCCAGGCGAACTACGTGCACGTGCTCGACGAGAAGCGCACGGCGTATTCGGCGACGGACGAAATGCAGCTGCGGGCGCAGGTGCAGTTCTGAGTCCTGCGCTGGAATGACAGAAGCTACGTCGCCCGGGCAAGCGCGGCGCACCCGGGAACGCGACAACGCCCCGGGTGCGGCTTCGCCTTACCCGGGCTACGCGGCTGTATCGAGCCGTCATTCCCGCGAAGGCGGGAATCCAATGGCGAATGTGTCACCGCTTCCGAAGGCCGTGCGACGTCGGATAGATGGATTCCCGCCTTCGCGGGAATGACAGCCACCAAACGAAGCGATGCAACTAAGTTGCCCGGGCAAGCGCAGCGCGCCCGGGCAGAGCGCACCAGAACTCCGGTGTCGATCAGATCAGCGACTTGGCGCTGCTCAACACCTGATCGCAGGCCTTGCGGCGCAGCTTGCTGGAGATCGACTTGATGTCCATGGTCTTGCCGTCGCTGCCGGTGAGCACGCCCTGCTCACCCTTCTTGTAGTCCTCGCCCTGCCCCGGCACCTTGGCCATGAGCTTGTCCTTCACGCCGGAGGCGGCATCGGCGCTGAGGTAGTTGTTCTTGACGCAATACTGCAGCGTGCCCGCGACGTTGCCGGAGACGCTCGAATCCAGGCTGGGCAGGCCCGGCAGGCCGGGTAGCCCCGAGGCGCCCGGGATGCCCTTCAGGTCGACCTGGGCAGCCGCGATGCCGCTCACCAGGCACAGCGACAACAACACGATCCGGATCCTCATGGCGCTTCTCCGCTGCAATGGCGAAGCCGCACGATAACTACAGCGGTGTTCAGCCACGATCAAACCGGGCCCGGAAAAGCAGAACGCCGGCGCGAGGCCGGCGTCCTGGGACGTGCAATCGTGCTGGCGAATCAGCCCAGCAGGTGCGCCACGCCGGAACGCTCTTCTTCCAGCTCGGCCAGCGTCTTGTCGATCGCCTTCTGGCTGAAGTCGTCGACCGGCAGGTCGCGGACCATCGTGTACTCGCCGTCCTTCGTGGTGACGGCGAAGCCGAACATCGTGTCCTTCGGAATGCCGTAGCTTCCGTCGGACGGAATGCCCATCGTCACCCACTTGCCGTTGCTGCCCAGCACCCAGTCGCGCACGTGGTCGATGGCGGCATTCGCAGCCGAAGCAGCCGACGACAGCCCGCGCGCTTCGATGATCGCCGCGCCGCGCTTGCCCACCTTCGGGATGAACTCGTTCGCGTTCCAGTCGGCGTCGTTGATCTTGTCCTTCAACGAAGCGCCGCCCACGGTGGCGAAACGGTAATCGGGGTACATGGTCGGGCTGTGGTTGCCCCACACGACCAGCTTCTCGATGTCGCCGACAGCGACGCCGGCCTTGTTGGCCAGCTGCGACAGCGCGCGGTTGTGGTCCAGGCGCAGCATCGCGGTGAAGTTCTTCGCCGGCAGGTCCGGCGCCGACTTCATGGCGATGTAGGCGTTGGTGTTGGCCGGGTTGCCGACGACCAGCACCTTCACGTTGCGCGAGGCGACCTTGTTCAGCGCGGCGCCCTGTGCGGTGAAGATCTTGGCGTTTTCCAGCAGCAGATCCTTGCGCTCCATGCCCGGGCCGCGCGGACGCGCGCCGACCAGCAGGGCGATGTCGGCGTCCTTGAACGCGACTTCGGCGTCATCGGTGCCGACCATGCCGACGAGCAGCGGGAACGCGCAGTCTTCCAGCTCCATCATCACGCCCTTGAGCGCGGCCTGGGCCTTCTCCATCGGCAGCTCGAGCATCTGCAGGATGACGGGCTGGTCCTTGCCGAGCATTTCGCCGGAAGCGATGCGGAACAGCAGCGAGTAGCCGATCTGGCCG
>Ga0102591_1004520_pt1 | contig 10706 bp, 14 predicted proteins | sample AraplaCol_mCL_r2_2_FD_76860 | JGI IMG/M metagenome (GOLD analysis project Ga0102591, IMG submission 76860) | Arabidopsis root microbial communities from North Carolina, USA - plate scrape MF_Col_mCL_r2 (SPADES assembly) (version 2) | ecosystem: Host-associated > Plants > Roots > Endosphere... | reverse complement strand
GCCCACCTCGGCCTAATCGGCAAAAGCAACGAGCGTGATCGCCGTCCGACCGACGAGGAGCTACAGCGCCTTTTCGACTACTTCGACGCCCTGCCGCGATCGAAGGTCCCGATGACCCGGATCATGCAATTCGCGATCGCCACGGCGATGCGCCAGGATGAAATCTGTCGGGTGGTCTGGGACGATTATGTTCCACGAACGAAGATGCTCTGGATCCGGGACCGTAAGGATCCTCGAAATAAAGAAGGGAACGACCAGCGGATCCCGCTACTGGCGAAGACCGGATACGATGCCGTTGCCTTGATCGAACAGCAGCGACCGTTGCGCACCAATAGTGAGCTTCGGATTTTCCCCTATAATGGCAAGTCGGTGAGCGCGAGTTTCACGCGCGCCTGCATCGCCCTAGCGATCGACGACCTCCATTTCCACGACCTGCGGCACGAGGGCACCAGTCGTCTTTTTGAAATTGGACTGCGCATAGAGCAAGCTGCGCTCGTAAGCGGTCACAAGGACTGGAAGATGCTGCGGCGCTACACCCATCTTAGGCCAGAATCGATCCACGAAATCGTTGATCGCCTTTAGTGGCGACAAACTTCCCAGCGGTCGTGGACGCCAGCCACACCCTGCCCAGGCCGTTTTCGCTCTATTGGAAGGTTCTCAATCGCGGCCAGGAAGCCATCAACCGCGATAACATCCGTGGTCAGATCGTCGCCGATCAGGGGCAACGGCAGAAGTCGGAGATCACGACCTTCAAAGGCGACCACGTCGTGGAGTGCTACGCCGTGGTCAACGGCGTTGTCGTCGCCACTGACCGCATTCATGTGCCGATCGAGGCCTAGGTCTTCGCGCCGCCGCCAAAAGCGGCGGCGCGGGGGACCCTTTGACCCCGCCGTACCTGCCCCGCTCTAACCACGGTCACCGCGACCAGAAGACGTGGATCCCGCCACGGGAGAGGCCTGCAGCATCGCGGCGATCGCTTCGCGCACGGGATCGGCGTCGTCCTCCACGACGATCCAGGTGCCGTGACGCCAGCCACTATTGTAGGCGGCCAGACAGGCGACATAGATGCGCGGCTCAAGCTTTTCAGTGGCTTGTCCCATGGCCCTCATCCTCAAGGCAGGGGTTCAACATGAACCCTTGCCCGTCGGCGAGACCTGGGTGTGCAAGCGGAAGGGCGGCTTCGCGGGGACCCGGCTGCAGGACGGCCAAGGGCCGGACGAAGCCGGGCGGAAGCCCATCCGAAGCGCGCCCAGGACGGAGCCCTAAGCGTGCGCGCTCGCGACCGCGAGCGCCCATAACCAATGAAGCCGGAAATCGGACAAAGCCCCGCGCAGCCATCTAGCCTAGGGCAGGCCTTCAGCCCGCAACTCGTCCTTGGTCAGGAGGCGGTCCGACGCATAGTAGCGCTTGAGCAGGGCCGGATCGTTCTGAGCAGGATCCATCAGCCAGCGGGTGTGCCAGGTCATGAACCACAGCCAATCAGCCTGAGACCCCAGTAACACCGGATCGGGAATGGGGCCGTTCTCGTGCAGGCAGATCGGCACAGTATCGCCGACAATGGTCTTCACGGCCTGGAACATCGGCGCGAGGTTACCGTGGTCCTGGACGTAGATGTCGGCGCCGGCCACGTCGACATACTGGCGGCCGGGATACCAGACCGGATCGACATTCTGCCCGGCCCAGCCGGCCACCCAGATCAGGTTGTCCAGCCCGCGCCGCTGTGTGAACTCCTGGTGCATCAGAACCCAGAGCGCCCTGAACGCATCCGGGCCATGCTTGCCCCACCAGAACCAGTCGCCCCCGAACTCATGCAAGGGCCGCCAGAGGACCGGGACCTTGCGGTCGCGCAGCACCGTGAGGTGATTGGCAATGACCGAAAGGTCGCGGTGCAGGGCCAGGTTTTGCGGGGTGCCGGGTTGCAGCGCCGCGACCAGATCGAAGTCCATCTTGGACGCCTCGTAGCCCGGGCCGATGCCGGGCGCGCCCCAATGCCAGCAGAGGGTGACGATCCCGCCCGATCGATGCCAAGCGGTCGCACGCTCGTTGACGGCTCGGTTGTCGCGTGGGTCGATGTAGTCCAGGCCCAGGATCGCCGGCAGGCGGCCGGTCACAGCCTTGATGTAATTGAGCTCGACTGGCGTGGCGTGGGCCGCCCCCTCCTGCTGGCCCGTCAGGGTCCTTCGACCATACTGACGCCAGAGGAAGACATAGAGCGCCCGCGCCTCGGCCGACGCGCGCGGGTTGCTGAGGTCGTGAGCGGGCGTGGCCCGCGCGATATCGCCGAGCGCGGCGCTTGCCAGACCGGTGCCCAGGGCCGCACGTCGCGACAAGGGTGTCATTGTTCCCCTCCCCGGTCGTCAGCAGCGTTCGGAGAAACGGTCATAGGCGTCGATCTTGCGCTTGAGGGGGTCGATTTCGCCGACGTAGATCTCCTGTCGGAGGAACAGGACCTCCGCATCCAGGTCGGCCTCGGCGACATCGACATACCAGCACCGCGAGGGCACGCTCTCCTCGCCGCTCCAGCGATAGCCGCGAGCCTTAAACTTCTCCTTCATCGCGAACGGCGAGTTTTCCGCCCAGATGCGCCAGTTGGCGGCGCGGGCCTTCTCCAGCAGCCGAGTCAGGCCCGTAACGCCGCTGGTCGGCAGCGGCAGGGCCAGCAGCTCGATCGCCGCCAGGCAGTCGCTGGTGGCGCGGTGTCGGTCGTAGAAGAACCCCGCGCCTTGGGCGAGATAGCCAAGCTTGGTTCCCTCATGGCCTTCGGCCTTCCAGTCGATCTCCCCCATCGAGCAGGCCCAGGGCTTGGTCTGGAAGACCGGGCTGAAGCGCTCCAGGAAGCGCCGGTCGAACCCGGCATTATGGGCGATCACCAAAGCCGCCGGCGCGGCGAAGGTCGCTACCACGTCCGGGTCGATGGCCTGACCATCGACCATGGCATCGTCGATCCCGGTCAGGGCGGTGATCTCCGGCGGGATCGGCTTGGCGGGCTGGCGATAGCCGTGAAACGGCTCGAGCACCTCGTAGACCTGGCCGTCCAGGCCATAGCGGAACGGGATCATCGCCAATTCGATGATTTCGTCGCGGCGTGTGTCCAGCCCGGTGGTCTCCACGTCGACGAAGAGACCGATGCGCGTCTTCTCGCCTTCCGGAACCGGCAGCGAGGCGCGAGCGGCCAGCTTGCGCAGGACGCGGTACTGGCCGCTCGCCTCAAGGGCGGCGGCCATGGCGGGAAGATCAAGGCCTGACACCCCCTCGGCCTTAGCGGGTCTTGCCTGCGGCGGCCAGTACGGTCGCGGACCTGGCCATGCCCTGGGGCGCAGCGGGAGGCGCCGGCTTCCTGCACCAACCGGTTCAGCTGTTGGGCGCTGAGCATAGCCAACGGCAAGAGCGGCAACATCCGTCAGGATCGAGCTTTGGGCGAGCTGCCCTCGGCCTTTTACCTTCGTGCAAACAGCAAAACGGCGGGCCCCGAGAGGCCCGCCGCCGCGTTTAAGTTTCGGGATCACCGAAAAAGAGAGAACCGCTTGAAGGCGCCGCGGACCTCATCAGCTTCGCCCCAACAGCCAACAGCCAGATAGAGCAGCTCGTCAGCCGACCTTGAGAGGATCGCGGCCTCCTGATCGACGGGCGCGCCATCCTTCATATCCAGAACGAACGCGTTGCAGATCAGGCCGGCCGCCTCGGCCGCCTTGTGGGCTTGGCTCAGCTTCGCCGAGTTCGCGCCGGCCAGCACAATGAGCGGGTCATCCGACATCGTGCCCACTAGGCGCCCCTCCTTGTCGCGGAAGGTGCGCATGGCCTGGTCTTTGGACGGAGCGCGGTGGGCCAACCCCACCGCCACGTGACCCAGGGCGTTCATCAGCGCGCCCAGATCGACTTCCTGGTTCAGGACCACGGAATACTTCATGACATGACCTCCTGGGTGGGGGCGGCCTTGAACCGCCGCAGTTCGGACTGAATGGCGCTGATGATCGAGGGCTCGCCGTTCACGCCGCCGCAGAACAGTCCTGCGGTTTCGTACTCGAACGCCGCGTAGCGGGGGTCTCGCATCATGATCGCGTGCGCTTTGGCCAGATTGTAGAAAGGGATGCCGGGACGGACGTGGTGGGTCCGATGCCACCCCTCGCCATGGATGCCGGTCAGAAAGCGCTCCAGGATCGGACCCTTGCGGTTGCGGGTGACTTGAAAGCTGTCGGAGCGGCTCCACACGAGCGGAAAATGCTCGCTCGTTTCGATGACCCAATTGATGGCTTGGAACGTCGTCAGATACGGCACGACCCAGACCAGAACAAAGGCGAGCAGCCAGCCATTGAAGGCCAAGACCGTGATGAGCGCGGTCCAGGCGGCCAGGAACGCGGCGACCTCGAGATGCTGAGCGGCCGTCAACTTGCCCCCCGGCGCACCAAGGAGCCGATCCCGCAGGAGATAGGGCAGATTGGACAGCGTCTTGGCGCCGCTCACCGTCTCCAACAGGTTGCGGAGGAACAGGTGCTCGACCGACTGCTCCATGAGGCCCTGGCGGGCGTACTGCTTGGTGTCGGGGTCGAAGTTGGGGTCAGCGAGGAACGGGTGATGTTCTTCGATGTGGGTCTGGTGGTAGCGCCAGTGCAGCTGAAGAATCCACCACGCCGACAAGACCGTACCAAGGAGGTAGTTGAGCCAACCTCGTCGGGTAAGCGAGCGATGCGCGGACTCATGAAGCAGCGTCGCCAGTCCGCGCATGCGCGAGCCGATGACCAGCCAGGCCAGGACCATCAGGGGGATCGCCCACAGCTGATCGATATTGGAGAAGCCCAGGAGGACCGCAAAGCCCCCCATCGTCAGCCAGAACCAATCCTCCGCCGCGCCCAGGACGGCCTTGAAGGTGCTAGGCCGCCGGAGAGGTTGCAGGTCCTTCTCGATGTCCTTGGGGAACGCGTATGGGCGGTAGCGCTTGCCAGCGCAAGGCGCGGGCCGTTCGCGGGCAGCAGGAGGCGTGCTCGCGCCGCTGGGCGCGAGGGTATGCTCGAAGTCCATTCGAGTGCTCCATCTTTTGGGTGTTCTCGAACGAGCCTGGGCCCGGGCCGTTGAACGGCCGGCGGATCTAAGACCAGGAACTTCGACGAAAAGTCAAAGCTCCGACAGGCTCGCCCTTGAACGGTAATATTTATTCCGCCGGCGCACCCAAAGACTCCACTCACACTCTAATTGAGTCAATTAACTCAAACTCAATATACGACAACACGGACGTCAAAATTTATGCATGTTCCAAATTATTCAAATACTACTTTAATTATGCAACATCTATACTAACAGTCCGCCTCGCTCGTTACCTTTGCGGAAACCGCCCCAAATCGGCTACAAACTTGGAGCATTGAACGAGACCTATTCGAGATTCAGCTCCTAGCCGGGAGCCTCGCGGTCTTACCGAGCCTTCCGCCAACCTCCTTGGAGAGAGCAGCCGCTTCCGTGCGCTTCTAGGGCTGACGAGTTTGGACTGGAACTTTCTGGAACTTTAGATACTCTTTAACCCTTGCAATGAGCGGGGGCCGCCATGGCGGACGAGCGCTGGGTGTTAGAGGACGGCGTCCTGTCGGACATTCAGCAGACGTTCGTGAACTCCGCGGCGATCTACCGCCGCCTGATCACCAGCCATAAGGTCTGGGACCCGAAATTCGTCCGTGGAGCGGGTGGGAGATTCAGCACCGCCAACAACCTTGCTTCAGCCTTCCTCGGCGTCTTGCGAGACGTCATCAAGGAGACGCCGAACGTCGACGGGATCCATCTAGGAATGGCCAGACATCTGGCGCAAACCACGTACGCCGAGCGAATCCAGAACGGCTGCCGGACCGTGGGGATGGTCGTGAAAGTCGCTAGCCAGGTCGAAAAGAGCGGCGACCTCGCCACCGCAGCGACGATCACCCCTTTCCCTTCGCCAACGGTGAGATAACGCCACTACGACGCCGTCGCTGGCTGGCCATCCACGAGCCCAAGCCCCACCGCCAGTTCATGCAGGCTCGCGAGCGCGACGCCATGGCCGCCCCGTGGGTGGACTACGGTTCGGCCCGGTGGAAGCGCCAGCTGATCGCCGACCGGGCCCTGATGTTCAAACGCGAACTGAAGATGACTTTCATCCAGTGGGCGATGGACCGGGATCGCAACGCCGGCCGGGTCGGCTACCTGTTTACCGACAACGCCGGGCGCATTGTCGGCGCCGCCTGTTTCATCCCCCAGGCCGGCGAGCGCAACTGGCGCTTGACCTGGGTGTGGATGGCGCCAAGCGCACGGCGATCTGGCCTGCTGGCCGCAGCCTGGCCGCGTTTTTTCCAGGAGTTTGGGACATTCGACGTCGAGCCCCCCTATTCCGACGCGATGGAGGCGTTCCTGGCTAAGCACGCTCCAATGCAGGCGCTGTTAGAGCCACTGAGCTGATCCTCGGCCCGCCGCTCATAGTCATGGATGTCCCACGGCCCCGCGACCGAAATGAGTGACGATCAGCCGTCCCAATCGATCAGCTCGTAGCCATCTTCCTCCTGGACCAGCTTCATCACCAGCTCGACCAGCGGCGCCGGTTCCCGGAGCGTGAGCGCTTCGAGATCCACGAGATCAGACACCACGGCCTGGCGCCGGGTCACGGCGATGACGCGGTCTTCAATCACCGCCCCATTCATGTTCTTGGCCCGGACCTTCACCTGGATCGAGAATGGTTCTTCGGCCCGGGCGTCCAGCCCGATAAAGCCCCCGAAGACCCAATCCTGTTCGTGTCGAAAATCCTCGCACGCGCTCAAGATCGCGCCAGCCCGCTTTGGCGGTTGTAGCCACTCAAATTCGTGGCGCCCGACCTGGCTGATCATCTCTCCAAGATAGGGGATGTTGTCGAGCATGCCGCGTCGCCGCGGCGCCGGGGGTCCGGCGGGGGAAACGAAGATGGGGCGATCGTTGAACCATCCGCCCTGGACCCTGGCCTCGATCGTCAAGTTGTCGGCGCTGATCTGGCCGCTGTTGCGCACGTGCAGAGTGACCGGGAACTGGTTGTAGATCAGTTCGATCTTGCGGGCGTACTGGTCGGCGAAGGCTGGTAGCGTCTTGTCGATAAACCGGTCCCACCTATCGCCGTAGCTATAGTCTTGATCGATCGAAAAGCCGTAGGGCGCATGCGACTCCGGGTCGGGTTCGGCGTCTGTGAAAAGTTTGTTCCAAAGCCGCTCGCGTCCGTCCGCATCCAGATCTTCGACTCGCAGCACTGTCCAAGGTTCGTCAGCAATGGCGATCTCAACCGTGAACGCCGGCTGAGTGGCTTCGAGCTCGCGAACCCGTGCCTTCATCCGCTGCATGTCTTTCTCATAGGGACTAGGCTCTGGCGGACGCAGCCAGTCGTCCGAGACATGCAGGACCTTGAGGCCATGCGCACTGGCCAAGGCCAGCGGCTTGAGGTCGTGACTGATCACGGTCGCCGCCATCGGATCAAGATCGCGGACATTGAGGATTTCGGCGATGATCCGACCATCGCCGTCATCCCGATCCAGATCGTCATAGGTCTGCCAGGCTATGGGCTTGGCGCTCGACACCGCCAGATCAACGATCGGCGCTTCGTCATGGACCCGGACCGGCCCCTTACCAAGGGCCGCCGGCGCGACCAGCCGGTTGAAGGCCCGGGCATGCTTTCCAAGACGACCGTCGCTCTTTTTGCCGTCGACTTCCTGCAGGACCGCCATGGGGATCAAGGCGAGGATGGGCCCGGTCGGATCAAGATCGCCCCAGGGCAACTGGGCGAGCGCTCGCCCCTGCAAGATGATGTTGGTGTCGAGGAACGCCACGGTCGCGTAGCCCGACGGATCGAACGGCTTGGTCGGTGTAGACATGCCCACACCCTAGGTTGCTTCACCCAAGCAGCAAGCCCCTACCGCGCACTTCGCGCGATCGGTCGGGAGGCTGAAATGCGGGCGCGCCGGATTGAACCCAAGCCAATGTCCTCTAGGGCGAGTCCGAAATAGCAGAGGTTCCGAACCCGCCACGCGCCCTCGTTAACAGCGCTCCGAGAACCGATGATAGGCGTCGACCTTGCGCATCAGCGGATCGATCTGGCCGCCATAGATCTCCTTGCGAAGAAACAGCAGTTCGCCGTCGAGATCGGCCTGGGCCACATCCACGAACCAGCAGCGCGCCGGCGCCACATCGTCGCCGTTCTAGCGGTAGCCGCGGGCCTTGAGCTTGTCCTTCAGGGCGAAAGGCGAGTTCTCCGACCAGATCCGCCAGCTTGGCGTGCGCGCCGCCCCCAGGAGCCGGGCGAGGCCTGACACCTTACTCACCGGCAGCGGCTCGGCGAGCAGCTCGATCGCGGCCAGGCAGTCGCTGATGGCGCGGTGGCGGTCGTAGAAGAAGCCCGCGCCCTGGGCCAGATAGCCAAGCTTGGTCCCTTCGAAGCCTTCGGCCTTCCAGTCGATCTGGCTCATCGAACAGGCCCAGGGCTTGGTGCGAAAGACAGGATAGGCCCGTTCGAGGAAGCGGCGATCAAAGGCGGCGTTGTGGGCGATGACCAAGGCCGCGGGCGCGGCGAAGGCGGCGACGCCTCGGCATCAATCGCCTGACCCTCGACCATGGCGTCGTCGATGCCGGTCAGGGCGGTGATCTCCTCGGGGATGGGCTTGGCCGGCTGACGATAGCCGTGAAAGGGCTCCAAGACCGCGTAGACCGTCCCGTCGTGGCCGTAGGTGAAGGGGATCATCGCCAGCTCGATGATCTCGTCGCCGCGGGGATCCAGGCCCGTGGTCTCGACATCCACGAAGAGGCCGGTGCGAACCTTTTCGCCGTCGGGGACAGGCAAGGCGGCCCGCGCGCCCAGCTTCCTTAGGACCCGGTAGAGGCCGCTGGCCTCTAGAGCCTTAGCCATCGCAGGAAGGTTCAGATCCGCCATGGCCACGAGGAAATCACGAGTCGTGGCCCGCCCGAAAACCGCTCCGCATCGCCCGATGCCGGACAGCAGCAACCGCTCCAGAAGAGAAATTTCGCAGCTCCGCTACCCGATAACGCCACCTGGCGTGTCTTCGCCCGCGCGCCTGCGCCAACCGGAGACCGTCCTTACCGCTCAAGACCCCGCCCCATCCCGTCGACCAGCATGTCGGCGCGCACATTCGCATGCGCCGCAAGCTTCTCGATCTCAGCCAGGCCGACCTGGCCAAGGGCCTCAACCTCACCTTCCAGCAGATCCAGAAATACGCGCGAGGGACCAACCGCATCAGCGCCTCGATGCTCTACGCCTTGGCCAATCTCCTCGGCGTCGACCCGGCCTGGTTCTTCGAAGGCCTGCCCACGACCGACAGCGGCCTACCCGCTGATCGGGCCGAGTTGGAGGCCGCGCGCGCCATCCAGGCTTTGATGTCCTCTCCCGACGGCCGGCGATCGCCCAACTGCTGTCTGACCTGCAGGTCGATCGCCGCCGCCAAATCCTAGCGTTGATGGAAGCCCTGGCCGACCCGACCGATATGCAGCGGGTCGCCTAATCCGCACGCGCCTTGCGCCCACGCATGAAGGCCCGGTCGGTGGCCATGAACCGCTCCAGCATCCGCACGGCCAGCTTCGCCGCCTCGGCCGGCTTGCCGCCGGTCTGAGCGGCCAACATCGCCGCATAGGCCAGAAGATTACGGTGGACGCCGGCGGGAAGATCCACCGTGAGCTTGACGGGCGTGTCGTCCTCCAGGGCTCCCAGCTTCAGCTTGCCGCCGCTCATGGCGTCTTCCTTTCATCGACATAGGGTTCGAGGACGAGGTCACGGGTCAGCAACACCCGCAGCGGCGCGCCGGGACGGATGGTCAGGGTCGGCGCGAGATCCAGGCTCTTGCCAACCATCTTCTGCCCCACCGAACTGGCGGTGTCCGAGCCCGCGCGCCGAAGCGTCCGGACGAGGTCGGATTCGTCGCTGGAGGAGCCCGCTTCCGCGCCGATCGCCAGCAAGGTCGAAAGACCGGCGGCGGCCAGGACGCGCCCGCCATGGCGGTCGACGCCGTCCTGCAGGCCGGCCATGCCCTGCTCGTCAGCGCCCGGCAGCTTGTCCAGGACGATGGACTTGCCGGACGGCAGGGTCAGGCGCGTCCAAGCCACGCGAAGGCGACTTTGTCCGGACTTGACCTCGGCGTCGTACTCGCCCGACAGGCGCGAGCCCTTGGGGATGAGCAGGTAACCGCCGCCCAAGCTGTCGAAGACGTCCTGAGTGACCTGGGCGATGGCCAGGCCCGCGACGTCCGAGCGTAGGCCCGTCACCAGGGCGGCGGGGATGATCGATCCGACCTGGAGCACATAGGGCGAGGCCGGCGGCTGCAGACGCTCGACGCTGGTGAGACGCGCATCACCCGCTATCGCCTTGTCTCCCGACGATGCGGCCACCGGATCCAAGGCCGCGGCCGCAATAGCGTCACGCGAGCCCTGAGCCACTGCCGCCACGAAAAGGTCGCTCTGGATCGCCGCTCTACGGATTTGGCGCTCGGCTTCGATCCGCGGATCTTCCACCGGCGGCGGCGAAACTGCGACCGGCCCATTCGCGCCCGCGACCACCGGCGCCGCCTTGGCTTCCCCCTCTCGGGCCCGCGCGGCGCTAAGCATCGGCCGGCCCAGATCCCCCGGCAGCGGCGGCCCCAACGCCGGCGTGCCGGCCGGCCCGACATAGCCGCGCGGCAAGGCGGTGACGGTCTCGGGCGGCTGCGCCGTCGTCACCTTGGCCTCCACGGGCGCTA